>VYLK01000416.1_pt1 | contig 36707 bp, 41 predicted proteins | sample 5114321 | NCBI WGS metagenome assembly VYLK01 (sample SAMN12291792, study PRJNA351875) | freshwater metagenome | isolation source: freshwater lake | place: USA: Michigan, MSU2 Lake | collected 2011-08-16
TAGGGTTTTACCGTCGAGACGTTTTCTGACTCTTTGACTAACTTGATGTACGGGAATATCACGATTTAAAAATAAAGTCTCACAAGCGGGGGCTACCATATTTTCGACAAAACGCCCCCATTTACCGCCAAGATTACCAATTTCTTGACTGAGTCTGGTAATTTGGCGATCAGTTTTTAAAGATTGTTCTTTGAGAACACGCTCGGTTTCTTGAAAGCGTCGCTCGGTTTCTAAAGATTGTTCTTTGAGAACACGCTCGGTTTCTTGAAAGCGTCGCTCGGTTTCTTGAAAGCGTCGCTCGGTTTCTTGAAAGCATCTTTCTGTCTCTTTTTGAGCTTCTACTAATTCGGCTAATAATCTCCAAACGTCATCGGCGGTGGTGGTCATAATTTTTCAGATAAATTAACTTGACAATAACCTGATTATATCTTGTTTGAAGGATAGAGCCTGATGGCAGATAATGAAATAGTAGCGATTTTTTTTAATATGGCGGATCGCAATTGTCAGTCGAAATGGCTATCGATCATAGGAATTGGTGAAGATGGCTTAGAAGGGTTAAGTTCAGTGGGGCGAAGTCTGCTTTCTTTCGCATCAGTTATTGTCGGTGGTGAACGTCATCTGGCAATGTTACCCCCAGAGGATCAACGGCAAAAACTGCTCTGGACTTCTCCTATTCAAGACTCCATTAACGAGATTATCCGCCTTCGTGGTCAATCCGTCTGTGTTTTGGCCAGTGGTGATCCCATGTGCTATGGAATTGGTGTCACCCTCACCCGTCAGATTCCCCTGGAGGAAATGACGATTATTCCCTCTCCTTCTAGCTTTAGTCTTGCCTGTAGTCGTTTGGGTTGGTCCCTGAGTGAAGTGGAAACTTTGAGTTTGTGCGGTCGGCCCCCGGCCTGCTTGAATGGGGTGCTGTATCCCGGCGCTAAACTGCTGGTACTGAGTGCCGATACTCAGACTCCTGCGATCGCTGCTCGGCTGCTCAGGGAGGGAGGTTTTGGCGAAAGTTCCATCACGGTTTTAGAACATCTAGGGGGAACCCGAGAACGCCACATTCAAGGCATCGCCAACGATTGGCAGTTTACAGATCTGGCGGATTTAAATGTCATTGCCATTAGCTGCATCTCCTCTAATCCCCCCACCCTGGCGCCGCGCCTTCCAGGACTGCCGGATTCTGCCTACCATCATGACGGACAGTTGACAAAAAGAGAAGTTCGTGCTATCACTCTGAGTAGATTGGCTCCCTTACCCGGACAATTGCTCTGGGATGTGGGGGCAGGTTGTGGTTCCATTGCCATTGAGTGGCTGCGGAGCGATCGCCGTTGCCAGGGGATTGCGATCGAGCATCATCCCACCAGATTACAATACATTGCCGATAATGCCGCCGCCCTGGGAACGCCCCACCTGCAAATCGTCGCCGGAATCGCACCGAGCGCCCTAGAAGATTTACCGCAACCGGACGCTATTTTTATTGGTGGCGGTATCACCACACCCCACCTACTGGAAACCTGTTGGTTAGCCCTGCGCCCCGGGGGTCGTCTTGTTGCCAACACGGTTACAATTGAAAGCGAATTAGTCCTCTTGCAATGGCATAGTAAATTAGGAGGGGAACTGCTGCGAATTGGCATTGAAAAAGCTGAACCAGTCGGTAAATTTTTAGGTTGGAAAGCAATGGCCCCCGTAACCCAGTGGACTGTTTTGAAACCGAGATTGTAAATCCTTAATTTTCTCCTTGATTTCCCTTGCAAAAGTTGTAGATAGAACTTTTTGGCTATTTTCTACTTTCTTCGGGGAGCCTAATACACCCCCATTAAAATCATAGCATAATGCCTCTAAAATTTAAGAATTAGAATTGTGGGTGTGTTAAGGATAACTAACATTAGAGATATATTTTAGTCTTGATTTCTGAGCAGATAATCTTCTGCCATTAGTTTTAGTTTATCACCTTCCAAAATTACTCGATCGATAAAGTCCTTCATTTCTAGATAAGGTTGACGAGCATCTTTCTTTTCTCTTTCAATACTCCGACGCGTTTCTGCTCTCACTCGTCCTGCCAATTTATGTTTACCAAAAATGTCTAATCCTACCGATATTATACTATCAGAATAAGCTTGGCTTGCTTGTTGATTAATATTGCGAATTTCGGCGTTAATTTCTTTTTTGATGGCTCTAAGTTGTTTTTGAGCTAAGTTAATCTGTTTGACCTGTAGTTTTACTGACTTTGGATTGTCCAAAGTTAAGGTAATCTTGGCAATAACTTCTTGAATTTCGAGAGTATTCATAGATTTTGCATGGGAAGTAAAAAATTACTTTAGATTAAACTATTGGCTTAATTTTTCAAAAGCTGTTGAGCTTTTAGTAAATCTTCAACTGCTCCTTTAATATCACCATTAGCTGAACGTGCTGTACTTCTTTTATTATAAGTATCAGCATTATCAGGATCGATATCTATTGCTTTTGTATAGGAATATATCGCTCCATCATAGTTTGATAAATTATAGCGATCATCACCTATTTGTATTAAGCTATCGATCATTTTTTCTGTATTGCATTTGATAGTTTTGCTTGGGATTAACTCATGTCCATAAGATAGTTTCCATAGCTCAATTTCTTCTCCATTATCAATATACAAAAACGTCTCACCATTATCAATCAATTCAATTGCCGGGATTTGGGATCGGTGTTCCGATAGAATTTGTACACAATCTCCATTTTCTAGATTCCATAATTTAATTTTATTATCATTGTTATCATGAGTTACAAGATTTTTTTCATCATTGCCATAACTGATAGTTTTTACTATCTTATTATCGGCAATGCTAAAGATTAAATTTCCATTTTCTAAGTTCCACACTTGAATTCTGCTATCATTAGTCTCGGTTATTAAAAAAACTTTAGAACTCTCATGCAAGCGGTATGAACCATTGCTATCAAAGTATTGACACTTTTGACTATATATGTCTATAACCTCTATTTTAGAATCGTCATAAATTATCAATTTACCATTGGAACTTATTTCTAGCATTTCAGTATCTAAACAATCATCAGCTTGAGAATGATAGACAATTTTTCCTGATTCTATATCCCATACTTTAAATTGATCAATTGCTTTTTCATAACTTGTTTTTGGATCATATAGATAACGATCAATGCTAATCAAGAACCTTCCATTATTACTTAGTTTAATTGAAGGTGGATCATATATATCACCTTTTGAAGAATATTTGTAAACGTATTCATCTAGAGTATGGAGCAAGAGGTTTGTTGCTAAGTTAACAATTTTTATACTATTCTCATAAACCCACCATTCTTCACCATTATCATTTTCGTGATTATCACTATAATCTAAAAGATTCTGTCCACTTATAGCTAAAATATTAAACTTTTTGCTAAGAAAAGAATTACTTAAACTCCACACATCAAAACAAAAGCCACTTTTTTCAAATACAACAATATCAATATTCTCTTTAATGTCTAGGTTTATTATTCTTACTATACTACAATCGCTTTGCCAATCATCGACAAGATCAATAACTTGATCGTTGTTAATATTCAGTGTGTCAAAAGAAAAATCATAATCATATTCATATTCCCATGTTTTCTTGCCCGTGATATAGTTCCAAATCATTATTTTTTTGCTTTCAGGATTCATGCCAACTAATTCCTCAGTTTTTGTTGAAAATTCAATAGAGTAGTTTGCTCCGTGATTTTTATACTTATTATAAAACCAATCATCGTATGAGTTTTCTGGTAACGGCTTTTGTTCATATCCAGGATCTAAGGAGCCGATTAAATCGCCATCAGACACATTCCATATATTTACAATTCCCCATCTATCAGCAGTAGCCAATATTTTTCCGTTAGGGCTTAATTTTTTTTGACCGTCTTCCCGCATCGGCAGTCTAATTTTGTATAAACACTGGAATGCTTTTGAATTTGAATTAGAGAGCTTTGAGATATTATTCTGTAAACGCTTCTGTTTTGCTAGAGACAATCCTTTTTTAATAACTTCCGATGAATACTTAGAAAGATATTCTCCGTTTGTTAAAACTATATCTCCGCTATTCTCACTGATCATTTTTTAAACTCCATTTTCTCTTTTAATTCATTCAATCTTTGTTGAGCCTCTGAAATCTGCTCATCTAAATGCTGCGCCATATCAGCGAGTAAATCCTGCCCTAAATCCCGTGCGCTAATGACTTGTTCTCGTAACTGATAGAGTTCCGTATCCTCTAATAACTGAATTTCCTTTTCTATCGCAATCAGTCGCTGACGACATTGGGCTATTTTACGAATCAAGCGAATTAATTCAACTGCGATTCCTTCTCCTTGTACTGATTCGGGACTACTCTCCCAATTCTGTAAAATTGCTTTTAACTTTTCCTCGTCTCCTGATTCATAAGCTTGATTTGCCTCAATCATCAACTGTTGTCGGCGTTTTTTTTCTGTTTCATCAGTAACTAAATCAGGATGAATTCTTTTTGCCACCTCTCGATACAGCTTCTTGAGACTATCTGAGGGACGAAAACCCCTAGAAGACTCCAGATAAGCCATATATTCGGTAATCTGTGCCTCGATATGCTCTAATTCCGCATAACGACTACCGATAATCTGAGTGTACTCTCGTTCAAAATTATGTAATTCAGCGTTTAAAGTGGTTAAATCTAGCTCTTTCTGCACTAATTCCGTCTCTAAGTCCGCTAATTCGAGACGTTTGCGCTCTAATTCCTCTTCTTCTGGGCTTTGTCGATAGACTAAACCGCCACTCATCTTCTTATCCTAATTCCAGTTGATAGTCTTATTATAATTAAAGTCTGCAAAATTAGACAAAAATTTTCTAGTAACCAACGAAGTTTTCAATCGTTATCATCAAAAAAATTCAATCTTTATTGTCCAAAGCACAAGTTATTCTATTTGTCAAGACTTTTGTACTAATTGCCACATAATACAAATGCTCGCTATAATAGAATTAAGTTGTTGACATTTTCTAGTTTTCACTTTTTACTTAGTCTCATGGTTTCGCAACTAGATAAAACTAACATCACTGAAATTATCTACCCCGATAGCGATGGTCAACCCATGGCCGATAATACCCTGCAATTTCGTTGGATTACGACAATTAAAACTAATTTAGACTGGCTATTTCGCCAGCAGTCCGATGTCTTTGTTGCGGGTGATTTACTCTGGTATCCTGTGGAAAATGATAATAAACTGCGTCAAGCACCGGATATCATGGTGGTTTTTGGGAGACCAAAAGGGGAAAGAGGTTCCTATCGACAATGGCTAGAAAATAATATTAGTCCCCAGGTGGTTTTTGAAATCATCTCTCCAGGTAACACCCTCACGGAAATGGCCAAAAAACAGCTATTTTATCAGCGTTATGGGGTCGAGGAATATTATCTTTATGATCCCCATAAAAATGATGCCAGTGGTTGGATAAGAGGAGAAAATCAGCTAGAAATTCTAGAAACTCTCGATAATTGGGTTAGTCCCCGTTTAGGAATTTGTTTTCAGTTAGGAGAACCGGAAATGTTGCTTTTTTATCCCGATGGACAAGCTTTCACTAGCTATAATCAGGAAAAACAACGAGCGGAACGATTAGCCCATAAACTGCGGGAATTAGGCCTTAATCCTGACGATATCTAAGTTTAACCTTTGATCTCACTTTTATTACCGAGTATTTCAATTAAAGTTAACTCTATTGCTGGAAAGGATTCAATAAAAATACTTTCACCTCGATAATATTTCTGAATATCCTGATAACTACCATGCAGAGGATAGCGATAAACTTCTAAACATTCTTCCTTGAGATTAACGATCCAAACTTCTTGAATATTTGCTTCCGCATAAAGAGGGATTTTAGTATAGTGATCATAATCGAGGGTAGAATCGGAAACTTCAATAACTAAATAGATATCTTGGGGACAAGGATAGGCAGCAACATAAAAATCTGGGCGAGGTATTAGTAAACTTAAATCTGGTTCTGGTTGAGAATTATTATTTAATCTAATCGGATTTTGCACCCCTAAGAGAATAAGATCAACAAATTTTCGATAAAGTAACTGGGTTAATCTAGCTATACCAGCAGCATGACGGGTTCCCATCGGTGACATTTTGATAATTTCTCCTCGAATTAATTCCACTTTTTCATCGGGTTTGATTATTCCCTCGGTTGCCATTTTTTCGTATTCTTCCACCGTAAACTTACGAGTAATCAGCGATAAGGACATTTTAGCTACACTCCTAAGATTTCTGCAATAGTTAACTCTATTTCTGGAAAGGATTCAAGAAAAATACTTTCCCCTCGATAATATTTCTGCATAGCTTGATAACTATCATGCAGCGGATGGCGATAAACTTCTAAACATTCTTCCTTGAGATTAACGCTCCAAACCTCTTTAATATTTGCTTCCGCATAAAGAGGGATTTTAGTATAGCGATCATAATCGAGGGTAGAATCGGAAACTTCAATAATTAAATAGATATCTTGAGGACAAGGATGGGCAGCAACATAAAAATCCGATCGAGGTATTAGTAAACTTAAATCTGGTTCTGGTTGAGAATTATTATTTAATCTAATCGGATTTTGCACCCTGAGAATAATTGTCTGTCCTAACTTTTGATAGAATAATTGTATTAATCTATCTACACTAGAAGCATGACGGGTTCCCATCGGTGACATTTTGATAATTTCTCCTCGAATTAATTCCACTTTTTCATCGGGTTTAATTATTCCCTCGGTTGCCATTTTTTCGTATTCTTCCACCGTAAACTTACGGGTAATCAGTGATAAAGACATTTTAACTAAACTCCTGCTTTCTCTTTATTCTATCTGGACAGCCTTCCAACGGGTGAATTATCGGTAAATAGGTAGGGGTTAAAAATTATCAAATGCCCCCTTATCAAGGGGGGATTAAGGGGGGATCGAACCCAAAATCTATCTTCAATTTAATTATAACCACTTACTTATCTAAACCATTAATCGGGGGGAATAAACTAACTTTTTGGGGACTTGTACTGATTTTTTGGGAAAAAACAGCACTTGCCATGGCGACAAAATCCCTAGATATAACGTCTAGAAAGCTGGGGTCGGATCGAAACTGCCCCAAAAAAGCTACTATAGGTCAGTTGTCGATGTCAAAAAAAATAGCCGTTCCCCTCAGGAACATTCAGTCGAGAAATTTTATGGTTAAGCGAAAACAGCCTTATAGTTTAATTTATCTGTTCAGTCTGGCGATCGGTTTAGGGATTGCGATCGCACCTAACGGACAAGCACAAACCCCCGACTCAAACACTCCTGCCAGCGATCCTAACGAATTAAAACCCTTAAATCAAGCCGATAGTGTCCTGAGTCTTCAGGGGGGACAACGTTTAGTGGAAGAAGCGAACACTGCTATTAATGCCGCTAAATACGATGTCGCGGTGGACAAACTCAATCAAGCGCGTCGGATTTTTAACCAACTATCTAACTATCATCTGCAATTAGCTAATAGTTTCTCAGGAATTGACCCAAAAGTATTCGATTCTCAGCGTCAAAGCGCTTTAAACACCGGACAACTGCGGGATGAAGCCACCTATAAGCTTGCTTTGGTTCATAGGGCGCAAAATCAGCCAGAATTGGCGGTTCCTTTGTTAATTCAGGTGATTCAATCCCAAAACCCCACCAGTGAATTAGGACAAAAAAGCTATCAACAACTCTACGAAATGGGATTTGTCAGCACACCCATCTCTGCACCGACTCCCACCTCCGCAACTCCTAGCAATCCCCCCCCAAAGCAGTGAATTTTATCCCCATTGACGAGCTTTCGGTAACAATGGGATCAGAGTATCTTTAATTGTTTTGAGGAGTTAAGATGGTTGACTTTCGCCAAGTAGAAGCGATGATTCAAGAACAAATCCCCGATGCACAGGTGATGATTCGGGATTTGACGGGAGGTGGCGATCATTTGGAAGCGGTGGTTATTTCTGGCGAATTTGCCGGCAAAACCCGCGTTAAACAGCATCAAATGGTTTATGGCGCTTTACAATCGGCACTCGCTACCGAAGCAATCCATGCTTTGGCATTAAAAACCTACACTCCCGACAGTTGGGCAGCAGAAAAATAACAGTTATCAGTTATCAGTTATCAGTTATCAGTTATCAGTTATCAGTTATCAGTTATCAGTTATCAGTTATCAGTTATCAGTTATCAGTTATCAGTTATCAGTTATCAGTTATGGCTCTCTTAGGTTTGGTGGGTAAAATGTATTCTAAGATACAGTCCTGCTGGCGAGCGAGTGGAAGGAACCACAGAGACACAGAGGACACCAAGATTGATCGCTTCTATAGTAAGTTAAACTGATCACACAAAGAATAAGAGAGCCAGTTGACTGGCGAGATTAGCTGAAGTTTAGACATAATTGTGTTAATTATGTCTTTTTAATGGAGATGAATAGCTTGTCAATAAGGCTATCATCAATTATGATTAAAATCAATAAGTAGGTAGGCACAATTATTTGGAGGATAGGTTAGCGGTAGCGTAACATGAGCGGGCTAAATCCGTTGAGTATAGGTAACATATCAGGATAGGCAAAAGGCAAGAGGCAAAAGGGGGAATAGATAATCAGTTTTTAATAACTGGATTTAGCATGACAACGCCGAATTGACACTCCCGTCGCACTGAGCGCAGGGGATTCTTGGTTCCGCCGAGTTTCCTTAATCTATAGCTAACGCTACTGAAAGGAACTATTTCTTTTCAAGGCAATTGCTAATTGTCTCAGTCGTTCGCTAACTTCTAAATTAAATTCTTGAGATTTCAAATTAGCGGGTAATTCTGCTACAAGCTGAGGATTCTCCTTATACCATTCGTTTTGGGCGACACCTGCCCATGTTCCTTCTTTTTCTCGAAAAATATCCACCAATCCTCTTAATTCTTGAATACAGTAGGACTCAAATCCTGCAGCTTCAAAAATACCATGGCGTAGATATTCTTCAAAAGCGTTAATATCATTAGTGACTTCAAAGGTAACAACCTCTCTGGGTGGGGTTAATTGGTCAGCCAAATCGATAACTGTATCTACCGTCATTCCGATAACGTTTTTGGCAATTTCTGTTACACCTAACACCTGTTGACGAAGACTAGGATTAAAGAGTAAATCAGAACCATACTTAACTGAAACAGTCTAGCGTTAGCGTAACGCACGAATTTTGAACATTAGATAAGGTGCGTTACATTTCATTAACGCACCCTACAAGAGCGGCGATCGCACTGAATCAAGGGATGAATCAGCAACGCCGAAATTATTAATGAACTTAGAAATGCTTGGACAAAATACTTCTCAAGTTGAAGTAATACTAATTCTACAAAATCTGGCTACAAAAGTCTGAACTCCCTAAATCCTCCTTTTCAAGGGGGGCTTAAATTCGATAAGGTGATGTGTAGTTTTTATGAGTGAGAATTGGTATAAGTAGAGATTAGCGAAGCTTAATCCACCGAAAAACCCTATCCACTAAATTGCGACAATTCGCCAGGATAACCATTAAGGGGTGCCTTAACGATAGCTTAACACCCTCTACGACTGTCAACCTGACTTCTAATTAGGTTGCTCAGGTTTTTCAAGTTGCTCTTTAACTAATTCTAAGGGAAGTTTTAACACTCTAGCAATTTGTTCGACGGTTAAGCCTTCTTTAATCAATTCTGTAGCGATTTCGAGTTTATATTCTTCAGCAAGATTAGGTTTTTGTAATTGATTTTCTGGTAGTTGATTACAGATATGACCTTTATTAATTTGTACGGGATTTATTACATTAAAGTTATGAGAGACATTATAATAATATCTTCGCAGACTAGACCTAAGATTGGCTTTATTAACTTCTTCTCCTAAAATTTCCGATAAGGTTTTCCATAGCTTACCAGCTACATCCTTAACATATTTCTCGGAACGATGATGACTTTTAGCGATTTCTGTGTATTTTTGGTGATTAATCACCCCTTCTAAGATTTCAGACTGAACATCATCTAAATTCTCTCCTGTATAGGAGAAGATGAGATTATCAACAGTTGTAATTAAAGAGTGAATATCAAAATTGTTCATTTTTACACACAGAATCCAGATTAATAAGCTTTTACCTGACATTATATGACATTATCAGGTGTACGGTCAATTTAATATTATTTTTAGATTCAAGTTATTTTTATTAATACTGCTTTATATAGCTTTATATAACTTTAAAAGCCTTGACGGTTAACTTTGATATTGTTTACTCTCGTAAAAGCTTCACACTTTTTGATTTTAGGGGGTTTAACAATGAAATGGATGATTAAATCAGTTTCTTTTGCGTTAATACCATCTTGTCTATACCTATGCTTATTTCCCTCAAAAGTTGGTGCTTTTGGTAAAGGACCCTGGTATCTAATTACTTTTTCATTAGAGTATGTAACAGAACCAGCACTAGATGGTAATGGAAATCCTATATATGATAATAAAGGAAATCCTGTCTATAAGACAAGAATTGCACTTGATCCTCCACCATCAGATCCTGTTACAAGATTTGGCACGGAGATTATCTACAATCCAAATGAAGTTCAAATATCTGAAGATTCTTTAAGTTATGGGTTTCTGTGTGAATTTACTAGCAACGGAGGTTGTCCTACTAATGATGGTATTTTATCAGCTACATTTGGCTCGCCTTTAGGAAATACTAATACAAGTTGGAGCTTCAATATCAATAACCAAGCAGGATTAGCAACCTTAAATGCTGACTTTTCTAATAATCCCGTCGATGTTGAAGGTCATACATACTTTTTTGGTTTTACAACTTTATGGAGTGACCCTAAATATTTTTCGCAAAGTACTGTTACTCTTCAAAATGAGTATTGTAACCCACATTCCGCACCCTAAAGTGTCACATTGAAAATTTTATCCAAATCGTCAAAACGATTGCTGGCTCTGAATTACAGGCTAATTTGTTTGTCTAGCAGATGCACAATTACAAGGGCTAGAGCAACTTTTGATTTCAACGACTAGGGTGCGGAATGTGGGTTGTAAAACAATTTCTACTGAGACAACTGATCAAAATGGTTGCGGCGAACCTATCCCCGAACCCACCTCAACCCTAAGTCTCCTTTCCCTGGGAATACTTGGTGCAGGTGCAACCCTAAAACGGAAAGTAAAACGCTCTCATTCAACCGAAAAAGAACCCAGTAACGTCGGTTAAATTGCCTTTTTGTATAACTCATTCCCCCTTAATTTTAGACCAGTTGAGGGGGATTTTTATAGATTAATTTTCGGCTTCATTTTCTAAAATTTCCTGTAATTGTGAACGCAATGGAGTTAGATTATTTTCAATCGTCCGCCAAGCAATTGCCAATTCTACCCGAAAATATTCATGAAAAATGACATTTCGCATATCTCCCATTAAACGCCAAGGAATTTGAGAATAACGCAATTGTATCTCACTAGGAATATTTCTAGATGCCTCACCAATAATTCCTAAATTATAAAGAACTGCTTTAAGAGTCACTCGATTTGAGCTAAAATCTTCAAAGGTCATATTAGCCGTCCATTCCAAGATTTCATCAATGGATTCAATAATATCTTGAAGACGAAGTTGCCAATCTCTAAAAGGCATTAATCACATCCTTTAATACAGGTTGTCGTAAATGTTCTTTTAAAGAATCTTGAGTACCTAAATCAACAGAACATCCTAATATATCTTCTAAGTAAAGTCGTACCTCGATAAACTCAAATAACCCTACCGCTTTACTAAATTCTACCAATAAATCTACATCACTGTCAAAACGTGCTTCATCCCTTGCTACTGAACCAAATAGAGACAGAGACTTTACCCCTAGTTTTTCTAATTGTTCTCGGTGTGTTGCAAGAATTGTTAGTACCTCATCTCGTTTCATGGCTATTTTCTGAAATCTGATTCCTTCATTGTAACCTTAATGTTTGTTTGATGAATAACATTAGACCTCGATCTAATATTATCTCAAGGCTCAAAGTCTTTTTAGTTAAGAAACTTACCCAAATAAAAATGATTTTAATCGCCCCATATTTTTTCAATGAAATCAAATTGGCAACGATAGATATACATTTCAGCTATAGAACTACTTAATTAGTACATCGTATAAAAGCAAGCTGTGATTGGGTGATAATTTTTGGAGATGTCTCTTGAACAAGAGGATAACTTATGAATGTCTTTCTCAGCTTTAATTCTCCTATTCTAAACTGGCAAAAAGTCAAAATCTATAATTTCTGCAAAGGTATAAGGACAAACTTGCGGAAACCTATCCAAAGATAAACCAGTTTTTTTGATCACCGATCGCTTGGCTTTATCATAAATTATATCTAACCTAGAAGCCCCATAATTGTAGAGGGTTTTTGACTGGAATAAAATTTCTAGTTCTAGACGGAAATTATCGATTTCATCGGCCCATCCCCGGCCACAATTACCTTTTTCAGTCAGCCAATACTGATACATTAATAAATGTTTAACGGTTTGAATTAGATAGCTTTCCACTTGGTTTCTTTGTTCTCTCCCCAAATCTTCTATCTCCGTTAAAAGATGTTCCCAATCTAAATTTTTCATCTCCCCGCGTCGAATTTGTTCGGTGGTTCGCTCAATCCACAAAACAAAGTCCTGATCATAAAGTTGTTTTAATTCTTCCCACTGCATAGATTTTTGAGATTGAGCCGTGCTTTTACGATCAATCATAAACAACAAAACCCCCCACCAATGGGCGGGGGGTTTTTTAGTTACCTAATTCAAGGTTTAGCCGAACTTGCCAGCAGTGGAAGCGATCAAGAAGGCGGCGTAGGTGAAGATATAGCCAACGGTGAAGTGAGCTAAACCAACCAAACGAGCCTGAACGATCGAGAGAGCCACGGGTTTGTCTTTCCAACGAACGAGGTTCGCCAGAGGAGTGCGTTCGTGGGCCCAGACGATAGTTTCGATCAACTCTTGCCAGTAACCACGCCAAGAGATCAGGAACATGAAACCGGTTGCCCAAACGAGGTGTCCAAAGAGGAACATCCAGGCCCAGACAGAAAGGTTATTAACACCGTAGGGGTTGTAACCGTTGATTAACTGAGCCGAGTTAGCCCAGAGGTAATCGCGGAACCAGCCCATCAGGTAGGTGGAGTTTTCGTTAAACTGAGCCACGTTACCCGACCAGACACCGAGGTGTTTCCAGTGCCAGTAGAAGGTTAACCAACCCAGGGTGTTCAACATCCAGAACATGGCTAGGTAGAAGGAATCCCAAGCAGAGATGTCGCAAGTACCGCCACGGCCGGGACCGTCGCAAGGGAAGGAATAGCCGAAGTCTTTTTTATCGGGCATTAATTTGGAACCACGAGCGTCTAAAGCACCTTTAACCAGGATTAGAACGGTGGTGTGTAAACCAAGAGCGATCGCATGGTGAACGAGGAAGTCGCCAGGACCGATGGTTAAGAATAGGGAGTTAGTGCCGCTATTGATTGCGTCTAGCCAACCGGGTAACCAAACATCACCGTAGTTGGGATAGGCGGTGTAAGCGATACTATCGGGGTTAGACAACAGTACGTTCATGCCGTACAGGGTTTTACCCGAAGCTGCTTGCACGAATTGAGCAAACACAGGTTCGATCAAGATTTGTTTTTCGGGAGTACCGAAAGCGACGACCACATCGTTATGAACGTAGAGGCCGAGGGTGTGGAAACCTAAGAAAAGGGAAACCCAGCTTAGGTGAGAGATGATCGCTTCTTTATGCTCCAGCATCCGCGCCAGCACGTTATCTTTGTTCGCTTCGGGATCATAGTCACGCACGAAGAAGATAGCACCGTGAGCGAAAGCACCCACCGCTAGGAAACCAGCGATGTATTGGTGGTGGGTATAAAGAGCCGCTTGGGTAGTGTAGTCCTTAGCGATAAAGGCATAAGGAGGTAGCGCGTACATATGCTGCGCCACCAGGGAGGTGATCACGCCTAAAGAAGCGAGAGCCAAACCGAGTTGGAAGTGGAGAGAATTGTTAACCGTGTCATAAAGATTTTTGTGACCGGCTCCTAACTTACCACTGGGGGGTCTGTGTGCATTGAGGATGTCCTTGATGCTGTGACCGATGCCCCAGTTGGTGCGGTACATATGACCAGCCACGATGAAGATCACAGCGATCGCCAAGTGGTGGTGAGCCATATCGGTTAACCAGAGGGACTCGGTTTGGGGATGGAAACCACCTAAGAAGGTGAGAATCGCAGTTCCCGCGCCTTGGGCAGTACCGAAAATGTGGTTAGCAGTATCGGGGTTTTCCGCGTACACACCCCAGTTACCGGTGAAGAAGGGTAGTAAACCCGCCGGGTGGGGGGGAGTGGAGAGGAAGTTGTCCCAACCAACGTGCTGACCGCGGGATTCGGGGATAGCAACGTGAACGAGGTGTCCGGTCCAAGCCAGAGAGCTAACACCGAACAGAGCGGCGAGGTGGTGGTTCAGGCGAGATTCAGCGTTTTTGAACCAAGCGAGGCTAGGACGGAACTTAGGTTGTAAGTGTAACCAGCCAGCAAAGAGGAAAATCGCCGAGAGAATCAGCAGGAACACCGCACCTTGGTATAGGTCTTGGTTGGAGGTCATACCGATGGTGTAGAACCAGTGGTAAACCCCGGAATAGGCGATGTTAACCGGATTAGAAGCACCAGCTTGGGTGAAGGCATCTACAGCGCCTTTACCGAACTGGGGATCCCAAATCGCGTGGGCGATGGGACGGATATTTAAGGGATCTTTGATCCACTGCTCGAAGTTGCCTTGCCAAGCGACGTGGAATATAGTGCCGGAAGTCCACAGGAAAATGATTGCAATGTGGCCGAAGTGCGACGCGAAAATCTTTTGGTAGAGATTCTCTTCCGTCATGCCATCATGACTTTCAAAATCGTGGGCTGTGGCGATCCCGTACCAAATCCGACGGGTGGTCGGATCTTGGGCTAGATCTTGGCTAAATTTAGGGAATTTAGTTGCCATAGCTGTTTAGGAAATTCTCCTCTCTAAATAACTGAGGCTCTTACACGAGTGCTGGTTATTTCCTTTTTTAAATTCACCTTCTGTAATAGGAAACGCTTACAGAGGTATCGGTCAATCGACGCTGGTTGAGCCTAGTCTTGCCAATCCCCGGGGGACTGGCAAGCCCTTATAGGCAAGTTTAGCCAATCGAGAGACTTCTGGCCAAGAAGAATGCCCAAGTGGTGACAATACCGCCTAAGAGGTAGTGAGCCACACCAACGGCACGACCTTGAATGATGCTCAGGGCGCGAGGTTGGATAGCGGGGGCAACTCTTAACTTGTTGTGCGCCCAGACGATCGACTCGATTAATTCTTGCCAGTAGCCGCGACCACTGAACAGGAACATCAAGCTAAACGCGAAGACGAAGTGACCGGCTAGGAACATGATTCCGTAGGCAGACAGAGCAGAGCCATAGGAATTAATGACTTGCGCTGCTTGCGCCCAGAGGAAATCGCGTAACCAACCGTTGATGGTGATGGCACTTTGGGCGAAGTTACCGAGGGTAACGTGGGTGACAGTGCCATCGGGGGCGACGGTTCCCCAGACATCGGACTGCATTTTCCAGCTAAAGTGGAAGATTACAATCGAGAGGGAGTTGTACATCCAGAACAGGCCGAGGAAAACGTGATCCCAACCCGAAACTTGGCAGGTACCGCCGCGACCGGGACCATCGCAGGGGAAACGGAAACCGAGATTCGCTTTATCGGGAATCAGACGGGAACCGCGAGCGTAGAGAACCCCTTTGAGGAGAATCAACACGGTGACATGGATGGTGAAGGCGTGGATGTGATGCACGAGGAAATCGGCAGTACCGAGAGTGATCGGCATCATGGCCACTTTGCCACCCACTGCTACCACGTCGCCACCGAAAGCATAACTAGCAGTAGTGAGAGCGTTAGGAGCGGTGTTGCCGGGGGCTAGGGTGTGGAGACTTTGTACCCATTGGGCAAAGATGGGTTGTAGTTGAATTCCCGTATCCGAGAACATATCTTGGGGACGACCAAAAGCCCGCATGGTGTCGTTGTGAATGTATAAACCGAAGCTATGGAAGCCAAGGAAAATACATACCCAGTTCAGGTGGGAGATAATTGCGTCGCGATGACGGATCACCCGATCGAGCAGGTTATCCACGTTTTTGGCCGGATCGTAGTCCCGCACCATGAAGATCGCTCCGTGCGCTCCCGCACCGACGATTAAGAAGCCACCGATCCAAGTGTGGTGAGTGAACAAGGATAGTTGGGTGGCGTAGTCAGTCGCCTGATAGGGATAGGGCGGCATGGCGTACATATGGTGGGCCACGATGATGGTTAGCGAACCTAAGAGAGCCAGGTTAATCGCTAACTGAGCGTGCCAAGAGGTGGTCAGGATTTCGTACAGTCCTTTGTGACCTTGACCGGTGAAGGGACCTTTGTGGTTTTCAAGGATTTCCTTCATGCTGTGACCGATACCCCAGTTGGTACGGTACATATGACCAGCAATGATGAATAATACAGCGATCGCCAAGTGATGGTGAGCGGTATCGGAAAGCCAGAGACCACCGGTCACGGGGTTCAAGCCACCTTTGAAGGTGAGGAAATCCGAGTAAGCACCCCAGTTAAGGGTAAAGAACGGGGTCAAACCCTGGGCGAAACTGGGATATAAATCCGCCATCTTGCTCGGTTCGAGAATGAACTCGTGGGGCAAGGGGATATCTTGGGGAGCGACTCCCGCATCGAGGAGTTTGTTCACCGGTAAAGAAACGTGAATCTGATGACCGGCCCAACCTAGGGAACCTAAGCCGAGTAAACCCGCCAAGTGGTGGTTCATCATCGATTCCACGTTTTGGAACCATTCCAGTTTCGGTGCGCTTTTGTGGTAATGGAACCAACCGGCAAACAGCATCAGGCCCGCCATAACTAAACCACCGATAGCGGTGCAGTATAGCTGATAGCTGTTGGTGAACCCGGAGGCGCGCCAGAGGTAGAACAGACCAGAGGTGATCTGAATCCCGTGGAAACCGCCGCCCACATCGCCGTTGAGGATGCCTTGACCGACGATCGGCCAGACCACTTGGGCGCTGGGTTTGATGGCGAGCGGGTTGGTTAACCAAGCTTCATAGTTAGAAAATTTCGCGCCGTGGAAGTACATTCCACTAAGCCAAACGAAGACAACGGCGAGATGTCCGAAGTGGGCGCTGAAGATTTTCCGAGAAATATCTTCGAGATCGCTGGTTTGACTATCAAAATCGTGGACGTTGGCGTGTAGGTTCCAAATCCAGGTAGTGGTTTTGGGTCCTTTGGCTAAAGTGCGATCAAAATGCCCCGGTTGACCCCACTTCTCAAAGGAAGTAGGTACTGGGTCTTTATCTACAATCACTTTAGCTACCGCCTCTTTGGGGGGGAGTGCCATGAGGATTCTCCTCTCTCGACAATAGACTTAGCGTTTTATTTGAGGATAGATTTTTTAACCTAAAAAAGGCAAGTTGAAATCTGACCCACCTTTTGTTAATGTCGCTTGACTTTCCTCTTGGGTGAGATTCCAGTCGAAAGCATCAATAGTAGATGATAAGTCTTTGTTCTCTCCTCTGTTCGTTGTGCTTAACAATAATTAAAATTCTCTCAATCCTTGATAGGAGAGACATTTTCTGCTATGGACGGTCTTAGTCAGGGTCAAACAGGTAATTTTTCTTTACAAAAGTTTATTAACTGTCGCCTCAGAAGCCGATTTCCCCTTTTTCTCCCTCACCAGACCATATAGAAAATTCAATAGATAGATTCTCAAAAAACAATCAAACAATTCTGTAAAATTGAGGCCATAACCTGATCTTCTCGCGCTTTTGCTGACACCAGAGCATTCAATGACTCTAGCAAAAATCAATGGTTTGTATAGATTTTGGCCTTGGCTCTAGGAGGAACGTGCTATCCCTACTACATAAATTAATCCCAGTCAAAACCCTTCATATATGTCTTGTGATCGGTTTACTGACCACTCTGTTAACCGCCTGTGGCGATCGCTTGATGGCTACCAATCTCCCCACTTCCGAAACCTCTAATCTTCCCGTCGTCCAAGGCCGCATTTCTGAGGTTGCCCCCCCGGCCCTAATTCAGGAACTGCGCCCCAGTTTAGAGCGTTACGCTCCCCAAGTAACGATTCTCAGCCCTCTGGCCGAACAAGTTTTCGATGACACTCAGGTGACAGTTAAACTACAAGTGTCAGATCTGCCAATTTTCCAAGACGATACCCTGAAATTAGGACCCCACTTGAGTCTAATTGTCGATAATGAACCAGCAGCAGCTATTTACGACCTCAAACAGCCGATTATCTTAGAAAATCTTGCCGCTGGTACTCACACCCTCCGCGTTTTTGCCCTGCGTCCTTGGCAGGAAAGTTTTAAAAATGATGGGGCATTTGCTGAAACGACCTTTCATATTCTGACAAAAACAGGCAAAAATGCCCCTGATCATAACTTACCCCTGTTAACCTACAGTAGTCCGCAAGGAATCTACGGTGCGGAACCGATCCTGCTCGATTTTTATCTGAGTAATGCTCCTCTACGTCTGTCCAATACTGCCAACGAGGATAATAATCTTCAAGATTGGCGCATTCGTGTCACTGTCAACGGTGAAAGTTTTTTGCTTGATACTTGGGAACCAATCTATCTCAAGGGTTTTGACAAGGGCAATAACTGGGTACAATTAGAATTCATCGATGGTAAGGGAAATAAAGTCGAAAACGAGTTTAATACCAGCGTGCGCGTGATTAGCTTTGATCCCTCTTACCAAGACGGTCTTAGTCAATTAGTCCGCGGCGATTTATCCCCTATAATTGCCCGTAGCATTGTTGATCCCAACTATCAAACTATTCCAAGTCCACAGGAAGAAACCCCCGTTATTGAGCCAGAAACCTCTATAGTTGAGGAAACCCCTGTAGTTGAAGAAACCCCTGTTATTGAGCCAGAAAGCCCAATCGTGGAAGAAAACCCTGTTATTGAGCCAGAAAGCCCAATCGTGGAAGAAAACCCTGTTATTGAGCCAGAAAGCCCAATCGTGGAAGAAAACCCTGTTATTGAGGAAAACCCTATAGTTGAGGAAAACCCTGTTATTGAGCCAGAAAGCCCAATCGTGGAAGAAAAACCAGTAGAGACAGAAACAGTCGAAGAGATAGAGGAAACCCCCGAAGCGATCGAATCTCCCCTAACCACCATACCAGAGACAGAGGAGATTAACGAACCTGCCCCTGGGATTCAGCCTCCGCTAGAAGTAGAACCTATTCCCGAACCCCAGAACAATAGCGAGCAAAAAATCACCATTTTTGATCGCGTTCAACAAACCTTAAACCGCTTCCAGTTAGCCTCTTCCCCAGCAGAAAAAGATATCGAACTACCCACCCTCGATCCTGAATTATTCACCAATGTCGAGCGGTCTTAGAGCCTAGCTTAATCCAGTTTTCAGGGGAAGTGGGGAGGTGGGGGTTTTTCAGTGAGCAGTAAACAGTAATCAGTAATCAGTGAAAAGAAAGTTCCCAAGTTTGGTTCTATTGGAGTTAAAGTGATAAGCTTATCTTATCGAAAAAGGGGCATAAGCCTTATGTCCCTAGCATTAATAACCATTATGTAACACAGTGAACATTTTTCACCTGATGTCCAGAAGACCCCGAAGTTTTCACCTAAAACTTTCTACTTAGGGCTGGCTGAATAACTGCCTCCTGCCCTCTGTCTGACCCCATCCTAGGTCTTTTTCGGTAAACCCTACTTAAAACTGGAATCTGCAATCTGATAACTGATAACTGAAACCTCCAACCGCTCGATCGAGAAATTATTAAACAAATATTTCGCAATATAGACAAAATCAGGAACTAAGTTATAATCTAAAACGTCTATAGACAATTTACTAACTTTTTGCTTGAGGTAATTGTGTTTAACAAAATTTCCCTTGTCGCTGGTTTTGCCGGTTTAGTTGCCCTAACTACCGTTGGCACCGTACCCGCACAAGCAGGACCACAAAATAACGAAATCTTGATCAGTCAACTGCGCGGCCATAACACCTACAGAGGTGAGCCACAACTCAACCCCGGTGACTATATAGTAGGTCGTGTCCGGGGAACCGTGGGTGGTATTATGTCCATCCAATTGATCAGACCTGTGACAGTGGATGGCAAAGAAATTTTCAGTGGCGACTTTGCCGACGGAACCACCGCTCGTATTGTTGGAGATGCCATGGGTGGTGATGACGTAATTTTGCAAGTGGTAGATGGCAAATTAGTTTATGTGGGTAAAGCTCATCCCTATTGGGTTTCCCGCTTGAAACTAAAATCAGAAATCGCCGTTAGTGCCACTCGCTCGCAACTTTTAAGAGAAGTTAACCAAAAAGAACCCGCTTGGGGACTTCCCGCTTTACCCCCAGAAACCAGAACCTTTACTGAAGTTGCTCCTCAACCCGCTCCCGCGCCTAGTGTATCTCCTATCCGCGGACTTTGGTAGTGGGAAGACATCAGGATAAAATCTCTTGTCTTTAGACTGAGAAGCTGAAAAATACTCTCAAAGCCTAATATAAGTGTACTAAATGTCCTCCTCTTTTTCCAATAGAAGGGGGGGTCTTTTTTAGTCAAAAATTGATAAATCATTGCATTTCAGCCCAGATTCTTGTCAAAACATCGGTAAGGGCATGATCGCTATCTAATTCGATTAACTGTACCCAAGGACGAGAAAAAGCATAATGGCGACTATTTTCTAGGGGAATCACCTCATCGGCACTGCCATGAATAATCAGGGTGGGGAGCTGCCGGATTAACTTTTCTTGGGGATAATTAGCTAAATCCTCGATAAACTTGTAATAAATCGGCAGATAACGACGATAACCGTAGTGATAAACCGATAAACTCCCAGATTTTTGCCAATTGGCTAGGGTTTCCGCTTCCAATTGTCCTAACCAAATCGGCCCGAAATTAAAAGCGGGAGCTAATAAAACGAGCCTTTGCACCTGAAAATAAGTTTCTGCCAGCCAAGCTGCCGTTAAACCGCCAAAACTGGAACCAATCAGTGTAACGGGAAACTGAGATTGTTCAATCAATTGGCCGACTTGAACAATCTGACGAGTGAGAGTTAAGCTAGAAAAGTCATCACCGTTAAGATCGGGAATTTCCATTGCTAAACCCCTCTTTTGCCAACAATGTCTCAAAAATTGCGCTTTTGTTGATTGGGGGCCAGAAGCAAAACCGTGTAGATAAATATATCTGTTTTCAAGGACTGCCATTCTAGAACCAATTAGGGTCTGCTGAAAAAGTTTGCTGGTGGGGCAGGGTGTGGGGTGTGGGGTGTAGGGTTTTACCGATTTTGAGGAGGTCAATTACCTAATTTTCGGGGAAAAAGCACCTGAATTTTCCCCCTGAATCACTCCCTTGCCTAGCACTTTTGGATTTCAAAAAGGTCTCAAAGTCTTACCCAACAAGATTTTTAGATTTATTCAGCCAACCCCAATTAGATGGTTCTTCGTTACTTGGTATGGTTCGATAGGGGGAATAAATCGACTAAATCCTTATCTGGCAAGAGACTTAATTGATTAGTTCGCTATAGATCAAAAACAATTGACAAAAATCGGTCCCTTATAACCCCTTCCCATTGCATAACACAAACCGAAGAGCCAATTAGATTTCTTCATCTTGCTCTTTGGTGGCACTGGGAGAAGAATTATAAATGGCATCTAACTGTTGACGGGCATCTTCGACAGTGAGAGAACGAATCACTAACAGAGGTTCATTAATCGGTTGTCCGGCCTCGTCCAAAAGTTCCGGATGGGAAGTCATGGGATAACCGTAGGGATTATAGGAATTAGCCGATTTAGCAGGACGTTTCTGGGAATCCATGCTGACAGTAATCAGACTCCGAATTAAATTATTAATGGTCAAAAAAGCGATAACTGTGAAGGCGAGGATATAGAGCAGATGTAACATTGGCCGAGTCTCCCATGAATTATGTGTGAATATTCCTACAATTGCCAAAACTTTATGCTAAAAATTCGCTCAACTCTCTAGCTTACCAAAAAAGTTTCAGGTTAAGCGTCAGTTTGAGGAGATTGATATTCTCCCCAACCCTGTAATCGACGACGACGACTGCTGACACCCCAACACTCTGCCACCAGTTGGTGCCAAGGCAACAACATCTTGGCCTCGATACCCACCTGACCACCTGTGGTTTTAAAGAGTAAATGAGCCGTGGCCACCTCCTGTTGGGCGTTTTTGACTCTTGCTAATAAATCGTTTTGTTCCTCGAGGCTGAGAAAGGATAATCTCTCGGATTCGAGGAGGAGACGGGAACGGGAAAACCAATAGGTGAAATCCTCTAGTAGAGGTTCCAAGATGGTTTTCAGGAGTTCGTTTTCGGCGGGTTGCGAAGGGAACATTATTTTTATAATGACGATTTTGCTTACCTTAATCTTAGCGTCATTTATATTTCTTAACATTGTGACGGGAAAATTTTAAGATTTGCTCTGGCTGTAGGCGGCACTAAAGAAGTCCTGTTCACAACTAAGGGCATAACGATAGGATAAAGAGATATTTTCGGTCATCAGGGCGTATTTATCGGCTAATTCCTCTAACTGGCTTGCTAAAGCGGCGAATTCATCCCCACTATAACTATCAATCCAAGCTTGATAGGGATTCTCAGAAATCGGTTCTAAGGCTAATTGTTGACCCAGATAAGCATAAAGACGCATACAGGGACTCATCGCCACGGCAATCGCACCGATGTCACCCATCCAAGCGGTAGCGAGAAGAAAATCCGTATAGCGACGGGTGGCATTAGCGGGCTGAACCTTTCTCAGGTCAACCCCCCACTGTAGAGCGTAATTTTCATGTAATTCTAATTCCGTTAATACCCCCGCCGCTAACCGATGAAAGCTAGTAAATCCCTGCCAATCGGGAGCTTTAGCGGCGGCGATACTGTAAGCACGGGCGAAAGATTCCAGAAAAAAAGCATCTTGACCGACATAAAAAGCGAAACAGTCCCGTTTAAGCTCTCCTGTGGCGATATCTCGCACAAAAGGGTGTTCTAGACAAGCTTGTACTAGATCTTGATGGCTCTGCCAAAGTTGCTGACTAAGCATAGGAAAATACTAATTAGGTGGACAAGGTTGGTTAACTAGAGTTCAGCATCTCACAGGGTGACAGAGAGCCTGAGTTGTCACAGTTTTATTTCCTTAACCCAAACTGACGTTAACCCTGTTACAATAAAGATAACTGACCAAATTGGAATTAAAAACTATGCGACTGAAGCGATGGGAGTCCCCCCGCCGTCAGGGACGTAACGACAAAGGCAAGGGCGGTTCGGCCCGACAGCGACAAGTGAAAAAACAATTTAAAATGTTGTCGAAAAAACTAAAAGGGGGAGAGAGTAACATCTCTCCTCTTTTTTTGTCCCCAGCAATCGCCGCTAAAAAATCTTCCTCTGGGAAACTCTCAGTCTCCTGAAACAGTCGGAGACTTGAGCCACTTTCAGATTAGGAAAAAAAATGAAGCGTACACTTGCCGTCATGACGATGACAGTAGCTTTAACCGTCACCAGTAACCATTCTAGCCTTGCCGGAGCAATCTTCGATCGCATTCAAAAAACTGGGGTAATTACTGCCGGCGCTCGTAAAGATGCTATTCCCTTTGGTTTTGTCAACTCCCAAGGCAAGTGGGTGGGTTACAGCCTTGATATGTTAGAGTTAATTCGCAAGGAAACCGAACGGAAGTTAGGAAAACCAATTAAGTTAAAAATTGTTGAGGTTACTCCCCAAAATCGTTTTGAAAAGTTGAAAACAGGGGTGATAGATATCGAATGTGGCTCCACTACTTTTACTTGGAAAAGAGAAAATGAAGTGGATTTTTCCGTTAGTTATTTTGCCAGTGGCACTCAATTGTTAACCCGCAAAGGTAGTAATCTCGATGACATCGGTAGCTTGGCAGGCAGACGCATTGGAGTGATTGCCAATACTACTAATGAAGCGGTAATTAAAACCCAACAACCCGCCGCTATTTTGGTCAAAGTTAAAAACCGTGGCGAGGGTTTACAAAAACTAGAAATGGGAGAAATTGATGGTTTTGCCAGTGATGGCATTACCCTAGAAGGTTTAAGGAAAAGTGCTAAAAATCCTAATAATTTAGCCATAGTTCCCTCCTATCCCTACGCCTACGAATCCTATGCCTGTACTTTACCCGAAAATGATTCTAAATGGCGCGATACAGTGAATTATACACTATTAAAATTCATGGAAGGGATCGTCAGTGACCAACAACAAGCGGTGACAATTTATGAACGTTGGTTTGGTGAAGATGGTATTGTTCCCTATTCCAGAGAAACTATTAATGATTATTTTCAAGGCATTGTCAACACCTACGAATGGATTCCTTTAACTATATTTCCCTAAAATCAAAACCTTTTTAGGGAAAGGTTCAAAAAGGCACTCTTGCAAGTGGGAATTATGAATAGGGAAGTAGGAAGTGGGGAGGTGGGTTTTTAAAGAAGGCAGGAAAATTTATTGTAATTTCTCAATGATACTGATAATGATTCTCTTTAGCTGAGGGAGATTGTTTTGAATCACTTTCCAGACGACTTTTTCATCAATTGCCCAATATTCATGAACTAATTTATCCCGCATACCCGCGATGTTTTTCCAAGGAATATTGGGATAATTAACTCTCACTTCATCAGGAATATTTTTGACTGCTTCCCCGATTATTTCAATTAATTTTACTGCCGAAAGAAAGATTTCTATCTTAGTTGAAAATTCTGCAAAGCTTAGATCCTGAGTCATTTTTTCTAGTTGACAAATTGCCTCTAGAATGTCTTGCAAGAAATCTCTAAATTCCCGTTGCGTCATACATAAATAACCTCGGATAAAATTCTTTCTCTCCTTTTTCCTTTTAAGCCATTTTTACTGATAACATCCGCTTTTACCTTAAGTAAATCACTTAAATAATATTCCAGATCTACTAAATCTAGTAAACTAGGCGGTTCTGTATAATCTATCAGAATATTAACTTCACTATTTTCCTGCACTTCTCCTTTTACATAATCTCCAAAAATACCTAATTCACTGACATGATACTTTTCTTTTACTAAGGACTTAACTTGACCCAAAATCGCTTTAATTTCTTCTAAATTTTTCATGATGCTTACCTTCTAAGATAACGGAAAAGACTTCTACCCTACTGATCAAAATTTTATTTCCTGTATCTGTATTGTAGCAGATATCGGATGAAAGGATAAACCATACTCCTTGAAATCATGAGAATTGAGAGAGTTAGTCCAAAAATACCCTCTCAATTGACTGAATTAAGGGGCGATCGCAAGTTTTTTATTAATGGTTTTTAGGAGACTTTTGTGGTTTCCTTTTCTGAGGGTTTGGAGGGTTTTAGTTGGCACTTGAGGGTTATCTCCATACTTTCACCCGCATTATATCAAAATGATAATCATAGCTCCAAACAGGTAGATCTAATTCGATTGAGATGATAGCAGTCAAAGCATCAACAATAGTAATAGTTTGATCAGGAAATTATTTAGCTTTTGCTATGGCTGCGAAATACTGATCTTCTGTCGGATTGATCAAATTAGCAGATTCTAAGCAATTTTGTGTGAATTGAGTGGCTTGTTCAAATCCTAATCTATATAGAAGCAAGCTGTAATTTCGGCTAAAACAGCGTCATGATTGATGGATGCGTCAGTATAGCCACTTCCTTTGGGTGCGGGAGATAAGTGAAAAGATTTTTTCGGTTTGGATAAATAGCCTTTCGCTATTAAAAATGATTCTATAGCCGTTTGTACTGTATCAGAAGAAGATACCTTATGCTCTTGATTGTAGGCGGCTAGAGCCTTAATTATGGTGGTGGGTAGCTCAATCGTCACCTGTTGCATAACCAAAATCCTCTTGATTTAATCATGTCCCCATTATACAATAAACCCCCTCAACTGACTGAATGAAGGGGCATTTATCGTATTTTGTGGGCAATTTAGCCTACTTTTGTGGTTTAGTTTTCTGATGTTTTGGATGATTTTAGTTTGCGCTTCAGGGTTGAAGCTGCACCGAGAGTGCCAAGGGCTAGGAACCCTAGTATGGAAGTGGGTTCAGGGGTGGAGATTGTGTCTACAACGACCTCATAAACCTCCGTACCAGCACCGAGGATTAAGTCAAACTTTTCTAGGTCAGGATTTGGGTAGATGTTCCATGTAGCCAGATAAAAATCATATTTTGTATCATCAAACCCTGGCGGGTTAATAATCTGAGTAATTGACGGTGGGGTGATGGTTATTGGCCCTTTTGGATCTTCTGCGGATAGGCCTCCTATCGTAAAATTATCACCATTGCCTACCGTGACTTGAACCCACATATATTTAACCGCTTCGTCATCAACCCAGTTGGGAATTTGGAAGGTGATTCTGGAACCAGCTACTGGTGTACCCCAATAATTATCACCACCCATAGCACCCCCAATTATCCCTGGTCCTGGTGTTGCTGTAGGAAGACCAGGATTTACCGTTGGTATATCGCCGTCTGGACCTATTGCAACTGGTGGATTGGTATTAAACTCCCATTCCTGAACTGTCGTAAGTGGCTGTCCACGCCAAGCCGGTGGCTTAAAATCAGCCGCTTGAGCTTGTAAAGGGATAATACTCAAGCCAGCTAGAATGCCAAAGGCAGCCGCCCCAGAGGTAAGAGTTTTTGTGAGTGCATCGTTGTGCATTGTTTTTAGTCCTTATTCTTTACAAAAAGTGCGATTATCCCCTCCCAGCTAGGTCAGGCAACACCCCAACCTAACGCCAAAGGTGGATGGCAACAGCTTACAGAATACCTATTTCCTAGGGAATCTATCTTGAGAATGATTTAAAATATGCTAAGTTGAGATACGATGTCACGATCGCATCTAGTCAGTACCATGAGTGAAATTAGCATCGGGGGAAAAGTCCGTCTGATTGCCATTCCCCCTTACCTGAAAACCGCCGATCCCATGCCTATGTTACGGCCGCCAGAGCTGCTCGATATCGACGATATCGGCACGGTGATCGATCGCCGGCCAGGGGGTTATTGGGGTGTAAAATTCGATCGAGGCTCATTTCTGCTCGATAGCAAATATTTGGAAGCCATTTAAACCAGTTAAGTGCATCACGGTCAAGACAACTTTTAACCAAGGTAAAACTATCGGTCATTGGCTGCCAAGAACTGCCTGCTTGGATAATTAAATCTCTGAAACAAAAAATTATACCCAGTAAATCAGTCTAGTTATATCCAAGTGATCGGTAATCCAGAACAATAACCTAAATTTATGGAACTATGCTCTGTTTCCCAATCTAACACCTGTTCCACACGCTGATAAATTGCCGCGGCTTCCTCACTAGAATTGCCGATACAAGTTAAGCCTAATTTACCAAATTCTGACAGCGCACCCATGAGATGAAAAACTGTTCCCGTTTTACTGCTACTATCAAAATGCAAGTGATGTTTAGCAATAATATCCATTAAATCATCGGGAAGTAAACCTTTATATTGGGGTTTGTGGAGATTATCGGAGGCAATATAGTATTTTTCCTGGTGAGGTTGACTAAAAAATAATCCGGTTTCTTGATCGTATTCACCATTAGTTAAAAGCTTTAAAGTCATAAAAGGATGGGTGGTTCCTCCTTTTCGCAGATTAATTTCGATCGCCTGTAAATCCCAGACTAAAGTTTCTGGATTTTTAACAGCGACGAAATCAACTCCATAGCGTTCAATTGCTCCCTTTGCTGCCAGAATTTCCCCTATTTTTAGACCTAATTCCTGTAATTGTAGGCGATAATTTTCATCGGCAGGAAAATGACAACCTAGATAAATTTGACCATCGGGACCGCCTAAAATTTGATCGTGAGTGGAAAGAATCTTCACTTCTCCCGTGGGTGTAATATAACCTTGCACACTCGGCGATCGCTTTTCTTCTCCTTCAATAAAAGCTTCGACAATTGCCCCTAATTCAGCAATTTTACTGGAAAAACTCTCCCAATTTTCATCCCTGGCTTGAAAACTCATCTTCTCTAATTGTTTGGCCAAGAGATTCATTTTCTCGCTTAAATCTAGACTGTTACTATCAACAATTCCCCCTAAAGGACGTAAATCTAAAACCGCATTTCCTTCTCCCGATAACCCCTCATTTAACTTCACTACCATGCGTTTTAATTGCGGTTGACGAGACCACAAACTAGCGGCTTCATATAACAAATCCTTGACCGTATTTACCTGTAAACTACCGTCAGGATGGGGAATATTGCCTTGACCAAAAATCTCGCGACTGCCACTTTTAGAACCCCAATACAATAAATCTGGACTACAGGCAAATAAAGGAATATCTAATTGCAAAGACAATTCTCGCTCTAAATTAGTAGAATTAAAACAAACCATATAGGCCCGATCTCGACGCAACGCTTGCCGGATTCTTGCTACTAAGCGCGGTCTTTCCAGAATTTTTTGGGTTAAAGGTTGAAAAGAGTTATCGTGAGTTGTCAGTAATAACAGACGATTATTAGCATGGGAAAAAGGAATCCCCGGCAACAATTGCAGGTAATAATCAATCACCATCCGCGCCAATGGCTGCGCTGTTACATAGATTAAACGGGTTTTCGGGTGTCGCAACCGAATCAGAGAAAATAATAATCTTTCTTCGTAATGTAAAAAACCCGCCACTTTTTGACCGACTCTCTGATCGATACTAAAAGAAGGGACAACTAGAATATCATAATCGTATTCATCCGATTCGGGAACGTTTTCTCCCTGCCAAATCTCTTTTAATTTTTCTTGTAATTCTTGATACCGCAGCCGCTTTTCTAGCATCAAATCTCTATCTAACAGCATGGTTTGTCCCACCTCTGTGGTTGCAGATACCTGTATCTTATCGATTTTGAGAGCCTGTCGTCTCCAGTGTCTTTCTTTTCTTAATATTCCCCCAATCCCTGGGATCATTGCCATTAAAAAGGGATACAGTGGACTCTGTATCCCTTTTAATCACCTGAGATTGGCTTTAACCTAGCGGGTGGAATAAGAGATCGGGATAAAAGCGATTAAATTCGATTAAAATCCCGGCGGTGAAAGTCAGCAGCGCCATAATTAACACGGGTGCGGACGAGAGAAATTTAGTAAGTCCTTCCATCTGAGTTCTCCTAGGGAATAAAAAGTCAAGGGTTTGACACAAAAATTAACGAGGGGAAACGGTAATTTCCGAATCCTTAACGGTTAATTTACCAGAAGTGGCTTCTTGTAAAGCCGCCAAGGGCCAGAGAAAACCCGTTAACATTTTGCTGAGAGCGAGGGGAACATCGATGATGATTTCCTTCATTTCGGCATCTTTGTCGTCGCGCACGGCGATTAAATAGGCCCGACCAACCCAACCGATCCAACCAGTAATGTACAGGAATAGGATGCTAGGGATAAAGAAATCGCCCATGTGGTCCCAACGACCATCCACAATTAGGTGTGGATAGCCTTCCGGTCCACAGAGAGCTTGGGAGTAGGTTTGAGCGCGTTTGGCTCCCGATTCGGGGTCAGGAGTGGTGTTGCGGAAACTCTTCGCTTTTTGTAGGAAAGCGGGATTTTCGCTACAAGGGGTCAGATTGGACAAATCAGCCGACGCTGGAGCGGCAAAGGTGAACCAGAGGGATAGCACCAGGGCCAGAGCGAACAATTTTCGCATAAATTGTTTCCTTTTGTTACGAAATATGAAGTTCTTTGTTCAAAAAGCGAACAATTTGATCGTACACGGAAAAAATCTTACTCCGATGAGGGGTACGAGTAAAGTTTCTATTACAAAACTATACGCAAAGCTTCAGACCCCGGTGATATGAACCACCACTTGTCTTTGGTGACGACTCTGACGGTGTTCCCAGAGATAGATACCTTGCCAGATGCCTAAAACTAATTTACCCCTAGCGATCGGGATTTGTTCCGATGTCCGGGTTAGGACCGAGCGAATGTGAGCGGGCATATCGTCTGGCCCTTCGGTAGAGTGATAGTAGAGACTGCTATCTTCCGGGACTAACTTGGCGAAGAAATTGGCCAAATCGGTGAGAACATCGGGATCGGCATTTTCTTGGATCAGCAAAGAAGCGGAGGTGTGACAGACAAATAGACTGCATAATCCCGTCGTTATGCCCGATTCAGCCACGATCGCTTCTATGGGGGCAGTGAGACGATGGAAATTCTTGGGACTGGTGGTAATCGTCAGGGATTTTTGATATTGACGCATGGCAACCGAATCAGAGAGAAATGGGAGTAGGGGGGATTGTCCTGGAGAGCAAAGGTTGTCCCGCTTGCAAGAGATCGTGAAGGTTCACCACTGCACCGATAACAGCGATCGCAGGGGCTTCAAAGCCGGTGGCTTCGATCTGGTCCATAATCGTGCTGAAAGTACCGATTAACTGCTGTTGTTGCGGTGTTGTTCCCCAGCGAATCAGGGCGATCGGTGTTTCTGGACTTCGGCCCGCCTTGGTTAACTCGCCGATAATATAGGGTAAATTATGCACACCCATGTAAACGACAATTGTTTCCGCACCATGGGCGATCGCTGACCAGTTAACCTGGGGACGATATTTACCCGCCATCTCGTGGCCGGTGACGAAAGTAACGGAGGAACTATAATTGCGATGGGTGAGGGGAATACCAGCGTAGGCAGGCACGGCAATTCCTGAAGTGATCCCCGGCACGATCTCGACGCTAATTCCGGCCGCGATCAGATCGAGCATTTCTTCACCCCCGCGACCGAAAACAAAGGGATCACCCCCCTTGAGACGAACAACCACGGCATTAGTCTGGGCCTTTTGGATCAGTAAAGCGGTGATTTCCTCCTGTACTAGAGAATGACGACCGCGACGCTTACCCCCATGGATTTGTTCGGCCCCGGGGTTAATCATGGCTATAATCGAGGGGCTGACTAGGGCATCATAGAGGACAACATCGGCATTTTCTAGGAGAACTTTTGCTTTTAAGGTCAACAAACCGGGATCCCCGGGACCCGCACCGACGAGATAGACCTTACCGCAACTTTCTGATTGATTCATAGATACTGGGGAGAAAATTCTTGCTTCGATCGAATGCGCTTGATCCCTACTGTATTGTGACTGGGGCAAAATTTGGTATTTTTAGCTACAGTTACTCGGCGATCATGCGCTTTCTTCATGAAGAATTATGATCTTAACATTACTTAACCCTTAATCTAGCGATCGCTCTGATCCTAAATCTTGTTTAACAGGTGAAGACCTTCCGGCAAAGGATCATCGAAATCATCTGGAACGGTAAACTCGCCTGCACACAAACCAAATGGTCGCAATTGCTTACTACTGGCAATAGGTCTAAGTTCAGCGATCGGCTTATCATATCTAACAATGACAAGCGTTTCACCTGCTTCTACTTGACGAAGATATTTCAAGGGATCGCGTTGTATTTCATCAACAGTGACGTTCAACATTAGATTACCTCAGTGCAAACTTGATGGACAGTTGTCAACGGTTTTTCGATTCAAGTAATCAGACTATTGACTACATAATTGCAGCATTGAAATAAAATTAAATGGTTTTAGCTCATGTAATTGCGCGATTGAACATTGCTTGAAGCACATCCTTTCGTTCAAGAGTTGCTGTGTCTAGCATGGCTGATCCTAGATTGAAAGGTATAATTTAATTGCATAGCGCAATAATTTACTCTAGTCTAGCTAAAAAATTGTCATCGTGTTCAAATTACTATTTACATAAGCAAAAATAAGATGCGTTACATTTCATGAACGCACCCTACAAGATTGCGATCGCACTACAGTTGCATAACGGAATAATTTGATCGCATCTCCACCAATTAAATAAACCACGATCGCCCGCCTAAACTATATCATCTAATCTGTCTGAGGTTTTCTTAGATAAGCAGCTAGTTCTTCAGAAATTACGAAACGAGGAGCATCATTATAGGTGATTTCATAAACTAACGCCTGATTCTCCAAAATTCTCAGCTTATTTCTAAGGTAAGCATGATCCTCAAAGTAATATTTGAGAGTGAAGTTATTGGTATCTTCACAATACATTACATCCTTATTCATAATGATAAACTCACGAGCAAATGGACAGTTTTGTAGATCACTTCTCATATCTGCTAGAAGTTCGGGAATTAGACTCTCAATATTTAGAAATACACTTTCCGAGGGCTGTGGCAGTAGAAAGCTCGGTTTAGCAGTATTTTTGTGCGGAACTGCGAGTTTCAAAAGAGCTTTGTTAATTGATTCAAGTGCTGTTACTATTTTTGCTGAAGCGTCATTTGTTGTAAGTGTAACAGGTGGTACTGAACCAGAAATTCCTAATCTAGTATTGTAATTATAAGAGTTGCCAGAAAGATCCTTATACTCTACTTCAAGTAGTACATTTTCTCCAAAAAGCTTATCTGCTTGAGAGTGAGTCGCCACGTCAAAAAAGAATGGATTATCTTGATCAATAACAGATATTTGGAGGGGAAATAAATTTCCTAAATTACTCATCATTTTGGGCAAGGGCGAAATATTAACCTTGACTTCAATTGCTGGGGCATCTGTAAGTGAAAGAATTCCAAGTTGAATAGCCTGCTCTTTTTCTGGTTTAAGTCTAAATAAGTGTGTTAAACGTGGTTTGGAGAAATGTCTTTTAGCCCAGATTGCATCAACAATAAAATGCTTGGCTTTGACTGTATGAGCACCGGCTCGAATGTAATAGCAATTATCATGAGCCATGTGTGGCCCAGCGTGGCTCTCATAAACGGCAACAAGCAAAACAGCCGAATCGGACTGAATGACTCCTCGTCCTACTGAATCAGATATTATTTTAATCTCATATTTAGGAACTGGTTCTACTTGATTAACAATCTGATCAGCCCAGTCGCGTAAATCTTGTCTTCCAACTTTTAGATGTAGGCCATTATCAGCATTACCATGAGAGTCCACACCAGCAATAAAACACCCACCTCCAGAATTTGCAAAGGCAGATACCGCACAGCTTAGTTTCTTCTTGAGGTCTTCCGGAAGAGTGCGACTTGATTTGAATTCAAAGTTATCATCCTCTGCGGATGGAAGCTGAGTGAGATCAAAATTTCCTAGGTCAATTTTCATAAGATGTGAAAAGGCGGACAAGTAGTGTAAAAAATGTTTGGCTTCTTATCAATCAAATTATACTATTGGCGGATGTAAACTCGATCACCCTACGACAAAACTCTGCATTGAAAAACCAATTGCTTTGGCTTTGTGGTCTAACTACATATTATAGGTCAACTTTCTGTATAAAACTCTCCAGAGTAACGATATGGGTCAACTTTCTGTATATCACCCCATTTAGGCGCAATTGCCGGAACTTTTCCCTATATCACGCCCAAAAGCGTGTTAGCCAGATTAGCTTACCGCAAACAATCTCCTTTAAGTAAACTTATCACAGAAGCTTTCCAGAATTATGGCAAAGATTCTTAGATATAACTGCACTTTGTCACAAAATTTCACTATTATTTCGGGTGCGGTGATTTGTTATGTTTCTTGGTTCACAACTTCTTTAACAATTGGTCATACTCTGGGTGAGAGCCTATCCAAAATCAAACAATTACATTCTTATTCTTGATTCTTCCTAGCGCTCTCCAACCTATACCGACTCTGATTGACCAGATCTGGTCTTCTTGATTGACCTCCTTAAATTCTAAGCTTGGATGACTTGGGTTATCTTTCCATAACTTGTAATTTTTTCTGGCTGTTCTTTTCACTCTTTCTGGTAGCTGTTGAAATAAGCCGATGAAATCTGGATTTAGTTCCGACTTCATAACTCATCAAATCCCATTTCTTCAGTCTGTCCGTTTTCTGAATCCGCAATAGCTTTCTGAGCAAGTTCTTTGAGAATTAAGCTGTCTTGGGGTTTAGATAATGTTTCTTGCCATTTGATTTCATTTTCGATGTCTTCAATAAACTGCTCTGCCAGTTCGTCTTGAATTGCTTCTGGTAGTTCTTGAGCTTTTTGTACAGCTTTACTTAGAAGTGTTGATAACATTTCTTTTCTTCTCTTCTCTTGAAAATATAACTACATATTATAGGTCAACTTTCTGTACAAAACTCTCCAGAGTAACAATATGGGTCAACTATCGCCAGAACTTTTCCCTATATCGCGCCCAAAAGCTTGTTAGCCAGATTAGCATCTTGCCAAAAACCTTGTTTAACTAAATTCCTGACAATTAGGCTCATTCTAGCGATGATTCCTATATCTGACCGCACCCCTTGATAAAAATTGATAATTATTCGACCTTTAGCGATCGCTATCGGGGGATAATCGAGGGATGTAGCCATTGATGGATCAGGGTTTTCGGCTATTGCCGTAGATATGTTTGGGGTCAGTTGAGATAGACAAAAATAATCAAAATATTTATAATAGAAGATTGGACTAAAATTTTCTGTGACTTGCCCATGTTATTGTCTTGCGCCACCGGTAGCGAACAGTTTTTAGGGAGTGAAGCGATCGCCACTTACGCCACAGCTAAGGCCGTAATCCTGCCGATTCCCTACGAGGCCACCACCACCTATCGCAAGGGTTGTGAAACTGGACCGGCGGCGGTGATTACCGCTTCCCAACAATTGGAAGCTTATGACGAGGAACTTAAGAGGGAAACCTGTTTAGAAGTGGGCATCTATACCCATGATGCGATCGCCGATACCCGTCAGCAACCGCAATTGTCCGCCGAGGAGATGTTAGCCGTCACCACAGCTACAGTTTCTCGTTTAATTGCCGATAATAAATTTGTCGTCGCCATCGGGGGTGAACACGCTATCACTACGGGAGTAGTACACGCTTACCAGCAGGCTTTATCGGAACCTTTTACGGTGGTTCAAATTGATGCCCACGGCGATATGCGTTTTGAGTACGAAGGCTCCCACCATAACCACGCCTGTGTGATGCGTCGGGTGTTAGAAATGGGTTTACCGACTTTACCCGTGGGAATTAGGGCTATTTGTCGAGAAGAAGCGGAATTAATCGCTAAACAGCAGATTCCCGTGATTTGGGATCGAGATATCGCCGGGGATCCCGATTGGATCGAAAAAGCGATCGCCAAAATTACCACCGAGAAGGTATTTTTAACCATAGACGTGGATGGCATCGATCCCGCTTTAATTCCGGGGGTGGGAACACCTGAACCGGGGGGGTTAAGTTGGCATCAAACCCTAGGCTTTCTCCGTCGTCTTTTCCAAACTCATCAAGTGATTGGCTGTGATGTGATGGAATTGGCCCCGATTAGTGATTCGGTGGTCTCGGAATTTACCACTGCCAAGTTAATTTATAAGTTAATTGGCTATCAATTTACTGCCTAGGGGCTTGCCTAATTAGGAGCAATCGTGTTATAATAGCGATCCGTGCGGACGTATAGCTCAGTTGGTTAGAGTACATCGTTGACATCGATGGGGTCACTGGTTCGAATCCAGTTACGTCCATAAATTATCTGCCCTAGTCTTGGTCATAATCTTCATTTCTAATGATAGGATCAACGATCGAAGCTCTCCAGAGAAACCCTATGACTAGCTTACTGCGCGACTTTTGGTATGTGGCCACACCGGCAAATAAACTGAAACCCGGTCAGCTAATGGCCAAAAAAATGCTAGGTGAACCGATTGTTGTCGGCAGGAGAGAGGATGGAGAAGTGTTCGCATTGCGGGATATTTGCCCCCATCGTGGCATTCCGCTGCACCATGGCTGGATTGAAGGGGATGGGGTGTACTGTTGCTATCATGGCTGGAAATTTAACACTAGCGATGGCGTTTGTTCTGAGATCCCCTCATTAACGGAACATGATCGCCTTGATATTAACAGAATTTGTGTCACCAGTTATCCCTGTCGTGAAATACAAGGTCATATCTGGGTGTTTATTCCGGCAGACTCAAAAAGAGAAATTAATCAGGAAAATCTGCCCCCTGTGCCGACTATTGCCGATTTTGGCAAACTTACCCCCAAAATAGCCGAAACTATCACTTTTGACTGCAATATTGACCATGCAGTGGTGGGATTGATGGATCCGGCCCACGGTCCCTACGTTCATACTTCTTGGTGGTGGCGCAGCGGTCCGCGCAAATTTCGGGTCAAGGAAAAACAATACGAACCTGTTCCCCTCGGTTTTCGTCTTGCTCCCTATGATATGCCTGTAAGTGCGAAACCCTATAAAATTTTGGGTAATAAAGTATCGATTGAAATTGTTTTTGAATTGCCCTCGGTGCGTACAGAAATACTACGAGGTGATCGCTATTTGGCCTGTGCTTTTACGGCAATTACTCCCATCGATGAAAATCACTGCGAAGTCCATCAAAGTTTATACTATACGATTCCTTGGTTGGCATTTTTAACCCCTCTTTTGCGTTATTTAACTCTACAATTCCTCAAACAGGATCGCGATGTGGTAATTAAACAACAGGAAGGACTTAGTTATCATCCAGCTTTGATGTTAATTGATGATGCCGATACCCAGGCCAAATGGTATTATCGCCTTAAGCAAGAATACGAGAAATCTCAAGCAGAAAAACGGGATTTTGTCAACCCCATTAAAGCACAGATTTTACGATGGCGCAGTTAGAATTAAGTAGCTGGTTAGGCTCTTCGTTACTCTTTATGCTAAATCAACAGACAAGATGCCAAGATAACATACTTCTAACCCAAAAATTCCGAAAGTTTCTAAAGCCATAGCCTCTCCGTTTTATTAGT
>VYLK01000115.1_pt1 | contig 36694 bp, 33 predicted proteins | sample 5114321 | NCBI WGS metagenome assembly VYLK01 (sample SAMN12291792, study PRJNA351875) | freshwater metagenome | isolation source: freshwater lake | place: USA: Michigan, MSU2 Lake | collected 2011-08-16
TGCGCTTTGATAATGTACCTTTTGGGCGAACGCAGTTCGCCCCTACATTGTGGACAAAATCCGTTACTGTAGGGGCGCAAAGCTTGCGCCCTCCGCTCGCTCAGGTTTGCTGATCACCCTAAGTAGGGGGAGAGCCTTCGAGAACCCCCGCAGCTAAGGGACTTGCGCTTTGATAATATGCCATCTGGCTGGTCTGATTCTTCTACAGAGTGATTTTCTGGCTGGGATATTATTCCCACGCAAGTCCCTTATTGGAAGGGCTGATTTGATTTCAGCCCTATTCCTAGGATAAAAGTCAAAATTATGGGAATAGCCGTCATTTTTTTGACTAATTGACCCGTTTTTCTAGATATTGACCGATCATCAATTCTTGACCGGCGCGAGAGATAATAGTTTGTCGGGTGCGATATTGTTGACCGATGAGTTTAATTTCTTCTTCAAAGACAGAACCGGCGTATTCTGTTCTCAGACAGAGAGTAGAGGGGTTAGGAAAGGTATAAATAGCACTAACGGGTTTATCCGTCGCAAATCCCCGATCGCGATAGAGAATATTATCTAAAATACCGAATATGGTGGAACCGTTGGAGGGTTTTTTACTCTGGGGACGGAGATAATTACTTTGCCAAGTCACTTCCGTGCCACCTAATAAAGTTGTATCTTCCAGATTATGTAAACGGGCCAGTTGAATTAATGGTTCGCTGCCTTGGGGTAAATATTTAATCTCGATGGCGCTGATAACTTCTTGGGGTTCCGTTTCTTGGGTGAGGGTGTAATAACGTCTCTGGGATTGCCAGCGTCCTTCTGTCTGCTTAAAAAAGGCTAAAGCCAAAGTTTCTAGGGATAATTGGGCGGTTTGAATCAATGTCATAGAAATAAAACCTTTCCTGTTTTTTGGGAGAGCAGATTTGTTATCCTTTGTCAAGAGTTTGCCAGAGAATTGTTACACATCTTAATACAATTATAACTCTGCATGGAAATTAAGTGGTAGGGGTGTTGAGGGAGATAATTGGGAAAAAGCCGCACAGATACAGCAGTTACGGGGAAAAAACGGGATAAGATTGCTAAAAACTGCCAGCTTATCCTAGTTACTTCCATTTACTCTTATCTATCGATTAATTCTGTCAAATTGGCTACAGTCAGGCCGAGGTTCTTCCCCCAACCCCTTTTTTACCTTTTACTTTTCACCCGATCTGCCCGGTCTTGCTATTGTTAAAAATATAGAACCTCCGAACAAGGTCTCAACTCTGTGCAGTTAAAACAAGTCATCATCGCTCATAAGGCCAACCATCCCCAAAGTAAAGCATGGGCGGAAAAATGCGCTAAACAGTTAGAAGCCCGTCAGTGTAAAGTTTTAATGGGACCCAGTGGCTTTAAAGATAATCCCTATCCGGTATTTTTAGCCTCAGCATCGGAAAAAATCGACCTTGCCATCGTTTTGGGGGGAGATGGAACCATTTTAGCCGCCGCTCGCTATTTAGCCCACGAAGACATTCCAATTTTAGCGGTGAATGTCGGCGGCCATCTGGGATTTTTAACGGAACCTTTGGAGATTTTTCAAGATACGGAGACGGTCTGGGAGCGTTTACAATCCGATCACTATGCGGTACAACAACGGATGATGTTAACGGCGAGAATCTATGAAGGGGATAAAAGGAACCCGCAGCCAGTGAGCGAGGCATTTTATGCCCTGAATGAGATGTGTGTGAAACCCGCTAGTATCGATAGGATGCCCACCTCAATCCTCGAAATCGAAGTGGACGGGGAAATAGTAGATCAGTACCAAGGGGACGGACTATTAGTGGCTACTCCCACGGGGTCCACCTGTTACACCGCTTCCGCTAATGGCCCGATTATACACCCCGGCATGGAAGCGATCGCCGTCACCCCGATTTGTCCCTTGAGTCTCTCCAGTCGGCCGATTGTCATTCCCCCGGCATCTCTGGTGAGTATTTGGCCCCTGGGAGACTACGAATTAAATACTAAACTCTGGATGGATGGTGCTTTAGCCACTTCCATTTGGCCCGGGCAATGGGTGGGAGTTACCAAAGCCGAAAAATTCGCCCAATTTATTATCCTGCGGGAAAGTTATTCTTTTTATCAGACTCTACAGGAAAAATTGCAATGGGCCGGAGCAAGAATTCATTATGATGGCAATCGTCATAATTAGGGTTTGTTGAATAAATGTGAAATGTAGGCAAGGTAAGGGTTTTGTGGCTTTTCTGGCGAAACAGGTGCAAGATTTTGAGAGAATCGTGCTTCAAAACCTTGCGTCTTCATCGGCCCGCGTCCCGTAGGGGCGAAGCATTCGGGCAATAACCTATCGGTGAAACCGGAGATTTTCTATCCGAATGCTTCGCCCGTACTTTTTCAGCAGACCCCAATTAGAGTTTGCTGAAAAAAATTTTCTGGGGAAAGTGCCTGATGAGCTTGGTTTTCCCCAGGATAGGAACTACGATCGAGTTTTTAAATTCTCCCAAGTGGATTGATAGGTGTTGCCTAAATCTGCCTTGCGACGATTAAAAATCGAATAGAGAGCCAATTTGACTCGATCGATAATCAATAACCAGACTAGGGCATAGAGCCAGCTTTTTGCCACTCCCTCAAAACCGATCGGGGCGATCAGGATTCCGAACATTGAGATCAGCGAAGATATAATGACCGAGATGCCAGTAGCGATCGCTAGAGGTTTAGCAGGGGCCAAGGACCAAAACGCACCTTTTGCCCGTACCGAATAGAGAGTCATCATCCCTAAGAGAGCGATATTGAGGAAAATATAGGTTTGCACCTTGTCGGCAGTCATTCCCCATACCCGTTCAGCTAGATAGTACAGTAGGAAAGTGGCAATGACGTTGACCACTCCCAAAACCGAAGCGATGGTGAGAACTTTCGGCATATCCCAAGCTTGGGGTACTTTCGAGATCTTGGCATTATCTTAGGCGATCGTCATGATCGCTCCATCGTTAAGAATTGCTAAGAAAACGATCATAATTGCCGTAATCGGGTAGGAATTAAAGAACAGAATCGCCAAAGTGGTAAAAACGAGAATCTGAATTGTGGCGATGATCCGGTAGAGAACATAACTGGTCATCCGTTCAAAAATCTGACGACTTAACTTAATCGCATCGACGATTACTGATAAACCGGGGGTAAGGAGAACTATATCGGCCGCTGCCCGGGCTGCATCGGTAGCCCCGGAAACCGCAATCCCTGCATCGGCTTTTTTCAGCGCCGGCGCATCATTGACCCCATCTCCAGTCATACCAACAATGTGATCGGTTTTCTGCAAGACATCGACAATATGATATTTGTCCTCTGGGAAGACTTGACCGAAACCATCGGCGCCGAGAATCTGTTCATCGAGGGTTCCTAACTGATTGGGGGGGACTTCCCGAAAAATTTTGGCATCGAGGATATTGTTACCTAAACCCAATTGTCGGGCGGTTTCCTTAGCGATTAACACCTGATCCCCCGTGATCATCTTGACGGGAACCCCTAATTTTAGGGCGGTTTGTAGGGTTAATTGGGAATCAACCCGTGGTGGATCAAATAGGGAGATAATGCCCAAGAATTGCCATTGACCTTGGGGGGTGGTTTTGGCCACTCCTAGGGCGCGATAGCCTTTTTTGGCGTAATCTTCGATGATTTGATTGACCGGCCCCTCGATTTCCTCTTTATTGTAGGCTAGATCGAGCATTACCTGCGGTGCGCCCTTACTGGTTTTAAAAGTCTCACCATCGGCGGTGGTAATATCGGCTTCGGTGCGTTTAGCGACGGGATCGAAGGGGGTAAAGTGGGTGACTTGATAGCGATCGAGTACCGTAGCATCTTTTAAACCGGCGAGAATAGTTTTATCGATCGGATCGTCATCGCTAGTTTGGGAAGCGAGGGAAGCGGTGAGGATCAGATCTTCGTCACTGATCCCCGGCAGGGTGTAGGGATCGCCTAAACTAAGCTGATTAAGGGTGAGAGTGCCGGTTTTATCGGAACAGAGCATATTCATGCCCGCTAGTTCCTCGATCGCCGCCAAGCGTGTCACCACGGCGTTTTTATCCGCTAGTGCCTTTGCCCCCACCGACATACTGACGGAAAGAACTGTGGGCAAGGCAACGGGAACAGAAGCAATGGTGAGAACGAGACAGAATTTCAGCAAGCGGATCACTTCTACGCCCTGTTTATCGACAATACCGTTATAGAGACGGTAAACAACGATAATAGCGATTAAAATCAGGGCAATGACGATGAGAAAGTCACCGATTTTGAGAACTGATTTCTGGAAATGGCTGACGTTTTCGGTACTGGCTACCAGTTTAGCGGTACGACCGAAAAAGGTATTACTGCCGGTCCCGTTAACTATGGCCTCAGCTTGACCTTTTTTCACCACTGAACCTGAGTACACTTGTTCGCCAGAACTGCGATCCACGGGTAAGGATTCCCCCGTTAAGGCAGCTTGGTCGATTTTGACGGGATCCCCCGGCAGCAGTCGGGCATCGGCCGGCAGCACATCGCCGATCTTGATCCGGATTACGTCTCCTGGTACTAATTCCCTAGCGGGGACGGAGACAAATTTGCCGTCTCTTTTGGCATCGGCATTGAGGGCGAGTTGCGCTTTCAGGGCAGCCACCGCATCCCCGGCGGTTTTTTCCTCAAAGTAGCCGATCAAACCGTTAGCCACCAATAGAATGGCGATAATCACGAAGTCCACCCAATCACCGACGATAGCGGAAAAAATTACCGCCGCTTCGATCATCCAGGAAAAGGGATTCCAAAAGTAGGAAAGGAATTTGAGCAGGGGGCTGACTTTTTTCTCGGCAATCTCGTTATAACCGTCGCTATCGAGACGATTTTTTGCTTCACTGGTGGTGAGACCGTCGGGAGATGTTTTCAGTTGGATCATTAAATCTCGCATGGAGATTTTTGAGAGATCGTTTGTCGGTTTATCGGTAGTAGTGGTCATCTTTGGTTAATTTTTAAGCAATATACAGCAGTTGCTCGGTTTTTTCAACGCTTTCATTCTAGGGCAACTTGGGAAAATTAACGCTAATTTTATAATTTTCTCAGGTCAGTTGGGGTTAAATGTGATTTCGATGACAATAAGTAGTCGTGCAAAATAAATTTTCTAGTGAAGATAAGTAGGGAAGCACAATTATTTGTAGGATGGGTTAGCGGTAGCGTAAACTATGCGGGCGTTGGGTTTCATGCTTCAACCTAACCTACGTTCATCTTATATTTAATTCCACCCACCCACTTAGGCACTCATACAAGAGGCACTCATACAAGAGGCAAAGGGCAAAAGGCAAAAGGCAAGGGGCAAGAGGGGGAATAAATAATCAGTCTTTAATAACCAGATTTAGTATTACCTAAGCAAAAAAAGGAAGAAATTAGCGCTAATTTCTTCCTTTTATCTAAATGCTGCTAAGTTTTATCAAAAGTTGTCAAAAATATTGACAAAGTTGCCACTTTATGATAGAAAACGGGGTCATTTTTGTCCCGTAAATTTTAAATTTCATCCCATCCACTTAAGCCAGAAGACATGACATAACTGGTAACGGTTGCTTCAAAAAAGTTTGCTTTGGTGTGGCCTTCTTTTTTGGTGTCGGAGAAGCGTTCCAGATGGTTATAGGGACTTTTGTTATACTTTTCTTCCCTGTATAAAGGCTCAAGTCCGATCGCTTTCAGTCGAATATTAGCGAGGTATTTGGTGTACTGTTCGGTACTGTATTCGGTAATACCTAAAATGTCGTTGCCAACAATGTGATTTGTCCAGCGACATTCGTGTTTAACCGCATTATCGAACATCTCATAAATTTGTTCAACAGAATGGGGAAAAATTGCCATGGCTTCAGGAATAATTTTCTGATACAAACGGACGTGACTTAATTCGTCCCGGTTGATCATTTTGAAAACGTCAGCGCTACCGGACATTAGCTGTCGAGAAGCGAGATTATAGAAAAATATAAAGCCATTATAAAAATACAAACTCTCTAGCAAATAATCGGCAAGAAGGGCGATAAAATAGCTTTCAGTAGTTTGTTTGTCGATGTATTGCTGGTAGAGACTAGCAATAAATTGACAGCGATCCTTGAGAACTTTATCGGTGCGCCAAAAGTCATAAACTTCACTTCTGCGATCCGAGGGAATAATCGTTTCAATTAAGTATTGATAACTTTGATTGTGCATGGCTTCTTGAGAAATTTGTTCCGCCATACAAAGACTAATTTCTGGCGCAGTGACGCTACCTTTTAGGTGAGGAATATTACAGGTTTGTACGGAATCAAGAAAAGTTAGATAGGACAAAATACCATCATAAGCATATCTTTCTTCGTCGGTAAGATGCCCGTATTCAGTCACGTCTTGAGTGATATCTAAGCGTTGCGGGATCCAGAAATTTTCCCGCATTTGTTGATATAAACCCACCGCCCAGGTGTAGCGGACATCGTTTAACTGCATCAGGTTGGTGGTGTTACCAAACCAGATCGAACGGTTTTCGATCGCATCATCTCCCGCCGGATTGAAGATCGGGGAAATGGGCATCGAATGGCAAGAATTAACTAAATGTAAGGACATGATTCCTTGGATATTATGGCACTTTTAGGTTATAGTAGGTTTTTCGTAAAAAGTCAAATGTTTTGATTAGGGATAAATTCAAAATCTAGGGCTTCTGCCAAAGTAAATGGGCAATCCTTCGGTAATTTCTCTAGGTTTATCCCTGTTTCGATAGCGGCTTTTTGTCTGGCTTTATTATAGCATTTTTTAACATCATCTTCTGTTAAAAAACTCTTAAGACTAGGGCTATTTTCTAAATCTTCTTCGATTCTCTCGCGATGCTCAAAAAGGGTTAATGCCCAGCTTCTAGTTTGTTTTTCTGGCTCTTGTAAGTATTTTAGTAAATGCCATAAAATCACGATCAGATTGCTTTTTAATGCTTTCTGTTGACTGATAAACATAGATTTTATTTCGTCAATTAAATTCTCTAAATCTAAATCAGAAAACTGATGATTTTCCAGTAAATTAATGGTTTTATCTAACCAGAGATAGTAATCTTTTTCGTATAAGTTCTTTTCCATGACTATCCCCATTATTTTAATATTTCAGGAAACCAATCCTCATTTAAAGCCTGTTCTATAGTGCAAATTGGAGCTAAACTGACCAAATTTTCAGCCATTCCCGATAATTCGATAAAAGAAATACGAGCTTCTTGAAAAGAGTTGTTAAAAATTTCAATCAGATAAGGCTGTAAACTAGGACTATCGGCAATAATTCTTTTTATGGCACGACGGAAATTCCTAATTTCATTTTTCCATCCTCTTTGATTATATTCTAATTCCGACTGCCAGTAAACCAGTTTTAGCAAATGTTCTAATAAGCGAGTTAAATAACTTTCTAAACTTCGTTTCTCACTTTTCCCCATACTACTAATTTCATCAATTAAATTCTCTAAATCTAAATCAGAAAATTGATGATTTTCTAATAAATAAATAGTTTTCTCTATCCAGAGATAGTAATCTTTTTCGTATAAGTTCTTTTCCATAATTATCCTCATTGTTTTGATATTTCAGGAAACCAATCCTCATTTAACACCTGTTCTATAGTGCAAATTGGAGCTAAACTGACCAAATTTTCAGCCATTCCCGATAGATCCAAAAATAATTTACGAGCATTTTGATAACAGGGCAAGAAAATTTCCGATAGATAGGGCTTTAAACTGGGACTGTCTTCAATAATTTGTTTAATTTGTAGGCGAAAGTTACGAATTTTATTTCTCCATACTCTTTGATTATATTCTAATTCCGACTGCCAGTAAACCAGTTTTAGCAAATGTTCTAATAACCGAGTTAAATAACTCTTTAGGCTTTGTCGTTGACTTTTGCCCATGTCGCTAATCTCCTCGATGAGATTATCCAAATCTAAATCAGAAAACTGATGATTTTCTAGTAAAGATCTGGTTTTCTCTATCCAGAGATAGTAATCCTGCTCGTATAAATCACTCTTCATTGCTTAATCCTCTCCGAGAAACTCAGGAAACCAATTTTCATCTAAAATTTGGTCGATTGCTCCAATAGGTGTAGCACTTAAAAGTCTTTTATCGATGCCAGAACCTTCGACAAATAGATGGCAAGCATCCTCATAACATTGATCAAGAATCTCGGTGAGGTAAGATACTAAGTTTGTATTATAATTTTCATCCTTTTTGTTGCTAATAATTCTTTTTATTTGAATGCGAAAATTTAAAATCTCTCGTCGCCACTTGTTTTTATTGTAATCGCGCTTAGATTGCCAATAAGTTAATTTAAGTAAATGTTCCAAGAGTTTAGTTAGTAAACTCTCTAACTTCTGACGTTCTCTTCTGGACATATCTTTTATTTCTTCAATTAAATTTTCTAAATCCAACTCAGAAAACTGGCGATTTTCTAGTAAAGATATGGTTTTCTCTAACCAGAGATAGTAATCCTGTTCGTATAAAGTCTTATCCATAGCTGTGATTAATTGATGAATAAGACTTATCTTAACCTTAATTAGCGCAACTAGAACAAGTATCGTCAGACTCTCGAAAATTGTCCTTTTGTACGGTGCGGACATAATAAATCGCTTTACACCCCAATTCCCACGCCATGATGAGAGTATCAAAGATATCTTTAGCAGTGAGACAACGGTTGGGTTCTGCGGGGAAATAAACCCCTTCATTGAGGTTGAATAATAACTCCATAGAAATCCCCGTATCGATCCATTCTTGCATAGTAGTGATCGCTTTTACCACTTGTTGCTGTTCGAGATTTTTATTCTCCGGATAAAACCAGAAAGCTTCTTCAATAAAAGGTGGCGCGATGGGAACAGTTCCCTTTGCCCATTTATCGTAGAAAAAGCGACTATAAACCGGCAAAACACTGGCAGTACATCCCTGTACCAAACTGGAGGAAGTATTAGGAGCAATGGCGGTAATATGGGAGTTACGGATGCCAAATCGTTGAATATCTTCGGCTAATTGTTGCCATCTTTGCGGTTGCACCGCATTATTTAAAAACCATTCCACTGGTTTGGCACCGATTAATTTACCTTGACTCCATTCGCTACCCAAGAAAGCTTGATAAGCGCCGCGTTCTTTAGCTAATTCCATCGAGGAATAGGTACACCAATAGCCAATTTCTTCAAATAAATTACTAATTTCTGACAGGTTATTGTAGGATAATTTCCGTTTAGCTAACCAGTCAGCCAATCCCATAGCCCCTACCCCAATAGTGCGATATTTATCGTTGTGGTTTTTAGCATTATCAAAGGGAGGATTAGTAATATCGATAGTATTGTCGAGAATCCTGACGGCGATTTGACAATTAGACTCGATTTCTTCCTTGTCGATGTTGGCTAAATTAAGGCTAACTAAATTACAGCAATGGGCAGTTTTATCGGGGGTGACATTGCTAAAAGATTCGGTGCATTGTCCTGTTAGAATGCCGTTAAACATTCCCAGATGACGCTTGGGTTCTGTAAAACAGTAGGTGTCATCTCGACGACAGGTTAACTCTACCGATTCAATGCGGATAAACTGAGTGGCCGAACGTTGGGGTTCTTTTAAAGTCCATTGTAAGCGATGGGTTTTAAGTCCCAATTGACCAAGTTGAAATAGTCCGACAGAATTAATCAGTAAACGATATTTTGGTTGACAGAGATATTCTTGATAATTTCCCTTTCCATTTGGCATCAATTTATAGCCACCGTCATCCATAAAAGTAACTTTGGAATCAACTCCTAAAGTCTGTAACATTAGGCGAATATCGAGCAAAAATTGCCGGTTAACAGCAGCAATCTGGAGAGACTCGTTAGAACCATTGCGGGCAACTGTTCCATCGGCATCAAGTAAACCAGCTAACCATTCTAAACGAGATTTAATTGTGTAACCATTGAGAGGAACTGTAAATTTACTGGGAATATCTAACGGGAGTTTACAGACAATCCGATCTTGTTTACTGTCATGATATACCGCTAGGGTATCGGTTTCTTTTCTCCAAAAAGTACCTTTTTCAATCGAGCCATTTCCCCGATATTTGTTACGAATAGCCAATAAGGGAAGTAACTCTTTTTTAACTCCGTATAGGTCAACTTCTGGCATTCCATTGTTTCCGTAACTCCCATCTCCAGAAAAGAATCCTGCGGTGTAGGCGTAGGGAAAGTCAAGATCATTTTCTGACTGGATGAGAGGCAGCTGGTATTTAATTAATTTATCTCCTTGTTTGAGGTCTTTTGCCTCCACAATTTCCACGGTTCCCTTGTAGTTTTTCTGAACGTAAAACTTATGGTAGTAAGTACATTCTAAGGCCTCTCCGTTAGAGAAATTGACCTTTAATAAAGGCTGGTTTTCTCCAGTCTTTTTAACTAATACTTCTGACCACTCCAATCCATTCCAGACATTAACATATTCCCCCACCAAATCAGCGATTGCTATTTGTCCTCGGTCAGTGAGAATTTTTGTTTCTCCCGCGACGCATAAATTGACACCAGGGATATAGCCATCGTGTTTATTAGGATTAGCGCGATTGATGGTATCTTTGAAGGCAATGTAGGGCATTCCTGTTTCTACTTGGGAACGCATGATACTTTTAAATAAGTCCCGGGCATTAATTTTTTTATAGAGGAGAATCTCTTTATCTAAATTAGCCTCTACCAAACGATAAGCCTCTTCAAATTCTTCCCCCCATAGTTCCGCTAATTCTATACCTAATTTTGTACGAACTTCGTAGGGATCTACTAATGTCCACTCGGCTTTAGTTATCACCCGACGCATAAATTCATCGGTGATAACTAATTGGGGAAAAATATCATAAGCTTTGCGTCTTTGATCACCGTTTTCTGTCTGCATTTCCAGAAATTCTGGCACATCTAAATGCCAGATGTCAACACCGATAGTTACTGCCCCAGCACGTCTTCCCCCTTGATTTACTGCAATAGCTGTATCGTTGAGTAATTTAATCCAAGGAATAATCCCCCCAGAAGCATTAGCTTTCCCCATTACCCAGCTACCAGTGGACCGAATTCTACTTACATTTACCCCGACACCGCCACCATTTTTGGAGATGCGGGCAGCATTAGTAATCTCGCCAAAAATGCTTTCTAAACTGTCGTCAATGGAGAGGATAAAACAACTGGTTAGGGAACCTTTAGGCGTGCGTAAATTGGCTAAAATTGGGGTGGCAAGAGAGATTTTTCTTTGAGCAATCCCTTGATAAAATTTCTTAGCCCAGGGGAGTCTATTAGCTGGTTCTTCTACACTGGCAAGCAGTAAGGAACAGGTTAATAATGCCTCTTGGGGTAACTCATTTTTGAGTAAATAACGGCTAGTGATTAACAATGCCCCGGCGTAATCATAATCGATATCCCAATCGGGATTAATCCAAGAACCAGCTTCTTTTAATTCTGCTTCGGAATAGATGAGAATCCTTTCGTCGTACAGCCGATTTTTAACTTGAGTTTTGACAGTTTGCTCGTAGTTTCCGTACTGATAACCCCGGACTACTAAGGTATCTTTCCACAGACTCCAAATATGCAATCTTCCCGCCACATAGCGCCAATCCGGTTCCTCGGGACTACACATTTCTAGGGCGCAATTGATTAAATTATCCTGTATTTCCCTAGTGGTAATCCCATCCCGCAGGCGTGTGGTTAAACCCGCTTCTAAGGCGATTGAATTGACTTTTTTACCTTCACAAGCCCACTCTACCACGTCGCGAATTTTGCCGATATTTAAGCTTGTGGTGGAACCATCGCGCCGAATCACTCTAATTGCATGGCTGCCCATATTAGCTAAGGGGGTAGAACGAAAGGGTATTACTTCGTTATTTTTGTGAATGGAAACGGCAGTAGTCAAGGGCTTCGATTGCATAATTGGGAAATTGCGGCGTTAAAAAAACTTGACAAATTAATCTATTTGTACTAGATTATTCTATCAGATTTTCTAGGAAAACACAACATCTAGCGTGTTAAATAATTTTATAACCCTATATGTAGTAGAGAGAGGATTGTTTTGTTCCCCAAAACAGTATTTTAGATGACATTTTCCGCAAAAAATTCTCAATTTTCTCGAAAAGATAGTTTTTTTGTACGCTTGACAAAAAGCTTATTCTTTGGTAGGAAAAACAGATTGACAAAATATTTCCGATCCCATTGTGCTTGACTGCTGAGAAGGTTGTGGTCAGACTTTATTTGTTCTTAACTTTTCGATAATTTAAGACAAGAGTGGATTAAAAGTCAAATTTCCTCCGAGAACCTCTGAGAGAGTAAAATTTCTCTTTTCGCTATTTAGTGGCTTACCGCTAGAATAATAGGACAAAAACGCTATATATAGCGTCTAGCCAGTAGAGGACAAGGATGAAATATTTAGAAGAATGGCGTGGTAGTGGGGTGGATGCGGAGTTAATCCATCTCAATGTCACCGGTTTAGCGGGGTTATCTCCCAGTGAATACCTACTCTACTCCCAAGAATTACCGCGACGCAATGATGGCAGAGTTAGGGATAGTATTCTCAAGCGTTATGAACATACCAGTCAAGGCGGTTGGTGGTGTTCAGGAATTGACTTACTAACGGGTAATTATGACTCTTGGGGCTGTTTTAAGCCCGATTTTCCCCGTTTAAGCTTCGATAATGCTAAACCGATTAAGTACGAACATCCTCCCCAAACCCCTACGGGAGTCTTTGCTTTGCGGGTTCCCCTGAAAATTTGGCAAAAGATAGCCCAGCGTATCAGTATTAATATTTTAACTGAAGAAGTGGATAATAAGCAAGAGGATCTCGGTTTTTGGTCCTGGGTAATCAAACATCCAGAGATACCTATTTGTCTTACGGAAGGAGCGAAAAAAGCGGGGGCATTACTAACAGCAGGTTATGTGACAATTGCCTTACCGGGGATTCACAATGGTTATCGTACTCCCAAGGATGAATTAGGCAGGAGAATCGGCAAATCTCATCTAATTCCGCAGCTAGAAAAATTAGCTAATTCCGGACGAAAGATTTATCTAGTTTTTGATCAAGAAACTAAACCGAAAACCCAACAAGCGGTTAATTTAGCTTTACAGAGAATGGGTTATCTATTCAGTCAGGCTAACTGTGAGGTAAAGGTAGTTGCTTGGGATGCTGCTGACGGTAAAGGGGTGGATGATTTACTAATCAATCGAGGAGAAGATTACTTTAAACAAGTCTATCAAAAAGCTACCTCTTGGGAAATTTGGAAGGCAGCAAGTTTAAATAGTTTAACTCTACCACCTCATCTAGAGTTAAATAGCCGTTACTTGCCAGATATTTCTATTCCTACATCAGCGCAGTTAATGGCGATTAAATCGGCTAAAGGTACGGGAAAAACTGAGTTTTTAGCCAAGATAGTTAAACAGGCTGTTGCCAATCAACAAAAAGTTTTAGTTATTGGTCATCGGGTGAAACTGGTAGAGGAGTTATGTCAACGCTTTGGTTTAAACTATATCAGCAAAATTAGGGATAATCCTGCGGCACAAATTTACGGTTATGGTTTATGTATTGACTCTCTCCATCCCCAATCACAAGCTAAATTTCAAGCGGAAGATTGGCAAGGAGCTATGATTATTATCGATGAGATCGAACAGGTTCTATGGCATGGGTTAAATGGGGATACTTGTAAAACTAATCGTGTGGCAATTTTAAAATCCCTAAAGTCCCTGCTGCAAACTGTGGTCAGCAGTGGGGGTAAAGTCCTAGTTGCCGATGCTGATTTAAGTGATATTTCCCTAGATTATTTAACTTCTCTAGCGGCGATTAAACTAGAAACTTTCTTGATTAGTAATGATTGGAAACCTAGTTATCAAGAAGCTTGGCGAGTTTATAACTACTCTGATAATACTCCTCAACGGCTGGTTAATGATTTAGTCAAACATATTAAAGAGGGAGGAAAACCCTTTGTTTGTCTATCAGCACAAAAATTAACCAGTAAATGGGGAACAATTACCCTAGAATCTTATCTAAAAAAGCAATTTCCTCAGAAGAAAGTTCTGCGGATAGACTCAGAGTCATTGCAAGATTCTAGTCACGCTGCTTATCAAGCGATTGGCAATTTAAATCAGTTGTTACTTAACTATGATATAGTTCTAGCTAGTCCCGCGATCGAAACGGGAATTAGTATTGATATTCAGCAACACTTTTCCTCGGTTTGGTGTTTAGCACAGGGAATCCAGAATCCCACTTCTATCGCTCAATTTTTAGGAAGAATTAGAGAGAATATTCCTCGTTATATTTGGTCAGCGGTGTACGGATTTAATCAGGTGGGCAATGGTTCCACTTCTATCGCCAAACTTCTCACCTCTGGACACCGATTAACTGAGGTGAATATTCGCTTACTACACCAATCAGATTTAGAATCTCTGGAGGATTTAGATACAACTTTTCAAGCGGAATCTCTTCTCTGCTGGGCAAAAATGGCCGTGCGAGTCAATGCTTATATGCTTAATTATCGTCAGTCAATTCTAGGAATTTTACAAGCAGAAGGTCATAGAATTAAAGAACGAAATCAGGAAGAAGAACTAGACACAACTAATCAGTTAACGGAAGCAATTGAAGAAATTATGGAACATAATTATCGTTCTGAATGTGATGCGATTGCCAGCGCAGCCGAGATAACGGAATCAGAGTGTCGTCTGCTAAAAAAACAGTTAGTTAAGTCAGTAAAAGAAAGGAGAATTATCAGGAAATATGACCTATACAAACGCTATGGAATCCCCGTCACACCACAATTAGTAATCAAAGATGATCAAGGATGGTATCAAGAACTACGCTTACATTACTTTTTGACAATTGGGCGACAATTTTTGTGTGATCGAGATGCTTTAATTGCGCGTAAACTGATAGAATCAGGTCACGGAAGTTTATTTATTCCCGATTTTAATAGTAGTCAATTGGGAGTGATTATTGGGACGTTAGAATTGTTGGGGATTCCCGTATTATTAGCTAATCCTGAAAGAGAATTAAATAATCATGATGCCGATTTACAAAAAATGGCGGAAATTGCCATTAAAAACCGTAACGAGATTAAAACTATCACCAAGATTAACCTCGCTAATACTTCCCGTCCTCTGACGATTATTCGTAATTTTTTAAACTTGTTAGGTTATAAATTAACCAGTAAGGGCAGCCAGAGAATTGCTAAAAAATCCCTAAAAGTTTATCAGATTGTTGCACCCTATGATGGGAGAGAACAAGTGTTTCAACAATGGTTATTTAGAGACGAAAAATGTGCGGGAAGTTCTGAGATTTGGTATGAATAAGGCTCTTAGAGACTTGTTATACAAATAATTAATTTAAAGAATCCTCTAGGTTATTTTTTGGGACATTCAAAACAGGATTTTGGTCAAAGAAACCCCAAGACATAATCTTAAAACCTGCGGGATGTACGGTCATAATCGGCCATTCTTCGGGACGGGGAATATGGGTAACACCGTAGGTGTACCAGATGACTAAATCCTCATTGTCGAGAGATTCATTATCAGCAGTATATTGCGGTAAACCTTGGCCTTTTTTGCCTTGATTGGGATAATCTCCCGCTGCATAAAGCTCGTTCGCTTTGTAACGAGTTGCCCAAAAATGATGGGTAGCAAATTCACCCCGTTGACGAGAATCCGCTTGTAAATTCGGATAATAAATTGAATTTGCCGATGGCATTAACATATAACTTGTCGGCATTCCGAGGGAGTTTTTTTGATTATTATTCATTACCATCCAAGCGCGACTTTCAGCTAAATTCACATCACGAACTGCCTCGGATTCTTGCGGAAGATTTCTTTCTGACATAGTGAAGGCATTACCAAAGGTATTCTTTTCTGGTGATAAAGTAGAAACCTTCATTTCAGTAACAGAATTTTTAACCCCATCCACATCGAAATCAAGACGAAAATTTAAGAAGTGCTGATGATTAATCGCTTCCACATTTGCCGCTACTAATGTCCCAAATTGATCGCCATGATTATGAGCATTAGTGACATCATGAGTCGCTTTAGCTAACATAATTCCCGTTAAATCGCTGCGCTGTTCTAAAGTACCATCTTCATGAAAAATCCAGTTAATTCCGTAGTCATAATTACCAATAGCAGCCACGGTACTAACCACTAATTGACGGGCGCGACGACCTTCAAAAGTTTCTGTGTTAAAATCATAATGTCGCCAGAGAATTCCCGCATCCTTTTCGTAAATACCGATGAGATTTTCCCCGATATAAGGTTCCCCATTATCATCAGCAAACAAGGCATTTAACAAGACAGTATTTTCGGGAACATCATTACCTTTATCCAAGGGAGTCGATAGCCAACCAAAACGATATTCTCCCACATCAAAAGCACTACGAACTGCCCATTCTCGCGAGGTATTGGAGTAGGGAACTAGCATTTCTGACAGTCCTGCACGATATAAAATCATTCTATCTTTACCGTTATTATTGTAGGTAACTAGATAAAGAACTAACCCCTCTCTTGGGTGCATGAGATAACGAAATTTCCAATTTTGCCAGCTAACTTCGTTACCTTTAATCTGAAAAGTTGTCCCTTGCGGTTGTCGAATTCTTAGAGGTTTTAGGGCTTTTTGAAGGGGTGAAAGGGTTTTTTCATCGTAATCAAAATTGGCTTTTGAGAAAGGTACAATACCAGTGTCTTGCACTTCAAATACTTGGCGATTATTTAAATCTACCGTCACCGATAAACCTTCGATCGGTGCGCCATAATAATTATTACGATCCTTGCCTTTATAGTAAGTAATCCCGCGAATTAAGCGCTTTCCCGATGCTTGTTCTTTCTCGCTCATCATCCCAGTAGCCCAACCGTCAATGATGACATTTTCAAAGTCAGTAATCCCGCGTTTTTTCATAGCTTCTTGCCAACGAAGATCAGCTTTAGCTACTCGATCGAGAATTTCGTATTCTTCATCTAACAATGGTGGTTGTCCCATCGATACTTCTTGCCATGAGAGAATTTTAGTCGCTTTGGTATCGACAATAGCCTCATAGGTTTTATTCAGTCTGGGTTCCAGAATTACTAAAAAAGCCTGACGAGGAATAGCATCTCCTTTTTTAAAGTTTAAAACAGTTTGCTTATCGGGTTCTTGTAAAGAAATATTAGGAAATCTGGCGAACTCTGTCAGGGATTTGTCTTTTTTTACCACAGTTACCGCCATTTTAATCTCATTTTCTGTGAGGGGATCGAGGGGATGGCTAATCCCTGGGGATTGGGCGAAAGTTTTCCCAAAAATTAAGATCACTCCGCAGCTGATTACAAATAAAATCGTCAGTGGTCGCCACCATGAGTATTTTTTCAGCATAGAAATCCTTCGGTAAGGCTAAAAGATGGTCAATACCAGACATGATAATCTGGGATGTGATAATTAACCTAATATCTTTTCAAAAAATTCAGATCGATGTCGGCTGTATTAGCGCAGCTTGATGCAGATTAAATTCTTAATTTTGCCGCACTACAATATTAGAAAAATCGGCGTTGCTCAATCAAGCTATGAATACCAACTGTGCATCCTATCTCAAATCAGCAACGCCAACTCCTGCCAATCGAAACCGATAGCAACTCCTCAACCACCGGCCAAAACAGCGATCGAAACGAGATTAAATCCAGTTAATAGAGTTCAGACTTGATAGGGATTACCCAAGCGATCCACAAAAACATTGTAATCTAAGGGTAAACGCCCCGGATTAAGCCGTGGTTCCGCTGCGTAACCAATGGGAACGACAACAGCGATCGCCAGATGGGGATGATCGGCAGCACCGATCACCGCTTTTACCTTGTCCTCGATCCAACCGTTAAGAAAACAACTAGATAAACCGAGACTTTCAGCAGCTAAAACCAGATGAGTAGCGGCAATCATGGCATCTTTAATCGCGTATTCCCGGGTTTTTTCGCCCAAATCCTTTTGAAATCCCGGTATTGCCTGTCTAAAATATTTTACCGTGCCTTCGCTCCAAGCACCCGTACTGAGGGCCTGTTCATAGATAGGAGTCAGATCTCCTCCTCCTGCGGCAGCATCGGCAGCGAAAACAAAAGTAACCGGCGCTTGGATAATTTGCTTTTGTCCCCAAGCGGCCTCGGCTAAAGCGGCCTTTTGTGCCTCATCTTGTACTAAAATAATTCGCCAATCTTGGATGTTGAAACTACTAGGTGCGGCAACGGTTAATTCTACTAGGGTTTTCAGCAGTTCCGGTGCGATCGGATCGGTGGTAAAAGTTTTAATGGAACGACGTTGATTAATCGCCGTGGGAACATCGAGAGGCAAGGTCATAAAGTCAATGGATCAAGTTACATATTCCTAATTATTATAAGGTCAAGCTATCAGCCCCAGACTTCGGTGTGACAAAACAAAAATGGGGTGCATCTCACATTTGCAGAAATACCGACAATCAGCAATTATCAGTGACTTTTAAATGATGACAAATATATCAACAGCTTTCTGTAAGCATCCCACCGAAAAACTAATGCGCTCCAGCTTTTGGGGGGTAGAACCCCCCAAAAGCTGGGATTGAGTCATAAAATCGAAAGTAATGCCCAATTTTAAAAGAGAGTTTCCCCTGAAAAATCCCAACTTAGTAGATTGACAAAAATGAGATGCACCCACAGAAATATAGTGCGCCTAAATGATATGTAAACTAGAATGCCGACAACAATCCCGAAATATTTTAGAATAAAAGGAGGACAAATATAACGCTCTTCTGGGACTCTGGGGGAGATAGAATTAAGATATATAGCCTGAAATCAAGAGGTGGTATATGGTTAAGCCACGCCCAGCCCAACCAACGGTTAAATTCATTGATGACTACTGCGAAAACTATAGAGACTTATTTCCAGAAGTTAGAACTTTTGAATATTTCAAGTATCTACATCTGGGGCTAATTTCAGAGATAAAAAGGAAAACTTTACCAGGGATAGCCAAAGTAGTAGGATTGGAAGATGCCGAAGGATTAGATCACTTTTTAACCGAGGCACCCTGGTCAGTAGAAGAATTGAGAAATAGAAGATTGAAATTAATTATCAATCTGATTAGGGGGGAAGAAATCATGGTAATTATCGACGAAACAGGAGATAAAAAGAAGGGGAAAACAACCGATTATGTCAAGAGACAATACATTGGTAATCTCGGAAAAATTGAAAATGGAATTGTAGCAGTAACGGCTTATGGTTTATTGAGAGGGATGACCTTTCCTCTGATAGCTGAAGTTTATAAACCAAGAGAGAGATTAAAAGAAGGAGATCAATATAAAACTAAGCCACAAATCGGGGGAAAACTAATCAAAAAACTGAAAGAAATGGGATTTAAAATCAAGCTGGTGCTGGCAGACAGTGAATATGGGGAAAGCGAGGAAAATTTTGTTAGTATCTTAAACAAAGAAAAGCTGAACTTTGTGCTTGCGATTCGGAGCAATCACGGAGTGTGGGTGCCATCATGGCAAAGAGTAAGATACAATAAATGGCGAGAGTTTGACAGAATATTCTCAACAGGCAAGATGGAAAAAAGGTAGATATGGGAGATTATCTTTGGCAAGAAAAGAGAAATCAAATATTGGCAAGTCACTAATAATAAAGAAACCCTACCAGAGAACTCAACTTGGCACATTATGACAAAAGTACCGCAGATTAAGTATCAAGAGGTAGGCAACTTATACGGGTTAAGAAATTGGGTAGAGTACGGGTTAAAACAGAGTAAAAATGAATTGGGTTGGGCAGACTTTCGAGTAACTGACTATAGCCGAATTGAAAGATGGTGGGAAATGGTCATGAGTGCTTACTTAATGGTAAGCCTACAGTCAGAACAACTAAGTGAATCGAAAGAAGCTAATTTAGATTTGGCTAACCCAGCTAAGGAAGAAATTAAAAAACATCCTTGGTGGCATCAAGGTAAGGGGTGGAAAAATATCTTAAATAATCTACGATTATTTGCTCAACCTTTATGTTATTTGAATCTCTTAAAACCTTGGTTAGTCGTTGTTTTTAGTTCTCAAATAATTCGCTTGTTCTGTCGGTTATTTTCCCTGCTTAATAAATTAATAAATTCTCTTTTAGAGAAGGTTTTTCCACGCAATTCCTATTTCTCTTCTGCCTAGAGTCCCAGAAGAGCGATAGTATTTGGATCGGTAATAGTTATTGCGTATTTAGTGATAGATTGAACAATAGAAACAATATCTACTTCTTGTACTCCCAGTTGCCTTACGGCCAAATCCCCCATCAAGTCTGCTCGTTTAACCTGACCAGAAATAAATAAACATGGAGTTGAGTCAAGCCATGCTCCTGCTAAACCTGTGACAGTATTTGTTCCTCCTGGGCTGGAAGTAACAATAGCCACACCAAGATTATTTGTCACTTTCGCATAAGCTTCGGCTGCGATCGCACTAGCTTGTTCATGTAGGTTACAGACAAACTCAATATCTGGACACTTCCCCAATGAATCATTTAAGTGCATTGCACCACCACCGGGCAGCAGAAAAACGTGCTTTATACCCTGTTTGGCAATAGATTCGATTACATAGTCCGACAACTTAATCATAATTTTTTTGTTTCTTTTGGATAATATTAGAAGCTTGGCTAAATCTAATTTTTTACCAACTGAGCTTATCGCCATTAAACACGATCCTTGAATTTTTGTCAATAACTTGTCTGTTTTTTCCCAGTACTCTTGCAATTTCCTATTATTTAAGGTTTTCCATAAGTTTCAACTCCTTCTTAACTTCTAAAATCTTGATGAAGCATAACTAGCCGTTCGGATAATTGATTCCCTTAAGGAAATTAGGGGTTTAAGGTGTAGCTGAGAAAACGCTCGTTTTACTGAAGGAACATAACGTTCAGCAGGTTTACCCGGGATAGGTTCTTTGGCTATAACTACCTCAACTTTTGATGCAAATGTACTATCAACAACTTCCGCCAGTTCAGCGATAGTCAAATCCTCATCTGAACTGACATTGTAAGGGTAGCATGATTTTCCCTTAAACAAAATTGTCCACAGCCAAATCGCTAAATCTGCCGCATAGAGGTAAGAACGAGAAGGAGTACCATCCCCCTGGATGAGAATCGGACCCCCCGTGATACCATCTCGAATGAAATTACCAATAGCAAAATGGATATCCAGTGGCAAATAGGGACCGACAAAGGCAAAGCAGCGAGCAATTTTAGTTTCTAATCCATGTTGTTTAGCATAGAGAGTACAGAGCATTTCTGCTGCCCGTTTTCCTTCTGCATAAGCATAACCCGGATTGGTCAAATCAGGAGAGCCTAAATAGTCTTCGGAAACTTGGGTTATCTCAGGGGGTTGTTTGCCATAAACGGCACCGGAACTGGTTAATAAGAACTTTTTAGCCTGACAAAATTTACCAAATTCTAAAGTATGCCTTGTTCCCTCAATAATCGTATCAAACATTTGTAAGGGATCTTCTTGATTAAGCTTGGCACTCGCTTCAGTGGCACCATGAATCCATGAATAATATAAGAAAACTCACCTTCTGGAAACTCAAATGACCTAACATCACCGCTATGGAATTGAATAGCGGGATGATTGGCTAAATGAGGAGCTTTTTGCCTAAAACTATCAGGATTTCTGGTTAAAACCACTGCCGATGCTTTTAAGTCTAGCCGATCATTGACCCAGATAAAACTTTCTAATAACCAACAGCCAAAAAAGCCTGTACCTCCATTAATAAATATCTGCTGTCCCCGCAGTTCTTCCCACAGGTCTTTAGTGTGGGTTAGAATGTGATTTAAGTCATTTGTTAGGTTAGGTTGCATCTTCAGCCAATCCATTTCATAGAAAAAGACAAATCCACACAAAAATCAAAAGCAATAGATTTTTACATCCACTTTATCCAATGGGATAAGAAAAGGGTAACTCAAAAAAGAGATAACAAACAAGTCAATTATATTGTCTAATCGGAAAAAATATCAAAAAAAATAAAAATGTTCCAAAAAATGCCAAAAATGCAAATTTACCTCCGCTCCGACAAAACTCTCCGATAGTCGCTGTTACCTACTCTAACATCTCCTCCGTTAATCCTAGAAATACCCCAATCCAGAAGATACATTCTATGATTTTATCAGCATTTGACAAGTATGCTACAAGGTTTCTGGTTCAACGCCTAATTCTCTTAATTTTTCAGCTAATTTTTGCCGTAACACTCGCTCCTGTTCGAGTTGATATTCAGTTTGTGCGACTCGTTCACTACCCCATAATAACAGATTGCCCGACAGATCCCACCAACGTAACCAATAGGCCGTCACTTCAGCTTTTTTTCCCTGCCAGACTCCCAAAAATAAGTTAATCTCTGCTATCCAATAACGATTATTTTCCTTAGGTTTTTGTTGTTCATACCTTCCTTGATTTAATCGATAAATTTCTAATTCTCCAGTTTTTGGGTGAAAAATTCCATAGACAGGTACTTGTAAGATTTGCTCATAAAAATACCATTTTCCATAGGGATAGTGAGGGTTGATGGAATATTCACCCCCTTCGGTTTCCGAGATAAACTCTAGGACGATGGTAGGAATTTCTCCTTCAAGATGGGGAGTATAACTGCGCCGAATTGTTCCGCTAGGAATCGGTTTTACCGAGGGAATATAAACCCAGTCAGGTGCTTTGACAACAGTTTGAGTTTTAACAGTAGCACATAAGCCAAAATTAGAAGCAATTAGCATCGATTCTAGAATTAATCCTGCTAATTCTAGGGATTCCCGTAAAGCTGCTGCTAAGAGGGGTTGCAGGTTGTTGTCCACAGGTTCGTCAGGTAATACAAAATCATCCGGCAATTTCTCCCAGGTGATTATCGTTGATTTTGTCGGTAAATCAATAGCAGATGGTGTCATTGTCGTCAACAGTCCTTCCTAATATTTAATAAGCTCTCATAAACTGCCCGCGACTAAGTAGGTGCATTAAATTAATTATAAAATAGACCTGTAGGTGGACAATGCCTGCAATTATTTCATACACTATCATCAACTTCAACTCCTAGCGCTCTTAATTTTGCCGCCAAGCGTTCAGCCCGTTGCTTTTCCTGTTCAGCCCGTTGCTTTTCCTGTTCAGCCCGTTGCTTTTCCTGTTCAGCCCGTTGCTTTTCCTGCTCTGCCAACTCCTCTATGGTGGGGAGCAATTGCCCCGCTGCTGTTGCCCAACGTAGCCAAGTAATCGGCTCTTGTTCATCCCCATAAATTCCCTGCCACCGCACTAACACTAGCCCTAATATTTCGCTGCTGAACCTGCCTTGAGCATCTGGGGTTAAAGATTTATAAACACCCCCTTCTAGGCGATGTCCCGCTAAATCTTCTGGGTCAAAGGGATCATACCAAAAGTATTCTGTCACCCGCAAACGATTCTGATAGATGAGTTTTTTCTCTTCTTTATCTTTTTTGGCTGTACTTTCAGAAAGCAACTCAATCACCACATCAGGAGCTTTTTCTTCTTCCCAGACGACCCAGCTTTTCCGTTCTTTTCGAGCCACGTCCAAGACGACAAATACATCAGGTCCGCGATAATCTTCGTTCCGCACTTGATTGGGGCTAAAGTAAACAAACATATTGCCCCCCACAAACGCTTCTCGTCCTTGGGTTTTTAACCACTGGGAGAGCGGTCTGACTAATAACTGCATTTGCAGTCCGTGTCGCTGGGTTTCCATGGGAATACCATCATCAGAAGGTAGTTCATCTTGGGTCGGTGGTAGCTTGATCCCTTGTGGGTTAGCTGCAATTAGGAGGGTTTCTTGAGCCATTGGTTGGTTGGGGTGAATAACTGATGCCACTTTCTTATCATACACTATTGTCAATGTCAACCCCCACCGCTCTCAATTGGGTTGACAAGCGCTCGGCTCGTTTTAGGTTATGTGATTTTGTCAAGATTCTCTGGTTCTATCACAATTCTAATCTTTTGCGTAAATCTGACAATTGTTCAGGATAGGGTCATCTATGTTTTTCTCTGACTCTACAAGTTGATAATTATTCTCATAGAGTAATTGTAAAAAAGTGTTATGAAGATTTTCTTTTATCATAGGTACATTTATGGGACATAGGGTGACAATTGGATTGAATTGATTGAGAGCATCAATAAAACGGGGCTGAAAAGAATTGTCCCCAGATAAAATAGAAGTTGTCTCGGGATAAAACAATACTTTTCTGTTTTTGTGAAGATAATAATAGGATTCAAATGAATCTGAAAGGAGAATTGATGGGCGGTTTAGTTGCTTTTTTAATGTATGTACTCTCTCAGACAAGCTAACTAAAGCAGACATTTGCGAATAGCTTTTAGGGCTTTGAAAATTCGATATCGTTAAGGGGACAAATTTAACACAAGCGATTAGGGAGATAATAATAAAGGGCATGATTAATACACCAATCAGGGAGAGTCTTAATAAATCAAACGAATCGGGCAATAGGACTGGCAAAAATTCCCTAAATGCCATTTTATTCTGCATCAATTTGGGTTCAGATTCAGACATTTTTTGTTGATAAGAACTAAAGGCATAATCAATCAAACAACCATAGGAAAGAAAGAATGGAAGTGATACAGCCAACAAATTCCAAGGATGACTTCTATTGACAAAATAAAAGAGGCTAACTATTCCCCAGATGGCAATTACAAAACGATACTTAGCGTTTTTATCCTCAATAGGACTCTGAAAAGATTGTATAATGTTAAAACCGTAAATAACCATAAATATCATCCATATATTATCTGGAAAAGGCAAACCTAGAAAGCCAGAGCCAAATTTAAAAGTAAAACCTATATAATTGTAAAAGTTCATAAATTCTCCAGCAATAATTCTAAAGCAAAAAATAACTATGAACATGATAATTATAAGATTGATACTAAATCCCGTTAATTTTTTAATCATGGTCTTTGCGCTAAAACCATCTACTTTAAACTCATTCCAAATGTAGATAAAGAAATACATAATCAAAACAGATATACCAGAATCAAAATTATTTAATAGAGCCATTGCCACTATAAAATCTAGAAGCAAATCTCGTAAATTAATTGTTAAAAATCCAATGGAAAGAGTAGCTTTATCGAGAAATTTTCTTGCAGATATGTATAACAAAGTAACCAGCAGAAGACAAGGAAATAAAGTTCTTAAAGGAAAATACTGAAAGTATAAATCTTGACCTACTACCTTACCATAAAAATAACTCCAAAATAGGCAGCTAATAAATACCAAAATTCTGAGCAATCGATTTTTGTAAATAGCTTTAACTATTAAATAGTAAAGAACAATCTGAAGGGCAATCAAACTACACACAACAATTTTGATAGACAATAGACTACTTCCCATTAATCGTGATAGTAGGCCAAGCCAAAGATAATATCCACCATATAAAGTTTTAAACCCATCATCAACAAGAGGAATAAAAGGGGAATCGCTATTAATGGCCGCTAATGGGAAGAGAAACGCATTAAAATGGTAGTTCGATTGATCAGTATAAACCAGACTCCAAGCAACTGATGTCACCGTCACTAAAACGCCAATAAAAACTATATTCTCAATCAATAATGTTCTCAAAAATTTATGAAGAGAAAATAAATGTAAGAGAAAAAAGAAAATAACTGTTAAAATTAATGCAACTGGAATTAGCACCAAAAAATTCAAGCTTGATAAATAGGTTGTTAGTTCACGCCAATTGTATGACATCTCAGGTTTCATATAAAATCTGAGACTTCCAGCAGTTCCTTGGGTAAATAGCTTTTGAATTGCTATCGTGTTGAAAACAAGACCAAGTCCCCACGAAATTAAAAACTCAAGATTACGACTTTGATTTGTCACTTGCCAATTGCCAATTATTGATTATTTTTGATAAAATAGAACTAAAATAGTTCAAAACTTTACCCAAAATAGTAGGTAAGACAATAATGGAAACTAAAATGAATAAATACCACATTGCTTCATACCTTTCATTTCCTTTCAATCTGCCAAATCTTGTAGTAAGAAGATAATCTACATCGATAAAAATAAGTAGGAACGCCCCTAATCCTTTGAGCCATTGATCGATCATATTTTTGTTAATTTGATACATTTTATTTTATTTATTTATTTATTTATTTATTTATTGTCTTTTACAATTTAGATTAAAGAACATCGCTAGGTAACTTTTAATCAAAGTTGACTCGCGCTCTCTCTACCACTAGAGGTCTTTTTAAGCTTCGTCTATTTATCAAACCAATGTATTCTCCTAAAATACCTATAAAAAATAACTGTACAGAAGAAAAAAGAAACAATCCGATAATGATCGCCGCTATTCCTATAGGAAAAAGGTTCCAAAACAGAAGCTTCAAAATCAAAGTCACCAGTCCAACTAGAAAACTCAGTAGAGATAGAGTGAACCCCATCATTGTCGCCAATCTTAGCGGAAAATTAGAATAGGTAGTGATGCCCAGCATTGCCAGATCGTACATTCGATAAAAATTAAAACTACTCTTACCTCGTTTTCGGACTTTCTGAGCATACTCGATTTTAGCACTCTTAAAACCGACTTCTGAGATAAGACCCTTTAAGTAGGGATAAGGATCATCGATCAAACGCAATGCTTCTATCACTTTGTGATCGTATAAACCGAAGCCAGTAAAATTAGAACTTAATTCAATCTCTTCTGATAAAGTCCTAACTAAAAAATAATAAAATCTTCTTATACTATAGACCAAATAATTCTCTTGACTCGATCTTTTAATTCCTTTAACAACTTGATAGCCTTCCTCCCATTTTTCTAAAAAATCGACGATTAGTTCGGGAGGATCTTGAAAGTCAGCGAAGACTAAAATAACCGCATCTCCAGTTCCTTGTAAAAGTCCGTAATAAGTAGAACGAACAAAGCCAAAATTCCTAGCGTTAATGATAATTTTAACTCTAGAGTCGCTTTGAGAGATTTGCTCTAATATACTGACTGTTTTATCTTGAGAGTCATTATCGATAAAAATATGCTCGTATTCATACTTTCCTAATCTTGCAAAAATCTCTTTGACCTCAGTATATAAAAACTCAACATTATCTTGTTCATTGTAGCAGGGAGTAACAACACTAATTAATTTTTTACTCATCTTAAATTTCCTCAACTTTATTTATATTTAAATGGTTTTTATACCATTCAATTGTATTTTTTAATCCCGTCGTTGAATTATATTTTTGTGTCCAATCAGTATTTTTTCTCAGCAACTCATTATTAGCACAAATAAACATGGGATCATTGGGACGGTAAGGCAAAGCACCCAGATGAATTAAATCAGGTTTACCTAATAAATTACCAAGTTTAAGTAATATTTGTCCAACGGTTACAGGTTGACCAGAACCAACATTAACCACACCTAAAAGATTACTCTTAGCAACTGCCCAAATTGCTGATGCTATATCCTCAACATGAAGGAAATCCAGAATTTGTTCACCTTTAGTTGTTTTTACCACTTCATCCCGCAGCAGTGAACAAATAACCGAGGGAACTAACCGTCGCTGATTCTCCATTGGACCATACTGATAAAACAAACGAACCCATGTTAACTCTACTTCGGCGATCTGCGCCAGTTGTTGTAAAATAGTCAACAGTGCCACCTTGCTCGCTGCATATAAGGTTATGGGTTTTGTCGGACTTGATTCAGATAAATATCCTAGATTGAAATCATACTCAAAACAAGTCCCTATACCCACAAACCGCTTACAACCTACTTCAGCTAGTTGAGAGAATAAATTGAGACTTGCCTGAAATGAATTCAAGTTTTCCCGATAATTTAGTTGTTTTCCTGACCCAACATACCAAGCTAAGTGAATACACAATTCGGGCTTAATTTTCTGTAAATAAGCATTCACCGTTTCAAATTCTACTAAGTCAGATTGCCATAAATGTAGTGATGGGAGAATATCTTGAATTCGCCATCGGTTGCTGTTTTCTCGCACAAGTGCGTGTACCTCACAGCCTTCGGCTACTAAAAGCCTTGCTACATGGGAACCAACAAAACCACTGGCACCAGTAATCAATACTTTCATATTTTGAGTCTTCTCGACTTTCTATAATCAGTGCTTATCATTCTTAGGAATCTTGCTAGGCAAGACTTTGAACATTATACTTCTGGAAAATTATCCCTATTCTTCTTCCTTCCACACAGAAACGAGAAGAGCCGCCATATTTTCCTTAACCTGAAATTTTGCGCCACAAGTTGGGAAATTTTATTGACCCCGACAAAATTCTCGGATAGTCGCTGCTACATAGGTTAACATCTCCTCGGTTAATCCGGGATAAATGCCCAGCCAAAAAACACTACTCATGATTTTATCGGCATTACTTAAATCCCCAATAACTCGATAATTTAACCCCTTATAAAGAGGCTGGCGCAGTAAATTTCCTCCAAATAATAGCCTTGTGCCGATGCGTTTTTCCTCCAAATGCTTAACCAAATCATTGCGGCTAAAAGGCGCATTTTCCTTGACAAAAATCGGAAACCCGAACCAACTCGGTTCAGAATCGGGGCTGGCTTCAGGCAGAATTAAAACATCTTGAAGCTCCCGTAACTTTTGATGCAAAAAGTCGAAATTTTCCCGACGCTTTTTGATAAATCCTGGCAATTTATCCAGTTGCGCTACCCCGACGGCGGCTTGCATATCCGTCATCTTTAGGTTATAACCCACATGAGAATAGGTGTACTTATGGTCATAGCCAAAGGGTAAATCTCCTAACTGCCAACCGAAGCGCTTATTACAGGTATTATCTACCCCCGGAGGACACCAACAATCTCTCCCCCAGTCACGGAATGACTCGACAATTTTCTTCAAGCGGGTATCGCTGGTTAAAACCGCGCCCCCTTCTCCCATAGTCATGTGATGAGCAGGATAAAAGCTAACCGTTGCTAAATGCCCAAAGGTGCCGGTTTTTTGCCCTTTATAAATACTTCCCACCGCGTCACAGTTATCCTCAACTACCCAAAGGTCATGTTTTTCGGCAAAAGCCATCACCGCTTCTAAATTAAAGGGATTTCCCAAGGTATGAGCGATCATAATCGCTTTAGTCTTCTCTGACAAGGCCGATTCCAGTTGCTCGATGTCAAGGTCATAACCGGGTAATTTGACGTCTAAAAAGACGGGAATTAGCTGATTTTGAAAGATGGGATTAACTGTGGTCGGGAAACCCGCAGCAACGGTAATGACTTCATCCCCCGGTTTAAGTTGTTTTTCTCCCAATTTAGGGGAAGTTAAGGCACTTAAGGCTACTAAATTGGCTGAAGAGCCAGAATTGACTAATAAACAATGTTTTACCCCCATCCACTGGGCAAAACGTTCCTCAAATTCCGCCGCATATCTGCCCGTCGTTAACCAGAAATCTAGGGAAGAATCCACTAATTTGACTAATTCTTGCTCATCAAATACCTTACCCGATGCCGGGATATAGGTTTGTCCCGCCACAAAAGCCCGGGGTTGAAATTTGTACTTGTAGTATTCTTGTACGGCTTGAAAGACCTGCTCTCGCAGCTCTGCTTCAGTATTGGTATTGGGGGGGGAAATAGATTGAGTCATGGTTAATTTTCTTTCAGGGGAGAAATTTGAACTTAATTATTACTTAATTTGCACTATTATCAGCCTTGAGTTCGCTAATCGATCAGACAACTTTGATAATATTCGATTTGTTGGCGAGTAAGGTCTTGCAATTGTGCCTTATCTTCAGAGTCCATTTGAGCCGCTTGATAGTACCATGTCACCGTTTCCTTGAGGGTTTGCCGAAAATCCCAGACGGGTTGCCATTTTAGGGTATGGAAAGCCTTATCTGTCACCAGATTAAGCAATTTAGCCTCATGAACAGCCTTCGGATCACTTTGATCGAGCCAAGTCCCCGGCCAAAGTTGTAGGATAGACTCAACTAACTCTTTAACTGGGCGATTAGAAGTCAGAGACGGACCGAAATTAAACGCCCCATATAACCCCCGGCTGTCTTGCTGCCAATTAGCCGTCATCAACTGCTCATAAATCGACTCAGCTAACCGTAAATAGCCCCCTAAAGGCTCTAAAACGTGCTGCCAAGGGCGAGTCGCTAGAGGGTTCCGCACCGGAATTGGTTCGGACTTGATCAAAGCCCGCATCGCATCGGGTACAATCCGATCTAGAGACCAATCTCCGCCACCGATGACATTTCCTGCCCTGGCACTGGCAATACCGATGGGGGTTTGAGGGGTTTTAAAGAAGGAATTTCGCCAAGATGCGATCGCCAATTCCGCCCCAGCCTTACTAGAACTATAGGGATCGTAACCCCCTAGGGGGTCATTTTCCCGATAACCATAGACCCATTCGCGATTCTCATAGCACTTATCGCTAGTGATAAACACGGCGGCACAGGGATGAGTCAGGCTTTTCAGGGCCTCTAAAACGTGAATAGTCCCCATGACATTTGTGTTCCATGTTGCCACCGACTCCAGATAAGAAAGTCGCACTAAGGGTTGCGCCGCTAAATGAAAGACTACATCTGGCTGCCATGAAGCGATTAAACGAGCCACTAACTCAGCCTCTCGAATATCCCCTATATGATGACTCAAATTTTTAGCTAAGTCTAATTGGTCAAATAAAGCGGGGGTGGTATTGGCAGCTAAACTCAGGCCTTTTAGCTCTGCTCCCAGATGGAGTAACCAAAAAGCCAGCCAAGACCCCTTAAAGCCAGTATGACCCGTTATAAAGACCTTTTTGCCAGTCCAAAATGCTTTCTTTACCATATTTTCCATCTAGCTTGTCCAGTGTCATAAAGGTGATTGAGTACTTCCATTTCTCGATAAGTATCCATGCACTGCCAAAACCCATCATGCCTATAGACGGCGAGTTCTCCCAAAGCAGCCAGGGTTCTTAGGGGCTGTGCCTCAAAAGTCGTCGCATCTCCCTCAATTAAATCCAAAACCTTGCGATTTAAGACAAAATAGCCCCCATTAATCCATCCTTCAGATGTTTGCGGCTTTTCTTGGAACTGACTGACTAGATTATCTTCAATCACTAACTCGCCAAAGCGAGAAGGAGGACGAACCGCCGTCAAGGTGGCTAATTTACCATGGGCGTAATGAAAATCCAACAGATCCGCAATATTCACATCACAAACCCCATCCCCATAGGTGGCTAGAAAGATATCACTTCCAGTTTGATCTATATAAGAGGTGAGACGTTTAAGACGGCCTCCGGTCATGGTTTCCTGTCCCGTATCAACTAACCAAATACGCCAGTCTTCTTCATCATGTCCACTATCGAGTTTGGTCACTTTTTTATTGCCTAACTCTAAGAGGACATCACTTTGATTCCAATCATAGCTAAAGAAATAGTCCCGGATTATTTCCCCTTTATACCCTAGACAGAGCATAAAATCAGTTAAGCCATAGTGGGCATAAGTTTTCATGATATGCCAAATAATTGGCCGATTTCCGATGGCAATCATCGGTTTAGGTCGAAATTCCGTTTCTTCCCGCAGTCGGGTTCCTTTGCCACCACACAAGATGGCCACGGGAATGTTAGACTTATAGTCCTTAACTGTTAAACTGACCGATTGTATTACCATTAGATTATATAGTGAAGGGTCTTGAGAGTGACATCATCTTATCGAGGCAGTTTAACACGGGATTCCCGATTGTGTGCAATATCTGTTTAAAAAAATTTTTTCAAGCGAGTCTATCCATTTTATCCCTTTAGGATCTGGGCAAGAAAGGCAAAAGAAAAGATCGCAGTCGGTACGATTATATCGCTATCAATAGTACCATTTTGCCAAAATAGCGAACCTCGAAAAACACAACTTATGGAAAGCCAACCAGACAGGTTCACTCGCTCGCCTTCCCTAGTAACTTGGTTACAGATCAAAAGATAGAGCTTGAGTTACTTGGCTCTTTTGGTTTCTGTGTGGCAACGAGGTCTATAATGATAGTTTCTTCAGAAAAATAGTCCCAAAAGTCTTTCTCAGTAAACATTTCACGATTCCATAAGCAAAAATTATCAACTTTAGCAAGAGCTTTGGTAATAACAGTGATCTTAAGTACCTAAGCAAAATTAATTACACATATCTAACCACCTCTTGCCTCTTGCCTATCTTCACTAGAAAATTAATTTTGTACGACTACTTAATGGTGAGGTAGGAAGTTTTCCTTTTAGGGAGTCGGTTGTCGGTAGTCAGCAATAATCTGTACTGCATTTGAACTGGGTATGGAAATTTTTAGTACAAATGCTCAGACCGACTCTCCCTGCTCATAGACAGTCTTAACGAGCAATTTAGCTAGTCAAAAGCTTATTACCAGTGATTACCTCACCTTGGCGGCGTATTATTGACAATATTGAGCGCATAAAGGCGAAAACGCTCTAGATCAGCTTGCAGGGTTGATTCCACCACTCGACCGAGGAAAAGATTATCCATCAATTTTCCTAACCAACCGGGTATAGCATAGGCTGCTGTCAGTCGCACAATACTCTTACCATGACGGTCATAAAAACGAATCGCCCCGCGGTTAGGCAACCCGTCCACGGATTCCCATTGAATCATCTGATGGGGGACAATTTTCATTATCCGTGACAACCAAGTAAATTCTAGACCACCACTGGCTAACTTCCAACGGGAAAGTTCTGGCTCCTCCTCGAGAATTTTCACCGATTCGATCCATTTCATCCAGTGGGGCATTTGTTCTAAATCTGACCAGAGATCCCAAACCAGATCGATCGGCACGTCCACTTCTACCTGTACACTATGTTCTAACCAAGTCATTCGTTAATTCTGGCGATGCTGAATATTTCTATGATAACGGCTATTAGTCTTTAGCTTTTCACTCAATGATAAAATAAAAACAATCTTCGAGGTTTAATTTTACTATGTTAATCAGAAAACTGCTCGAATGTGAGGAATTTATCGCTGGTGATCATACCCGATTGCGCGAGTTATTGCATCCCGATAAACAGCCGTTAAATCTACGTTATAGTTTAGCCCACGCATGGGTAGATGTGGGGGAAACTTCTACTCCCCACGCTTTAAAAACTGCGGAAGTTTATTATATTCTGCAAGGACAAGGGGAAATGCACATCGATGAGGAAGTGCAATTAGTGACTGTCGGCGCTGCCATTTATATACCTCCTCTCGCTAAACAATATATTCATAATTGTGGAGAGGAACCCTTAGTGTTCTTGTGCATTGTTGATCCTGCTTGGCGACTGGAAGACGAAATTATCTTTGAGTAAAAATAATGAATATTGGCATTATTGGACTGGGTTTAATCGGTGGTTCCTTGGGGTTAGATTTCCGCGCACAAGGTTATACGGTTTTGGGAGTTTCCCGTCAACAATCCACCTGTGATATCGCTGTACAAAAAGGGGTGGTAGATGAATCTAGTACCAGTTTAAAATTATTGGCTACTGCCGATTTAATCTTTATTTGTACTCCCATACATTTAATTGTACCAACTTTAGAAAAATTAACTCCCTATTTAAAAAAACAGGCAATTGTCACCGATGTGGGATCGGTTAAAGGGGCAATTGTGGACAATTGTAGTCAATTATGGCCGAATTTTGTCGGTAGTCATCCTATGGCTGGGAAAACCGAACAGGGAATTAATGCGGCACAATTGGGTTTATTTGTCGATGCCCCATATCTGATTACTCCCCTTGAATCTACTCCTAAATGTGCCGTGAAAATCTTAACTGAAATAGTAGAAAAATTAGGCTGTCAAATTTATTATTCCTCCCCCGAAGAACACGATCGAGCCGTGGCTTGGATTTCCCATCTGCCAGTAATGATTAGTACCAGTTTAATCCAAGCTTGTGCAGAAGAACAAGACCCGAATATTCGCCAATTAGCGGAAAATTTAGCCAGTTCTGGTTTTCGCGATACCAGTCGCGTCGGTGCTGGCAATCCCGAATTAGGTTTAATGATGGCTAAATACAATCGTCAAGCTTTATTGATATCCTTGACAAATTATCGGCAAAATCTTGATCAAATTATTGACCATATTGCAGGAGAAAAATGGCAGGAACTAGAGGAAATTCTCGTTTCTAGTCATCAATATCGAGCCAATTTTCTTAAATCAAAATAACATTTTGCCCAGCAAGCAGTTATACCACAGTGCTGTATCATAAATTTATCCTGAGTAAACCAATGAAATGATATGACCACCTTTTTTGAATTTGAAGCCGAATTTGTTGACTCCTTGCGTTGCATACCGATGGCCGTGAGAATGAAACTAGATACCTGTGGAGTTAAATTAAAATTATCCCATTGGATGCAGTTAACTCAGCCAGAAAGAATGGTATTAGTTAATATGGCTTGTACGACGGCAGCAGAAGCCAAAATCTATCGAGATTTTCTGCAAAAATTAATTACTGAAAAAACTGGCAATCCCGCAGGAGAACTAGCAATAGCTCCCCACCCTCCTTGGCTAGATGATAGCCAGATTCCTGATACAGTCCTAGAAAAAGCTAGAGAATTAGAGATTGAAATTAGTTTAGAACAATGGCAAAAACTGCAACCATTCCAACGTTTTGCCCTGATTAAACTCAGTCGTCCCAGTCACGAAAATCTCAACTTCTATCCTGCCCTGAAAGAGTTCCATATAGTCGATGCCTAACTCAAGAACCTATGCCAGATTAAGTTTGTTTCTAAGCTAAGACGCATTTAAACCGCTTATTCTTAAATTAGCCGAACCTCCCCCAATCCGTTTACTGTTGCCTCTTGCCTCTTGCCTCGTCTCAACAAGCAATTTAAATTACGAACAGCTTACCTTACTATCATGACAAGCAAAAAGGCAAGCAAGGAGTATAAAATTAAATAAAACTGAATAAATTGCAGTAACTTGCTGCTCTCTTAATAAAAATGATAATTAATGAACCTATTCTTGGAAAATAATTATTAATTATACAGTTTCCATCCAGTCAAAAACTTGATTCAATTGCGACAAATCAATTAAACCGTACTGCCATAAAACCATCGGCAAAGAACCCACCGATGCTTCACAGAGACGCACAGCCATATCGAGGGAACGGGGGGAAATTGCTAGTTTTTCCAAGAGGAAAGTGCGGAGTTGTTTTTGTTGATGAGCTTCCATGGTGTAAGGATCATTTGTAATGATAATCTGATTATTGAATAACTTATCCTCTATTAAAAAGAGATGCTTCCCTCACGGGGATCACCCAATTGGGTGATTTTGTCCACCAATCGCAATAATTTAAGAATTTATCCATAATATGTCCTACTATCCCGAAATTGCTAGTGGGGATATCAACACTTCCTTTACTTAGGGTTTGCTGAAAAAGTTTTTCCTGGGGGCAGGGTGTAGGGTTTTACCCATTTTCAGGGCGTCAATTACCTAATTTTCAGGGAAAAAGTCCCGAAAATTTCCCCCCGATCACTCCAATAGGCGGTACTTTTGGATTTCAAAAAGGTCTAAAAGTCTTATCGAACAATGTTTTTAGATTTATTCAGCAAACCCTACTTAGAAAAACGAGAAAGGGGAACTTTTGGGATAAGCTATTGATAACCTAGTTTTTGCTCGAGTTAGGAGAGAATTGCCCCCAATGAGTCATGCTCCTCAAGTTTCCGTGATTATTCCTTGCTATAATCAAGGTCGCTATCTTGATCATGCGATCGCATCTGTTTTAGTGCAAACATACCAAAACCTTGAAATCCTTGTCATTGATGATGGATCCACAGAACCAGAAACCATCGAGGTTTTACAAAATTATCAACAGCCAAAAACCCGGATCATCCGCACAGAAAATCAAGGAGTTGCCACAGCCAGAAATCTAGGAATTGCCCAAGCGCAAGGAACCTATATTCTTCCCCTTGATGCCGATGATAAAATTGCCGATTCCTATCTAGAAAAAGCGGTTACTTTGCTGGAAGGTAATGAGCAATTAGGTATAGTTTATTGCGAAGCGGAGTATTTTGGGGATAGACAAGGAACTTGGCCGCTGCCTGAGTATAAATTTCCCGATATATTAGTAGATAATATGATATTTTGCTCCGGTTTGTTTCGGAAATCCGATTGGGAAACTGTGGGCGGCTATAATAGCAATTTAATTTATGGTTGGGAAGATCACGATTTCTGGCTATCTCTGATCGAATTAGGTCGAGAAGTCTATCGTATCCCAGAAGTGTTATTTTTCTATCGACAAAAAGCTGATTCTATGAGTCGCTCAATGACCGCAGAACACTATATCTATTCCTACACCCAACTTTTTTATAATCATCCCCAACTTTACTCCCAAAATATCCAAGCCATTTTTGCTGCTTTAGTCACCTTAAGAGTCGATATATTCGCTCAGTTGGAACAGGCTAGAGAACGAATTAAACAATTAGAAACTCATGAACAAGAATTGCAACAAGAATTGCAAAAAACCCAATTGGATTATCGACAAGCTGACAGTAAAATAGCCGCCATGGAAAAAAGTAAATTCTGGCAAATGAGAAGAGCTTGGATTAAAATGCAAAAACTGCTACGTTTGCTGGAAAAAGACCCAATTTACTCCTAAAAGTCAGATAAAAATGGCCATGGCTCAAGACGAGGGTGGGTTGCGCTTCCCTAACCCACCCGACTTTGTTAATCGACGGCAATTAAGGAACGATTGCGAAGATAAGCCAGATCTTTTAACAACTGTCCGCTATCACCACCGTTATTAAGATTAATCCCCAAAGCCGCTAAATCCGCATCTACCATTAATTTTACCAGTCCCTCGAACGTCACCGACGGCTGCCAACCTAATTTCTCTCTGGC
>VYLK01000089.1_pt1 | contig 36677 bp, 37 predicted proteins | sample 5114321 | NCBI WGS metagenome assembly VYLK01 (sample SAMN12291792, study PRJNA351875) | freshwater metagenome | isolation source: freshwater lake | place: USA: Michigan, MSU2 Lake | collected 2011-08-16
GCCACTCTTAATCGTGTCTTGGAACGAAATAGAGGCTTTTAAAGACCGCGTACATGGAGAATTAAAACAAGAATTACCCTCGAAAAGCCTATTTTTCTACTAAGTATTTATGCTTATTGCAAAGGTGAGATGCTCCCGGTAGAATTAGCCTAGTTGTCAGAAATTTAGTTAAACAAGGTTTTTGGCAATATGCTAATTTGGGCAGGTTTTGCTCTAGGCTACAATGGGTCAGGCTATCGTGCTAATAGGTACGATACCAAACTTGCTAATGCTTACCATAGATCGCTTTCTGCCTAATACCATTTTTCTTTATTCGCGTCACAACGAATACAGGCTTGGCAAGCATTCGAGCGTGGATGTCTGTCATGGATTTAGAAATTTGGTATAACAAATACGTCCTTTCGTATTGTCCATCTTTGACTCACCAATAGAAATCAAATCCTTGTCTCATCTAAATACTACTCTATGAATACCCCCACCCCCCCAGCCACCACAACCGATCAGCAACCATCCCCGTCTTTTGTTACTACCAACCCCTCAATCAATCGAAAAGTCGCTTTTGCATCAGTCGGTGCTGCACTAGGCTCTATAATCAGCCTCTTTTTAGCAACCTTTTTGCTGAACCTTCCATTTCTAGCGAATATTTCACCAGAAGATAAGGGTACACTCAAAACCAGTTTGACTTCAGGTATTACTGCACTGGTAACGCTGTTAATTGGTTACCAAACGAAACCTGGAACCGGAGATGGTATAAGAGAAGAATAGCTTGTAGCAATCTTGTAGGGTGCGTTCCCTAATGTGCATCCTACTGCTCCACTAATAGATTTTTTGGGGAACGCACCATGTACATTGATTGAAACTGTGGGTTAAAGTGCGATACCGAAGGCATTGGGTAGCACCCCTAGATGTCGTTAGGCATTCAATCTACTTACAGATCAGAGGCAGGCATTGACAATTAATGTAGGATTAATTAGTATGATGATCTAATCCTACCAAGCTGTCGTAAACAGTTTATGGCAATGAGTAAGAAAGTTAGCATAACCTTAGACGACGAAGTTTTGGAATTTGTAGATCGACTAGCAAGCAATCGTAGCAGCTTCATAAATGATGTTCTCTGGCAAGAGAAGAGAAGGGTTTTTATGAAAGAGCTAGAAGACGCTTATAAAGATCAGGCCAATGATCCAGAGATGCAAGCAGAAATCTCTGTCTGGGATATTGTAGTGGGCGACGGTCTAAATGCCTAATGGAAGACTAACCTACAAGCGAGGAGAGATCTGGTGGATCGATCTGAAACCCGTTGTTGGTTATGAAACCGATAAAGAACGTCCTTGCCTGATTTTACAAAACGATATTGGCAATCAAAATGGAACAACGACAGTAGTTGCTCCATTGTTGCCCGGGAAAAGGACTTATCCTTTTGTTGTCAATATTACACCGACAGTGCAGAATGGACTAGACGGAGATCGACACATCAACTTAAGTCAAATGAGGGCTGTAGATTCTCAAAGAATTAAGAATAAACAGGGTGTTTTAGAAGACGTTTATTGGGAAGAAATAGAGAAAGCAATATGTATTGAGCTCGGTTTCAGCAAATCCCTATCGCCGTAGAGTGCGTTCCCTAATGCAAGTCCTACTGCTCCACTAATAGATTTTTGTAAACTCACCATGTACATTGATTTAAATTGTGGGTTAAAGTGCGATGTGGGCTAATCTGGCTAACACGCTTTTGGGCGTGATATAGGGAAAATTTCTGGCGATTGCGCCTAAATGGGGTGATATACCGAAAGTTGACCCATACCGTTACTCTGGAGAGTGTTATGCAAAAAGTTTCCGTATAATTTTTAGTTATACATACATTATCTGTAGCAGAAAGTGGCAGATTTAAGTAAAGAAAAGGCACAATATGACTAAAAAGAATCAATCAAAAAGATTAACGAATCAACATAAAGAGTCTAAAGGTGTGGTTGGTATATTTGGAGATGAAGCAAAATCACACGACATAACTGTTGGAAAAATTTCACTTTTTGTAATTGAACAGCTTGAAAAGGAGTTTCCTCAAGTATCTTTTCAATACAAAGAGAGCATAAAAAAAGAAGAAATAAACGAAGCATTAAAGAAAATTGACCCTGAATTAGGACAAACACTTTTTGTATCAAATTCAAGTATTATACCCGATGGTGGAATAATAGAAGTAAAAGATGATAACGGTAATTGGAGAATCGTTTTAGTTTCGGAAGCTAAACATCAGGGGAAAGACATTGAAAACATCAAAGCAGGAAAACTTGTAGGAGCAAAAAATGATCAAGATTTGATGGCTGCCGGTAATGCGATAGAAAGAACCCATAAAAACATATCTGAAATCGCTAATGTGATGTTATCTGAATCTCATTTTCCCTATGTATTATTTCTGGAAGGCTCAAATTTTTTAACAGAAACTATTTCAATTAAAAGACCCGATGGAAGGGTTGTAACGCTTGAATACAATTCAGGAACGCTAAATAGATTAGATAGGTTAACTTCTGCAAATTATGGAATGCCCATTAATACCAATTTGTGTAAAAATAAGTTTGTCAAGCATAAAGATAAAACAATTATGCTTCAAGCAACTTCTATATACACACAAGGAAATGGCGAAAAATGGGATGTCAAAAAAATGTTTGATATTATGCTTGAAATTTCTAAAACCTCTCTTAAAGTATTAGGCAGTGAGATATTTAATCAGATAACCAAAAGTAAATAACTAAAACAAAGATTTATTAAATTAAAATAGGTTGAAAATGGCAAGAAATGCAACAAACGAATTATTACAAAAAGCTAAGAAATCAAAAAGCGACGAGTTTTATACACAGCTTTCAGATATAGAAAGCGAATTACAGCATTATAAAAGTCATTTTGAAAATCAAGTAGTTTATTGCAATTGCGATGACCCCCGAATTAGTAACTTTTTTAATTATTTTACCTCAAATTTCAAGGAATTAGGTCTTAAAAAAATAATAACATCTTGTTATAGAGAGCAAGTAAAAAATTTATTTAATACAGAAGAAGATGAAAAAGGTTTTTTCTTTGAATATACAGGTACAGAAGGCGAAAAAAACAAACCAAGTTCAACTGACCTAGTTTACTTTAATGGAGATGGTGATTTTCGTAATTCGGAAAGCATTGAACTATTAAAGCAGTCCGATATTGTTGTTACCAATCCCCCATTTTCATTATTCAGAGAGTATGTAGCTCAATTGGTTAAATACGATAAAAAGTTTTTGATAATTGGAAATATTAATGCAATAACCTATAAAGAAATTTTCAAACTTATTAAAGAAAACAAGGCGTGGTTAGGAATAAATCTTGGTAGAGGTATTTCAGGTTTTATTGTACCTGAACACTATGAACTATATGGAACAGAAACTCGAATAGATAACTCTGGTAATAGAATAATCTCACCGAACAATTGTTTATGGCTTACTAATTTAGATAATTTTAAGCGGCACGAAGATATAAAACTTACAAAAAGATATTTTGGCAACGAAGTTCAATATCCAAAATATGACAATTATGATGGAATTAATGTTAATAAAACACAAGACATACCAATAGACTATAAGGGATATATGGGGGTGCCAATAACATTTTTACATAAATTTAATCCCGAACAATTTGAAATAATTAAATTCAGGAAAGGGAATGATGATAAAGATTTATCAGTAAATGGGAAATGTCCGTATTTTAGAATACTAATCAAGAATAAACGAATACAAACTGAATATATTGATTTAACTGACAAAGAAAGATAAGGTATAACAAATCGTTGCATCTGACATTTTTCCGCTACGATCCAAAATATAGGTGAACTCGATCGTTATGCTCCAAAGCTAGTGCGATGTCGAAGGCACTGGGTAGCACCCCTAGTGCGATGCCGAAGGCACTGCGTAGCAGATCGCAATCTTGTAGGGTGCGTTCCCTAATGTGGCTCCTACTGCTCCACTAATAGATTTTTGGGGAACTCACCATGCACATTGATTGAAGCTGTGGGTTAAAGTGCGATACCGAAGGCACTGGGTAGCCGTAGGGTGCGTTCCCTAATATGGCTCCTACTACTCCACCGATCGATTTTGGGGAACGCACCATGTACATTGATTTAAATTGTGGGTTAAAGTGCGGTCGCCGATCTTAATAAGCTACATTAACAACAATACTTAAAGAGAAGGCTTAAAATGGTTAAATCAACTTTGTACACGACAGCAAAAGTCCTACCGGGAAATAGAATTGAAATTGAATCTCCAGAACTGACTGTAGGACAAACTGTTGAGGTAGTTATTTTGGTTGAAGAAGTTAGTTCTGATTCTTCTACCACCGAAGATATATCTCCATCCTTAAAACAGCGTCTTGCTTTTCTGAAGTTACCAATGACTGAACGTAGAAATATTCTCAAAAGTCAAGCCGATATAATGCTCTCTCACTATCAACAAGATTCTGAATGGCAGCAGTTAATGGCAGGTGACATCATTGAGTATTAACCCTGAGCTGCCAAAACGTGGAGAAATTTGGTTAGTTAACTTCGATCCTACTGTGGGTGCAGAAATCAAAAAAGTGCGTCCTGCTGTCGTCATCAGTTCCGATTCAGTAGGAAAGCTTCCTATCAAGCTTATTGCTCCTATTACAGACTGGAAAACATATTTTTCCGCAAATTTCTGGCACGTTAAAATTGAACCTAACAGTATCAATGGATTGAATAAAGCTTCTGCAATTGATACTCTTCAACTAAGGGGGGTGGATTTACAAAGGTTTATTCATAAATTAGGAAGCGTTTCTGAAATTACAATGCTGGAAATTATAGCTTCCATTGCTACTGTAATCGAATTTGAGGTCTAACAAATGATTGCAACCGACCGTGTGTTAGATAACTCCTAATCATGTAAACGTAGTCAATTCAGCTGGTAGGCTGCGTTCCCTAATGTGGCTCCTACTACTCCATCGATCGATTTTGGGGAACGCACCATGTACATTGATTGAAACTGTGGGTTAAAGTGCGGTCGCCGATCTTAAGTACCTAAGCAAAATTAATTACACATATCTAACCCCCCCCCTTGCCTCTTGCATGAGCGCCTTTTGCCTATCTTTACTAGGAAATTTATTTTGCACGACTACTTAATAAGCTACATTAACAACAATACTTATGGTGGAAATCCAATCAGAACTAGCTTAGGAAACGCTATAAATCCGTTGAATATAGGCTACATATCAGGACAGGAAATAGGGGCAATAGATAATCAGTCTTTAATAACTGGATTTAGTATCATTAAGCTCACTAACAAGAACGCTTTTTGCTCCCTTCTCCCCACTTGCCACTCCCTCACTCCTAGCCTCCAATCCCGATACTTTTAACTGGCTGTTAACTTAGTCATAACTTGGATAATATATAATACCTATGTCAAGTTTATGTAATAAAATTTAACCTAATCAAGGTCTGAACACCAGTTTTGACTTTATTCCTGAAAATATGAGTATTTCTCGCCGTAATTTCCTCACCTTTTTAACTGCCACTGCCAGTGTCTCTTTTTTCAGTCTGCAAGAGAAAAAATATTCCTCTCTGATTAGCAGTCCTGCGATCGCTGCAAATAGTTTTGGCTTAAACTTTTCTCCAGTCAAACTGCCAATTCCCTTAAAAATTGACGGCATGAGCGATGAAAGCCAAAAAAGTGCCTATCAAACCTATAAAGTCCTAGATGATCTCGTTCTTCCGCAAGGATTCACCTATGATGTGCTGGCACAGTGGGGGGATAAAGTGGGTGATTCCCGTTTCGGTTATAACAATGATTATCTATCTTTTATCGAAACCAGTCCGGGTCAAGGTTATCTAACCGTTAATTTTGAATATATCAGTGGTCGTACTTGGCTACAAACCTTTGAACAAGTGATCGGTAAAACCCTACCTGTCAAGGAAGTACGGGAAAAAACGAACGAAAAGGGCGAAATTGCCGCCTATCACCTACAAGATGCCAGCTTAAAGGCAAAAATCGAGGAAATCTCCCTAGAAGGCTTAATTGATCAGGGAATTGGCGTAATTTCCCTCGCTAAAGATCCAACGGGAAAATGGCAACGTACCTATAGTAAAGCCGATCGCCGCATTACCGGTATTTCTGGACTAAAGGACGGCCACTACCTGAAAGCGACCGGTCCTGCTGTAGCAATTTTTACCAAAACCGATAAACTTGGCTACGATGACGGATTAGGGGCAAAAATTATCGGAACATTTCAAAATTGCGCCGGGGGAACAACTCCCTGGGGGACAGTATTTAGTGCCGAGGAAAACTTTCAAGACCAAGTGACGGAGGTAGTGTTAAAAGACGGTTCCTCTTTGCATCCCGATACTACCCCCTTTATTCTCAATAGTGGGGAAGTGGATGGCCGGGGTAACGTTTTTGGGTTAGCGGGAAATAAATACGGTTGGATGGTAGAGGTGGATCCAGCAAATCCCGACGATTATGGCACAAAACACACTTGGTTAGGGCGTTTTCGCCATGAAGCGGTCGCTTTTCTCGCTCAAACGGGGCAACCCTTGGCGGTTTATTCAGGATGCGATCGCAGAGGCGGTCATGTCTATAAATTCGTTTCCGAGGGCAAAATTAGCGATATTAAGCAGAAAAATAACTCAAAACTCCTAGAAAAAGGAATGCTCTACGGGGCCAAATTTAACCCCGATAAAACCGGTTATTGGATACCCTTAAATCCCGACACGGAGATAAATCCCGTCCTACCGAGTCAAATTGCCGCTAGTCGGGGGGATGGGGTGGTAGCTTTGCCGAATCCCGAAAGAACGGTCAATGAGACTAAATTACTGCTATTTAAGGACGATGAGGAGATTCTAGCCTACAAAGCTAAATATAAGACCCTCGCGGACCTGTATGAAGGTAATGGGACGGAAAAACAGGGAGCAATTCTCATCGATGCTCATTTTGCCGCTAACGCCGTTGGGGTCACTTGTACTGGTCGCCCGGAAGATACGGAAGTGGACGAGAATGGCACTTTATATATAACCTTTACCTCTGGTAGTCCCAGTCAAGCGGAGGGAGGAGCCGATAGGGAGATATTTAAGGGACCAAATGGCGAAATACCCTACGAATTTGGTTGGATTATCAGCTTAAGGGAAGATAATAACGATGCTGCTTCCTTAAGTTTTCGTTGGGATGTGGTCGCTTACGGAGGGGAACCGACAGAGAAGGGTGCGGGTTTTTCTAATCCCGATAACCTCGCTTTCGATAAACAGGGGAATCTCTGGATGGTTAGCGATATTTCCACGGGTGGGTTAAATCGAGAGATGAAAACTCGTTATCCCCAAGGAGTCCCGGTTAGTCAACGGGATTTATTGGGGATTTTTGGTAATAATAGCGCTTGGGTGTTTGCCAAGGGTCAAGAGCATCCCTATCCTTTTGCTATCGCTCCCATGGATGCGGAATTAACGGGATTGTACTTTACTCCCGACCAAGAGACGTTATTTCTGGCAGTACAACATCCGGGGGAAGCGGGGGGAATTCGTCGAGATTTTGCCTTTGAAAACCGTAAATTTGCCCTTAAAACCACTAATGGGCAGGAATTTGAACAAATGCGACAAGTACCCCTAGGATCGAATTGGCCCAGTGGTCAAGTTAATCAACCTCCCCGGCCAGCAGTGGTGGCAATTCGCCGAATCCAGTCAAAATAGGTGAGGGAAGTGGGGAAGTGGGGAAGTGGGGAGAATAAAGAAATAGATTGTTTCCTTGGAGTAGAAAAGCGATCTTTTTCAGGAAAAATCGTTAAATTAAGGAATTTAAGAGCAAGGTCGCCATTAAAATCTCACTTTTGCCGGAGATATGTTGTGATTTTGTCCTTGAGTTTCCCAAAGATGGGCTTACTATGAGAGTAGGGGGAAAAAAGATAATTTTAGCGATCGATTAACAATGACTAGGGATCTCTGTAGGATTTTATTGATAGAGGACGAACCGAAGACTGTTAAATTAATCCAGAGATTGCTGTTAAAGGCCCCCCAATGTTCTCTGGCTGAGGGGTTGACTTTTACCCTCACCCAAGCTCAGGATCTAGAGGAAACTGCCGAAAAACTGGCAGGGGAGAAATTTAATCTCATCCTCTTAAGCTTGGAAATCTCCGTCCCCCCCGGCTTAAATATTCTAGTCAAAACCAGAGAATTAGCCTCTGATATACCGATAGTGGTTCAAACTACTAGCAATGATGAGAAATTAGTCGTTAAAGCCTTTCAACTCGGTGCTGACGGTTATATTCAGTTAAATAATATCGATAGTAGTCTTTTAGTCTATCAAATTCGTGTGGCGATCGAACGTCAGCAATATATCCTCAATCTTAAACATCAACAACAGGAAGAAGAATTTCGCGAACTGGAACAGTTAATCAAGGGAGGACAAACTAGCATCACAGCGAAAATGTTCGGTTCTGAGGCAATAAGGCAGAGTATTCCCGATATTTTTCAAGAATTAGTTCAAAATTACGGAGATTTATTAGATTTAGCTTTAGAAGAACAAGCATACAAAGTGGAACATAATCTATCGGAACGACTGCGAAGCTTGGCCGATAAGTTAGGATTCTTAAAAGCTAGTCCTCGCGATGTGGTGGACATTCATACTACCACCCTACGCCAAAAAAATCAGGATGTCACCCTAGCTAAAGCGCAGGCCTACGTTAGCGAAGGTCGTCTCATGGTCTTGGAATTGATGGGTTATCTCGTCTCTTTCTATCGTAAATACTATATCGGTCTCAGCAACATTAAACTGTTCAATAACACGCAATCATGAGTCAATATCTTCTCAAACTCTACATTATGGGTGATTCAAGTAAATCCCAAAGGGCGATCGCTAATATTTTTCGTATCTGTCGCGAGGAGTTATCCGATCTTTATACGGTAGAAATAATTGATGTTCTCGAACAGCCGCAATTAGCGGAACAGGATAAAATTCTCGTAACTCCTACTTTAGTCAAACAACTTCCCCCACCCCTACAAAGAATTATCGGTGATATGTCCAATACCCAAAAGGTTCTCCTCGGTTTGGATGTTATTCCCAAAGACTCCCATCTCAATTAGGATTCACCTAAAAATTCTTCTGGTTAGGTTTTTCCTCGCTAATAAGTAGATAGGGTTAAAATTACCCCTTGAAAATAGCTGAAAATCAATAGTCATCCCCATCATAGCAAAGACTGGACACGATCGAGGGGCCAGTAAACTTTATAGGCTTGACCAACGATATAACTTTCTGGCAAAAAACCCCAATCACGGGAATCAAAACTATGGTTACGATTATCTCCCAAAACAAACAGAGTTTTTGGGGGTACAGTCATAAATTCTATTTCATAATTGGCTAACTCGGCGGTGTAGGGTTCCTCGATAACTTGCCGGTTGAGATAAACTTTACCCCTGCGGATTTCAATGGTATCTCCGGCAATAGCGATGACTCGTTTGATAAAAAAATCTCCAGACGTAGGATCTAGTTGCCTAATTTTTTCGGGAGTTCTAAAAACAATTATATCGCCTCTTTCCGCTTGATAATTACCAGATTGACTGACGAAAATGCGATCACCCACTTCGAGGGTAGGTAGCATGGATTCGCTCGGAATCTGGAAAAATTCTATTCTTTGATGGAACCAATCGGGAAAATAATTACAGATAATTCCCCAAGTAAAAATCACTCCCACCATCAGTGCCAAAATGGAACGATAGGTGTGACGATGGGGGTGGAATTGATGGGGGAAAGTGTGATAAACATGATAAATAGCGATCGCTGTAACTAAAGGGGTAAGAAAGAGGATATTGGTGAAAAAATGATCCATTTTCAGGCTAATCTGGGATATAGTCAGAAAAATTATCCCTAATCTCACCTTATCAGCGTACAATTGCCCCAAACCTGGCATAATCCGGTTAGCGAAGACGGCAAACCATGGGTTTTTTTGTTTCCGGGGAATTTTCTCTAAGCTGTTATTCTGTCTGGAATCATAAACAGTCCAGTGAGCGTCAAAAATATTGCTAATGTAAACGATAACCAGAGCAACTATTCCCCCTAATCCCCAGCTTACAGGGCCATTGGGGCTAAAAATTGACCAAATTGTCACAATTATTAATATTACTTGAGCGATCGCCCAAATGGTTGCTTTTTGGTTTTTGTTAGCATACCATTGTCCCAAACCGGGGAAGAACATCGAGAGATTGACAGCTAACCAGGGATCTTTTGCTTGGGAATTAGTCGCATCAGGAGGAGAAACAGCCGAAAAAAGGGGGGGTTTGCTCATAGTATATATTTATTGACAATTCAGTAATCAGTAAACAGTAAACAGTAATCAGTGAACAGTGATCAGTAATCAGTAAACAGTAATCAGTGAAAACACATTAAGAATAATACTGCTCACTTAAAACTCAAATCTGATAACTGGTAACTGGTAACTGGTAACTGGTAACTGGTAACTGATAACTGGTAACTGGTAACTGATAACTGGTAACTGGTAACTGATAACTGATAACTGGTAACTGGTAACTGGTAACTGGTAACTGGTAACTGGTAACTGGTAACTGGTAACTGGTAACTGATAACTGATAACTGATAACTAATATAGCAACCAACAAAACTTAATGCTTTTACTTCAATTTAGCACATCTCATTACTGTCGCAAAGCTCGTTTAGCCCTAGGTTATAAGGGGATTGATTACCAAGTAGAAAATCTCACCCCCGGACTACATATTCTCAAACTCAGGCCCCTAACCAAAGGGTTAACCACTGTCCCCGTTTTAATGGCAGCAGATGAGATTATTGCCGATTCTACTGCCATTTTCAGATATTTAGAAAAAGTAGTTCCTTTCCCCTCTTTTATTCCCGCTGGGGAAAAGGAGAAAAATCAAGCTTGGTTACTAGAGGATTGGTTAGATGAAAGTATTGGAGTAGCGACGAGATTTGTCTATTATGATTATCGTGCTGGAGAGGGAAAAGCGATCGATCCTTCCCTGAGTAGTCAAATAATTATTAAGATCGTGCGACAACAATATAAAATCACCCCAGCCAGGGTAAAATTAGCGGAAGAGCGCCTAGAAAATGCCCTCAAGATTCTAGAATATTGGCAAAATCAGCCCTATTTAGTGGGAGATAAATTAAGTGTAGCCGACATTGCCGCCACTGCCCTACTCAGTCCTCTGGCTCTAATTCCCAGTTATCGTCAAAAATATCCCTGGTTGTTTGCTAGAATCGGGGAAATTCATCAACAGTGTCGAGAAAAATTGCCCCCCGGTTTAAATTAAATGCAGCGAACGACCAAAATTATTATCCTTATCTTGATCGGTTTCTTATCGCCCCTAAAAGCCCTTGCTCTGCCCGCTCCTGAAGATATTCCCGAAGAAGTTTTACGAGCAGAAATTATCACTTCGGCTCGATCGCCCTTGGATAATCAACCCCTAAATGCGGCAGAATATGCCTTACTGGAAGAACAATTAGCCACTAGCATTTATCCCCCCCAAATTAATCCCAAGATTCGACAATTAATTGCCCTGAGAAGATTACAAAAACTCCTCCAGATCTTGATACCTTTTTATCGTTAAGATCAAAATAGCCGCTCTCCTTTGGCAAGAGTGCATCTGCTAACCAAAAAGTTAGAGAGGATTGGAGCAAGGCGATCGCTTTTATCGCCAGCAGACAAAAATCCCGTGTTATGATTAATGAAAAAATCATAAAGTTTTGTAACAAACCTTGACTGCTATCCTCCACCCCCAAGAAAAGCCCCTGCTTAATCGTCCTTGGTACTCCCTGTCCCCTCTCTGGCAAGGAGACGAAACCGATGTTAAACAAGGTTTACCCCATAGTCAACTCGCCCCCCCGTGGCAGATTTTAATTCTCGGCGATGGTTCTCCCACCCGTCATTTACAACTTTTAACCGGTGAAAAAACGGAAGTGGATGTGATCGATATGTCCCCCATCGGCGACGATGAGGATGGCGCACCGATGAAAATTAGCCTGATTCCGGGACCGAGATTGCGTCGTCAAGTCTGGTTACGCACGGCGAGTGGTCAAAGGTTAGCCTATGCCGCTTCTTGGTGGTCCGCCAATCAAGTGGACGAATATCTGGAAAATCGTTCCCTACCGATTTGGGAAAGTCTCTCGCGGCTGCACACGGAATTGTATCGCGATGTGCAGGGACTTTATTACGGTCATTCCCCAGAATTAGAAATAGCTTTTGGGGAAAAAGGAGCATTTTGGGGTCGTCATTACCTATTTTGGCACGCTCGCCAACCCCTTACCCTGATTTACGAGGTTTTTTCTCCCTATCTCCGTAAATACCTCGGCGAAATGAGAATTGATCAATTAGAATAACTGCCGTAGATATTTCTATGTAGTTCAATTAGCTAATCTTTGGAGAGAATTAAATGATTTTTCTCCGTTAATTTGGCCATCCAACCCGGTTCAATCACAATCGTGCTAATTTTTTCGATAATAATTGCTGGTCCTGCCAGACAATCAAAAGGTTGCAGATCTGAACGCTGATAAATTGGCGTTTCCCGCCATTGATTAGCCATAAAAACCGCTACTCGATCGAGGATAGGAGGTAATTCTCCCAGGGGACGGGTGCGAGTTAAAATTGCTTCTTGGGGACTGTCCATAGTCTGGATCAATTCCACGGCGATGGACTCAACAATTAAAGCTTTTTGTTCTTGCTTAAACCCATAACGTCTTTGATGTTCCCGTTCAAAATCCTGACGCATTTGATCGCTAAAATTAACCGCTAAAGTGGCATCACTGCCTTGATATTTTAAACTGACTTGCTGCCGCACCTGATTATAACCCTCTAATTCCCGACCTGCTAAAACTTCTAATTTGTTCATTTCCGTGAGTAACTGCCCGATTAAATCGGCATTTAACGGCTGTTCGATCGCTTTTTCTTTAATTACCCTCAAATCGGCCAAACCCATGCCGTAGGCGCTTAAAACCCCGGCGTAGGGATGGAGAAAAATGCTTTTCATTCCCAGAGTATCGGCAATTAAACAGGCCACTTGACCCCCGGCACCGCCAAAGGTACAAAGAGTATAATCACTGAGATCATAACCCTTTTGTAGAGAGATTTTTTTAATCGCATTAGCCATATTTTCCACAGCAATTTGAATAAACCCCGCAGCCAGCAGTTCAGGACTATTATTACCCCCCATTGTTGCCGCTAATTCGTGAAATTTTGTCAGCACAATCTCTCTATCTAGGGGTAAATTTCCCTCTTGTCCAAAAATAGCGGGAAAATAGGCGGCTTGAATTTTTCCTAACAAAACATTAGCATCGGTAATTGTTAATGGTCCACCCCGTCGATAACAGGCAGGTCCTGGATTAGCTCCGGCACTTTCCGGTCCGACTCGAAAACGATAACCATCATAGACTAAAATCGAACCCCCACCAGCAGCCACGGTGTGAATACTTAACATCGGCGCTCGCATTCTTACGCCGGCAATTTCGTTATCTGTTTGCCGCTCATATTCCCCTTGAAAATGAGAAACATCGGTGCTAGTTCCTCCCATATCAAAACTGATAATTTTGCTAAATCCTGCCCTTAAACTGGTTTGTACTGCCCCAACTATTCCCCCCGCAGGACCAGATAAAATACTATCTTTACCCTGAAATTTATCGGCGGTGACTAAACCGCCATCGGATTTCATAAATAGTAAGCTAGTTTTCGGTAATTGCTGGCTAATACTATCAACATAGCGGCGTAAAATTGGCGATAGATAGGCAGAAACTACTGTGGTATCTCCCCGGGATACCAGTTTCATTAAAGGACTGACTTGATGGGAAATAGCTAGATGAGTAAAGCCGATTTCTTCGGCAATGGCTGCCACTTGTTTTTCGTGGTCGGGATAACGATAACCGTGCATAAAAACAATCGCACAACTTCGGATACCCGCTTGATAAACTGGTATTAAATCGGCTTTAACTTGGGCGGGATTAACAGCGATTAATTCTTGTCCTTGACTATCGTAGCGTTCGGCCACTTCGATAACTTGTTCGTATAATAAAGAAGGAAGAATAATTTGACGAGCAAAAATATCGGGGCGATTTTGATAGCCAATTCTCAAGGCATCTTTAAAACCTTTGGTGATTAACAAAACCGTGCGCTCTCCTTTCCTTTCTAACAGCGCATTGGTGGCTACCGTTGTTCCCATTTTAATCACTTCGATGTTATCTAGGGAACCGCTAATATCTTTAATGCCTTGAATGACTGCATCTGAGTATTTTTCGGGATTTTCCGAGAGCAGTTTATAGAGAACAATCCACTGTTGATCGGCAAGGGGAACAATCAGAAATCTAGCGGCATCTCTAGCTAGTCGTTCAATAATTTCTGGTTGATCGATTATCGCCACGATATCGGTAAAAGTTCCCCCTCGATCGATAAAAAATTTTAACATAATCCCTCCCAGTTCTCAGAATCAATTAACAATTGTGCCTAATCCTTTTAAAATAAACTAGATTGATCTATCTGAGTAAGCAAAATGTCCACAGGAATCGCTATTTTAGGGGTAGGACGTTGGGGAGTACATTACGTCCGTCATTTTTCTCAACATCCCTCAGCACAAGTGGTGGCGATCGTTGACTCCTCCCCTGAAAAACTCCGTCTCTGTCGCGATCAATTTAATCTCGATACTAATAAGGTTATTTTAGCCAATGACTGGGAATCTATTCGCAATCACCCAGAAATCTCGGCCGTAGTCGTCGTTACTCCTGCTATCAGCCATTATCCCCTGATTAAAGATGCTCTTAATTTAGGTTATCACGTCCTCGCCGAAAAACCCTTAACCCTTAATCCCCAAGAATGTGCCGAATTAACGGAATTAGCGGCGCAAAAACAGCGTATTTTATTAGTTGATCATACCTATCTTTTCCATCCCGCCGTTATCACTGGACAAAAAGTCCTGCAATCCGGGGGTATCGGTAAACCTCTTTATGGTTATGCTACCCGCACTCACCTGGGTCCCGTCCGTCAGGATGTGTCCGCTTTGTGGGATCTAGCTATTCACGATATCTCGATTTTTAATCATTGGTTAAATAGTACACCAATATTGGTACAAGCGCGAGGAACAGTTTGGCTACAACCTAATCTAGCCGATTTAGTCTGGTTAACCCTGATCTATGGCGATGGTTTTCAAGCGACTATTCACCTTTGTTGGTTGAATCCCGATAAACAGCGACGCTTAGGAATAGTTGGCAGCGAAGGGACTTTAATTTTTAATGAATTAGACTCTCGATCGCCTTTAACCCGACAAAAGGGCGATTTTGAACGTCAGGAAGCCTATTTTATTCCCCGGGGACAGGAGACGGAATCTATCCCTATCGCCGATGGTGAACCCCTAAAAGCATTGTGCGAACATTTTTTAGAGTCGGTGGCTACGGGTGTCAATTCTCCTGTATCTTCGGGATCGGTAGGGACGGAATTAGTCAAAATCCTCCAAGCAGCAGAATTATCTCTAGCCAGAGGTGGAGAGATTGTGCGCTTAGAATAGGGAAAAATGGGGTTGATAAGCTGTTGACTATCATCCGGTCGGTGCATAGCATGGATAGTCAGTTTATCGGCGACCATATAGTTAGGGCTTGCTGAATAATGGTAAAACCCTTTTAAAATAAGGCTTTTGACCTGTTAAAATCCGATGTTAGTACAAGAATATAGGACTGGGACATTCAAAAACCTTGCATTATCCTTTTTGTAGTACATAAATTGGTACAAAAAAAGAGGGCAACAAAGCCTGAAACGACCGGCTACTGACTCCTGACTCCACCAACAAACTTTTTCAGCAAACCCCTAGTTAGTAAGACTTATATGAAGGGAATCCAAACCTACAAAGAGATGTTACTCAAAAATTCGGCAAAATCGATGAACGTCTCACAAAACTAGAAACCCGACAGGCCGAACTCAAGGGAGAGTTAATTTGATAAAATTCCTTGTAAAAAAGCGGTAGTTTTTAAATCGATCCCTGTAATTGCCGTACCAACAACTACCGAATATGCACCAACTTCTAGGGCTTTTTTTGCTTCTTTTGGAGTCGATATTCCTCCCTCACAGATAACAGGAACTGATAACTTATTAACTAATTCTTCTAGGAAAGAAAAACTCGGCGGTGGTAGATTTTTAGTTGCTTCTGTGTAACCGTAAAGAGTTGTACCGACAATATCAGCACCAGCTGCCACAGCATAAATAGCACTTTCGATCGAGTCTATATCTGCCATGACTAATTTACCAGTTTCTTGATGAATACGATCGATAATTGTGGCTAAATTTTCATCATCGGGGCGCTTTCTGGGGGTAGCATCCAAGGCAATTATATCGGCACCCGCATCGGCAATGGCGAGAGCATCTTGATATTTGGGAGTAATATATACCGAACAATCGCCATAATTGCGTTTCCAGAGTCCAATTATCGGTATATCTGGCAATTGTTGACGGGTAGCTTTCAGATGAGCGGGACTATCAATTCTTACCCCACAAGCACCCCTATCCACACAAGCATGAGCCATGGCGGCAATAATTACAGGATCGTGCAGAGGTGACTCCACTGGCGCTTGACAGGAGACGATTAAACCCGATTTTAAGGTTTCTATTCGCATAAATTGGGGTGTGGGGAAGTGGGGTAGTGGGGAAGTGGGGTAGTGGGGAAGTGGGGTAGTGGGGTAGTGGGGTAGTGGGGAAGTGGGGAAGTGGGGAAACTTTTCAGTTATCAGTAAACAGTAATCAGTAATCAGTGAACTGAAAACTCACATCTGATAACTGATAACTGATAACTGATAACTGATAACTGACTCCAGCAACAAACTTTTTGCCGCAAACCTTACTTATAAGCAGCAATACACTGTTCAACTAAAGCATTTACTGCGTCCACATCTTTCCAACCGAGAATTTCTGTGACTTTTTTCTCTAGATTCTTATAGGTTTTGAAAAACTCGGCGATTTCTTCCAAGCGATGGGGAGAGACATCTTTGAGAGATTTTACCTCTGCATAACGGGGATCTTTAGCGGGAACACAGAGAATTTTTTCATCGCGATCACCACCATCGATCATTTCTAACATACCAATAGGACGCGCCGTAATCACACAGCCGGGGAAAGTAGGCTGATCCATGATCACCATACCATCTAAAGGATCGCCGTCATCGGCGAGGGTATTGGGAACAAAACCATAATCACAGGGATATTGTACCGAAGAATAGAGAACGCGATCGAGAGCAAAGGCGTTTAAATCCTTATCAAACTCGTATTTATTCTTACTACCGGCGGTGATTTCCACTAAAACATTAATTAAACCGGGTTTCGGTTGGGCAGGAATGCGCGATAAATCCACAAGCTTTCTCCAAATACAAGACAATAGCGCCTTTAGAGTCACCTAAAAGCGCAAGCGAAGTTAAAACACACTTTGATTAACTCCGATCCAAATTCTACCCATAAGGGGGATCGGGACGAAGAAAAAAATTTTATCTTGGCAATCGTCTATCTCAATTCTGTCACCTCATTTGCCTCGTTAGGGAGTAGGATGTGTTACCGGTAAGGGGTTCTTCGGTATAGTTAGGCGTGGAGTTATATCCAATCGCTAACAAGGGTAACGTTAGGGTCAGAATTGCGATCATGGTTCCGAGTAAGTTGGCCCACCTATGACTAGGAGGTTCGGAAGTCTTCCCTGACGGGTTGCTTGATTCCATAAAGGGGTCGTGTTGAACTCGACAAGTAAAGAATACGAGAGATATATAGAGTAGTCAGCCATCGGCCTCGAGCTTTTGGCCAATTACTGCTATTTTTTGCTTTTGAGCTTGGTTAACGTCTCGTTAAAAAGCGAAACATTAACAGCAATACTCTCCCTACTAATTATATTTTACCAATTCTTTTCCAAGAGTTCACTCTGATACTTTTCTTGACGATCTCTCCAGATCATGGTCTGTTGGTGTTTGTCCATGTCATACTATAGCGTTTTTCAGTCTGCTGAGGTACAAAAGTTATGGGTTTTAGGCAAAAGGCAAAAGGCAAGAGGCAAAAGGGAAGAAAAATAGATGTACCTCACTAGCTTAGGAAATGCTATAAATCAGGTTTTAATAACTGGATTTAGTATCAATCCACAAAAAAAATGTCTGAAAAGCCCAAATATTAAGCGATTCAAACATTTTCTCATTGCAATCGGAGGGTGATATTGACTTTATGTCTTAACTTCGAGCTTACGATAGAAACCTGGCTGTTAATGTAGCCTATTTAACCAAAATATCGATTTTTTGCTGATTTATCGGGATAGACAATCACCTGTTCTTAGAAATTATCCGAGTTTAGAGATAATTGGTTAGCTAATCTCCCCATAAGCCAGACTCCAGAGACTGGCAAGGCATCCTCAAGCCTTGATTTGTCCTTGCTTGTCATGGACAGCGATCAGGGCAAGTTGAGTTAATCCACCAATACAGATATCATAACTCGATCGAGGGAGAAAAGCCAAGAACCTGCGAGAAAAATGCCGATCACCCCAGATCATACCGTCAGTCATTCTTCAGCGAGAAACCACCTCGCTAGAGGATTCTGATTCTAGGGGGAGAGAGGGTTTAATTATCCCGTATTTTGTCTCCTCCGGTGTCACTTGACGGATAACCTCCAAAGCTTCCTTGATCATTACTGCCATGGGAACCGCGACAATCACCCCCAGTAAACCGCCCACTCGCGCCCCCGTCAAGACCGAAACCAACACCCAAAAGGGATTTAACCCAGTGACACTGCCCAAAATCCGGGGAGCAATACCGTTTTCGACAATTTGCTGCACCACTACAGCTACGGCTAAAACTTGCAGAGCTAAACCAATATCGCGCAAAGCTAGTAAAGCTGTCACCGTGACAATGCCGACAGTTCCTCCAAAAGGGATTAAGGCCATGGTACCAATCAAAAGGCCAAATAGAAGACCAAAAGGAACTTTAATCGATAAAAATGCCGTGACTAATCCCAGGGCCATGCAAGTGGCACAAATCACCTGTCCGACAAAGTAATTCTGAAAACTTAAGCGTAGGGTTAGGGAAAAGGGTTGTTGGACGGGTTTGGGCAACCATTGGATAATACTCCTCCAGATATCGGGACTGTGGAGAAGTAGATAAAAGGTGAGGATAATGGTTAGCAGCACATCAAGCACTCGCACCACGGTAAAAACGGTGAGATTAAGGGCTAAATTAACGCTTCTTCCCGCTAGAATTTGCAATTCTGCCCCTAAACGACTGTTAAACTGAGCGATAACACCATCGAAACTGATCGGAATCGGTAGATTCATCGTGTCGATTTTGGTATCTAGTTGCATCAGTTGGCGCTGTCCCGAGTCTAACCATTCTGGCAATCTATTGACAAATTGCTGCGCTTGGGTGAAGACTAGGGGAACTAGAGTGATTCCCACGGCCACAAAAATTAAAATCGTGATCAGGGAAACCACGATCGCAGCTAAACCCCGTTTTAATCCCTGACGTTCCAACCAAGTCACCGGATAACCCAAGAGAAAAGATAGAACGGCCGCTATCAGTAAAATAACAAATAAAGATTCAAAATAGCCAAAAATTGCCGATAATGCCCAGGCATTCAGAACTATAAGTGGTGCAGCTAGAGCAATCACCAGTAAGCGAGATAGGGAATTCAGGGATTGCCACCACGTCTGAACCCAATTGCGTTTCGGGGGAACGACTTTAACTTCCACCATGAAGCCTCTTAAAAGGGTTTGTTTCAATACTTGTATTCTGACAGATCGAAGCCGAACCCGCTAACTCAATCGGGGGAAGTGGGGTGATGGGGTGTGGGATGCTGACAGGTGTAGGTTTATTACAACAACCTTATGGGTGTAACGGGGGCATCCTGCCGACATTTAAGGTGAACGGATCCGTTAGGCTGTAGATCTAGTCACTCCATACTTGACAAGACAATGCAGTTGCATTACCATCAATATCTAGTTTTTACAGACAGGTTTAGAGGTCGCAATGGCTGCAACGATGGCCCCATGCCCAGAATCCACTCTTACCGATCGCTATCAGACGACAATTCCCGATTCTGTTCGCAAAGTCCTTGGCTTGAATAAGCGTGATAAAATCTGCTACAACATACAGGCCGACGGCAAAGTATGGATTTCCCGGGCTGACGGAGCAGAAGAAAATGATCCAGTGCTTGGGAAATTTCTGAATTTTCTTGCACAAGATATGGAACAGAACCCTCAACATATACAGGCAATTAGTTCTAACCTAGTCAATCATGTTCAATCCTTGGTCTGTGGGGTTGATCTGGATCTTGATGCACCACTTCTGGATGAGGACGAATAAGGTTGTCTATAGATCAGCCCCTAGTAATTAATGGATGGAGCATATTTGCTCATCCTCTGTTCCTTGAACAGTTTGAAGCCGTAGGGTGCGTTCCCTAATGCAAGTCCTACTGCTCCACCAATCAATTTTGGGGAACGCACCATGCACGCTCATTGAAGTTGTGGGTTTAAGTGCGATGCCGAAGGCACTGCGTAGCAGTACGTCGCTCTGGTGGGTTTGGTTGACGGCCGAAGCCCCAACTGTGATCTTTGACTTACCCCATACAGAAATACTAAAAAATTAACAAAACCCTTATGGAGCTTCTCAGAAAAAATTGAAAAGAGGCTACTGGGTACATTTTTCACTTGAAAATGGACGTTCGGCGATGCTCAGTCGAGCCGCTTTACCGTTGACTGTATCTGGAGTAGAGCGATTCTGTAGAGTTGGCTGTCTAGCGATCGCTAACTTGATCGTAACAGATAGTGTCATCAATCTCTAGAGTAAGCGATTCCCTCTGTAGCCATGTTTAGATAGCTAGTACATTTACACTAGAGAAGTTCAGTTATATCAAAGAATTTTAGTTATCTTTTGACAAAAATTAGATAAATTGGCTTTTTTATCTAAAAACTCTAGTAATTCAGCTAGAGATTTTTGAGGATTTTTATATTTCTCGACCTGCCGATTTAGACTGAATTTAATTTCTTCGGGATATTAATCGAACAAATGACTTAAAAAAGTATCAGGAGATTGAGCCTTTATACCCCAAGTTTCTAAAGCTGACAGTGAAAAATCGGCAAGATTATTAGTTAAAATTAGATTAGCTTTAGCCATAACAGCAGTTGCTAAAACATGACGATCTTTTAAGTCGTTTGTCATTAACTCAATTAAACCAGATGGCACTTCAATCATGGCTTCGGGAAAAGCTGCTTTCATTGTCTCCACTAAATTAAGGGCTTTTATTGAAGTTATATTATATCGATTAATCAGATTGCGAGTTGTTTCTTCTAAAATTAATTTCGACCAGTAAGGGGAGTATAAACCTCGCCAAGCAATTGATAATAAAGTATCGCGTAAATACTGAGGAATAAGAACACAAGCATCTAAAACAACCCTAGGCTCTGCTGTCATCTAGGTTTAATTCCTCATCTTTTCTGTATAGTCCTTCCGCTTCAGTCATGGCTACAAGGTTATTTAAAATTTGTTCTCTTTCTCGATATTTTTTCTCTTTATATATTAGTAAATCTTCTCGTTTTATCCGTCTATCACTGCCTACATTAGTCGATAAAATTTGCCCCTGTTCTAGTAATTTTATTAGATAAGAGTTAGAAACATTTAACAAATTAGCCGCTTCTTCTATAGTTAAATCCTGAGGGGTAACATTTAACTGAATTACCTGTCCTGATGCTAAGGCAGCTACACTGTAACGAAGTACCATTAAAACCGATTCGGGAATATGGATATTTTCTCCCTGTTCGGTTACGAGTCTCGTCGGGATTTCTCTATTAAGCAGCTGATTTAATTGGGTTATTTGTTCAGTTTCTTCGGGTTCGACAACAAAATGAGTTGGGTCAAAATTAGAATATTTACTCATATCAGAGAATGACTCCACGCATTTATATTATTTCACCTCATTTTAACATACCAATCTGACAGGGGGACAAGAACCCTGAAATTGATACATCATAAGCTTTCTAGAGCTTTTGATCGAATAAGTTTTCCGCACTGGCTCCCATTTATCGATAAAATTCCTAGTAAGCTCGCTCCCATCCCTGATTCTTTCGTTAGCTTTTTGCTGGTCATCGATCTATTTTTGGCGAGAGAAGCTAGAAGCTTGTGTGGTCAAAGCTTCTAGCTTGCTTGTCCCCCTGTCAGCTTCCAATTTGGTGCAACTGGCAATTGGTTTAGTCCAAAAGGAAGTCGTAATAGCTATAAAATTAAAGCTTATGTAATTCCCAAAATTTAGTCTTTATAATTGCCTTTTAATAAATAGATGAAGGAAATCTATGGTCAACCTTTTAATTTATAGTATGGCTAGGGTTTTTGTATTGCATGAATAAGTCGGTTATACACTGCCTGTAAGAATTGCGATAATACCAAGAATTGTATGGCTAAGGGTAATACTATAAAAATTCTTAAAGCGATTATAGTGATATGCCCAATATAAACCGATAATTAAACTTAATAAGACTGTTGGCAGGTCTTGATAAATGCTATGAGCAAAACTATAAAGAATAGCAGTGATGATAATGATAGAACCTTGATTAAGTTGAATTTGAGCAAGTCGATTAAAAAGGTAGGAACGGTATAAAAATTCTTGTAGTGGAGATGAAAGTGAAATGTAAAATACATAGAAATACCAAGGAATACCAGTGTTATCAATTCGCATTCCATGATTAAGATAAAAAACAATCATTAAAACGGAAGATATTATGGTTACGGGTAAAATATCTTTAATCGCTGGTAATAAATTTTTATGATTAAAGCCTAAATCTGCTGGAGCAATCTCGTTGAGCATCGCTAGACCGATAATCAAAGCTCCTGTGATGGTTAATACTAAAAAGCGATCGCTAAAGGGAATAACCTTTGTTAGAATTAAAACAACAGGTAGGATATAGAGAAAAGAGATCACTACAGAAGTTGTTATTTGTGATGATGATAAGAGTTTCATGAGCGTAAGAAATTAATAAGTTTTTTAAAGCTTACAAGTTTTTTTTCTAATTGTTTCCCTTCAATCAAGAAAATGATAATAGGATATATGACCAGCATTAGAAAGAAAAACCCCCCTGTCCAAGTAACAAAGAGACTTTTACTAGCAAGACCGAAGGATTGGTTTATTTTTGACAAAATGAATTGATTTATTGAAATTGAGAAAACGAAAACGAAAATGGCAATAAAAAGAAAAGCTAAACTTGCTTTATGATTCCATATTTTAATTCTAGGATTTTTGATTATAAAAACAATAGTCATTAATAGAAGAAAAACAATAAATAAATAAACAAAAATTCTGAGATTGGTTTCTAAGTTATCTGTTTGAAATAATAAACTTTTAACTTGTTTGGTATAATAATTATCAAAAGGGATCCAGAGAAGCAATCCGATATCACACAACAAAATATATTTGAAATACTTATCAATGTTAAATACAGAGTTATCATTAAAAATATTTTCCGACAAAAAAGCTGTCAATTCAAAAGCACAGAAAAAAATTGCCCAGTAATTGAACAAATAAAAAAAGCGACTTATAGAGTAATGCTTTGACCAAAGTTGATGACTATGGGCAATACTCAAAAAAATTCTATTAGCTTCATTATTTTTTTCAGGACGCTGAATAATTCCCTTAATAAAAGCTTCGATATATTGTTTATCAAGATTAACTTTTTCTTTTAAATTAATTTCATTTAACCATTGAGAAGGAAGTTGATACTTATTAATATTTTTACTGATTAGAATTGCATTTAATTCCTGTATTTCAAGAATAATACTGCTATCGGGTTTAATTTCAAATAAGAATAACGGATCAGAATTTAATTCTGTAAAAATAGCAATTATAGATGCAAATGCAATAAGAGTAGTAACCATCAAAATTATTCCTGTTTTTTTTAGTATTAAGCTAAAAGCTCGATAAAGAGAGAATAGCGACAAAGGCAGAAATAGTGAAGGATAAACAATGATATGAGGATAAAGCTGTGCATAAAACTGCAAAGTATTAAGACTGCCAAATTCTCCTAAAATATTTAATGGTAATCCAACTACTATAACAATTAAAACAACTAATAAAATTAATTCACATTTAGGACCCAAGCGACGTTCTATAAACAAACTATCCCAAGTTAACTCAGGGGCTTCTGGGTTAGCGACAATAACAGGTAGCCAACTTTTTCCCGATGGTTTAGCTCCCTTATCATATTCCAATAAGATTTGTTCACGAGCATAACGCATGGAGGCAAATATAGATTTTTCTCTTTCCACAAAAGCCTTTAGCAAATGATTAAGTAATGTACCGGCAAAGAAAGAATCAACTCTTTCCCGCATTACGATACAGTAAGGAAGATTCAGAGAAGTTAGTTGATTGGCTAATCCTAAACCGTCACAGGAGTTAAAAATTGCCAGTTGTAGTTTGTCATTAATCAATTTTTGCATCCATTTGGTTAATTCATTAATCTCAATTTCTTTTGTTTGAAGTTTTTGATTATCATCTAGCCAACTAATTTGTAGCCAGCCAATTCTACCGTCTGGATTACTATGACTATGACCCGCAAAAAAGAAGATATGCCAACCGGCTGGTTCTTCTAGTGCTTCAATTAATTTTGAGTAATTCGGCTGGTAAAGTGTCTGAATAAAAGCACCATATTTTTTTAATCGATCAAGAGATTCTTTTTCTTGCTTATATTCATTATTTTCATCTAATTCGTTATCTGCGAAAATAGCTAAAATCCGAACTCTTGTATCTAAGCGGTTAATGGTTTGTTTTTGTTCGGGACGTGCGAAATCCGTTGCGCTCACAGATAACTCTGTATTTTTGTGCAGACGAAATAAAGGATACAAAAATTCCCATTCTTGCCAAGGAAATCCTCTTAATATTCGATCTTCAGTTTGTATAAAAAGTTGAATTTCTTCTTGTGAATTTGCGTATTTTTCTAAGGTATTTTGAATTTTTGAGTCAACTTCACCCCTTTCGTTAATCCAACTTTGAGTATCTGTTAACCATTGATTCATTTCTGTTTTTAAATTTTCAGCCAGTTTCTGTAAACTAATATTACCATCGGTACTTAATAGTTGTTCAGAAAGAGATTTTATTTCAGGTCGTCGAGGAGAGTCTGGAATAATGTAATTTTTCCAGATATTAAATGTCTGACTAAGTTGCTCTGGCATAATTGAAAGATAGGAGCTTCTTTCTTCCAAACGGCCTTTAGAGTCAGAGATAGTCAAAGTGACGGGTAGAACTGCCATTCGGTTTGGCAATTGAATACAGGAACCAATTTTAAAATAAATTTTTTTTGACATAGCAATCTCTTTTCTATCCTGGAAAGCTTTCTACTATCGTAATTTCATTGAGAGTAAAACTAATTTTAAAAGAATCATTGGTTTTACAAACAAAACTATGTCCTATCGTAAGATCAAGAATATTAGTTTGATCATTGGTTCTTTGAGGGGGAAAAAATTCTCCTTCTTCATCGAAAACAGAAACAATTAGGTTTTCAGGCAAATAACCTTTACCATTTTGAGGTCTAACTTTCAAATAGATGCGAATTTCTTTGTTATTAATTTCGTCAATAGTCAAAATTAATTCGAGTAGATGTTGGTCTAATTCAATTACTTTTTTTCGACTAATTGAGTTCCCAAGCGTTGCCGTTTTAAATCCTTTATTTTCCAGACAATTTTGCCAGAAACTCCATAGGGAAACTATCTCACTTTTTATAGATTCAATAGTGGTTGATGTTTCTATAACAGCAGATTCTTGAATCGTTATTGTATTTTTAGATATATCTAAAATTTTAGCATTTGATTTAGGTTCTTCTAAGACTATAATTTTTTTTAGACTAAAGGCTTCTAATTCTAAAATAGAAATACCGAGTGCTTTTTCTAATTCTCCAGACTCAAATAGTTCGCATAACCGATCAAGTATTTGATAGTTACCCTTCAGTTGAATTATAGTATTTTGATTTTGTGCGTCAGCCTGATTGGTCATGATTTGCTCCTCAATTTTACCTGTTGAATATTTGTGAATTTAATGATTTTCAGAAATCATTTATTACTTAGCCTTGAGAAAATAATCCCAATAAATTTAAATAAGTTATCATTATCTTACTCTATTATTTGTATATTTTCTTCCTTAATATCAACTTTAAGAAGCCTGAATGCTTCAACTATTATGGAATGATTGATTGAATTTTTATCTGTCTTACTCAGCTTAATATTAATCCCTATCTCTTCATTTTTAACTGAGGAGTAAGTATTTTTTCTATAATTCCAAGTGTAGGCTGAGTTAACATGATGCTCAAGGTAGATAGGAACTCGCGCCCAATCACCTATTTGTTTGCCAGAAGCCAGAAAACTTGTCCATTTGTAAATACTTTTAGACAGGTCTCCTTTAATATTAGTTAAATGTAAATAGCTTTCTATCTGTTTTACATCATAGCCTTGTAATAGTAAACATAACCAACATTTTTCCTTTGCTTTTAGTGTTTTATTTCCTCTTTGAGCGGACTTCCATGCTTCCTTAGGAACCTTATCGATAGATTCATACTCATCTTGAAGAATAAGTACACATTTCAGATCCTCAAATAATCTATCTAAATCCCAATCTTTTTTAGTCTGGGGACAAAGAGTACAAAACCCCCCTCGACAAAGATCACATTTTTGCGTCTCCATTTGGTTCATAAGCTAATTAAGAATTTATCGCAAAGGCTCTCCTGAATATATGGTCAAAAACACACTTAGGTCTTTTAACAAGGCTTTAGGCATTAACGAACCATATTCTGCTATACATTTTCGCTCCTGAAGTCAGAAAAGCTGTCACAGAATCAAATATAACATAACTTTTCTCTCTAAAATCTCCAACCTTGGTTGGCAAATACTTAGAGCAGCAGATATTAAAGTTTTATTAGATTCCTTAATCTAGCCATAAAGTCTTGCACAACAGTAGCTTAGGAGATAAAATGGGTAGTTCAACACAGACTCTTCTCGTTGGTGGTAGCGTTGTTGCGATTACTGTCATCGCTTCGACTTTTGCCATCAACAAAGCTCAAGAAACCTTAACCTATCGCCATGAATCTTTTGAAAAGGGACAAATGGCTTATCAATCCGTTAATTGTCCAGAGGCAACAGCTTATTTTACTCGGGTAGAGGAAACAGCCTCGTTTCCTTTCAATAACTTTGATGGTCTAACAGACCTCGCTCAACGGAAGATGGCAACTTGTTCTTCGTTTATGACCGCCAATCAGCAAGCAAAACAGGCAGAGCAACAGAAAAATTTATCAAAAGCCTTGTTTAGCCGGTATCGTTTTAATGAGCAACATGATAAAGATGAGTTAACGCAAGCAATGAGTCGCTCAATCACTGGGTTATTTTCAACCTACGGTGTGGCCAAATTGGCTGGGAGCGAATCTTGTGACGGCTTGGACAAATTAATAAATGGTGGAGCAATACCTAATATTCAGGTAAATTTACCTTACTTTCATGATTCTTGTGCAAAATTCTACGATAAACAAGGCCAATCTCCACAAGCACTAGCCCAACGTCGCCGTTTCCTTGCTGTTGCACCGAGGCATCCTTTATCTCGAAATGTTCAGATAGCGCTGGTCAAAAACTCGAACATTTGTTCTCAGGCTTCAACATTTCAAGATATTCCTAATATTGCGAAATTGTCAGCTTTGATGCCTGTAGTTTACATAAATTGTTCCCAGGCTTACTACAACACAATTTCTTATCCTGAATCTAAGGCATTTCTCCAGACTTTACGACAGAATTATCCCAACCATTCTTTTGCAAAAGTCGCCAATAACTGGCTTTTCTCAATAAACCAAGAAATTAAAATGGTTAAGTCCGAAATTTACCAGTCTGGCGAAACCATCAAAGCTAAACTCGCATTATGTACAACTACAGGGGTTGTTGGTTTGGGCTGGGTAATTGATATTTGGGAGTTTACCACTGGAAGGAGCTGCGGTCTCGAAGAACGCCTTGAGGATTGGGAACGTTACGGTGGATTGATTCCTTGGTTTGGGGAAGCAAAAGGACTTGGTAAGGGAAAAAGGGTGTACGATTTTATTCAGGTTGCCTCCCGTTGGCAAGGTATTGACAAAACGCAATCCGCAGCACAGGACGACCAATCTCTCGTTGAATTGCTTAAGGACAAACAAATGATCCTATTATTTGCTCACCATAATCCCAAACTTGCTAAATTGGTAGTACCTCGACTTAATCAGACCGTTGATACCAGCAAAAAAACTCTATTTTTAGAGTATCTTAAGTAACCTATCTCTTTTTTGATATTAATTAGGAGAAAGCATTCAATGAAAATTTACTCGCAACTTATCGCTTTTCTTGGCTGTTTGGCTCTAACGGATGTGACTATCTTTACAAGTCCTTCTTTGGCTAATAGATTGCCCGTTTCTGCTAAGTGTCAAGCTTCTTTAGATAGAACGCAAGCTAAATTGAAGAAAGCTAAGGCATGGAGTTGGCAACAAGATGTTAATGGTGGGAAAGCACCATCTGAATTTAGTATAGAGACTCTAAATTCATCAAATGAATTCACGTGGATTCAATATAATGGACGAAACAATCCTTGGAAAGCAACCAGAAATAAGATAGTACAAATAACAGTCGGTGAACCAGGATTAAACAATGTTGGCAATTCCCCCAAATTTATGGAATCAATCAGTCAAGACATCATACTTTCCTGTTCGGATGTTGTATTGATTAAGTTTTGGCTAGGATATAAGTGGGGACCAGAAGTCGGTCTTCTTCAAGATGGAAATGTTAGAGTTTTTGAATGTTTGAGTGAGGATAATAGGAATTATGGTGAAGGTTTTACTTGGGGATATGATGATTGTTGCTGCTAGTTATTAGACATCTCCAAAAATTATTACTAGCTCATAGCTTGCTTTGGGGCTGTGTACTAACTAAACAGTTCGATAAGTCTTGATATTACCCTTAAGTACGTTGAATAATTGTAAACTTTTGTCAAAAAATGCAGTCAGATCAAAGAATCCTCGTTAGACTTCCAGAAAGTTTCTGTTATTTCAGCCTATTGTCATAAATCTACTTCAAGCTTCTGGGTGTGATATACGAAAAATTCTGCGATCGCACCAAAACAGGCTGATATGCCGAAAGTTTTCACAGTTCGTTACTCAGACTTCAAAAAATTGCCGTTTATTAAGAGAGGAGCAAATTAAATGCCGAGTAATTTTTTCAGTTTATTATTCGACCTTTCCTTTTCCAAATTTATTGGAATTAGAATTATTGGTTTAATTTACGGAGTAGGGGGAATTTTTATCTTCCTAATTTCTTTAACATCTTTGATAAGTGGATTTCAAGCAGGTCAAGGTTTACTGGCTTTTCTCTTGTCTCCAGTTTTATTCCTATCACTCCTGATTAGCTTTCGCCTTTCTTTAGAAGGATTTGTAGCCTTACTGAAAACTGCTGAAAATACTTCAGAGCTTGTTGAACAATTCAAACGGCTTCCGTAAGTCTGGAGTTTTTCATCACAAGCTTCTGAAAACAAGTTAAGGTCATACCAAATCATTAACCCTTAAATGAACTACTCCACTATGCTACGCGATCGAGTAGAGTGGTTCATTTTTATTTATTTACACCATGCTGCACTTGCGCTTCCATCCAACCCTGTATAGGTATCACATCTCACACCATTAAAATTAGCACCTGTCACATCTGCTCCTGTAAAATTAGACCGGGCTATGTCAGCATTTATCAGGCTTGCTCTTTTTAAATTAGCATCCATTAATTGTGTCACCCACATACGAACGCTATTAAGTCTAGCATTTGATAAATTTGCTCCTATTAATTTGGTACCATTCAAGTTAGCTCCCGTCAAAATTGCGCCACTTAAATTGGCTTTGGTTAAATCAGAACCACCAAGACTAGCACCACTTAAATCAGCACCTTGTAGGTTAGCCTGTCTTAGATTTAATCCACTCAAATCTGCACCGCTTAAATCGCATCCAGAGCATTGTTTTGTTTGCTTAAATTTCTTCACATGATCGAGATTTTCAGCACCGATAGAATTTGCTAAACTCACAGAAGATAGAACGATTATTGAAAAAATGACAGTAAGTTTCATAGCTATTTTACCTCAATTTTTTTTCAAACAAATTAAGAAGCAATTATAACATAGTATTTCCCTGATGCGGACGAAAAAGATGTATCCCTCAGTGCATTTTCTGAGGGCAATTTATTCTTCACTAACCCTATTGATTCCAACGAAAGTAACTTTGCGATTTTCATCCCTAGGGAAATCGCAAAGGTTTTGAGTCATATCAAATAAAAGCCTTTTCTAGTAGGGCTTTTACCTATATTGAGCGAACCCTATCTTGTAACATCAGGAGGAGGAGATGGACATTCATATACTGTTACTTCATACTTATCCTTCCAATCACAGCTGACACGATTATCGGGGCAAACATACTTGGTTCTTGGTACTTTATTCCTTTCTTCAACAATGGTTGTTGTTTCCACGTATGCTGTGAAGGTTCCCTCGTCAACTATTGTGTTTTTTTCCTTAATCGTATAATCGAAATCGTTTTCTCCCTGTCTGACGATTAGAAATCGTCTATCGTGTCCCGGACCGATGGTTATCTCGGTAATTTCGGAGCCTCTGCCCCGGCTATAATCTCGATCGGTGAAGGGAAAAGGATCGCTCGCCACTCCCCGGCTAACATTTCTAACCATAACCCTTCTGTCACGACTCGGAGGGAAGGCTGTGGAGGTAAAGCTTGCTTTTACTATACCTTTAGAAAACCCCGGGCATTCACCGGTGTATCGGTACATGGGAATCACCAATCTGTTGAGAGAGGGACTTCCTATTATTTCCAAACCAACTTCCGGCGATTCCGTTTGCTTATTCTGTTGTTGTTGGTTGCTGGTGATAATTGGCGGGTAAATATTAATGGCTTGGGTATTTGACGGCAGACAAGTTAGGCAGAAACTTAGGCTGAGAAATTTCAGAGGTGAAATGAAACCGTTATTCATCATAATTGGGGTTCAGATTCGCTTGAGATTATATTTTCTATAATAACTGAGTCTGTGAAACTTAAAGCATCGCATTTTTCCAATCGGTTAAGAAATGTTCCGAAGTCGGAAGCGGCAAGAAGTTTATAGGATGGCAAGTGACCTCTTTTCGCTTCAAGACTGTAGTTGGGGGGATCGGTCAATGGTCCTTCATAGCCACGCCGCCATCCCACCCTCTCTTCAAATTGTTTATAGTCATTTGTAACTCCTTTCCAGATTTCCCCCTGAACACTAAAGCCAAAACGTCCACTGGAATATTGCACCCAAAGTCGATTAATAATCTTCAGGTTAGAACAGGACAGATTGTTGATGATGTTTCCGTTAAAATAGGTTTGATCTGTACCTCGAAGCATTAGTTTTTTCGTTTCGGCTTCGGCCTGCTGCCAATTTCCCTGTTCGAGAAGATTGCGAAGTGTCTTAAAGAGATTATTATCGGGCAGCGGAGTGGCTCGACAGTCATCCACTACTTGGATATTTTGCCAGCTTGCATAAAGATTAATAGGAACGGATAAAAATTCTTTAATTTGTGTGTTAGGGTCTATGTCAACTCTCCCATTAATTCCCACCAAACAGCCGTTTTCTTGTAATAGTGGACCGCCACTCATTCCCTGTACAAGTTCGAGTTTATGGACAATTTGATATCCCCCTGCAGCTTTTCTGTCAATACCAAGTATATTCCCTGGACCCAAAAATCGCGCACGTCGGTCTCGGCTAGTTTTGCTAATTTCTGCCCAGCCAAATACATAAACTTTACTTGAGCCAGATAGCTGTTCTGCATTACCTATTCTAACAGTTTCGTATTCTACTGTACTAAAAAACTTGAAAATTGCTAAATCAGCATTCGGATGAATTTTTACCGAGGAAATTTCACTTATATATTGTTGTCTGTCAGAAGTTTCAACGCGATATCCAGTAGAGTTGGGCATCGGTTCGGAAGTTGGCTTATTTTCTTGATCGCAGAATTTTGAATTGAGAAACACATGGCAGTTAGTCAGAACAGTATATAAGTATCCTTCCTGTCCTTTAAATATATATTTTTGTTTCTGGACAATTGCTCCAGTCCCTGGATTATGACCGTCTATTCTAATTATTTTGACTGTAGTTTGTTTGGCGATTTCTTCAACTTCGCTTTGGGAGAGAGCTAATAAGCCTTGCTGAGTTAATGAAACCGCTATTAATCCAACCATAAGCGAGTTTATTGGTGCTAATATTTTCATCTATTTATCAGATATTACTTTAATAATTTGTTCGCTGGGGATTGCCCAACTTGAGTTATTGATTAGAGTCTGCAAAGCCGGCGATGGTTGAGAACCATCTTCATAATTATCGGAGTTTTCCCACAAAACGGGATGTCTGCCACTGATGCCGACTAATTCTCCCTTTTGATTGAGTAATGGCCCTCCGCTCATTCCCTTTTCAAAGTCGCCATTATATCCGATTTGATATCCTCCTTCTAGCGGTTTTTCTAAGAATGCAACTATTTTACCCGGTGTAAAATCAAACTCGTCGTTTAGGCTCTGAGCGCTTTCTCTTGTTTCTTTTTTTTGTATTGACTCATTGGCTGGATAGGCAAATTGTGGTTGCAAATAAAAAGGGAACCCCGCCGCTAACACATATTCCCCTCTCTTTAGGTTAGCGGAGGAACCTAGACGAGAAGCCACATAAAAGCAGGGGGATTTAAATTGTAGTAGAGCTAGGTCATTCCGAGCAAAATTTGCAGTTTTTACCACTTCTGAAATATGAATTTTTCCGTCAAAGGTTTGAATGTTGTAGGAAAAGTGATTATCCTTGAGAACATGGGCGTTAGTAATCACTTTATAATTGTTGTTTTGCGAGTAAATTATTACTCCAGAACCGATAAATTCTGATTCATATAATATTTTTACTGTGATAACTTTAATTTTATTATATAAGGAATCGATCAAAATTGGTCGAGAAGATGGGCATCCCGACCGAATAATGTGAGGAGCAAAGTAGCCATTATCAACATCAGTCACTAGCCTTAAGGCTGGACTACTGATGAGGAACATTATTAGTAAAAGTTGACATTGGGATTGATTCACTGCCAAACTTACTCCTAGCGAGGCTCATTTTCTGAAGCTTCGATTGTTAGTTCAAGAATGTCGATAAAAGTATATATATCAATATTAAGTTCTCCTTCTGTATCATAGGAAAAAATTTGTTTAGTGACCTTAAGTGTTGAAGTATTACCATGGCGATTCATATTAAATAGTTTCTTAGCAACTTCTTGAGCATTTACTCCTGTTTTTAGAGTGAATAATACTTGGGTTTTAGCGCAACTTCCGCCCTTAAATGTAGAAACACAGACGACGGGATAGCCGTTGACAGTTGAAGTTTTAACATTGGTCAGCAGAGACCCGTATTGATTAAAGCGATCGGAAACCGTGATGCAGCGTTTCCTGTTGTCCCATCCTGAATCGGCAAAGTCGTTAGAAGTCCATTCAATTATCGCTATGTTTCTTTTATTGCGTTCGACAAAGGTATTCCACTTTCCCTGAAGTTGGGCGCAGAAGAACAGTCCCTTTCCTGCGGACTTGCTAGGTTCTGGCACACTGAAAGTGGCCGCACCAGTTAAGAATAACATCGCCAGAATTTGGCATGGCTGTCGGTGTTTCATTCTCAATGACCTCTTTTTTTCATTTTACTCGCTAGTCTAACATGGGATTCATCCCAAATCAACTTTTAATAATACGATTAACTCCCGATCGAGCTTTAAAAACCTGCACCCCGCTTCCCACTTATTTATACCTATCAGTCATCAGCCTTGAAGACGTTATTAAACAAGATGTGGTATGAAAGCTGGTTAGGATAATCTTGACACCGATAATTCAGAAACTCGGCCGCCAAACTTGGATTTTCTTGTCAAAATTGCTGGCAACGGTACGCCCATCTCCACTGAGGGCGATCATTCTAAGTGGATCGGGAGATTTGGGAGAGGAAGGGGAGTAGCTAAAAATCTCCTTTTTGGTGTTTAGGTTCCATAATCTAATGGTTTCATCGGAACTGCGGCCAGCAATTATCTTGCCATCTTCGCTGATAACTATCAAACAGATATCGGCAGATGACCCTGCTTGGAGAGGAGAATCTTTCCAATTGCTATCTTTCCAAATTCTGATATTGTCTTGGCAACTGCTACTAGCGGCGGTCGTTCCATCGACACTGATGGCAACCGAGTGGGCTTCCCATGGATTGATAGAGGGAAAAATGCGTGGTTCGTATGGGTTACTGCCTTGTTTTTGCCAAAAAATGATGTTACCGCCCGAATGTCCGCTGACGATAATTGATGCGTCTTGATTAATGGCAAGGGATACCACCTCTTTTTCCACCGGTAGCGTCTCGATTAAATTTCCCGTTGACAGATTCCAGAGTTTAACTGTTGCATCTTCTCCACCAGTAACCAGTGTATTGCCATCGGAACTTAAGGCTAGGGCGATCAAACCTCGTTGGTTTGGCAGGGTAATACGTTCTTTCCCCGTTTTTAAATCCCAAACCTTGATTGTGCCATCTTCACTGCTGCTGGCTAATATTTGTTGATCGTTACTTATAGCGATCTCTAAAATAGCTTTTCCGTGTCCTGCTATGGTTTTTTTCCGTTTTCCAGTTGCCACTTCCCACAAGTAGATGTTCCCTTTCTCATCCCCACCTACCAAAGTTTGACCGTCTCGGTCTAGTACAAAAGAATTAATCTGGCTCGACGGCTCAATCAATGGCAGTTTTTCGACCGTTGGTTTATTTAGGAACAAGGAATCCAACAACGGTTTTATTCTTGGATAGCCAAACCCAAAAGAAAGCCCACCAGTTATAACAATAAAAATTACCCAGAACCAAGGGTTAAACCTCGATAGTGGGGGAGGCGGAGGTGGGGGAGTAGTAGTAGGAGATGGGGTGACAGAAACAGTCGGTTGGGAAGAAACGGGCAAGAAGGTTAACATTTCTTGAGCAGAGGTGAAGCGATCACGGGGGTGGAAACGGACAGCGCGATCGATAACGGCGGCTAAATTCGAGTGGAGACTGGGCGCGTCTCTTCGCCAGAGGATTTCACCAGTGTTGGGGTCGCTGGTGAGAGCTTGAGGAGTTTTGCCCGTCAGCAGGAAAATTGCGGTTAGACCCAAGCTGTAGAGGTCGCTGGAGGGAACTGGATGGCCAACTGCTTGTTCTGATGCCATGTAGCCAGGAGTTCCCAATGGGACTGTTTTACTGCCGCCATTGATGTTGTTCACCTCTTTGAAAATACCAAAATCAATGAGAACAGGTTTACCGTCGCTGGCCCGCAGGATGATATTGTCGGGTTTGATGTCCCGGTGGATGATTCCTCGTCCGTGGATGTAGTCGAGGACGGGTAGGAGTTCTCGCAAGATTTTTTCTACTTCCGCTTCCGAGAGGTTGCCTTCTTGTTGGTGTTTTTCACTGAGGGTGATCCCTTCAATCCATTCTTGGACGAAGAAGAAATTTTCCCCTTCTGAAAAGTACTCGTAAAGTTGAGGAATTTGTTGGTTATTTTGCCCTAATTCTTCTAAAATAGCGGCTTCTCGCTGGAAACGTTCTTGAAACCAATCTGAAGTTGGTGCTGTGCCAGTTGTAGCCTCATCTGGCTTTAGTTGCTTGATTACACATTTGCGGCCGGAGGGCATACGAGTATCGATCGCGAGGAAAGTTTCGCCAAAACCGCCTCTACCTAGTGTTTTCAAGATTTCATAGCGATTGTTTAGCATTTAATAGCGACTGTCTAATAGGAATGCTGTCATTTTAAAATGGATAAACTTCGTGGGGGTGATTTTCTTTTCAACCCTGGCTGCCAAACATCACTAATAAAAAGCCGGCGATTAATTCACGAGTCGGGGAATTGACAGATCGCAATCCTTTATCCACATTTTTGTCCGAGAGGGTTCATAGAAAACCTGCCAAATTTTATATCCCTGTGGATCGGTTGCTGTAATGCCCGTTAGCAAGACCACCTGATCGACGATTAGATAACTTCCTCTAGTTCCTTTCTGAGCATCATACACTCTACCGTCCGCTCGAATCCTATGATTTTGACAATTTCCCCCGCGACGGGGTTTGATAATAGCAACAACATTACGAAAATTGTTTTCTTGATGTCGAGACCAATTTTGAGCTTCTACGGGAAACCACACCCCGCTACCGATAGCAGGGGCGAAACTCAGTACAGCAAGTAAAGAGGAAATTAATTTCATAGAGAGCAGATTCTAAAGGAGTATTCTGTTTTCGTACATTAGCCGTTTTTAGAGGGGCTGAAACCTTTAATCTAGTGCTTTTTCCCTCATGGGATATTCTCTTGTAATGGCGATGATGGCCGATCCAAATATACTATTTAGTATTTACTTAAGTATATTTTTTGACTTCCGAGAAGAACAAACCTTAATATTAAAATTAATAGAATGTAATAAGTTGTAATACTAAATCTGGCTATTAAAGACTGATTATTTATTCCCCCTTTTGCCTCTTACATGAGTGCCTCTCCTGATATGTAGCCTATACTCAACAGATTTGTGCGAAACGTTTAGGCATGAAATAAGGCTGAAATGCCCGAAATAACCGCCTAGTAAGGTCTTCAGTCCTCCGACTGATTCCAACAGGTCAACCCTGACCAACCTTATA
>VYLK01000090.1_pt1 | contig 36616 bp, 32 predicted proteins | sample 5114321 | NCBI WGS metagenome assembly VYLK01 (sample SAMN12291792, study PRJNA351875) | freshwater metagenome | isolation source: freshwater lake | place: USA: Michigan, MSU2 Lake | collected 2011-08-16
AGGAAGTCTGACCATGAGCCAGTTCGATGAGCGCAAGAGCGCTGAAGAAGCCAAATATGCGCACGATAGTGAGCTTTCGTTCAAAATCACCGCCCGCCGCAACAAGCTCCTCGGTGCTTGGGCTGCCGGTTTGATGGGCCTCGAAGGTGACGCCGCTGAAGACTATGCCAAGACCGTCGTCATGGCTGATTTTGAAGAGGCGGGCGATGACGATGTCTACCGCAAAGTCAAAGCCGACCTCGACGCCAAGGGTATAGAAGTCAGCGAAAATCAGGTTCGCCGCGAAATGGAACAGCTCTTGGATGTCGCCCGCCAACAGCTGACGGCCTAAGCCCATGCGACGCGCGCTGACCTTGTGTGGTTTTGCCTTTGCATTGGCGACCTTGTCTGCGTGTGCCTTGGGCCCGGTTGAAGCCGACCCTGCCCAAGCAGAAGCCCGCGCGGCATCGATGCGCCAAGATTGTTATCGTCGCGGTGGCACGTGGAGCGAAGAGTCCCGGACCTGTGTCGGTGCCGATGCCATTCGGCGCTGAGAGGACTAGACAAGGCTGACTAGAGCCGCCCACTATGCTGGGTACATAGCGCGGTCAGGTGGGGGGCAATTTGATGCAGCGGCGGGCCTTTGTATCCTTATTGGGCGCAAGTTTAGGCGCTGGTCTTGTTGGCCCCGCCTATGCGGCCAAACGTAAACCCGATGCTCTCGCAGGCCTCGATGCCGACCTTGACCTCGCGCGCCAGAATTGGCGTGTGCCGGGCTTAGCAATTGCCGTCATCAAGGATGGCACGCCGATCTATGCCAAGGGCTTTGGATGGCGCGACGGGGCGAAGACCCAAGCTGTGACGCCCGATACTTTGTTTGGCTGTGCTTCGCTGACCAAGGCTTTCACCTCGGCCACGGTGGCGATGCTGGTCGATGAGGGCAAGCTTGCGTGGGATGAACCCGTCACCACCTATCTACCTGAGTTTAAAATGGCTGGCGGGGTGGAATATGCCAGCTTGAGCCTACGCGACATGCTCTCGCATCGCACAGGCCTCGGCACGCATGATCTGGTCTGGTACAATAATGAGAAGTTGAGCAAGACCGAGCTTTTGGCGCGCTTGCCATATCTTGAGACTTCCGCACCCCTACGCAGTCAGTATCAGTACAATAACCTCATGTATATTTTGGCGGGCCTCGTGGTTGAGCGCGCGTCGGGCCAGTCTTGGGAAGCTTTCACAGAGGCACGCTTGCTAAAGCCCTTGGGCATGGGGCGAACCGGCTTTAGTCCCAGCCAGATGGCCCATGACACTGACTTCGCCTTTGGTCATAAACTTCTGCCTAGCAAGCAAGCCTTGCAAATCCCTTTGCGGCCCGAAGATGCGATTGGCCCAGCGGGTGAGCTTCATAGTTCGGTCACGCAGTTTCTGCCTTGGATGGAGTTGCAACTCGGCCGCGGCCAATATCGTGGCAAGCGACTGATCTCTGTCGCGCAAAGTGAGGCCATGTGGGCACCGCTTGTTTCTACAGGCGGGCAACCCGAGGCAACGGAGTTAAGCCGTGGCCTATATGGCCTTGGGTGGCGAACGGATTTTTATCGTGGCATGCGTCGGGTCGCCCATGGCGGCAATCTCAATGGATTTTCGTCCCGCGTCACCCTGTTTCCAGAGCAGAATGTCGGGATCATCGCCTTTGCCAATATGCGCGGGACACCTTTGCCCGGCCATGTGAGCTTGGACCTGTTTGATCGCTTAATGGGGTTAGCGTCTGCCAATTGGTCAGCTCGCGGCCTTGCCCGTCGCGATGCCAACGAGGCCAAGGCCGCGACCCAAACCCCGCCCATGCCTGTTCCAAACACCACGCCTTCGCGAGAGCTTGCCGCTTTTGTCGGCACTTATGGGCATAAGGGCTATGGCACTTGGACGGTAACCCTCAATGAAGCGGGCTTGCAGGGCACTTATAATGAGATGCCAATCCGGCTAAAGCATTGGCATTATGATGTATTCAATGGCCAGCCTACGCGGGAAGATGACGACGATCTTCTGGATGTAAAGTTCGCGTTTCAAGCCGACATGGCTGGTAAAATCCGGTCCTTGGAAGTGCAGATGGATAGTGATTTCCCGCCTGTCGTATTTGTCCGGACATCTGGCTAAGATAGATCACGCGACCTCCCACCAAATTGCAGTTCTTCAGTCATGGATTTGTCATAACGATTGATCCAAGCGGCCCTCTCACGCGTAATGCTCATAACCAAATCAGGTGCGGACAAGGATCGGAGAGATCAGATGGCCACGTATGAGACAGCCGAAGCCCAGAGCGCGACGCGACGGTTTGTTAAGCAGGCTATGAAGGCGCCCTTGCTGGAGCATGATCATGAGCGTGAACTAGCCGTTGCGTGGCGTGACCATCAAGATGAGCGCGCGCTTCATGAACTGACGACTGCCTATATGCGGTTGGTGATTTCCATGGCGGCCCGCTTCCGAAACTATGGTCTGCCGATGAGCGACCTCGTCCAAGAGGGTAATATTGGACTGATGCAAGCGGCTGCTCGCTTTGAACCCGACCGCGAAGTGCGCTTCTCAACTTATGCAGCTTGGTGGATACGCTCAGCTATTCAGGATTATGTGCTGCGCAATTGGTCCATCGTTCGCACCGGCACGACAGCGGCGCAGAAGTCCTTATTCTTTAATCTCCGTCGCTTGCGCGCGCTTATCAGTGACACGGGCGAAGCCATGATGACGCGTGAGAACCGCGAGATCATCGCCACGAAACTTGGCGTGAGCGAGCGTGAAGTCGAACAAATGGCCTCCCGCTTGTCTGCCAACGATCGCTCCTTGAATGCCCCGATGTCGGATGGTGTCGATGGCGGTGGTGAATGGCAGGATCTGTTACCCGATGAAGGCATTCTGCCCGATCAAGACGTAATGGAGCGCACCGATACAGAGCGACGTACCAATTGGATTCAAGAGGCGCTCAAGTCCCTCAATCCGCGAGAGTTGGCGATCATCCAGCAGCGCCGCTTGACGGAGGAGGGTGCGACCCTAGAATCCTTGGGCGTGCGGATGGGCATCTCGAAAGAGCGGGTTCGCCAGATTGAGCATCAGGCCATGAAGAAACTGAAGGCCGCCTTAATCAAAAAGGTTGGGGACCCTGAAGACAGCGGCCTTCTGCCAGACGTCTGATCGGTTCGTTAGCGCACCACAGCCCGGTCGGCATAGAGAACTGCCGTGTAAATGCCCTTGGAGCCGGTCATACGAACCGGAACTGAAACACCCATTTTGCCGACATCTGCGAGCCAGATCTCAAGGCGGATTGGATCGCGCGACTCGTTTGGCTTCTTCTGATTAAAGCCCGCCACTTCGGTATAGGTGCCCCGGCAATAGGTGGCTGGGCCTTTATAGGCTGGTGTAGAAACGTTTTCGATGCCAACATATTGGGTGCGGATGTCATAGCGTCGCTTGCCGTCGAAAATCTTCACGGCACCACCACAGGCCCGACCCGCATCTCGACCGGTCACGAGTGAAAGCTCCATCAAGCCTGTAACTGGGTCGACTGCCTCAAGTTTTTGGGCCAAAGTTGCTGGCGGAAAGCCCATGCTGCTCCACATCGGTGCAGCCGTCACATCCACATTGCGGCCGGCAAAGGCCATGGTGATGCGGCGCTTTTTGCCATTCGTTTCTTGATTGACGAAGGAACGTGGCTTTAACTGGCCGTTGTCAATCGCACCTCTGACGGTGGCAACGCCAGCATCATTATTGAACGAAGCGGCAATGCCAGAAGTGCGATATGTGGCCTCACCGCTATAGCTGTCTTGCGTCAAACTGACTTTGAACGAGCCTCGTGCTAGCTCTAATGGCCCAATTCTCGCCCGCAAGGAAATATCGACCGATCGGCTCTGACCCGGGGCCAAAGTAGTGAGGAGGCTCTGAGAGGGGCCGTTCTGAGCGATGCTGGGGGTTGCAAGCACACAAAGGGCCGCAATCGAACGCACCAGCGAGACTTTTGACATCAGAGTTTCTTTCGTTTCGGCTTTTAGACGAAGGCTAAGCTAGGCTTTCCTTCCTGAACGCAGGGTGATTGCTTATGGTCGCAAATGTGGCGCTGTCTAGCCACCGGCTGCACCTAGAAACAGCCCGTCGGTGCCAATCTCGATGATCTTATTTAGTGATTTTGACAAGCAATTTGAAGCTGCGCCCGCCATGCAGCAATAAGGGACGGGAGTAGGTCAGGCGCGTTATTGACGTCACTTAAGTGGACGTCCACAGCGCGCGCAGCTTCGCCAAGCGCGCCAAATCCGAACGTAGCGGCATTGCCGGCTTGAACATGGGCAAGACGACGCAGTTCTTCAAAGGTCCGGGGTTCGGCAAAGCCGAAATCGACTTCACTTTGTAGCCCTTCTAGCGTGCTCAGATTCTCTTGGAGGCTGACCATGTAACTTGCCTTAATGGCCGATAAATCTAGCGAACTGCCGAACGGACGCATGCCTTTTCTCCCGAAGTTCCCCAAGGATACAGGGAAATCCTTATCGCTTTCATAAGCCTGAATAAGGTTTTCAGGGGGTTTTGTGACGGTTTTGTTGCGCTCCCGGCGACATCAAGTTCGTTGATTTATCATGATTATTTTGCCGATTTTACATTTATGTCGTCTTAAAGTCATCAAAATGTCATATAAGTGTTGTCACATAGTCATTTTAGTGTCACATTCGATGCACGGGACAGTTTGGGTCGCGCAATTTTGTGGGTCATTGAGGAGATAACCATGACACACCGTTTTGTTGGACTAATTGCTTTTGCGGTTTTGGCTGCAGGTTCTGCACAGGCAGAGATCGCCGATCAAAAGGTGGCGGCCAATGCTGCGCCGGAGGTGGTTTTCAAGCAGATTGAGCAGGCCGCGACTAAAATGTGTGCCGAGGCGGCACGTCGGGACCGGGTGGTGAATGAGGCTCAATGCGTCAACACCCTGATTGCCTATGCCGTGGCAGAAGCCGATCGTCCCAGCTTAACTGCCGTCGCTCTGGCTGAACGTCCCGCGATCTCATCCGTGCAGGTGCAATTGCCAGAAGCAAATCCAACCCTGCAAACAACGTCGCTGGCCCAGTAATCTGGGCCGCGCACTGCGGGCAAACAGTTAGGAAAGGCTTGCTATACGGCCTTAGCCGTCGGTTAAGCGTGCGCGAGAGAGCTTTGCTTGAACTTGGCGCAACTCTTTATCGGCTAGTTTCACCTGCGCTGCCACATCAGAACGGATGCGGGCGATATCCGTCGGGCTCAACAACGTGCAATCTCGGTCTATCTGCGCCGTACCACAGAATTTCCTGCCATCGGCTCGCACGACGAAGAATGATGGGTCCTGTTCATTGATACGTGCGGCAAGGGCTTGGCTGACCTCTAATCGAGCCAGCGCCTGATCGAGGGAGCGCTCAAGGCCTTCATACTGGCTTTGAGTGACGAACATAGGGCCATCAAGGCTTATTTGAGCTGCAGCAATATGGGCTTTTTCAGCGGCTTTAGCTGCAGCAGCTTGCTCGGCCCATTTGGCCGATCGACCTGCCTCGGCCTCTGCAAGCGCTTTTAGACCCTTCAAAGTCGCGGGCGCAAACGGAGCTGCCGGAGTCATTGGAGGCGCGGGGGGCTCAGGTGGCTCGGGTGGGGCCGGATCGGCAACTGGGGTAAGAACGTCAAACTGGGGTGCCGCATCAGCCATCACCAAGCGCGGTGTGGCATGAACCAAGGGCCTCTGAAAAACCTCGGCGACTAAGCTTTTGTTCGGGGCCGCATGCGCGCGTTCAGGCTTTGTGGCAGCGGGGCTTGTACTGGCCAGCGCGGTAGTGGCCCGCACCTCCACCTTGCGAGGGGTCGTCAGGTTGCCGTAGGGCAGACCCAAGGCCAATTTCAGGCCGTCTAGGCTTGAGGCGCGCGCGTCTGGCGTCGCCCATAAGCCATTGATAGAGCCTGCAGCCCCAAAGCTAGCCAGCAGGACCGCTGCAGCGCACACTGTAAGTCGAAGTCGCAAGGCTAATCACCTCAGGAGCGGGATTAGGGGAGGGCCGCTAATTCCCTTCCACCCTATCCCGGCAGTCTCGTCAACGCGCTTGAGCGACTTTCCGCGCAATCTAACATAAGTTTAACAATGCCGTCATGGAAAGCCCATGTTGCGGGCAGTACAGTGACCTTTACCACCCCGAACGGCGTTAGCCGAGCCCCAGACCTTGTGCCGGAGGGTCCTAGGGCGGGGCCGCTCTGCGCTTCGCTGCGGCGGGGGTGCCTTAGCAGGGGTTCTCCCCTCTCCCCCTTAGGGGGCGAGGGGTTAGCGCATGATCAATCGAGGTCCCCGCTCTTCGCTTCGCTTCGGCGGGGATGACAGGTGCCGCGTCTAGCCCCTTACCCACTCACCTTCTGCTCAATCGCGCCGAAGATCGAGTGGCCTTTGGAATCGTCTGCCCAAATGCGCACGACTTGGCCGTGTTTGAGGAAGGGCGTTTTGGCGGCACCGTGGAGGATGGTTTCCACGACACGGACTTCTGCCAAGCAGGAATAGCCAAGGCCACCTTCAGCGATTGGCTTGCCTGGGCCGCCTGCCGCATCGCGGTTGGAAACGGTACCTGAGCCGATGATGGTACCAGCGCAGAGGTTACGGGTGCGTGCGGCATGGGCGATTAGTTGACCGAAATCGAAGGTCATATCCAAGCCCGTTTCAGCCCGGCCCAATGGCGTGCCATCTAGGTCGACGCTTAAGGTGACATGCAGTTTCCCGCCGTCCCACAGGGGGCCTAGGCTTTCCGGCGTCACCGCCACAGGAGAAAACGCGCTAGCGGGCTTGGCTTGGAAGAAGCCGAAGCCCTTGGCCAACTCGTTGGGGATCAGGTTGCGCAGGCTGACGTCGTTGACCAAGCAGACAAGCGCAATGTGGTCGCGTGCGGCCTCTGCGCTGATGCCCTGTGGCACATCGGTGGTGATGACTGCCACTTCGGCTTCAAGGTCACAGCCCCACGTTTCGTCTGCGAGCATGATGGGCGAACGTGGCGGCAAGAAGTCGTCAGAGCCGCCTTGATACATCAGGGGGTCAGTCCAGAAGCTCTCCGGCATCTCAGCGCCTCGAGCTTGGCGCACGAGCTGGACGTGGTTCACATAGGCGGAGCCATCAGCCCATTGATAGGCACGGGGCAGGGGCGAATGGGCTTCGCGCTCATGAAAGCGTTCGGTCGGCACCGCGCCACGTTCAAGCGCTTCGCTCAAGGTCTGCAGGGCAGGACCACAACGCGCCCAGTCATCGAGGGCGGCCTGTAAGGTCGGGGCGATCAAAGCCGCATCGGTACAATAATTCAGGTCCGACGAGACGACGACGAGGCGTCCATCGCGGCCGGATTTGAGAGAAGCAAGTTTCATGGGCGTTTCCTAATGACTGGGTGGTCCCAGAGCGTATTTATCAAGCACGTTTTAGATAGGGTCTAAATTTGTATGGCTGGCACGTGCCTTGGCGTGCAGCCAGTCGGCATGGCGCGGGGCTTTTTTAGTCTTGGACCATTCATCGAGCATGTCTGGGGCCACGCGCCGCAACTCGGTCAATTCCGCCGCGGTGCCAGTGTCATGGGCGAGTTCCAGCCTGTGACCGTTAGGGTCAAAGAAATAGATGGAGCGGAAGATACCATGGTCAGTCGGGCCGATCACCGAACAACCGCGCGCCTCGGCGCGGGCCTTGCCAGCTAGAAGTGCCTCTTCATTGGCAACCTTAAAGGCGATGTGCTGCACCCATTCCGGCGTATTGGGGTCGCGGCCCATGTCGGGCTGCTCAGGCAACTCAAAGAAGGCCAGAACATTGCCCCCACCTGCATCGAGAAAGACGTGCATATAGGGGTCATAGGCCCCGGTAGAGGGAACATGATCTTCAGCAAAGGCGATTTGGAAGTCCATGCCCAGAACGTCGTGGTAGAATTCTACGGTCTCCTTGGCATCGCGGCAGCGATAGGCGACATGATGGATACCCAAAAGCTGGCTCATATTTGCTCCTGCTACTTAATTTTCGTCCGCATAGATCGCGACACGGGCGGGACTAACCGCGCTCATTTGTGCGCGATACATGCCAGGCGTGTTCATGCTGGAAACGGTTTGACCCCGGGCATTGACGACAATGACACCGCCATCGCCACCCAAAGCCGTAAGGTCCTTTTTCATGACAGCGTCGGCCGCATCTTGCAGGGTTACACCGGGCTCAGCCGCCTTGTCACAAATGGCGCGGGCAACGCCCAAACGGATGAAATACTCGCCAGTTCCGGTGCCAGAGACCGCGCAAGCAGGCGTGGCATAGGTACCTGCCCCGATCACCGGCACATCGCCGACGCGCCCCCATTTCTTGCCCGTCAGGCCGCCCGTCGAAGTGCCTGCGACCAACACGCCCTTGGTGTCGCGCACGACAATGCCGATCGTGCCAAAACGCGCTTCGCCTGACTTAGCGGCATTGGGGCCAGAGCGGACGGGGCCGTCATTATTGAGACCAGCGGGCTTCTGCGGGATCGGCACTTTCTGTTCGGTCAGAACTTCTTCCAGGATTTGCCAGCGCCGGGCCGTCAGGAAGAAAGTGTTTGGCACTTGTTCGAGGCCTTGTTCTCGCGCGAATTGATCTGCGCCATCGCCAATCAGAAAGACGTGCGGGGTCTTTTCCATCACAGCACGCGCGGCACTAATCGGGTGCCTCGTTGTCAGCATACCAGCAACGGCACCAGCCTTCAGGCCCGGCCCCACCATGATGGCTGCATCCAATGTCGCCTTACCAGATGCATCAATGGCGGCACCGCGGCCGGCGTTGAACAAGGGATTATCTTCTAGATATTGGGCAGTGGCTTCTACCGCGTCGATGCCATCGCCACCCTTGCGCAAGATGCTGGCCCCAATCTCGATCGCTTCTGCCAAGGCAGCACGATACGCTTTGTCTTGGTCGGGCGTCAGGTCTTTGCGTTCAATCACGCCAGCCCCGCCATGAATCGCTATCGACCAGGCGGGAATGGGGGCAGGTGGGGTGGCGAGGAAGGTGCGGGTCCGCTCAGGCCCGTCGCCCATTTGGGTGGTCATGGTGCAGGCACCCAGTGCCAAACTCAATGCCAAAATCCCGGAAAGCGCTCCTAATTTGCCCATTCTAAACCGCTCCCCTATGGCCTTAGCCTTCCAAAACGCCGCGCCGAATTTGGTCCAACTCGATGCTTTCAAACAGGGCTTTGAAATTGCCTTCGCCAAAGCCCTCGTTTCCTTTTCGCTGGATAAATTCAAAAAAGATAGGGCCAACGGCATCCTTGCCGAAGATTTGCAACAACAGACCTTGGCCTTCACTGGGCGCGCCGTCGATCAAGATCCGGCGTTGGCGCAGGGCCTCTACGTCGTGGCCATGGCCGGGTAGGCGCGTGTCGATCAAGTCGAAATAGGTGTCGATCGTGTCTTGTAGCTCCACACCCCGGGCACGCAATTGATCGACCGTCGTCAACAAGTCGGTCGAACCCATGGCAATGTGCTGGATGCCTTCGCCCTTATAGCGCTGCAGGAATTCTTCGATCTGGTCGGTCTTGCCTGCTTCGCCCTTGCTCTCATTCAAGGGGATACGGATTTTGCCGCAAGGGCTGGTCATCGCCTTGGAGAAGAGGCCTGAGACTTTGCCCTCAATGTCGAAATAGCGGATCTCGCGGAAGTTGAAGATACGCTCATAATAGTCCGCCCACACATCCATTTTGCCCCGGAACACATTGTGGGTCAGATGGTCAAGATAGGTCAGACCGGTCGAATTGCGTGCTTCTTCTTCGGCAGCACCGGGAATGGGTTTAAAATCCACATCATAAATGCTTTGCGCCCCATAGCGATCAACCAGATAGATGAAAGCCCCACCAATGCCCTTGATAGCTGGGATGTCTAGTTCCATCGGTCCGATGGGGCTGTCCACGGCTTCTGCGCCACGCGCGATGGCCTCGCGAAAGGCTTGGGCGGCGTCTTTGACCCGAAACGCCATCGCATTGGCAGATGGCCCGCGCTGTTCACGAAACTCTGCCGCTTGGCCCACAGGCTCCATATTGAGGATGAAGTTGATATCGCCTTGCTTAAAGCGGACCACATTCTTGGAGCGGTGCTGCGATACCGCCGTAAAGCCCAATTGGCGGAAGTAGGTGGCCAAGGCATCTGGGTCTGGGCTCGTGAATTCAACAAACTCAAAGCCATCGGTGCCAAGTGGGTTTTCAAACAAGTCCGCCATAGGGTGCTCCAACCAAGAAAGCCCGATTATAGTTTCATTTGTTACTAATTGCCAAGATGGGCGCGCGCTTATTTTGCCAGTTTCTCGGCCTGTTCTTCCAGCTTGCGCAGCATCATATCGAGGCGTTCGGCTGCCGGCCCGCCAATGGCCTCGATCAAGGATTTCTCAAAGGCGAGCGCGACAGGGGCCACGTCTTGCACGATGGAGACGCCGGCGGCGGTTAGGCTCAATTCCACGGCCCGGCGGTCTTTGTCGCTGGGCTTGGACTGGACAAGGCCGCGCGTGATTAGGGCTTGTGCGGCACGGCTGACGGTTACTTTATCCATTGCCGTGCGGCTGACCAAGGTTTGCTGCGACAGCGGTTGGCCTTCAGAAAGGATAGCCAACAAGCGCCATTGCGGGATCGTCAACCCAAAGCGCGCCTCATAGGCTTTTGAGATCAGCGCGCTGACCTTGTTGGACGCCACACTGAGCCGATAGGGGAGGTAGGTTTCAAGATTGAGCACCGGTGATGTCACGATTTGCTCTCCCGGCGGGTCGGAAAAACCAGTTCAAAGGCTAATTGGGCGCGACCTTGCTCGCCTAAGCTCGATAAGGCGTCTAGGGCCTCTTCGGCTTGAATAACCCGCGAACTTGCTTCTTGAACCGAAGCCTGAAATCGCGGATTGTAATCGGCTGAAACTCTGGCCTGTTGCAGAGCAATAAAATTGATTGACCATATGATTTTGTGCCCTCCACTCCGCTCAGGGGGAAGTCCAAATTTCGCCAAAACATCATTATGCTCTTTGATTTTTGGGTTCTTTTCGCCTTTGGCTATCTCTTCAAGGCTTCCCCCGATTAAATGAGCTACCGCTTTAACTGTTCGATGATCTAGTGCTCGGTAAGCGCGGATAAAATTTTCATGTGCCCATAAGCCGCCACTTTCTTGGTTGACAAAGGCATCCGCAACCAGTTTGCAAGTAGCAGAAAAGACCGCGTAATAGGCGGCGCTAATTGATTTGTTTCTTGACGTTTTTGCTAGCTGAGAGTCGCCAAGAAGGATCAACTGGCGAGCAACTTGAACAAGCTCGCGCGACATCCCTAAGCCGCTTCATCCGCTTCGCCAGCCAATCGCAGATACACGGGACGACTGTCATTCAATTCTGCGACAAGGGAAGAAACCGTTGCGAGGGCGTCGCGGTATTCTTGGCCATTCAAGAACGCTTTTGCTGGCGGCAAAAGTAGCGTCACAAACAAAGCCTCCTCATTAGAGGAGTCGAGCTCAGAGTGCGCTATCAGCCCAACTGGCGTCCAGCTTAGTTCCCCCAATCGTTTAGAAATTAGGGCGTTAAGCTCTTGTGTGAGTAGGTCATCTGCATCCATAACGCTACTTTACCATGGTTTAAGTTTTAGAACCACATTTTTCGTCGCTCTGACTTAGCCCACCTGCGTCTCAGGCGCGGTAGTAACAAAGGCTGGGTGGGCGCGTGCTTTTGCGTCTGCCGCAACTAAGAGCGGGAAGGGCGCAAGGTCCACGCCATAGCGGCGGGCATTATTCATCTGCGGTACCAAGCAAATATCAGCCAAAGTGGGGGTTGGCCCAAACAAATAGCCCTGTCCTTCATCCCAGCCGCGCTTGGCTGTCTCCGCTTCTAGGGCGACAAAGCCTTTAGCGATCCACTCTGCACACCATTGGATTGTGCGGGCTTCATCTGCCCCAAAATCTGCAATCAGTTTGCGTCGAACCCCGAGATTTTGGACCGGGAAGATATCGCTCGCAATGGCATGGGCAAAGGCACGGCATAAAGCGCGCTGCCAAGGGTCCGCCGGATAAAGGCTCGGCTGTGGGATGGTGTCTTCCAGCCAGTCCATAATAGCGAAGGATTGGGTCAAAACGCCTTGTTCGGTCACAATCGCGGGAACCCGGCCTTCTGGGTTTAGGGCTTGGTAAGCTTCGGACAGGTGGTCATTGGCAATCAAGGATACAGCGTGGCTTTCACTTGCCACCCCCTTTAACGCCAAAGCAATGCGGACCCGGTACGAGGCTGAGGAATGAGAAAACGTGTGTAATTGAAGCATGGGCGCTTCCTAGCATAATGTCGGCGTGGTCACCATATAAGCAGGGTAACAAGGTCTAAGAGTGCCGTGATCTCGTGTTTTGGGTTGAAGCCTAGCAGCCGATAGCGAACCGAAAAGGCTCTGCACACAAAATCGTGTAGTAATGTTGTCTTGCATCCAATGGGCTGCGGCATGATATTAGAGGTAATCAATGCGGCAGAAGTCTGCCTGCATGTTGAAAAGGAAAGAAAATGAACGACCAGAATAGGTTTCAAGCTCAAGCGATCCCAGCCGGGAACACGATGGACATGTCCGTCGACGCTGGTCTGCGGAGCTTTATGTTGGGCGTCTACAATAAGATGGGTCTTGGCTTGGTGCTCTCGGGTATCTTGGCCTATATCACCTCGTCGGTGCCCGCGGTTCGCGATATGTTGTTCACCGCCAACGGTGGTTACACAGGCGCTGGTTTGATCCTCAGCTTCGCCCCGCTTGGCGTGCTGTTGATTGGCATGTTTGCCATGCGTAACCCGTCTAAGACTGGCGCGAATTTGTTCTACTGGACAATTGTAACGCTGATCGGCGCAGGCCTAGGTGTTTTGGCATTGCGTTACACCGGTCAGTCGCTGGCTTCGACCTTCTTCATCACGGCGTCCGCTTTCGGCGCTTTGTCGCTCTGGGGTTATACCACCAAGCGTGATCTGACGGGCTTTGGCACGTTCTTGATCATGGGCATGTTTGGTCTGCTCTTGGCCAGCATCGTCAACATCTTCCTGCAAAGCCCGATGATTATGTTTGTCATCTCTGGCTTGGGCGTGTTGATCTTCTCTGGCTTAATCGCCTTTGACACCCAGCGCCTGAAGTTTGAGTATTACTACTTGAAGGGCGACGACACCGCGATGTCTGTTGCCACCAGCATGGGTGCGTTGAGCCTGTACCTCAACTTCATCAACCTGTTCCAATTCTTGCTCACCTTGTTGGGCGACCGGGAATAGGCTGATTGCTACCGCTAAAAACGAAAGCCCGCTGACGCAAGTCGGCGGGCTTTTTCTTTGGCTGGAAATCGGGCGTTACCCCTCATCTCCTTCATCCAACACATCGTCGAGCAGGTCCTGCGATTGGGCGAAGGGCAGGGTTGCGATGGGGGCACTGCCAGGCAGGGTCTCAACAGCCCGCAATTGGCGACCCAGCACGTTCTCGCGGGTGCGGGCTTGTTGCACCACAGTCTTGGCCTGATCCAGCTTGTCCTCAACCTTCTTGAGGACGCCACCAAACTTCTCAAACTCCTGCTTCACCTTGCTCAGCACCTGCCAGACTTCACTGGAGCGCTGCTGGATGGCCAGGGTACGGAAGCCCATGCGCAAGCTCGTCAAAGTCGCCATGAGGGTTGTGGGGCCCGAGACCAAAACTTTGAAGTCCCGCTGTAGGCTGTCGACGAGGCCGGGCCTACGCACCACTTCGGCAAACAGGCCTTCGGTTGGCAGGAACATGATGGCAAAGTCGGTTGTGTGCGGTGGGGCGATATACTTCTCGAAAATATCCTTGGCAGCGATCTTGATTGCCTTCTCCAGACCCTTCTGTGCGGCATCGATGCCGGCCGTGTCAGCCCGTTCTGAGGCATCGATCAAGCGCTCATAATCTTCCACCGGCAGCTTGGCGTCGATTGGCAACCAGACCGGGGTATCGCCATCATTGGGCAGGCGGATGGCAAATTCGACCCGCTGATTGCTGCCCGGTTTGACTTCAACATTCTGGGCATATTGCTCTTGGCTCATGGCTTGTTCCAACAACATGCCCAAGGTGGCTTCGCCCCAGGTGCCGCGGGCTTTGACATTGGTGAGAACGCGCTTGAGGTCGCCAACACCTGTCGCAATCGTCTGCATCTCGCCGACGGACTTGAACACACGCTCCAACTGCTCATTCACTTGCGTAAAGGAAGCACCCAAGCGCTGCTCCAGCGTGCCTTGCAGCTTCTCGTCGACCGTGACCCGCATTTGCTCCAGCTTGGCTTCATTTTCTTGCCGCAGCACATCGAGGCGGCCCTCAACGGTCTGGCGAAGCGCCAGCGCGGTGCGGTCATTGGCCTCCATCATTTCCTTGATCTGGGTCTGCGCTTTGGCGAGGCCTTCGGTTTGAGAGCGGCCTTGGGCAGTCATGCCCTCGAGCAAACCTGACGATAGGGTAGCGATAGCCTTATTGACCTCTTCGCGCAGGGCACGGCTGTCTTCACTGGTTGCCGCGCGATACTCAGCCAGGCTGGCTCCAAAGGCGTCGAGACGCTCTCGCTGGGCAGCGGACATAACATCGATCAAACGCTGCAAATCTTGCGCGATCCCGGCCATGCGATTGGCCATTTCTTCGCGTGCCTGAATATTCTGACGTTGGGCTTCTTCGCGGACTGAGGTGATTCCTGTCTGCAGGTCCTGACGATAATCCACAAAGCGTACATTCATGTCTTCGATCCGCCGACCGAGCTGGGTCAATGGGCGGTTTGAACGCGTGAGCGCAAAATAGAGCGCGACCAGAAGGATCAAGAGATAAAGGCCAATTACGGCCATGAGATTCAAAAATTCTGGAGTCAATGTATCGGGGCTCGTGGAGGGGGCCATGTCTAGGATGTCCTTGCGACTCAATCTGGAAATAGTCTGACGCGTTTGTGCCACAGCTGGGGCCGGGCTCACACTCGAGCTCACAGTCTAAACCAGTTCTACGTCAGATCAGGACGCACTTCAGTTAGCCATTCGGATCATTGGGCTGTGCGGGAGATAAAAAAAGGCCGCGCCATGGTTAGGCGCGGCCACCCTCTTGCGAGAGCCAAAAGGGCGTCTCCTCCCCGAAACGCCGCCGGACCGAAGTCCAAGCCCCTTTTGTGTGACAATCTGTCACCTTTCTGTCAAGTCCCTTGGACTCTCTGTTGCAGCAAAGCCAATCAAACCGCCTTCTGCGCAGGGCCTAGACCACCTCGTAGTCCGCCCAAACAACCGCGCTGACAGCCTCCGCATAGGATTTACAATTGCCGCCCCAATTCTGGGTGATCTGGCCCTTGTCGTTCTTGTACCAGGAATTGCAGCTTGGATCGGCCCAGACAGTATGACCCAGTGAATCTTGTAAATCAGCAATAAAGCGGGCTTGCGCCTCTGGCTTTACGGCAGCGGACTTGACCTTCTGCTCCATCAAACCTGCCAGCATCGCCTGCACATACTCAATCTGGCGCTCAAGCATGTAGGTAATCGAATTGTGGCCCAGATTGGTGTGCGGGCCGTAGAGCATGAAGAAATTAGGGAAGCCCTTGGTCGTGATGCCCAGATAGGCTTCTGGCCCCTCTGCCCATTGATCGGCAAGGTGGGTGCCGTCTTGGCCCACCACGTCCAAGCTCCAATGCCAACCCGTTGTTTCAAAGCCGGTAGCGTAGATGACCACGTCGAGATCATAATGGGTGCCCGATGCAATTTTGACGCCGGTGGCATCAAAACCTTCAATCCGGGCTGTCTCCAAGGTCACATGATCTTGTGTGAGGGCGGGATAGAAGGTGTCGGTGAAGAGAAAGCGCTTACACCCGACAGCATAGTCGGGCGTGAGTTTCGCGCGCAATTCTGGATCGGCAATTTGCTTTTCCAAGTGCCGTTTGGCGATGTCTGCATAGGCAGCGCGGCCTTCTGGAGTCCAACTAAACGTTTGCCAGAAATACGTATCGGCGGTGTCAAAAATCATCGCCCGATTGCGGGCACCAAGGTCCATGGCCGCCTGCGGATTGCTGAGCAGGAGGGCGATCTCCGTGGCCGGAATCTCGCGGTCGCCACGAGGCCCAATATAGTTGGCGGAGCGTTGAAACACGACGAGAGAGCCCGCCACTTTCGCCACTTCGGGAATCAATTGCACCGCACTGGCGGCAGAGCCGATGACGCCGACGCGCTTGCCCTTCAGATCCACCCCGTGGTTCCAAGCCGCCGAATGCATACTGGCCCCAAGGAAGCTCGCTTGCCCGGGAATTTGGGGAATTGCAGGCCGGTTCAACTGGCCAAGCGCAGAGATGATTGCCCCAACCTGCCGAACTTGGCCGTCGGCGGTGGTTAAGGTCCAGCTTTGCGCGGCCGCATCCCAAATCGCAGAAGTTGCTTCGGTATTGAGGGACAAGAGTGGCTCTAAGCCAAAGCCCGTGACCAATTGTTCGCAATAGGCTTGGATCTCGGCCGAGCTTGGGTAGGTATTGGTCCAGTGAATTGCTGGCGCAAAGCTATATTGATAGAGCGCGACAGGCACATCGCAGGAACAGCCCGGATAGGTGTTTTGCGCCCAAGTGCCGCCGACTTTGGACCCTTTTTCGAGCAAGATCAGGTTCTGATAGCCTGCTTGTTTAAGCTGTATCGCGGCGGCTAAGCCCCCTAAGCCGGCACCGATAATGGCGATCGGTGTTGTATGATCCATGGCGCGTGCTCCCCTATTTTGTTATGGAGAACACGATCACCCAAAACGACTTGGCTTTCAATGGCTGAAATGCCCCGGCGCTATCCCCGCCGTAAGTTTTTCAAGTCCAAGGTGGTCGACCCTGCCAATTTCCCGCCGTCACCGATCAGGTTCAGGGTTAAGGTGCCTGCCGCCCAATTGATCTCGATCAGGCCAAAATTAACGGCTGCATAGCCGTCGCCAATCCGGGTGGTGGCAGGCTCATTGTAGGAAGTCGTGCCTTCCGCGACCCGAAATGGCATGTTGATGGCAGAAGCCGTGATATCGGTTAGCGGATAAGCAACGCCGTCACGAACTTGATTGATCGATCCATAGTGACGGTCTCCAGAAGCAAAGACGACACCGTTTGCCCCAGTTTGCGCGATCAAATCATAAAGGCGCTTTTGCGCATCCGGGAAATTGCCCCAGCGCTCATAGCCATGGCCATCGGCCACCACTTGAATAGAGGAAACGATGAGGCGCACATCGGCTGGCTTTTCTAGTTCGGCCTTCAAAAAAGCCCATTGCGCCTCGCCCAAAACATCTGCGCCTGAACCTAGTGGATGGGGAATATAGCGCTCCTTACCGGGCACATCACGTTGATCGGTCAACAATAAGGGCGCACGGAAGTAGCGTGTGTCGAGCATAATGACTTGCAAGACTTGGCCCTTTGGACCGGCTTGAAACGCCCGATAAATGCCAGGTCTTTGGCGCAGCGGGCTATTGGCCGGCACGTTCCAGAATTGATTAAACATGGTTTGTGCTTGCGCTTTGTAAGCAAAGTCGCCGCCCCCATCATTGATGCCGTAATCATGATCGTCCCACACCGCCTGAGTCGGAACCTTCGAGACAAGCGACTTAAAGGCCGGAACCTCCGCCAACTTGGCATAGGCCTGACTCAGGCTGGGTAAGTTAGGGTCTTCTGGCGTGTAGGAGCCATAAACATTGTCGCCCATCATCAGCAATAGGTCGGGGTTTCTCGCCTCGACTTGCCCAAAGAAACTCAAATCCTTGGCGGGATTAGAGCAAGAGGTCAGCGCAATTCGGCTGATCGCGCGCTGTGGAATGGCCGGCGTCCTTGGAGCACGCGGAAACGCAGGCAATGGGGGCGCTCTGCTGGAGGAAGTAGCACACCCAGCCAAAGGTGTTGCGGCTAAAGCGATCGTGGCGGCGGAGGTCAAAAAATGGCGGCGTTGCATCATGTAAAGAGGCCTATCATCGGCATGCGTCAACTTCACGACGGCATGCGGCTGCAGCCAATCACAAAACAGTTTGCGGCGGCAGTTTGCCATTAACCGAGCAACAACCAATTCAGATGTAACCTAACGGTAAGCTGCATTCCTTGTGTGTTCTCGATGCTGACCAAAGCAACAAGTGAGGGTCCACACATGAAATTCGATTCAATTGGCGCGAAAGTTACGTTGGCTGGGGCGCTTTCCTTTGCATTAGCGGCAACTGCAGCCGCAGCAGGCTTGTGGGTATCTACCCGATATTATGACGGCGTGCATAAAGCCGTGTCAGCCTCTCGCGTTCTTCGCAATCACATGCAGGCCGATATGATGCATGATGCGCTGCGCGCTGATGCACTCGCCGCACTTTTGGCATCCGATCCGGCTTCGGCCATCTACACGCCGGCTCAGGTCAAGCAGGACACAGAAGAACATAGCACCATCTTTGAAAAGGCTGTGGCCGATTCCAAAGCCACAGCTGAGGACCCGAAAGTCAAACAGGCCCTAAACGAATTGGCACGCCCCCTCGCCAATTACATCGATAGCGCCAAAAGCATCGTTGGAAGATCTGCCAGTGATCCTGCGGCTACGCGTGCTGAGATGCCTGCGTTTTTGCAACGGTTCACAGAGTTGGAACAATCCATGGAAGCCGCTGCAGAGGTGATCGAAGCGTCTGCCAATGAAGCCGCGACAAGCGCTGAATCAGAAGCGCAACTTACAGAACGCATCATGACGGCTATTCTGCTTTTCGCCTTCCTGTTTGCCGCGGCAGTCAATTTTTTCATGCGCCGGCAAGTAGCAAGGCCCGTTGCTGATTTAGCTGAAGCCATGAATAGCCTTGCAACTGGCGATCTGACCGTGGAGGCACCCCACGCGCAGGCGGGTGGTGAAATCGGTTCTTTGTCATCGGCGATGGGACGATTTCGGACCAATGCACTCGAGCGCAATAAGCTCGAGGAATTGGCAGCCTCAAGTGCCAGCGAACGCGAGGCACGCGCAGCGAAACTCACAATCCTCACCGAGGAATTCTCTGCCATGATGAGTGAGAGCTTAGCCACCTTGGCGTCTGCGTCCCGAGAGCTTGAAGTCAGTGCGTGCCAATTAGGGGCTATGGCGTCTCAAACCCGATCGCTAACCCATGTCGCGACCTCGGCATCGTTAGAAGCATCCCAAAGCGTTTCATCAATCGCAGCGGCAACGACCGAGCTGACCGCATCGGTTGAGCAGATTGCTGGTCGGATGTCCCAGTCTGTTCAAGTCGCTGAAAATGCTGTGAAGCTGGGCCGAGAGACCGATAGCTCCGTCAAGGGTCTGGCGGAGGCGGTCGCCGAGATTGGCGCGGTGGTTGCCCTGATTGAAGGCGTTGCGAGCCAAACCAATCTGTTGGCTTTGAATGCCACGATTGAAGCCGCGCGGGCGGGTGAGGCGGGGAAAGGATTTGCTGTTGTCGCCGGGGAAGTGAAATCCCTCGCCGCGCAAACTGGCAATGCAACCCAAGACATTGTTACCCGCATCAGCCGCATTCAACATGCCTCAGATCATGTTGCCACGTCAGTTTTGCAAGTGATCACGATGATTGAGGAAATGAAAAATCTATCGTGGGGCGCGTCCGAAAGCGTGCGCGAGCAAACCGGGGCAACCGAGCAGATCGCCCAGAGTGCAGTGTTGGCTTCAAGCGGCACAGACGCGGCCCATTCCAGTGTGGGGGAGCTCGAATCTGCCGCTACCGACGCTGCGGGTGCCTCTCTGGCGGTAACAAGGGCTGCTGAAGATGTCGCCCGTCAAGCTGCGATCCTGCGGGAAAGCGCCGATCTCTTCTTCAGCAACATAAAGGCGGCTTAAAATGGTTAGCCGCTGGACTTTGCCCGCCCTCTTGTTGGTCACCCCTTTCGCGACGGTTTCCTTGGCACACGCCCAAAATGGTGTTGAGGCAGGGCCCATTTCGATTGAGTGCAATGTGACGATCGACCTCCTCTCCAATCTCCGAGGCGGGATTAAAGAAGGCTCACGGACGCTCAACAATGTGTCCGTGCAAGTCAATTATGACGGGGCGACCCACGGCCTACGTGGGATCAAGGCCAGCATTGGCATGCTCTATAATGGCAATAAGTCCTTTTCCGGTGACCTTGTCGGCGATTTGCAGGGTGTTTCTAACATCGAGACGGGTACCGAAGCCTTGCGGCCTTATGAGGTTTGGATTGCGAAGGAATTTGGCGAAGAAGGTTCTTACCTAAAGCTCGGTCTGGTTGATCTTAATAGCACATTCGACGCGCCCGGCAGCTCAGCCTTATTCCTCAACGCGTCACATGGGATCGTGCCTACCTTCGCGCAATCCGGGCTCAATGGCCCGTCCATATTCCCTACGTTGGGATGGGCGATTGTTGGGGAGGTGGCGCTTCGTGCGAACTTAAGGCTACGCGCAGGCATTTTTGATCCAGTCCCTGGCGACCCACTCAGGCCTGACCATGCGGAGCTAATTTGGCGCAAAGACGATGGCCTCCTAAGTATGTTAGAAATTGAGCAGCAAGGGCAATCTTGGCGATGGGCGCTTGGGGGCTGGACCTATTCGCAAGCCAGTATCGACTCGCTCGCGCGCCTTCAGAGCGGCAACTCAGGCCTTTATGGGACGGTCGAATATGATGTCGACAATGCCACCAGCGCCTTCTTGCGGGCTGGAACAGCCAAGTCAGATTTCAATGTTGTGGATCGCTATCTGGGCGCAGGCATTGTTTGGTCAGGACCTTTGGAAGGCCGTTCAGAGGATCAATTCGGGATCGCACTGGCACATGTGCGGACCACACCAGTGGCCCGTTTCGGGGGTCTTTCGGAGTCTGAAACAAATCTTGAGATGACTTATGCCGCACCAATCGGGAACGGATTTTCCCTGCAAGGCGATGTTCAATATGTCATCGACCCAGGTGCTAACCAGGATAGCAAAGATGCATTGGTCGCAGGCGTACGATTGAGCTGGGCTTTTGGTGATGATTGAGGCTGAAAGAAATGCCCTTCACCGGCGGCGGCCGGTGAAGGGCGTAGTGGTCGCATGAAGATTTAGTGCAGATCAAAGCGATCCAAATTCATGACTTTGGTCCAAGCAGCTACAAAGGCATCGACGAAGCGGGCGCCGCCATCTTGGCTGGCGTAGACTTCTGCCAAAGCCCGCAATTGCGAGTTGGAGCCGAAGACCAAATCGACCCGCGATGCGGTCCAGACAATCGCTCCAGTTTTGCGGTTGCGGCCTTCAAAGTGGCCTTGAGCGGTTGCGGATGGGGCCCAAACCACGTCCATATTGAGCAAGTTCACGAAGAAGTCTGCGGTCAATGTCTCTGGCGCGTGGGTAAAGACCCCTTCGCTCGTGCCAGAAGTATTGGCACCCAACACCCGCAAGCCGCCGACCAGCACCGTCATTTCTGGCGCGCTGAGGGTGAGAAGCTGGGCGCGGTCTACCAAAAGCTCCTCAGCCGAAACGGAGAGATCAGACTTCTGATAATTGCGGAACCCATCGGCGACGGGTTCCATAACTTGGAACGAAGCCACATCGGTCTGCTCTTGGCTGGCATCCATCCGCCCTGGGGTGAAGGGAACCACGACAGGGTGACCGGCCTTTGCAGCAGCCTGTTCAACCCCGACAGAGCCTGCCAGAACGATCAAATCCGCCAAAGAGACCTTCTTATTGCCAGTTGCTTTCGCGTTGAAACCAGCCTGAATAGCGCGCAAATGATCTAGCGCCTTGGCCAATTGTTCTGGCTGATTAACTTCCCAGTCTTTCTGAGGGGCCAGAGCGATCCGTGCCCCATTCGCCCCACCGCGCTTGTCCGATCCACGGAAGGTCGAGGCCGAGGCCCAAGCCGTTGACACCATTTGGGAGACGGTCAGTCCGGAAGCACCGATCTCTGCCTTCAACGCAGCAATATCGGCTGCATCCACCAAGTCATGGTCACGGGCTGGGATTGGATCTTGCCAGATCAGCTCCTCTGCAGGAACCCAAGGGCCCAGATGCAGGGTGCGTGGGCCCATGTCGCGGTGAGTCAGTTTAAACCAGGCCCGTGCAAAGGCATCTGCAAACTGATCTGGGTTTTCATGGAACCGCTTGGAAATCGGTCCATAGATGGGGTCAAACCGCAGCGCGAGGTCCGTGGTAAACATGACGGGTGCATGGCGCTTGTTAGGGTCATGCGCATCAGGAACCATGCCATGGGCATCAGCGTCAGCCGGTACAAACTGGATCGCACCAGCTGGGCTCTTGGTTTGAACCCACTCATAACCGAACAGATTGTCGAAATAGTTGTTGTCCCACAGAATCGGATTGTTCGTCCAAGCGCCTTCTAAGCCGCTGGTGATGGTGTAGACGCCATTTCCGCTACCAAAGCTATTGGCCCAGCCAAAACCTTGCTCCTCAATCGTCGCGCCTTCAGGCTCTGGGCCGACATATTTGCCGGGGTCTGCAGCGCCATGGGCTTTGCCGAACGTATGTCCGCCTGCGATCAGAGCGACGGTTTCTTCGTCATTCATCGCCATGCGGCCAAAGGTGTCCCGAATATCAAAAGCTGAAGCCAAGGGGTCTGGCACGCCATTGGGGCCTTGTGGATTTACATAGATCAGGCCCATTTGAACGGCCGCCAAAGGATTTTCTAGGTCGCGCTCGCCCGAATAGCGCTGGTCGTCCAACCAGCCCTTTTCTTTGCCCCAATAGATGTCCTCTTCAGGCTCCCACACATCCGCGCGGCCACCGGCAAAGCCAAAGGTCTTGAAGCCCATGGATTCAAGGGCGCAATTGCCAGTAAGGATCATGAGGTCAGCCCAGGAAATCGCGCTGCCGTACTTTTGCTTGATCGGCCACAAGAGGCGGCGGGCCTTGTCGAGGTTGCCGTTATCGGGCCAGCTGTTCAAAGGCGCGAACCGCAAGGTTCCAGCACCAGCGCCACCGCGGCCATCGCCGGTGCGATAGGTGCCTGCGCTATGCCAAGCCATCCGGATGAAGAAGGGGCCATAATGGCCGTAATCGGCTGGCCACCAGTCTTGCGACTGGGTCATCAAGGCCATTACGTCGGCTTTCAGCGCGTCGAGGTCCAAGGCTTGGAAGGCAGCGGCATAATCAAAGCCATGCGCCATCGGGTTGGAAAGGCTGGTATGCTGATGCAGCATTTTCAGATTCAGCTGGTTTGGCCACCAATCGCGATTCGATTGCGTTCCGACTTTAGCGGGTTGGCCGCCGCTATGCATTACGGGGCATTTGCCTTGGGTTTCCATGTTCACGTCCTCTTCCTCAAGCAATTTGAGTCTTGAATTGCCCTTACGGCAGAAAGCTATATTGGTCCAATCGATTATATATCGTTGATCAATAGTTTTTATCTATGTTGCTTGGCGGATCCGACTTTGATAGCGGGCATTAGGTCGTTTTGTGCAGGCGACTTTGATAAAAGCTCGGCTTATTCATCACGATCCCGGCCGCTTCATCCAAGGCCATCACGGCGCGCGACAGCGCCATATATTCCGCGCCGCCTGGCCGATAGGCTTGCGCCATGGTCAACAACTGGTCGCGATAAGCGCGCAAGCGCTCAAAATCCTGCTCGGGGGCAAGGAGGCCAAGATAAGAACGTGCAACCATGGCCGGCACTATGTTCCTATTTTGTTCTTTTGCAAGTTCCAAAAGCGCTGGATCGGCTGGTCGGTGACATCAGGGTGTGGATAGCACGGTATAGGAATGCCTGCTGCTTTCCTTGACGATGCCGTCACTTTGGCTTCCTATGCTGGCGAGCCGTCTGCGAAGGGCGGGGATCCTGGGGAGGGAAACATATCATGACACCACTTTTAATCGTATTGGCTTGGACTTTGGTTTTGGCTTTTGTCCAAATTCTGTTGTTTGACGTCGCTCGGACCGGCCAATATGGCTTGAAATGGAATATGGGTGCCCGCGATGAAACCATGCCGCCGCTCTCGCCGATGGCAGAGCGTTTGCGTCGCGCGCAAGACAATCTCTATGAGACGTTGCCGTTGTTTATTGCCGCGGTCTTGATCGCGTTTGTAGCCGGTAAGGAAAATGCAATCACCGTTTTGGGCGCGCATATCTATCTATTCGGACGGATCCTTTATGTGCCGCTTTATGCCTATGGCGTGAAGACCATTCGCTCCTTAGTTTGGGTTGGTTCCACGATTGGTCTCGGCATGGTCATCGTTCCCTTGCTCTTGGGCTAATCGCGCCAACCCACACCTGCTGCATCCAGCGCCTCATAAACGGGCGCTGGGTGCTCCTTCTACCGCGTCGGTCCGAAGCTGACTGGACAAGTCGGGCGGGACGCGCAAGATCGCCTTTGATGTCTTGTCTGATCAGATAATGGAAACACAATGATGCGCGCCAATGCCCTTCGCCAAGCCAGCTTAGCTTTTGTCGGCCTCAGCTTTGCCGCGCTCTTGTGCCAACCGGCACTCGCCAAGACCCTGCCGTCAGAACGGGCTGCGCGCGCCTTGCATGAGCGGATTCTCACGCTCGATTCCCATCTCGATACCCCGGCTGTGGTTGCTCGCCCGGGCTTCGATATTCTCAAACACAATGACTGGAAAACAGCATTCGCCCAAGTCGATGTACCGCGTATGAAAGAAGGCGGTCTCGATGGCGGATTTTGGGTGATCTATACCGCTCAAGGTCCGCGTACGCCTGAAGGTCTGAACGCCGCCCGTGATGCAGGCCTGATGCGGGCGGTGGTGATCCGTGAAATGCTGGCGCGCAGCCCTAAGTACTTTGGTCTTGCCTTGAAGGCAGATGATGCGGCCAAGATCGCGGCCGAAGGCAAGCGCGTCGTCTTTATGTCGATCGAGAATTCCTATCCTTTGGCCAAAGATGTCTCGCTTTTGCAGACCTATTATAAACTGGGAGTGCGCCTTGTGGGGCCGGTTCATTTTGCCAATAATGATTGGGCTGATAGTTCAACCGATAAGGCCGAATGGGGCGGCCTTAGCCCGCTTGGCAAGCAATTGGTGGCAGAGGCCAATCGTTTGGGGATGGTCCTCGACCAGTCGCATGCTTCCGACCAAGTGCTGGACCAGATGCTGGAATTATCGACCGCCCCCATTATCGCCTCTCATAGCGGCTGCAAGGCGATTTATGACCACCCGCGCAATTTGGACGATGACCGCCTCAAGGCCTTGGCCGCCAAGGGCGGGGTGATCCAAATGAATGCCTTTGGCGCCTATCTAAAAGCTTTGCCGCAATCGCCAGAGCGTCGGGCAGCGCTAGCCAAGCTCGCTGCAGCTTATCCCAATCTCGCCAGCCGCAGCCAAGCAGATCAAGATGCGTTCCGCCAAGCCCGCGTGCGCTTGGACGAGGAATTGCCCGAGAACCGCGCGACCTTTGATGATTTCATGGCCCATCTTCTCCACGCCATTAAACTGATCGGTGTCGATCATGTCGGCATTGGGCTTGATTGGGATGGCGGTGGCGGTGTCGTCGGTCTCGAAGATGCCTCAAAAGTCTGGAAAATCACGCAAGCCCTGATGGCAGAAGGCTATTCCGAAGCAGATATCGCTAAGATCTGGGGCGGCAATGTGCTGCGCGTCATGCGTGAGGCCGAAGCCAAGGCGCAGAAATAGGCCAAAGGGGCCGGCACCTTGGCCAAGCTCACTGAAGCGGCTAGAAGTCTTCAATGACCCAGTTGAACAGCCAATTCCTAACCGCTTTACGTCTCCAAGTTGATTTCGCCGCTATGGCGCGGATCGGCAAGACGCCGCTCGGCAATCGACTGATCGCCCCGGTTCTAGGTGGCCGTTTTGAAGGCCCGCGTTTGACTGGCGATGTTTTGCCCGGTGGCGCCGACTGGGCGCTCTATCGCGGCGAAGACCGCATGTTGGTCGACGTGCGTCTGACGCTAAAGACCGATGATGGCGCGCTCATCTATCTTACCTATCAAGGCGCATTGCGGACCTCGGCAGAGGACATGACGCGATTTAAGAAGGGTGAAACTTTGTCGCCCGAAGCTTTCAATCTGCGCACCGTCACGCGGTTTGAGACTGCCGCGCCGCAATATGACTGGTTAAACGATATGATTGGTATTGGCGTCGGCACGCAAGAGCCGACGGGCGTTGTCTATCAAATCTATGAAGTGCTTTAGCCCGCACTGGGGCGATGGCTTTACAAGCCAGCGCCAATGGCATTAGCGAGACCCAATTCCTGCGCGTGAAGGGTCCTGACTGTGCCAACTGATATTGAAATTGCTCGAGCCACGACACCAAGGCCCTTGACCGAAGTGGCAGCTAAAATTGGTATTCCAGCCGACGCCCTGATCCCTTATGGCCGCACCAAAGCAAAGTTGGATACGGCCAGATTGGCTCCGCGCAAGTCCGCCCAAGATGCGGCGCTAATTCTTGTCACAGCGATGAGCCCGACGCCCGCAGGCGAAGGCAAAACCACGACCACGATCGGCTTGGGAGATGGCCTAGCGCGGCTCGGCAAATCGGTTGCGATTTGTTTGCGTGAACCTTCTCTAGGTCCCTGCTTTGGCCAGAAAGGTGGTGCGACGGGTGGCGGGCACGCCCAAGTTATCCCGATGGACGAGATCAATCTCCATTTCACGGGCGACTTTCACGCCATTACGGCAGCGCACAATCTGTTGGCGGCCATGGTCGATAATCACCTTTATTGGGGCAATTCTCTTGGGATAGATCCACGCAAAGTGGTTTGGCGAAGAGTGATGGACATGAATGACCGCGCGCTTCGCTCGATCGTCACGTCTCTCAGCGGTAATGGCCAACCGGTCGAGACAGGCTTTGACATCACGGTCGCGTCGGAAGTGATGGCGATCTTTTGCTTGGCAACAGATTTGGCAGACCTTCAGGCGCGCCTGGGTGCCATCATCGTCGCCTTCCGGAAGGACCACAGCTCCGTCACCTGCGCCGATTTGAAGGCCGAAGGCGCAATGACGGCCCTCTTGAAAGAGGCGTTTGAACCTAATCTTGTGCAGACATTGGAAGGCAATCCAGCCCTAATCCATGGCGGGCCTTTCGCCAACATTGCCCATGGCTGCAACAGCGTGGTGGCCACCAAGACCGCCATGGGCCTAGCCGACTTTGTGGTCACCGAAGCAGGCTTTGGGGCCGATCTGGGCGCTGAGAAATTCTTCGACATCAAGTGCCGCAAGGCAGGCCTCAGCCCCAAAGCGGTGGTTGTCGTCGCCACCATCCGCTCGTTGAAAATGAACGGTGGGGTGGCAAAGTCTGACCTCGGTCGGACCGATGTCGACGCGCTGATCCGGGGTTGCGCCAATCTCGGCCAGCATCTGGAGAATCTCGCTCGCTTTGGTGTGCCGACTGTGGTTGCGATCAATCATTTTGTGCAAGATTCCGCTGATGAGATTGCTGCGGTCGAGGCGTTCGTCTCGAGTCATGGTAGCCGGGCGATCTTGTGCCGACACTGGGCAGATGGGGGCGAAGGCACCCAAGATTTGGCCCAAGCGGTTGTCGAATTGGTGGCAGCTGACACCGCGCGCTTGCAGCCTCTCTATGAAGATGCCCTGCCACTAAGCGAGAAGATCGAAACGGTCGCCAAGCAAATCTATCGAGCCGGAGAGGTCGTGTTCGACAAAGTCGCACAGGCTAAATTGCGCCGTTGGCAAGAGGCCGGTTTTGGCCACCTACCCGTATGTATGGCCAAAACCCAATATAGTTTCTCCACTGACCCATCCGTCCTGGGCGCGGCGCAGGGTCATATGGTCACGGTCCGCGATGTGCGGCTTTGCGCTGGGGCAGGCTTTGTCGTGGCGTTGTGCGGCGACATCATGACCATGCCGGGCTTGCCCCGCACCCCGGCGGCCGAAGCAATCGGAGTTGATGCAGATCGTCATATTACCGGTCTATTTTGAGGGCGAAGTTCCGATTGTGAACGGCCCAATAGAATCCATGATTTTGGGGTCGCTAGCAGACTTAGCCCCGCCGAAAATATAGCCCCCGGGTTTTGCTTCGAGGCTGCGATAAGCGGCATCATAGTCCCATGTCGTCAGAAAGAGCGTTGCGCCGGTTAGATCAACTTGGTCTCCAAAGCTTGAGCTTGGGAAGATCAACGTGATCCGCTTGGCATCCTTGTCGACGCTGATACTGGGGGCAGGCCCTGCTTTTGTGCCTTCCTGTGTCGCATTTGCCCCAACATGGCTGAATAGGGCATTGGTCCAACCGTGCGCGCGGAAGCGATAATGCCAGGTCATGTCGCCGGGCAAATCCCCGCGTTGGTTTGGCATAGCCCGAGCGCCCGTGGCGGAGGGACCCGGCAATTGGATAAAGCCGGTCAGGTTTAGGTGGTCAAAACCATTCTGTGGCCCCCAAACTTGGCTGATCGCACCCATGTCGAGTTCAAGCTTCAGCGCGCCACCTGCCGTCGACACGCGAGCCCCACGAAAATCCATTGTCGGGGGCGCAAAGCTTGGATCCGTTGGATAGACATAGGCAGCACCGGGTGGCCCGGTATCGTCGCCAGCAGGGTCGGCCATTTCATTGCGCAGGCTCCAAGATGGGCGCACGTTAAACGCGCCAGCAGGTGAAGCTTGGCCTGATTTAACCGAGTAAGCCGTCACCCGGTGCGTGATGGTTTCATCAACAAAGGCGGCAGTGGAAAGCTTGGCCTGCCAGCGGCCTATAGCATCGGCTTGGACCGATTGTGCTTCGCCCAAATTGCCATCCAGAACCAGCTTGAGCTCTTCTCCGGGTGTGGCTTGGCCGCGCACTGTCAGAGTTGGCTCAGTTACCGGGCCTTGCGGTAAGGCGTCCAAGGATAGAGCAGGCGGGGCGGCTTTCAGGCTTAAAGGTGGGGCTTTTGAGACCCGCCACACGGTGCCTGCATGTGGGGCAAGTTGTGTTGTAAGGCGTTCGTTCTGGCCGACGACAAGGAGAGGTGCTTTACCGTCCATCGCAAACAAAGGCTGCAAAACCGTGCCAGATCCTTGGCCAATATCGAGATTGTCCAGAAGCACGGGATGATCGGCCGTATTCATGGCAACCAAAAGGGTCTCGCTGCCATCCTGCATCAAATAGACCAATGCCCCAGCACCAGCTGCTTCCCCGGCCAAGACTTTGGGCGTGCCGCGCGACAGGACCCGGTTTTCCCGGCGCAGCTTGGTCAGGCTCGCGATATAGCGATACAGGGGGCTGGTTGTATCGAAATGATCGCGTCCACCAGAGCCCCAGCCCTTGGCAAACATGGCTGCGCGCTGCACGGTAAAGCCTTGCTCAGTGCCATAGTAAATCACTGGGATGCCCGGCAGCGTCATCATCATAAGCAGGTTTTGGCGCAGCCCTGTTTCAGTCCCGCCACTCAAAAATCGGTCGACATCGTGATTGTCGAGGAAGCTTGGCATCAGATGGGGCCGCTGGTGCAGCGCCATCATGTTCTCGATCCGAAAGGCTAATTCAGCAGGTGGTCTGCCGCGTGCGAACACATCCGTGGCCGTGCCATAGAGGGGAAAATTGATCATGCCGGGGGCGCGTGCCTCGCCATTTGGCCCGACCATATAGCTATTGATCCGCCGCGCGACCTTGTCTTCAAAGCGGCGATCCATGCCAAAGCCTTCACCGAAGACATGGAAATTATCGCGGCCAGTCCGTCGCGCCACCTCAGCAATACCCGGTGCCTTTGGATCCTTGCTATACAAGAAGTCGGTCATGAGATCGGGCGGGACATAGAAGATCGTATCAACACGGAAGCCATCGACACCGGCTTCTTTGATCCAATGGGCATAGGAATCGCGCAAAGCCCGTTTCACCACAGGATTTTCAGTATTGATGTCATCAAGGCCGCTCAATTGGAAATTAAGCTCTTGATCCCGCTCCGAGAGGTTCTTGATATCCGGAGTCCAGTGATAGATCCCAGCTTCACGGTCCGCTTTGCGACGAGGGTCATTCAAAGAAAACGGATACTGCCTTGGTGCCGCCATGGGCGCGGAATTGGGATAAGGCACATAGCCCTTAACTGGGTTGGCGGGATCGTACTCTGATCCATAATTGAAAAAATTGCCGGTATGATTGAGGACAATGTCTTGAATCAGATACATGCCTTTCCCGTGCAAGGCGCGGGACAGATTTTGGTAGTCTTTGAGTGAGCCTAAATGCCGATCAATCGCTTTGAAGTCACTGGCCCAATAGCCATGATAGCCGCCATACCCTGTCGCAGGGTCCAGCCATTGGTTTTCCACTGGCGGCGTCACCCAGACTGACGTCGCGCCTAGGCCCTGAATATAGTCGAGGCGCTTTTCAACGCCCTTCAAGTCTCCGCCCGAAAACCGTCCCCGTTGAGCGGGATCAAACTCGCCCTTGCCTTGGTCATTATTGCTGGGGTCGCCATCCTCGAAACGATCCGTCATGACAAAATAGATCACCTGATCGCGCCAATCAGGCGAGGGCACATGCAGGGGACCTGGGGTCTGTGCCATCGCGCCACCACCTGCCAAAGACGCACAGGTCAGGGCAGCCAAGCTGAGGCCTTTGAGAAGCGAGCGAAAGGTCATGCGGATGTCCTTGTGGGCTGAGGCAAGCTGCGCTCTTGACCGGCTTGTCGATACGCGCGCGGGGTTAGTCCAAACCTTTGTTTGAATTGAAAGGCAAAATGGGCGGGGCTGGCAAACCCTGCATCTTGGGCAATGATGCCAATAGCCTCGCGACCTTGCACCAAGCGTCTGGCGGCCAATTGCAAACGATAAACCCGCACATAGGTCGTTAGGTTCATGCCCATGATCTCAGCGAACCGCCGCGAAAAATAATTGGCAGACATGTGACATAGCGAGGCCATCTGATCCAAAGTCCATTCCTTGCCCGGTTGAGCACGCAGCGCGTCGAGGGCTGGAAGTAGACGATCGACCGGTAGCGCTACTTTGTGGCCTTGGCGTTGCGCGCGCGCCCTAGCGATCCGCGTCGCATAGGCGGCCCAGACGATCAGCTCCGCCGTCCGCGTCACAATCGCCGTTTGGGAAATGGATTGGCCGGCTTCCAATAAAAGGTCGCATAAAGTGTCGAGCTGTTTGGCTTGGCTTTCAGATGGGACGCCATAAAACGGGTGTGCCAAATCCAATTCAGGGACCGCTTGAGAGAGAGCCTGAACCGTATCGGCATCTAATTGTACCAACACCCAAGCCTTCTCGCCCGGACTAAACACGTAATCATGGTGGCACATCGGCGGCACATACACGACGCTGCGCGGATGCAGCGGAAACTCTTCACCATCAAGCCAGAATGACCCGGTCCCGGACTCAAAAATCACCAGTTCCGCGACGCTATGATAATGGGGAAAGCGGTCTAGACCCGGCGCGTCTTCACCATGTTGTACCCGTTCTGCCCAAACGGTCATGCCCGGGGCTAATTCGACGGGTTCACAAAGATGACGCGGCGGCATAGCGCTACCATGGCTTGAAATGAGGCCGGGTGCAAGATTGGGCGGGCTGACGAGGTTGTGAACCTTCAGGTTAAATGCGGCCCAAATCAGCCGTTCAGCTGCCTCGCCAAATGGTCTCCTACCCGCAACGCATTTGCGACAATGGTCAAGGTCGGATTAACCGCAGCGGAGGAAACAAACACGCTTGCGTCCACCACATAGAGATTGTCCAAATCATGGGCCTTGCACCATTTGTCGACCACCGAGCTTGTCGGATCATCCCCCATGCGAAGGGTCCCGCATTGGTGGGCGGTGCCGTAAAGTGGTAGTTCTTGATCAATGATAAACTGGCCTTCGAATAGCGAGGTTCGCTCACGTGTGAAGCCTTGAAGGCCCGTCTCTAACTTTTCAACGAGCTTCTTATGCGCCGTCAGATCGCCTTCCGTGTAAGAGAGCTTGATCCCGCCATTTTCGTTGAGCGTGACCCGATTATGAGGCAGCGGCAGGTCTTCGGACATCACCAAAAAGCTGACCATGCGTTCGGCAACAGCATCGCTAAAAGAGTTCGGGATCAAATTGGGGTTCACAACGTCAGCTAACTGCCCTTCTAACGTTTGGCCTGACATATATTCCAGCATTTGAATCTGGCCCATGGGATAGGGGAATTGTTCCTGTGAGTCGCCATAATAGAAATCATTGACGCACAAGGTCTTCGGAAAATTGGACTCAAAACGCGCCAGCAGCGTTACGGAAAGTACCGCTGAGGTGGAATGATACATATAATTGCGCCCAACTTGGTCTGAGCTATTGGCGAGGCCATTGGGATGTTTGGGGCTAACCGATTTCAAAAGCAGGGCTGCGGAATTGGCAGCCCCTGCAGCCAACGCGACATAATCGGCTGAGAAGGACACTTCCCCATCTGGTCCAGACGCCAACACTTCCGTGATTTTCTTGCCACTCGCGTCGGTCTTCAACTCTAGAACTTTATGGCCCGGCAGAAGCGTGACGTTGGGATAAGCTTCAAGGGGCTTTAAAGCAGCCGTGCGCGCATCCACTTTGGCCAGCAAGCGGCACGGGAAGCCGCCACAGGTTTTGCACCGCACACATTTGCCATCTCGCGGATTCTCATCATTGCGGCGAATGCCCAAGGGCAGTGGCGAAGGTGTCCAACCCAAGTCCTCAAAATGCTCTTTCAATCGGATCATGCCCGGATCGTGCGCTAGAGCAGGAAAGGGGTAGGGCGGGTCATTAGGGTCATCGGTGGGATCAATGCCGCGTTCGCCATGAACCTCCCAAATACGCTCAGCCACCTCATACCAAGGCCGCATGTCTTCATAAGTGACGGGCCAAGCCGGGCTTATGCCGTCAAAATGCTCCATCCGCTCAAAGTCCAGAGACTTAAAGCGCATCAACGCTGCACCGTAAAAGCTTGTGTTCCCTCCAACCCAATAATGAGTGTTGGGTGTGAAGGGGTTATCGTCCTTATCTGTCCATTGCTCGTCCGTGCGATAAATCCGGTCGACGAAAACCCGCCTTGGATCCCAATTCTCGCGACCAACTGGAAGATGTTCGCCGCGCTCGAGGATGAGAATTGACTTTCCGGTCCCCGCCAAGGCTTGAGCAAAGCTAGCGCCTCCGGCGCCGGAACCGATGATCAGAATGTCATAATGGGGCATGTTTGTCTCGTCAGGCAGTAGGGTCGGGTAGGGCAAATTTCTTGGCTTGAGGGCGGATGAGGGCCGCCGTCCAACTATCCGGCAGAATTTTCATAAATGCAACCGCAAGTTTGTTTGGCCAGCCAGGGACAACCACTTCCTTGCCAGCCTCATTGGCGGCCATGGCAATTGCAACCACGTCTTCGGCTGTTTGCTTGTAGAGGTTCGACTTGGCGATCAGTTGATCGGTGCCATTGGCTTTGGCAAAGTCGCTTTCAGTCTGGCCGGGGCAAATGGCGGTTACCAGCACGCCTTTGTCTGCCACTTCAGCGGCGAGCGATTGGGTCATTTTCACCACAAAGCTTTTGGCGGCAGGGTAAAGCGTATGGCCCGCCGCGCCGGAGGAAAAAGCGACCATGCTGGCAACATTTATGATGCGTCCATAGCCGCGCTGCACCATGCCCGGCAAAACGGCATGGGTAAGGCTGACGACGGACGTCACCAAGACCGCGACAAAATCAGTTTGTTGTTCGGATTTGGTTGCCAAGAAAGTCTGAGGCAGGGAATAGCCAGCATTATTGACCAGAATGTCGCACGACCGTCCGTGCTCTGCCAAAGCTGTCACGATTAGGCCGGTCGCTTCTGGCTTGGACAAGTCAGCTTGGACCGCAAAAGCTGAAATCCCATGTTGCTCAGACAAAGCCTTTGCCAGGGCTTCCAGTCGATCAAGTCGGCGAGCGACAAGGCAAAGGTCCATCCCCTGCTTTGCATAGGCGCGGGCAAACGCCTCGCCAATGCCAGACGAAGCCCCTGTGATAACGGCAAGTCGACGTGGCAATGAAGTCAGGGTCATGTTGAATCGCCTCCCGTGATCAAGCGAGCTCACCCTAAAGCGAATTGTCAACGCATGCACGGGTCTAAGGCTGTTTGCAGATGTCCAGCGGTGTCATGTCCAGCATTTAGCTCGAAAAAATGCAGGGCTTTTAGTTGGCAAGTTGGAATAGGAGTGCGACAGTTGGCAGCGAACATGCTGAAAGCTGATTAGAATCTTTAAGATCAGGTTTTGGCATACGGACCATTTTTGGGGGGCCAAAACATATGTCATTGAAGTCTAATATGCTGTGTTGCACAATTCTTGCGACACTTTCCTTCACCGCAATCGCACCAGCCTTCGCCCAAACTGCACCTGCGCCAACCGCGCCTGAGGCGGCGAAAGAGGCAGAAGTCGTTGTGGTTGTCGGGACTCGTATTGAAGGCGCAAAGGCTGCTGGTGACTTACCGGTGTCGGTATTGACGGCTGAGCGGATTGCCGCTGTCGGCAGTGTTTCGGGCGACGATCTATTCCGCTCGATCCCCCAAGCGGGTGACGTTCAATTCCAAGAATCGCGCACGACCGGCAATCTCAATGACGCGCGCGGCGATAACTCGTCGATTAACTTGCGCAGCGTTGGCACTGGCAACACTTTGGTGCTGCTCAATGGTCGCCGCATGATCCTGACGCCAGGCACGCAGACTGAAAACTTCGTGCCGGTTCAGACCGCCAATACGAACTCTTTGCCCGTCGGCGCGATCAGCCGCATTGAAGTGCTGCGCGATGGTGCCGCCGCCATTTATGGCGCAGACGCGGTTGCTGGCGTCGTCAATGTGGTGCTGGACAAGCGCTACAAGGGTGTGCGCGCGGATCTCCGTCATGCGTTTGCCGATGGCACCGAAGAGTCGACGGCGTCGATCAAGTCGGGCTTTGAGGTCCCAGGCGGCGGCCGCTTGATGGTGTTTGGCAGCTATACCCATCGCACGCCCTTAATGGCGAGCGAGCGGGCGTTTTCCGCCAGTGAAGATCATCGCGCCGCTCTGTTCGGCACGCCTTGGGCAGGCGATACTTCTTTTGACAACCGCTCCACCTCTTCGCCTTGGGGTTCGTTCACGGTCATTCCGGCAACCACTGTTGTTCGCCAAGGCACCACGGCGTTGACGGCGTCGGGCGTGTTCCACGTCGAGCCAACCAATAACTTTGCAGCCGGCTGCTCCAGCACCGTTATCAACGGAAATCTGTGCTTGCGCAGTGGGACGATTACCGGCGCAAACTCTCGCGTTTTGCGCTATGACGAAAACCCAGACCGCAGCATTCGCGGCGGGCTAGACCGCGCCACCCTATTTGGTACCTTCACCAAAGATATCGGCTCGATGGAGTTCTTCTCCGAGCTTGGCTATTATCACGCCGAATTGGAAGGCAAGCGCGAGCAATCGGCCCCGATTTCAAGTGCCGTAATCTCGATCCCTGCCACCAATTTCTACAACCCGTTTGGTGCTACCACGATCAATGGCGTGGCCAATCCAAACCGCTTGGCCAATTTGACCGGTGTACCAACCACCGGCCTAGCGCTGCGCATCACCACCTATCGCCCAGTCGACACAGGTCCTCGTACCTTTGTGGTGACCGACGACATGGTGCGTGGTCTGGCAGGCCTGCGCGGGGATTGGGGCGATTTCAAATGGGAATCGGCCGTGACCTATTCGTGGGCCCGTACCGATGACGAAACCCGCAACGTCATCAGCAACACCTTGTTCCAACAAGCTTTGGCTAAATCCACCCCAGACGCCTACAACCCCTTCAATGGTGGGACCCAGCCAGCCTATTCCTTTGGCGATGCGACGCCCAGCAATGCCGACACGATCAAGTCTTTCTTGGTCAATGCCAATCGCATTGGCACCACGTCCTTGGCCACGATCGACTTCAAGATCTCCAAGGCAGAATTGTTTAAATTGCCCGCAGGGTCTGTCGGCTTTGCTGGTGGTGTTGAAGTTCGCAACGAGACCTATCAAGACAATCGCGATGCCCGCCTGGATGGGACAGTCACCTATACCGATGTTGTTAGCGGCATCACCTATGGCACGGACATCATGGGCGCGAGCCCATCCCCAGATGTGAAGGCTGATCGCTCTGTCTCCGCTTTGTTTGCTGAGCTTTCCGTCCCGGTTGTGTCGGAAGAGATGAATGTTCCGCTGATCAAGTCGATCGATGTGCAATTGGCGGCACGCGGCGAAAGCTATTCAGATTTCGGCGAGGTGGTTAAGCCCAAGATTGCTGGCAGCTGGGTAATTGTTGATGCAATAAAACTGCGCAGCTCCTGGTCGCAAAGCTATCGCGCACCAAACCTCGCGCAATTCTATAGCGCGGGTACACAAGTCGCGAACACGCGGACCGACTTTGCAGCCTGCCGCCTGAACAACACGACTTGTACGGGGGTTAGCACGCTGGAAGTGCGAGCTGGCAATCAAAAGCTGAAGCCAGAAGATGCAGAGAACTTCTCCTATGGCTTGGTGTTCCAGCCGATCAAGGGCCTGACATTCACAGTCGATTCTTGGTCGTTGAAGTCCGATGGCGTGATCGGGATCCAAGGCGCACAGAACCAGATCCTTTATGATCTGTTGTTGCGCCAAAGTGGCAAGTCCAATCCAAACGTCGTGCGTTTGGCCCCCGTCGGAACGCAAGTCGTTGGCGACTTGTCCTTTGTGCAGGACGATTACTTCAACCTCGGCCCCCGCTCCTTGGAAGGGATCGACCTTGGCTTGAGCTATGATCTCAGGACCAAAAAGTATGGCAATTTCAGCATTGACTTAGCGGCTTCGAAATTGACTGAGTTCCAGCAGTCCGCTTCTCCTGTGCAACAAGAACTGATCGACGCAAATGCGGCGGGCAAGTTTGGGA
>VYLK01000091.1_pt1 | contig 36512 bp, 31 predicted proteins | sample 5114321 | NCBI WGS metagenome assembly VYLK01 (sample SAMN12291792, study PRJNA351875) | freshwater metagenome | isolation source: freshwater lake | place: USA: Michigan, MSU2 Lake | collected 2011-08-16
TGAATACAAGAACCTTCAATTGCTACACCGCCACTGTCACGATGATAAATCGGCATCTGATGGAAGCCTTAAATCATCCACATTAACATCATGCGACGTTAATGTAGATAATACTAGACCAAACCAAAAGAAGTCAAGTTGTATCCCTAACAAGGGAACAGTCAAACTAGGAGCCGTGTGAGGTGAAAGTCTCATGCACGGTTCTGAATGGGAGGGGAAGTCGGTGACGACCTTCTCGACCCCTAATAGTATCAGTTATCTTAAGGGTGAGTTAGGAAGTCTCTGGTTTTAGGGAACGGGAAACATTAGCCAGTTGTCTGGGGATGATAGCAAATTAGGTTACACTTCATCTGTAGAAGAAACGCTGTAACCTAATTCCGATGATGGCTGTACTTTCTGACCTATTTTCGGTTCTGTGCCTGCCAACAATCTTTTAATATTACCCTGATGACGAACAATCACATAGATTCCCCCCATCAAACTAAATAAAATATAGGGGAGAGGTTGACCTAAAACAACCATTAAAATATTCACCACCAGCGCCCCGATAATCGAACCTAAAGAAACAATCCGGAAAAGTGCGAGCATAACTAAAAAACTCGCCAAAGTTCCGCAAGCCACTAGGGGATTCATCACTAATAAAACCCCTAAACTGGTGGCGACGGATTTACCACCGCTAAAATTCAAGAAAATCGATTTACTATGACCGATGATTGCCCCCAATGCAGCCCCAATAATTAACCAATAATACCAACTTTCTGGGAGAGGATTGACATCAATAAAATATAGTCCTCGTGCTAGAGCCACCGCCGCCATTCCTTTTAACATATCAATTAATAACACCGTCGCCCCAGCAGTTTTTCCCAGAGTTCTCAACACATTGGTAGCCCCAGTGGAACCAGAACCATAGTCACGAATATCGATACCTTTGCTGTATTTACCGATTAAATAACCCGTGGGAATTGAACCGAGCAGATAGGATAAAAGTAAGATAGTAACACTGATAAGAATCGGAATAAGCATAAATTAAACCCAATTTTTAGCAAGAGCGAGCGCCGTTATCACTGTATCAGCCCAAAGACAAAAAAACACTCACAGGGAACCATAGACGGGAATTGCCGCCCCGCGCAAGTCTTTCGCCCCTTCCCCCGCTAGAAAACAGATCACCTCGGCTAGAGATTGGGGACTTACCCAGTCCTTGGCCTTTGCCTCTCCCATCGCTTCCCGGTTACTGGGAGTATCGATAATACTGGGCAAAACCACGTTAGCAGTAATATTAGTCTGTTTAGTTTCTTCTGCGATCGCTTGGGTTAAAGCCACTACCGCCGCTTTCGAGGCACAATAGGCGGCCAAATTTGCCCCCGGTTGTACGGCACCACGAGAACCGATAGTGACTATACGACCGTAATTATGAAGTTTCATCGAGCGTAAACAGTGTTTACACAGTAAAAAAGTGCTATGGAGGTTTAAATCAAACATTTTTAGCCAATCTTCATAGCTAAACTCCTCCGTCGCCCCCATAGTAAAACCCCCGACTAGATGAATTAAAACATCGACCCGACCGAGATCATCAATTAATCTAGCCACGGCAGTTTCTTGGGTTAAATCCACCCTGACAAAGCGAATACGCTCAAATTCCGCCGCACTCAGCCGAGATTTCAGACGAGCTACCTCCCCTTCCTCCCGATAGGTCATGGTTAGATGACCGCCATGGTGTAAAACCGCCGGAGTGACTCCTAAACCCAGTCCTCCCGTACCGCCGGTCAGCAATACCCGTTTATCTTTCATATTGATTGATAGATAGTCGATCGCTCCAATTATAGACGATTTAACTGGGCAATTGGGCAATATTACCGCCTTGCTCGCCGGACTAGGATTCCTTCATCGCTTGTTTTTTCTCCGCTTTGAGGTCGCGACTGCTGGCGGCGGCAATTTCCGCATCCATCAGGGTGCGTCCGGTGGCCGCTAGATAGACATCATCGAGACTAGGACGGGATTGGGCCATGCTAAACACGGGTAATCCCGATTCGGCTAGGGTTTGTTCAATTTTGCTTAAAGGATTGCTATTGGCCGTAACGATAAGATTCAGGGAGTTACCCTGGGCGGTATTAACTATCACTTCCTCGACAAAAGGCAGACGGGATAATAACTCTTTCGCTTGGAAAGCTTCTTCCTCTGGGGAAAATTCTCGCACTTTTAGGGTAATGCGATCGCCGCCCAGTTGCTCCTTCAGTTGTGAGGGGGTACCGCGAGCGATGACGATACCATTGTCGATAATTGCCAAGTTATCGGCCAAAGCGTCGATTTCTTCGAGATAATGGCTGGTAATTAATACACTGGTTCCAGCAGCCCGCAATTGTCGCAGAAAATCCCAGACAATCAAACGACTTTCGATATCGAGGCCCACAGTCGGTTCATCCAGCACCAAAACTTCCGGCTGATGCAGTAATCCCGCCGCTAAATCCAGCCGTTTTTTGATGCCGCCGGAATAGGTCCCCGTTTTTTTGTCGGCGTATTCCTCTAATCCTAAAAGATTTATTAATTCTTTGATGCGATCTCTTGACTTTTGAGCGGGAATGTGATAGAGAGCCGCTTGTAGTTGCAACAGTTCCCGGCCGGTGAGCATTTTATCGAGGGCGACTTCTTGGGCAACGTAACCCAGGCGTTTACGGGCGGATTTGGGGTTATTCAGGGCATCGACACCCCCCACCTCGATTTTGCCGCCATCCGGTTTAGCAAGGGTGCAAAGACAGCGAATCGTGGTGGTTTTCCCCGCACCATTGGGACCTAGTAAACCGAAGATTTCTGCCGCTGCCACGGTAAAGGAGATATCTTTAACCGCTGCTGTCTGACCGTAGGATTTTTTTAAGTTTTCGATCGCCACCGCAAGGGTCATAAGCTGATTTTCGCCCACTTGAGCGAGACAATTTTTTTGTTAACTTTCTCGGTCTATTTTAACCCACATTCCCCACTGCAAAACCTAACACAGCCTTGTTGATCTTTTCCGATCAAGATAAACTTTGACGGGATTTGGCCTCATCCCCAGAGAACCTGCTGCTGTTCCACCGTTGCCTGTTCCTTGCTCCACCTCGACCCCTTTAGATGCTCGGGCAACTTATTCCGACAGTATTGTTCACGTTAACTTAAATTAACTTTATTGGCAAAAGTGAATCGGAACAAGGGTTTTTTGCTAAAGTGATAATGATTATCATTCTAATTAACGAGAGAAATCATGGTTCTACAGGTCTCTAGGGTAGGATTAGTTTGTGCTGGGAAGAAAATCCGCGAAAAAAGCCCTACATCTCCATTTATGGCCGTTAGCTTCATTTTATCGCTTTCTTTTGCCCTGGTAACGGTGGCTAAAGCTGAAGAGCCTGCCATTGGTCAGAGTTTGCCCGAATTTTATATCGGGGTGGATAATCAAATCACCTTAACTCGGGGCATCTATGAGGGATTAGCCAATCCTAACTATAACCGGTTAACTCTTCTGGTTGCTCACCGAGAGGGAAACCCTCATTTTCACGGTATCGGCACTTACAGTTATTCTGGCCCGTCTAGTAATCCGGTAGTTAATCCCACTAACAGCAATAATCGCATTCCTGAGACTTCTACAGGATTGCCTCCTCTCTCCTTAATTGCAGGAAAAGGAATTTTTCAGAATAGTTTTGTTAGTGCTGCCACTGTGGAGGAATATAGCAATCTACTGATGCAATCAGTGGCAACTATTAATAATTCCTCTGACTTGGCAGAACAAGCTCTTTTTAACAGTTCTGGGGGACGGTGGAATCGGTCGTTAGGTAATGCCAACCTATCCTTACAACTGTTAGAGATTAGTGATGGATTAACCGTAGCTAACTCTTTAGGACAGACAATTTTAGCTAATGCTGGCGATATCTATGCGATCGGTACTGGTGATAATTTCTTCTTTTTACCGAAGTTTCTTGCCTCTCGACCTGGAAAATATTCAGCCAGTTTTAAGCTGGTAGATCTTAGCTTTTCTTGGGGAGAGTCAGGAATTTTTAACCTAGATTTTCAAACAGTTCCCGAACCATCAACTCTGATCGCCTTAATACTGTTCGGGTCAATTTTATTAACTCGATCGAGGAGTAAAAACTAAACCTAATCGGTTTTGGAGAGAGCAAACTTATCTCCAAAACCGCTCTAGATCGAGATCGGCTTTATTGAAATAGAAAACAGGGATTATTCCCTAAAAAACTGGCAACTTTTTTGACTATAGTAACGACAAGATTATCAGTATAGTTTTAAACTATCCTAGGATAAGCCCTATCTCGATCGCAATATATATTTATGAAATTTAGTGAAATTGCCCAAAAATTAAGCCCTTTAGTCTCTGCTCACAGTTTAACTGCCTATCCCGACAGAAATCCCGAAATTAAAGCCATAACTCCCATCGAAACCGCCCTAGTCGATACGATTAGCTATATCGAAGGGGGAAAATTTGCTGCCTTTGTCGCCAAAACTGAGGCTACTGCCCTAATTCTGCCCCTAGATACCAATTTACAACAACAGGCCGACGAACGCGGCATCCCTTGGTTAGCTAGTGCCAATCCCCGACTTTTATTCGCCCACGCCATCAAACTATTCTATCAACCCTTTCAGCCCCAACCCTACATTCACGCCACCGCCGTGGTGCATCCATCGGCTAAAATCGGCCATAAAGTCGCCATCGGGGCCCATGCTGTGGTAGAAGCCAATGTTACCCTCGGTGATGGAGTGTGCATTCATCCTAACGCCGTTGTTTATCCCGGGGTGTATATTGGCGATCGCACAATTCTCCACGCTAACTGTACCATCCATGAACGGGTACAAATCGGCAATGATTGCGTTATCCACAGTGGCGCTGTTATCGGTGCGGAGGGCTTCGGTTTTGTGCCGGTTCCCGAGGGCTGGTTTAAGATGGAACAATCGGGTATCGTGGTCTTAGAAGATGGGGTAGAAATTGGCTGTAATAGCACGGTTGATCGTCCGGCAGTGGGAGAAACCCGCATCGGTAGCCAGACTAAGATCGATAATCTCGTCCATATTGCCCATAATTGCCAAATTGGCCAAGCTTGCGCCCTAGCAGGACAAGTAGGCATGGCAGGAGGCGTAAAAGTGGGCAATCGCGTTATTTTAGCAGGACAGGTGGGCATTGCCAATCAAGCAGTGATCGGGGATGGTGCGATCGCAACTGCCCAAGCTGGCATTCACAACGATATCGCGGCAGGACAAGTGGTTTCTGGCTCTCCTGCTATGCCTCATAAACTATTCCTCAAGGTAGCAGCCGCTTACAAGCGTTTACCCGAAATCTATCAAGCGGTTAAGCAGTTGAAAAAATAGCCCTATTCGGGAGTCAGGAGACAGGAGATTATTTTGATTTATTCTCCCTTCTCCCCACTTGCCAATTCATAATTCATAATTCATGCGATGTGCGACTTAATATTCGTTAACAAGATTATCGAATTGAAGAGGATCAATATTATGACGATTAAGCCAGAAACAAACAGTATGAGCTAAAATCTTGCGATTAAGACGACTGATGAGATGCCACATATCTCTGGCTCGAACCTTCTCAATATTAAATCTGTCAACAAGTTGACCAATTACTGTTTCAATCAAGCGGCGACTGAAACAACATAAAGGTATTGATAATCCATCAATCAAATGAAGGGCCGATTCAAGTTTGAATTAGCGAATTGAGTTACTTTAGGTAGAAAATAAGACTAACCTAATGTTGTTAAGACTTAGGAAAAAAGACAATTTTAAAAATCAATGACGTTAGCTAAAGCGGTTAAACGAGGATTAAAATAGCCTTATTTTTTTATTTTAAAGAATTTAGATACTTATTCACAAATTCAGAAGGCGTTAAACATTCAAATTCACCTGTTTGTTGAACCAAAACCTTAATTAACTTATGATTAGCAGATATAAAACATTGAGATTGACCAACTTTTGCCGTTAAATAGACTCCTACATCTTCACGAGGAATTACTCCCAAAGCCTCCATTTCAGCTAACTCAAAATCATCAATCGGGACATAAAAAAACTTTAAGTTTTGCCAAATCCTTCCAATTATTTCTCCACTCCAATCTTTATTTTTTAAACGTTTAGCAACTCGGGTAATTTGGTCAATAAGTTCTTCAGAAATTATTACCCCCACAGGATTATCGTTTGGTGCTTCCCAACCTAACCATTGTAGAATTAAACCTTCAGGACTTTCTAGCTCAACTGCACCGATTAAATAAACATTAGTGTATAAAAAAATTAATTCAGGAATTTTTGTCATTGTATTGAATCTTGTTTTTGTTGACGTTCTTGAGATATTTCCCGTTTAATATCTTGGACAAGATCAACAATTTTCTCTCTTGAATCATAACCTGCTTCGGTCAAAGATTGTTTTAACTCCTGTTGTAATTGTTCTGCTGACATTAAAGGATGTTGTTGATATTCACTGATTTGTTGCCAAAAGTTATTAATCTCTGTTTCTGTTTCTTCCCAAAGAATGATAACTCTTACCGAACTGGGTGGAGTCCCTTTAATTGGGTGGTCTAAAGATAATTGACCTACCTTATCGATCTTTCCAGTAGATTGAATTGCTTTCATAGTTATCAAGACTTTTGCCAACGACTTTTATTTGCATGACCCATTCTATCACTACTTCACTCAGACAACATCTCACCAAGAAATATTTGGTAACAAATTATCACAAAAAGCTTGACAAGTGCTGAAACATCAGGTTTAACTCCCCGTCAAATTTCACCTTAAATTCTGGAGAGGAACGTCCTTTTGCGGGAGACGACCCAGAGTAATCCCCCTGATTCTAGCACGAACCTCAAATCAGGTCAAAAGTCTTTTTCTCCTTGCCAGAGCGCACGGTTAGCTTCTATGAATTGACTCACAATCCTAGTCAGTTCGGGGCTTTCGGATACCGGGCATGGAGGAGAAGCAGAACTTTTTGACCAATTTTAAAAAACTTGCGTTTTTTGGATCATCCCAGCACATAGGAACGGTTACTATCAGTTAGTGCAAATAAATTAACACCCTGTGCAACTATATTTTTAGTCTTGATTTACAAGGCTTTCAGAAATCGGCAGAGATAAAGTATCCTCTGGAACCCTGATTATGTCGTTTGTAGCTGCACATCGCGTTACCTAAAAAAGTTGACAAAGATCGTACTTTGTGCTGACCGTCGAAATCTGGAGAGAAAAGTCGATTTTTCGTTCCGATCGACTGGTTTACCGGGGGGTGCGCCGAACTACGCGCATCTCTCGTATCGTGTCAATCCCTCGATCAGAATCGTTACAACCGTAGTTTAGAGAAACTTTTGGAGCGAATATATGCGAAGAGTTAAACGGAGAGTGAGTTTCCAGGTAATAGACGCGGACAGTCATATCGTTTTGCCGAACGATGATAGTTGGTGGCGAGAAACGATGCCGAAAAAGTACGCGGACTGGATGCCCGGTTATGAAAATTCACAACTCCACGCGGAAGGTAGGATCATCGAACAACCTTCCGCGACCTTTCACGGCCAGCCAACCGCCGCCGCGTGGTTCGGGAAAACCCAAGGCGCTACCTATACACCTGGAAGCTGGCAAAAAGATGACCCAGCCGCGATCACCGTGTTGGAAGCGCTCGAAAAAGGGGGACTGAATCCGGCCGATCGATTAACGGCGATGGACTCCGAAGGCATCGATATCACCTATATTTTCCCCTCCAAAGTCCTCGGTTTATTACCGGCGCTCCGAAGTTCCGCTTTCGCGCTGGAAGTGGCCCGTTCTTATAACAATTGGATAGCGGATTATTGTGCCGATAGCGAGGGTCGTCTCAATCCGATCGCCATCCTTCCCCAACAGGATTTGATTCTAGCGGTTGAAGAGGCCGAACGAGTTCGGAACAAAGGTTTCTCGGCGGTGATGTTGCGACCGAATACGGTGGGCGGTCTTAATGTAGATCATCCCAATTATGAAAGATTGTGGTCTGTCTGTCAGGAGGCTGGAATCGCCGTCATGTTTCATGAAGGCTACGGCGTGGCCAACATTCCCCGAATCGGCGTGGAACGAATTCACAACACCATGCAGGGACACATGATCAGTCATCCTTTCGAGCAGATGATGGCAGTCCTGTTATTAATAACCGGCGGTGTGATGGAGCGTTTTCCGCGTCTTCGTTTCGGGTTTATGGAAAGTGGGGCTAGTTGGGCGCCCTTTTGGTTTAATCGCATGGACGGTCACGCGGAATTTTTCGCGAAAGATCACGCTCTATTACCGGAAAAACCCAGCACCTATTTCAAGCGGCAATGTTTCCTCGGTGTTGACGCGGACGATCCGCTTCTGCCGACCCTGATCGACGCGGGTTTCGAGGACACGCTCTTATTCGCCAGCGATTTTCCCCATTTCGACGCGCCCTTTCCAGGTGCCGTTGATTTAATGATCGATCAGATCGATATTACCGACAGCGTGAAGAGAAAGATCCTCTACGAAAATGGCGCGCGGCTCTACGGAATTCCCGCGAGCGCCCCGCGAATTCCGGTTGCTTACTAGGCATTTCGTTTGTCCGATGGAGGGGCGCGAGGTGGGCCGTGAATCGGTCGAACCGTTGGCACCCATCCTAGGAATAAAAAATAATTGATCGACGAGGAAGAATTGTATGGAAAGTCGAATTCAAGCGGTATTAGAGCGTTTAGAAGCCCGCTCGCAACAGGAAAATTCCCTGTTAGAGTCCCTCCGATCGCGAGGGGGTAGCGCTATCCGGGAGCGGGCGGAAAATTTGATGCTGGATGTGGGGCCGGAAGTCGGGCTTTTTCTCAATCTTCTAGTTCGATCCACCCGCGCGACCGCAGTGATCGAGATAGGAGGTTCGGTAGGATATTCGACGATCTGGTTGGCGGAAGCAGTGCGGGCTAACGGTGGCCGGCTTTATTCCTTCGAGGTGAATTCCGCCAAACAACAGGAGCAAAAAGAGAATCTAGAGGCGGCCGGATTGTTGTCGGTAGTGGAACTGATTGATCGGGAGGCCATCGAGGTGATTCCGGAGATAGCAACCGATATCGATCTGGTTTTGCTCGATCACTGGAAGGAATTGTACGTTCGGGATTTCGAGGTCTGTTGGCCGAAGCTTAAAACGGGGGGTTGTATCGTCGCCGATAATATTTTACGGCCCCAGAAAAACGCGGCGGTCATCTCGGCGTATCTCGATCGAGTTCGCGCTTGTACCGATGCGCGTAGTACCCTACTCCCGATCGGGGACGGAATAGAAATGACCGTAAAAATTTAGCCTGACTACGGCGAAAGGAATTGATTGATGAGTTCATTTTTGAAATTTGACGATCAACACGCGTATCAAGCGGAGATTCAATACCAAAGTCCGGAAATGATCTGGCAACGCGAGGAAGTTCGGGCGTTGTTGGCCCTGCAGACGGGCGATCGGGTTCTCGATATCGGTTGCGGGCCGGGGATTTTAGCCGGCGAAATGGCCGACGAGGTGGGTCCGTCGGGTGGGATCTGGGGCATCGATATTAGTGAAACCATGCTCGGTCTGGCCGAAAAACGTTGCGCGGCGAAAAATACGATCGCTTTACAGTTGGGAAGGGCCGAAGAATTACCCTTTGCCGATCATACTTTTGACGCGGCGGTGGCCGTTCAAGTTTACGAGTACGTTACCGATATCGATCGGGCGCTCGAAGAGTTATTCCGGGTGTTAAAACCGGGGGGGCGCGCCGTCATTCTCGATACCGATTGGGATTCTTTAGTTTGGAACGTGGGCGATCGCTCTAGAATCCGCAAGATTCTCGATCTCTGGGACGAGCATCTGGCCGATCCCAGATTACCCGAAAGGTTGACTTATTTACTACGGGAAACCGGATTTGAAGAGGCATCGCTGAAAATCCTGCCTTTTCTCAACCGCGATTGTCATGAAGGAACCTATAGTTACTGGTTGATCGGATTTATTCGATCGTTTCTGGAAGGGCGATCGGATATCGATAGCGAGGAAGTGCGAGCCTGGGTCGAGGAATTACAAGCGCTCGACCGGGAGAATCGCTATTTTTTCAGTTTAAATCGTTATATTTTTAAAGCGAGAAAGCCTATCTAATATGAACATCGGTATCGAGATAGAATTGCCCGTTGTCGATCGCGAGGGCAACGCAGCCAGCTACGAGTCAGTCCGGAACCTCTTTAAAAAGTTGGCGGAGCGCCACGGTTTTGAACCGTACTTCGATAGCTTCACTACCCAATTAATCGGGGTGAGAAAACGACAGGAAACGGGGTGGATAGATGTGGGTACGGACTACGGATTCTGTACCCTAGAAGTCGCCTTTCCCCCCGAAGACGGTTTCTTCTCGGTGCAAACGGCGTGGAATCGGTTTATGGACGGTGTGTTATTGCCGGTGTTGGCCGAGGAAGAGTTGCATATTTTAGGATACGGCTGTCAACCGAAAACGGAAACGCCGCGCGCTAAGTACGTGGCGGCGAAAGGTCATTATCGGTTATGGGATAAAATCGTCGATCAACACCCGATCCATTTTTCCTTCGAGAATTGGCCGGGATTCGCCTCCCTACAATTTAATCTCGATGTGTCGCCAGAATCGATCGTCCTGGCGAGTAATTCCCTGATCAAACTATCTCCTGTAATTTGGGCTTGGGGCGCGAATTCTTCCGTGTCCGGTTCCCAAGTATTGTCTATTTCCTCCCTCAGAGTCGAGGGCTATCGTACCTTAGCCGAGATGAATCCCTTCTTTCAAGGTCGGCTGAATTTTCCGCGACGGCTCTTCGCCAGTTTGGAAGATTATATGCTTCAAGCTTGGGAGCAACCCATCTTCGAGGTGGTTCGCGAACGGACAATTTACTATCCCGTGAATCCGGATCTCAGTACCTTGGAGTTTGCCCATCTCGGAGAGGCGGAATTTATCGACTTACACGATCGTCGGCGAACCCTATTCTGTGAACCCTGCGACCTCGCGCAAGGATTAATTTTCTATTGGCCGGCCGTTCGGATGAAATTACAACTCGATTTGAACCAAAGTGTAGAAACAATTCTGACCGCGATGACCACGGGTTCCGCGCGAGATGTGCTGAAGAATCCGTGCAACAGTTTTATCGAGATCCGTCATCTGCCCGCCATGTCCCGAACCGAAACTTTTAGTTGGCTCGCCCTATTTTTGGGTTGTTTGGGAGATATCGAGTCCTGCGATCGTCTCACGAGAGATTTGCGATTAGAGGAGGTACGTTTTAGCTCTGGCGAGGTATTAACGCAAGGATGGGAGACGAGTTTACAGGATCGATCGCTCGGCGATTGGGGACGCGAGGTACTCGATATCGCCACCCATAGTTTGGAACGACGGGAACCGGCGTTACTACCTTTTATCGAACCACTGGCCCGACGATTGCAGGAGCGCGCTTCCCCCGCGCGCGAGAGCGTGGAGAGTTTTGATCGAGACGGCATTGACGGACTGATCGAAAAACTGAAAATCCGTTAGGTTATAAAGGGAAAAAAGTTTTATGAATATTTACAATTTTTCAGCCGGCCCCGCCATGCTTCCGAAAGTCGTCATGGAGGAAGTTCGAGAAACCTTTCTCAACTACCGAAACACGGGGGCTTCGATTATTGAAATCGGTCATCGCTCCGATATTTTCGTGGAAGTTTTGGAGGAAACCGAACGGCTTTTTTATCAACTGACCGACTTGCCCGCTAACTATAAAATTTTGTTCGTTCACGGTGGGGCGCGAATGCAGTTTTCCGCGATCCCGTTGAATCTGATCTCGCTCTCTCCCGCGCGCAAATCCGGCTACGTGGAAACGGGAAATTTCGCCCGACAAGCTTGGGAAGAAGCGCGGCACTATAGTCTCGCCCAGGTGGTGGCTAGTAGCGCGGATACCGATTTCGATCGAATTCCCGACGAGCGATCGATTCAATGCGATGAAGACGCGGCCTATCTTCACATTACCAGTAACAATACTGTTTACGGTACTCGTTGGAATCGCTTTCCCTCGGTGAAAGTTCCGCTGGTCGTGGATGCCACTTCAGAGATTTTATCGAGACGGATGGACTATTCACAATTCGGGGTCACTTATGCCGGGTTTCAAAAAAATCTCGGTCCCTCGGCCCTGGCGTTGGTGATTATCCGCGACGACCTACTGGGCCACGTTTTACCGGAAACTCCCTTACTGTTGGATTATAGTATTTACGCCAAGAATCGCTCCCTATATAATACGCCCAATACTTTCGCGATTTACATGATGCAACTGATCTTACGCTGGATCGAAAGTTTGGGGGGAATCGCGGCGATCGAACGCTTGAATGATGCCAAGGCGAAATGTATTTATGATTATTTGGATTCCACGGAATTCTATCGGGGAGTGGCGCGCCCACAAGATCGATCAACCATGAACGTTACCTTTCATCTTCTCGATCGCTCTTTGACCGATCTATTTTTACAAGAAAGTCGTGACCGGGGACTGCTGGCCCTGAAAGGACATCGATCGGTCGGTGGAATTCGCGCCTCTATCTATAACGCAATGCCGATAGAAGGTGTCAAAGCTCTCGTAGAATTTATGAAGGAGTTCGAGAGAATTTATGGTTAAAAAACCCGTTGGTGATAGTCTTATTATTCTGGAGACAAATACAGAAAAAATGACGCACTTTGCCGCACCAGAACAACAATTTTTTATGAAGGAGTTCGAGAGAATTTATGGTTAAAAAAACCCGTTGATGATAGTCTTATTATTCTGGGAAAAAATACAGAAAAAAATGACGCACTTTGCCGCACCAGAACAACAATTTTTATCGATGTAACTTATCACAAAAATCACCGATCTATGACTCATATTACTGAATCCAAATTTTACGGTAAACGTTTTACCACCCCAGAAACGCAATTAATTTTCGCGGATGAAACTCGCTATCAACGCTGGTTAAATATCGAAGCCGCCCTCGCTTTAGTACAGGGTGAACTGGGCGTGATCCCGATCGAGGCGGCCGAGGAAATCGCCCAAAAAGCGAAACTAGAGAATCTGGATTTAGAACGGGTCAAGATAGATTTAGAACTTACCAGTCATTCCCTGGTCCCTTTGTTAAGGGAAGTGCAACGAGTATGTCGCGGCGGCCTCGGAGAATATATTCACTACGGGGCGACCACCCAAGATATTCAAGATACGGCCACGATGTTAGAGATGTTAGATGCTTTCCGAATAATCCGACGGGATGTTCGGGCGATCGCTCAAACCCTAACGGAATTGGCCACCCAGCATAAAGAAACCCTAATGGTCGGCCGTTCTCAAGGTCAGTACGCGCTAACCACTACTTTCGGCTATCGGGTGGCGATCTGGTTAGATGAACTTCTCCGCCATTTGAAGCGGATGGATGAAGCGGAAGAACGTATTTTCGTCATTTCCCTTTTCGGCGGTGTCGGTAATATGAGTTGTTTACCGAGGGGGATCGAAACGATGCGAATGTTGGCTAAACGTTTACATCTCAACCCGGCGAACACCAGTTGGCATACGGCACGCGATCGGATCGCCGAGTTCGTGATGCTTTTATCGATGACAGCATCAACGTTAGGTAAAATTTGTAACGAGATCTATGTATTGTCTCGCACGGAATGTTCCGAATTAGCCGAACCTTACACGCCAGGAAAACTCGGTTCGTCAACGATGCCCCATAAACGAAATCCCGAAGTTTCCGCCCAGGTAGTCCTTCTGGCGAGGATGACAAAATACAATGTGGCCATGTCTTTAGAAGCGATGATCGCCGAGGATGATCGCGATCTTCGCTCCCTACGAGCGGATTGGATCTGTATTCCCGAAGTTTGCAGTTATACTGCCGCCGCCGCGACTTTATGCGGCAAGTTATTGAAAAAGTTGGATATCTGTCAAGACAAGATGGCGACCAATCTAAAGGTACAGGAAGATTTCATTTTTTCCGAGCAATATATGATAGCTTTGGGAGAAATTATCGGTAAGCAGTCCGCGCATTCCGTAGTGTACGAAGCGTCTATGCAAGCGTATGAAAGTGGACAACCGATTATTAATCATCTCCTGAAACACCCACAGGTAGAGAATCATCTGAGTCGCTCCGAACTGGAAGATATTCAGAGCCCCGCCAACCGGATCGGTGCGGCTAAGGAGTTGACGCAAGCGATTATCGATCAATCTAACCGTTATTTAGAGTTTGTCGAAAAGCTTTAAAACAAAAGCGGTCCCGGTTTTTTCCAGATTTCCGGTAATCCGAACCGAGATCCGGGGGGGCGATCGGGGACGGTGATTTTATCCCAATACTTCTTTTGATAACACCATTTACCCGTTCACAAGGATACTGAAACGGTGTGCATGGGGTGGCAGTGAATGATTGGGGGGAGTTAACCGCTAAGGGGGATCCGCGTCGGGAGGGGGTAGGCTTAGTGATGGGGGATTTTTAGATAATGGGTACAACTTGCAGGCGTAACCCAAGTGCTGGCAAAACCTTAAGAACTGTAGCAAACTCACCGATTACCCCGATTCGACAAAGATTTATAGAGACTCTCCCGTCCCAAACCCGTCTCGCGAGCAATATCGCCTAATGCTGCCACTACTAAGCTAGGATCGCCATCTTCGAGGGCAGCTTCCAGATAAGCAGCGATATCTTCTTTTGTTTTCAAATGATCTGCTGCATCCCAAGGATAAGTCTGAATTGTAGCCATAGAGAACCTCCTATAAGTATTGGGCTAAATCTAATGCTGTTTTGATGTCCCGTTCAAAATCAATCGAATCTCATTTTAGCTGGTGCTTAAAAGACGGTGGCTTTCATGCTCCCGTGTTACTATCGGTAATTAGTAATCGGCCAACATAGTGGTGTGAGCTTGTTTACTTCTTATCGTTTACTGTTTACTTTCGAGATACTCATGTTGCTCTTGCGTTATGGTATTACCGTGAGTGCGGTGCTTGGGTTGATTTTCTTGGCTGAATCCTCGGTTAAGGCACAAACTCAGTCCGCTGCCGATTTATTGAAAAAACCCCAACCTACTGCCAATCCAGTTTCTCAATTATCCAGTCCCTCGGCGGCACCGGCAACCACGGAAGCGGATCCCAAAGCCCCCAATTATCTTAATCCTAGTGGCAATCCCCTAATTTTTCCCACCAAACCGGATGAGGTGAATATTAGGGTAGTACAACCGCTCACCTTAAATCAAGCGATCGAATTAGCTTTAAAAAATAATCAGACCTTACAGACAGCCCGGGTCGATTTAGAAATCGCTCGCGCCCAATTAAAGGAACAACAGGCGGCTTTATTACCCACGGCCCAAGCGGAAACCAGTCTCACTCAAGATCAATCGGCAGTTGCCCAAAGACAGAATGAGTTGGCTCGTCAACAGGGAATCCCAGCCACCACAGCCGAAGATAGTACCAACTTTCAGGGTAGTGTTAGCATCGTCTATGGGGTTTATACAGGGGGTGAACGGACAGCCCAGATCAAAAGGGCCGAAAAAGTGATCCGGCAACGGGAATTAGAGGTGGAACGAGTCTCGGAACAAACTCGTTTTGATGCCACCGATGCCTATTATGAATTGCAGAGGGGTGATGCTCAGGTAGCGATCTCCCAAGCTGCGATCGAAGATGCTAGTCAAAGTTTACGCGATGCTCAATTATTGGAGCAAGCGGGACTAGGAACCCGATTTGCTGTCCTACAGGCGGAAGTTGACCTCGCTAACGCTAACCAAGACTTAACCCGGGCGATTTCTACCCAGCGTATTTCCCGACGGCGACTGGCACAGATATTGAGTGTCGGTCAGCACATCGAGTTAACCGCTGCTGATGAGATTCGCGAGGCGGGAACTTGGGGCTTAAGTCTTGATGATAGTATCGTTTTGGCCTACAAAAATCGCGCGGAATTAGAACAACAACTCTTACAACGGGAAATTAGCGAACAGGATCGCTCGATCGCTATTTCGGCGGTGATTCCCCAAGTGGACCTTCTGGGCGAGTATAATGTCCTCAACGATCTCAGTGATTCTGCTGGTTTTGGCGATGGTTTTAGCGTTGGCGGCCGGATTCGCTGGACTTTCTTTGATGGTGGTCGTGCTTTTGCTCAGGCCCGTCAAGCGGAAAGAAATATTGATCGCGCCGATACGGAATTCTCCCTCCGTCGCAATGAAATTCGCCTTCAGGTGGAGGAATCCTACTATAATTTGATTTCTAACCAAGAAAACATCAAAACTTCGCAAAAAAGCATTGAATCAGCCACGGAAAGTCTGCGATTAGCCCGTTTACGCTTCCAGGCCGGTGTGGGAACCCAAACGGACGTGATCAACTCCCAGCGGGATTTAACCGATGCCAGAAGTAGTTATCTACAGGCGATCGTTGATTACAATAAATCCTTGAATAGTCTCCAGCGAGCGATTAGTAATTTACCGGATAATCGTTTGTTTGAAGTGCGTTAATTGTGCGATTTATTGATGTGTGGTGTGGGGGGAGATGGCTAAATCTCCCCTATTTTAACGGGTTTCGATGATTCTAATCTGTTGTTCCCGCAATTGCTGCAGGGTGGGAGTTTCCTGTAGTTTTTGCACCTAACGATAGGAATTACTGCGAAACAAAGCTGATCATAAATTGGACGGCTTTTTTCCTAGGCCGCTTGCAGAACATAGAAGGTATAACCATAGAAGTTGCTGAATTTCTCAAAAAGTTTCATCTCTTCTTCAGTTTCACGAATAACCGATGAGCTACTTGGGCTGATTTCCAGCTGCCCGATTCGCTCACGGAGAGGTTGATAATAATTTAGCCACCAAACCTGACTGGGCAGCCTCTGGGTAGAAAGTACCTTAAAACCAGACCTATTAGCCCGAACGATATTCTCAAACTCATTACCCATTGTATGATAGGCGTTTTGCCAATAGGCCACAGCCGGCTCTGGTAGCTCATTGGTAAACCAACTCATCTCCGAGATGACGGCAATCCCGTTGTTAGAAACAAGCGGTCGCCAGATTTTAAGAGCCTGCTCAAACCCAAGATTATAAGCAGCCCCCTCAGACCAAAGTAGATCAACTGAACCCACTGACCAATCAAGTTTAGCCATGTCACCATGAATTGGAATGATTAAATGCTCAAGACCAAGCTGTTTTGCTCGGGTTTTGAGTTCGTCGATAAAAACCGACGAGGAATCCACTGCCATGACAGGGCTTTGGTAGTATTGTGCCAGCAGTAAAGCACTAGCACCACTTCCACATCCTAGATCGGCAATTCGCGGCTTGAGGGGCAAAATAGAGAGATTACTCAAAATTTTTAGGGAGAAGTCAGAGTCGCCGGGCCCTTTACGGTCAAGTCCACGGTGTAAATCAGTTAAAGCGGCAACATACTCAGTTTGATTGTCTGTAGTCACAGAGATTTTTGCTGGCTCTAATAGCTGAAAACAGCCCATTCCTACCCTTCGACTTGGTTCAGGGCAAGGCTTAATCGGTTAGGCGATCGTTCCCGTTAGGGGGGAACTAGGACTAGCATAGGACTTAATCGGCATTCTTCCCGCTAAATGGGCTAAACGTCCCGCTTTTGCCGCCATTGCCATGGCTTGGGCCATCATAGCCGGATTGGCTGCCATAGCGATCGCACTGTTAATTAATAAAGCATCGGCCCCCATTTCCATGGCCCGGGCCGCTTCTGAGGGTGTACCGATCCCGGCATCTACTACCACAGGAATTTGGGATGATTCGATGATAATTGCGATATTTGCCTCATTTTTCAGCCCCTGTCCCGACCCAATCGGCGATCCTAGGGGCATAACCGTGGCGCAGCCAGCTTCCTCTAAACGTTTGGCTAAGAGAGGATCGGCGTTAATATAGGGCAGTACGGCAAAACCTTCTTTAACTAATTGTTCGGCCGCTTGCAAAGTTCCGATCGGATCGGGTAATAAATATTTAGGATCGGGAATAACTTCGAGTTTAATAAAGTTATTGTCTTCCTGTCCCAATAATTTGGCCATTTCCCGTCCTAAACGAGCCACCCGAATCGCTTCTTCGGCCGTTTGACAACCGGCAGTGTTGGGTAACATCCAAATTTTAGACCAATCGATCGCCTCTGCTAATCCCTCATGACCGGGTGCGTTCGTTTGTACTCGTCTAACGGCAACGGTGACAATCTGACATTCACTGGCACTAATACTTTCCTGCATAGTCGTCAGATTGGCATATTTGCCAGTCCCAGTCATCAAGCGGGAGTGAAAGGTTTTCCCAGCAATAGTGAGGCGATCATTTTGGGGCGATAAAAGCGCTTGGGGTTTATTCTCAATAATAGTTAAGGACATAGGTGGAATAGTAACGGGTGATGGTTGATTAAAGCGATCGCATCGAAAATGGGCCAAAATGGGATTAACTTTGTCATTAATCACCAGGTCAGCGATTAAGGAAGCAGTGACAGGAGCTAGTAAAATGCCATTGCGATAGTGACCGGTGGCTAAAATCAGGTTATCACAGCTACTGCGGCCTAAAATGGGTAATTCATCTGGTGTACCCGGACGGAATCCCCACCATATTTCCTCGATTTCCCAGTCAGCTAAAGGGGGATAGAGACGGGTGGCCCGCTCAAAAAGGGTTTGTAGTCCTTGGGGTGTATTACCCGTTTGCCAGGCCACTGTTTCGGAAGTAGCCCCGATAATTAAACGACCATTGCGACGGGGAACCAGATAGGTTTGGGGACCGAATAAAACCCTAGTTAAGGTCTGGTTAGGGGGCATTTTTACCGCGGCCATTTGACCTTTGACGGGATGGATAGGGAGGGGTAAAAGTTGACTGGCCCAGGATCCCGTCGCTAAAATGTAAATTTTTGCTTCTAATTCCCCAATTGAGGTATAAATACTCTTGACTTTTCCCTGCTTTTGTTGTATGGCGTGGACTTCTACCCCTTGGCGAATTTCTACCCCTAAATTTTCGGCCGCTTGTTGCAGCGCCGTCACTAGCTGCCGGTTATCCACTTGTCCATCGTCGGGATACCACCAACCACCGACCACATCTTTACCTAATCCGGGTTGGTAGAGGTGAACTGCATTGCTGTCTAACCAAATTTTATTAACTTCCTCGGTAGTAACGGGCTGATCTAGCTCGTAAACGGGAGCAAGAATACCACAGGGATAGTAACCGCTGTTTATCCCCGTTAAATCCTCGATTTTGCGGCTCCATTCTGGATATAGCCAGCGCGATTGCAGGCAAAGATCGAGAAACGGACCTGGGGGAATCCCTTCTGCATGGGGGGCCAACATTCCCGCAGCCGCACGACTAGCGGCCTGAGCTATATCTCGAACTAGGAGGGTAACTTTTGCCCCGCGCAATTGCAAATCGACGGCGATCGCTAATCCGATGATACCACCGCCCAGGATCAAAATTTCGCTAGTTGAGTTCATAAAAGTCTCTGGCACCGAAAAGAATTACTGGAATGACAAGCAATTAGAAGTTAAAACAAGAAAGACGCAGTAAAATAGCATATATATTTTTTTATCCCAATTAATCATAATTTTTAGCTTGATTGACTGCTAAACTCGCAATTAGTGGGCCGAGAGGGGGAAGAAGTGAGGCTACTGGCATAATTTAAGCTTAAGATGATTTGTAGTCAATCTTTTCTAAGCTTCCCTTTTTCTTTAGAGCTTATGACTTCCCCTGCTGTCGATCGAGTTTATCAAGGTCAATTCGGAGAGTTTACGATTACGGATAGCGATCGCCTAGGGGTGCGTCTCTACCGTCTGGGTTTAAATTTAGCGGCTTTTAGTTTCGCTGTCGCTACAATTATAGTTCTCACTCGACCGCAATTATTGCCCCTGACCAACCTTTTATACATTGGTTTTTGTCTGGGGTTAGGCATCAGTTTACTGACTATCCATATTTATTTAATTCCCCTCCATCGTCTCCTGCAAGTTTTTTGGCTAATCGGGGCGATTACTTCCCTAATTTTCAGCCTCTATTCTCACCTTTCCCCCCTAGAATTTGTCTATAACCATCCGGTGAGTTTATTCGGTGTCGGCTTTATTTTTGCTAGTCTCACAGGGATTTATTTCAAAGAAGCTTTTTGTTTTAATCGTCTAGAAACCAAGCTTTTAACCCCTCTAGTTCCCACCCTTTTACTCGGTCATCTTTTGGGGATATTGCCCTTAAATTGGGAAAAGGGGCTATTAATTCTCTGGGCGACTTTATTCGTTATCTTTGCTCTGAGAAAATTAAGCCAACCTCTCCCCAACGATATCGGTGATAAATCGGTCTTTGAACATCTTAATCATTGATAACTGATAACTGATCACTGATAACTGATCACTGATCACTGATAACTGATAACTGATAACTGATAACTGTTACTTATCTGGGGGCCTCGATGGTAGCCGGATTAGCGGTATTGGGAGTCTTGCTAGTGAACATTTGTATTAGACTAAAACCGACAAAAGCGAGTAAAGCTATGCCACCAATAGTAGTAACAATTTTACCCACGAGATTTTCTGTGCGGGGTTGTTCGGGGGCATCCTCGTTGGGATCCTCCGAATGGGCAAAACGATTGTAGAGGAAATCGAGAGCTTCATTGCGGAGTTCGTAGTAACGGGGATCCTCGGTAATTTGGGAACGAACCCGGGGACGAGCAAAAGGCATCTTTAACACCTCCCCGATTTTAGCGCTTGGGCCGTTGGTCATCATCACCAAGCGGTCGCACAAGAACAAAGCCTCATCGATATCGTGGGTAATCATCAACACGGTTAACTGGTGTTCTTGCCAGATTTTCAGCAATTCTTCCTGTAATTCCTCTTTAGTGATCGCATCTAAGGCCCCAAAAGGTTCATCGAGGATGAGGACTTGGGGACGAATGGCCAGGGCGCGGGCGATCGCTACCCGTTGTTTCATACCTCCCGATAATTGGGGGGGTTTTTTCTGGGCTGCTTCTGTCAATCCCACTAAGGATAGATTTTCTTCCACAATCTTCACCTTCTCAGCGTGAGATTTTTGGGGATAAACCGAACTAACCCCGATATAAACGTTCTCAAAGGCAGTTTTCCAGGGCAGAAGCGAATAATTTTGGAATACCATCATCCGGTCTGGCCCCGGTTCTTTAACCTCTTTATCCTGTAGCAGCACTTGCCCACGACTAGGAGAAGAAAACCCCGCCACCATATTTAAAAGGGTCGATTTACCGCAGCCGGAGTGACCGATAATGCAGACAAATTCCCCCTCATTGACTTGCAGCTCCACACCGTCTAAAACGGTGTAAACCCCTTCGTGGGAGGGGTATTCTTTGGCAACATTACTAACTAATAAAAAAGGCTGGGTAGTAGTGGTGGAATTCACGGTCTTATCAGTAAAAGTTTGCATAATTCGTCCTAGATTTATTTTAAGGTGGGCAAAGCCCACCACAACTATTAATTCGGGTCTGCTGAAAAAGTTTTTCGTGGGGTGTGGGGTGTGGGGTGTAGGGTTTTAGAGATTTTCATCTGGTCAATTACCTAATTTTCAGGGAAAAAGTCCCGGAATTTTCCCCCCGATCACTCCCGCAAAAGTCTAAAAGTTTTACCCAACAAGGTTTTTAGATTTATTCAGCCAACCTTAATTAGCGACAGGATCATCGAGGAGAACTTCCGAGACGCGATAATCGCGACGGATCGAGAAACGTTCCAGATAGCCGATCGGATCGTCAGGATTAAAAATAAGACGATCAAAGAGGGCAAAACTGTGGCGATCGGGTTCCAAATCGGGAAGGCCCAGGGACCGGCAAGCTTCACCAAACAGATCGGGACGACGGACGCGTTCAATCACTTCTACCCAGTTGCGGGGGAACGGTGCGTAACCCCAACGGGCAAGCTGAGTTAGGGTCCATAGGGCCTCACTGCGGCCTGGACAGTTAGCTTGATCGACGTAAAACTGGTTAAATCGGAATAGGGGTTCGGGGGCAGTTCCTAAACCGCGATCGTAACCATCGAGGAAACCGGGGCGGATAATTGCCCTATCCACGCCCACATACTGGGGCTGACTGAGAATATTAACGATTTCTTCTCGATTACGCTGATCATCGCAGTATTCGCAGGCTTTAATTAAAGCTTTCACCATGGCGATATGGGTTTCGGGATGTTTCGCTGCCCAAGTTTCCTTGACTCCGAGGACTTTTTCCTGGTGTCCGGGCCAAATATCGAGATCGGTGGCGATAACGTAGCCTAATTTTTCGTGAACGGCGTAGGAGTTCCAGGGTTCCCCCACACAATAACCGTCGATCTTACCCGCTTTTAGCAGGGAAACCATCTGAGGCGGCGGAATTACGGCTAAATTGACATCACTATCAGGATCGATGTCGCCACTAGCTAACCAGTAGCGTAACAGTAGATTGTGCATGGAAGCGGGGTGAACCATGCCGAAAGTGGCGATTTTATCGGGACTTTGCTGGAGGGCATCCTTTAAGTCCTCGAGTTTTTCTACCCCCAATTCCCTGTATTTATTACTGAGGGTGATGGCGTTACCGTTGCGACTGAGTACCAAGGCGCTAATGACGGGGACAGAGGGCTTATTGCCAGCGCCAATGGTCATGCTGAGGGGCATTCCCGCCACCATCTGGGCCGCATCGAGACGACCGGTGGCTACTCCTTGGGCGAGCGCTTTCCAGTTGGGTTCCCGTTGCAGGACAACATCCTCTAATCCTTCCTCAGCGAAGAAACCTTTCTCTTTGGCGATAATAATCGGAGCGCAATCCGTGAGGGGGATAAAACCGATGGTGGGATTGGTTTTCAGTCTGGTAGCTTGACCAATCACTGTTACCGGTTCGGTGGGTTGACCGACTTTCTTCGATCGCTTCTGTTGGTTGAGGAAATAAACGATCTCGTTACGGAGGGAGTAGTAACTAGGGTGATTAACTACTTCTAAACGATGCCGGGGCCGGGGAATGGGAACATCGAGAATCTGACCGATATGGGCCTCCGGACCGGTGGTTAACATCACCACTCGATCGGATAGTAATAGGGCTTCATCCACATCGTGCGTGACCATGATACAGGTAACGTGGCTTTCTTCGACGATTTCCATCAAACGTTCTTGTAAATTGCCTCTGGTTAACGCATCCAGCGCCCCAAAGGGTTCATCGAGTAGCAGGACTTTTGGCCGTAGGGCCAAAGCGCGGGCGATCGCTACCCGTTGTTTCATGCCTCCCGATAATTCTCCCGGTCGTTTGTTGGCCGCATGGCGCAGGTGTACCATATCGATACTATGTTCGATGACACTTTTGCGTTCAGCAGCCGGCAGATGACGCAGCACACGGTTAACTCCTAGGGCGATATTTTCCCGGACGGTTAACCAGGGCAACAGCGAATAATTCTGGAAGACCACCATGCGATCGGGACCGGGACCTTTAATTTCTTTTCCCTCTAAAATCACCCCTCCCACCGTCGGGCGATCGAGTCCAGCGACCATATTTAAGAGGGTGGATTTCCCGCAACCGGAATGACCGATTAAAGAGATAAATTCCCCTTGAGTAACGCTGAGATCGATATTTTTCAGGGCGATATATTGACGGCCATCGGGGAGAGGGAAAACCTTATCAATGTGATCGACTTCAATAAATGCAGACATTTTCAGTTATCAGTTATCAGTTATCAGTTATCAGTTATCGGTTATCAGTTATCAGTTAAGTAGGGAGGCACAATTATTTGTAGGATGGGTTAGCGGTAGCGTAACATAATCGGGCGTTGGGTTTCATACTTCAACCCAACCTACGTTCATCTTATATTTAATTCCACCCACCTACTTATCAGTTATCAGTTATCAGTTATCAGTTATCAGATGTGAGTTTTTAGTTTACTGTTTACTTAAAAAGCTCCCCACACCCTGCCCCTACCAAAAAAATTTTTGCCGCAAACCCTATTTATTTTCTTCGGGTACAACTAATTTAGCGATGTAGGCCATGAGGCGATCGAGTAGGAAACCAACAATACCTACATAAATCAGAGCGAGGATAATTTCACTGATCATAGAACTATTCCAAGCATCCCAGATAAAGAAGCCAATTCCCACGCCACCGATCAGCATTTCTGCCGCTACAATCGCCAACCAAGATAAACCGATACCGATTCTTAATCCGGTGAAAACGTAGGGAACAGTAGCGGGAAAAAGAATGTTAAAAAAGTATTCAACTTTGGATAATTTTAGCACTCTAGAGACGTTTTTATAGTCTTGGGGAACCTGTTGCACTCCCACGGCTGTATTAATAATAATTGGCCAAATTGCTGTAATAAAAATTACAAATATGGCACTAGGTTCGTTATTGCGAAAAGCCGCTAGGGAGATCGGTAGCCAAGCTAGGGGGGGAACGGTACGCAGGATTTGAAAAATCGGATCGATCGCATCATAAATTAGGGCGCTACTACCGATTAAAATACCCGCAGCAATGCCAACAATAGCGGCAAGGGTAAAACCGACGGCCACCCGTTGTAAACTGGCGAAAATTTGCCAGAATAACCCCACATCCGTGCCACCATTATTGAAGAAGGGATTAATAATTAATTCCCAGGTATCGCTAACCACTTTAGTGGGACTAGGAAGGGGAGCATCGGGACTAAAACAGAGAATTTGCCAGATGAGAAGGAAAATTAATAAAGCAATCGCCGAAGTTGCTAGTTTGGATAATTTTTTTTTCAGGTCTTTTACCCATTTCTGACCTTGAGAACGACGAGAAATAGAAACAGCCATAATCAGTTATCAGTTATCAGTTATCAGTTATCAGTGGTTGAGTTATCAGTGGTTAAGTGGTTCAGTTATCAGCTATCAGAAAATCATCTTTAACTGATTACTGAACACTGATTTAAACCTTTTTAATCTTGAGAGATTTCAGGTAAGCGGTGGGATTTTCAGGGTCAAAAGTAACACCATCAAAGAAAGTTTCCACACCGCGAGAAGGGGTAGCGGGAATTTGATCGGCTGGAACATTGAGGGCTGTGGCGGCTTCTCTCCAGATATCTTCCCGGTTAACTTTATCAACTAAAGCTTTGATGTCTGTATCGGCGGGAATATAGCCCCAACGGATGTCTTCAGTTACAAACCAAGTATCATGACTCTTGTAGGGATAGGAAGCGTTATCAGCCCAGAATTTCATGGCTACGGGGCTATTTTCGATTTTGCGACCATCACCGAAATCGATATTACCCTGCATTCTGCCCAAGATATCGGCGGGGTCAATTTTCAGCCATTCCCGTCCCGAAATAATCTCGCACATTTCCTTAACATTAGCGGGATCATTGCACCATTGCTGCGCTTCCAGAACAGCCATAGTTAAAGCTTTTGCCGCTTTGGGATTTTTATCCACCCAATCGGCGCGCATAGTTAGGGCTTTTTCGGGGTGATCTTTCCAAAGTTCCCCGGTAATCAAGGCCGAATAACCGAGTTTTTTGTTAACCAATTGGGCGTTCCAAGGTTCCCCCACACAGAAAGCTTGCATAGTGCCGACTTTCATGTTAGCCACCATTTGTGCTGGTGGCACGACAATTAGGGATAGGTCTTTGTTCGGATCGATACCACTGGCGGCTAACCAATAGCGCATCCAGAGATCGTGAGTACCACCGGGGAAAGTGACGGCGGCTTTAACTTCTTTGCCCGCAGATTTAGCTTTAGCAAAGGATTCTTTCAGTACACCGCTATCGAGGCCAACTTTCAGGTCTATATATTCATTAGAAATGGAAACTGCTTGACCGTTGGTATTCAAACGCGCCAGAATATACATCGGTACGGGCTGTTTGGTGATTTTGCCCAAGGTCATTAGGTAGGGTATGGGGGATAAAATATGCGCCCCATCGATACCGTTACCCGCCGAACCTAATTCGAGGTTATCCCGGGTTGCTGCCCAAGAGGCTTGTTTCATCACTTGCACATCGGGCATCCCGTGTTTAGCGAATAAACCTTTTTCTTTGGCGATAATTAAGGGGGCAGCGTCGGTGAGGGCAATAAAACCTAGTTTAGCGGTGGTGACTTCGGGGGTTTCTCCACTGGCAACGGGGGAAGCGGCAGGACTGCCGGCCGGGGAGGGACTGGTCGCGGTATTATTGGGAGTGGCGCAACCGTGGAGAATTGCTGTTCCTACGGCAGTTGCCCCGGCAGTGAAGATAAATCTACGTCTAGAAAGTTTACTCATGGACTAAAAAATCGTGATTAGAAACTAAACAAAGGTAAGGTGATGAAACGGCGAAAAATTCTCATTATTTCCCCTAACTGACTGCGGTGATAACCGAGAAAATTTCTGGAAAGTAACTGTTGATTCAGTAAGGGTGCTTTAATTATTTTTATCTCTCGATCGCTTTTGCTTCTCCATCTGGGGAGATTTAGCAGTGGTTTTTGTCTAAGAGATTTTTTCTAGAAGCATAACGGTTTTGAGGAGTCGATAGGTAGATAGGGGCGGTTTTTGGTCATCTGGGCTAGAAAGATCAGTTTATTTCAGGGTTATTACCGAAGCAATTAACTTAAATTTACAGTCTTCAACGGGAAAGATAGTATAGATTGTTACAAAATACTGTCAGTCATGTAATAAAAGCATAAAAATTTGTCTGAAACGCATGGTGGGGCGATGGGGATTTTTAGCTATCTTGACTCAGTTATCGGATTTGAGTTTGCAGTTCAATGATTACTGGTTGGGTGCAGCTCACATTTGTGAATCTCTCCCACTTATGATGAGCAGCAGAAGTTATTACGCCAATGGTAGGGTCGCGTGCGCCCAAAATGTAATATAGATATTTCGCCAAAATTGAGATGCACCAGGCGCGGGCGGCTTATTTTGATTAATGCAGAGGAAATTCGCTATATTGAATTTTGGCAGCATCAAACAGAGATAACTTAAATGTCGGACAAACAAGAAAGACGATATGATAAATTTAAGCGCGGCTATCAAGCTAAAATTGATAAACCCCCCGGTAAACCGCCCCAGGGTGGTTCTAATGTTAAACCGCCACCAAATCAGGACAAGGAGAAAAAATAAAAGTTCTTGGGTGGCTATTCCCCCTTTTCCCCTTTCCCTGTTCTAACTGATAACTGATAACTGATAAGTAGGTAGGTATTAAAAGTTTTCAGATCCCCCCGCCTATCGGCACCCCCCTTATTAAGGGGGGCAGGGGGGATCGAACCTAAAATCCATTTTTAGTTTAATTATAACTAGCTACTTAACTGATAACTGATAACTGATAACTGATAACTGATAACTGAATATGGCTTATTCTCGCATTAAAAAACTAGCAAATTATCTACGTCCCCATTGGCAAATAGTAACTGGTGGGGTAGTTGCTTTGCTTATTGTTAATCTTTTGGGTGTTTATATACCGCTTTTAATCCGGGATAGCATCGATGATTTAAGTAAATCCTTTGACTTCCAAAAAATCATTTACTATGTGATTGTCATTGTCGCTTTAGCCTCGATTATGTGGTTTATCCGCATGATTTCCAGAGTGCTATTATTCGGGATCGGTCGTCAGGTAGAGTTCGATCTTAAACAAAAAATCTTTCAGCATTTATTAACCCTTGAACCTGCCTATTTTTCTCGGCAAACTTCAGGAGATTTAATCAACCGTGCCACTAGCGATGTGGATAATATTCGTCGTTTGGTGGGTTTTGCTTTGCTTAGTTTAGCTAATACTTTTTTTGCCTATGGGTTAACTTTACCCGTGATGTTAGCGATTCATATTCCCCTTTCAGTCGCCGCCATTTCTGTCTATCCTTTGATGTTAATTGCTGTGCAGTTATTTAGTGGTCGTCTCCAGCGGCAACAGAAAACAGTACAAGAAAAACTCTCGCATCTAAGCGATTTAATTCAAGAGGATATGAGTGGTATCACTCTGATTAAAATCTATGCCCAAGAAGCTAACGAGCGCCTAGCATTTAAGCAAAGAAATCGCGAATTATTACAGGCTAATTTAGATTTAGTCCAGACTCGTAATTTTCTTTTTCCCCTGATTGAAGCTTTAGCCTATGTAAGTTTATTGGCCTTGCTTGCCCTAGGTACTAGACAAATTATAGCGGGTAATATCACCATTGGAGACTTTATTGCTCTGTTAATTTTGGCGGAAAGATTAGTTTTTCCTACTGCTTTATTAGGTTTTACTATTACGGCCTACCAACAGGGAGAAGTGAGTATTGATCGCCTAGAAACTATCCTGTTAGCTGAGGCTAAAATTAAAGACAATGCCGATTGTATTCACTTAAAAAATATTCAAGGAAAAATTACCGCCAAAGCCTTGACTTTTTTCTATCCTGATGCTAAGGAACCAGCCTTAAAATCTCTTTCTTTTACCATTAATCCGGGGGAAACGGTAGCGGTTGTCGGTGCGATCAGGTCGGGAAAATCTACCCTTGCTAACGCTATTCCCCGTCTGTTGAATATTGCTGAGGGACAGTTATTTATTGATAATCAAGATGTGACTCAAATTGCTCTTGAAGATCTGCGAAAAGCGATCGCTTATGTTCCCCAAGAAAGTTTTTTATTTAGTACCACCATTGAAGATAATATCCGTTATGGCGATCCGCTGCTGAATTTTTCGGCAGTGAAATCGGCGGCCAAACAAGCGAGAATTGAGGAGGAAATCGAGAATTTCCCGCAAAAATACGGAACTTTAGTGGGAGAACGTGGGATTACTCTTTCCGGTGGTCAGCGTCAACGGGCCTCTTTAGCGCGTGCTTTAGCCATCCAAGCACCGATTTTAATCCTTGATGATGCCCTATCTAGCGTCGATAATCAAACTGCCACGGCTATTTTGGAAAATCTCGCCCAAGAAAGCCAAAAAACCGTGATTTTTATCTCCCATCAATTATTGGCCGCTGCCACTGCTGATCGCATTTTTGTCATGGATCGCGGAGAAATTGTCCAGATGGGAACCCACGAGGAGTTAATCGCAATCCCCGGAGTCTATCAAAATCTCTGGCAACAGCAGCAGTTAGAGTCTAAGGTTTTAGATTAACCAATAAGATAGGCAATCTCCTAGTTATTACCATTTAACCCAGATTTTCTGGCTATTTTGTCGATTTAATGGCAGTAAAAGCCAAGAATCTCACTCAACACTTTATCAAAATTTCTAGCCAATTTTTGTGTTATCTTGATTTCTCGTAGCACAGGTAATGTGCTAAAAACCTAATAGAAGTTCACTTGCACCGAGAAATTCATGCTTAAAAATCTGACTAAAACCGCTCTTTTAGCCACTGCTACTCTGATCGGTGTCCCTAGCGTCTTAATTCAGCCGACATTTGCCCAAATGCCTAGTCTAGGAGATGGTATCATCTGTACGGCAACTGGCAAAACCGCCCAAGGAGTAAAACTCTATGTTTATACTTCTGAAATTGATGACGACTCAATCAACAAAAAAGAACCGGTGACACTGACAATGGTTTCTCCGGTTAGTGATGTGACGGAAGGGCAAATTTTGGTAATTAACAAAGACGATAACACCGTAACGATTGATAATTTTGCTGCCGCAACTCCCCCGGAAATGCAGCCGGTAGGATTAGCTGTCACTACCTACCAAGGTAGAAATACTTTTAGCGGAAAAAGTCAAGCAGGAACACCGGTTAGTTTTACCCTAGAAAACAATCTTCGCACCATTACAGTTAAGCATGGTGGTGATTCTTTCACGGGAGTCTGTCACTAAAACTACCCGAAGATGGGTTAAAAGTTTTGTTAGTTCTCTTTAATTTGAGCATCTCAAAAGCTGGTTGTTATATTAACCCAGCTTTTTTAATTATAATTAGTTATCTTTTAGCGACAATGAACAAGAATCAACTTTTAAGCGAACCTTTTTTACAATTACCCACCGAAACATCAATACAAGTGGTTTGGTTTACGGAATTTTTTGGCACTCGTCATCAGGTACGCTACGGGGAAAAACTAGAGAAAATGATCCCCGCTCGCACTAGCAAATTAACTAGAGTTAGAGAAGATGCTCAATCGAGAACCGTTAAAGCTTATCAATCTTTAACCGATCGAGAAATCTGGCGACATCAGGCCGAAATTACTGATTTAAATCCAGGGGAAAGGATTCCCTATCAAGTCACCAGTTTTCAGGAAAATACAGCGATTAGAAGTAATATTTATACCCTTACTCCAAGACCAAAAAAAGGAACTAATCTCAAAATTCTGCTCACTTCCGATCATCAATTAATGCCTATGACTGCCGCTAATTTGCAAAAAGTTAGCGAAACTATTGGACAGGTAGATGCAGTTTTTTTAGCAGGAGATTTAGTCAATATACCCGATCGAGCTTCCGAATGGTTTGATGATAGTCGCGGTGGGGCATTCTTTCCCTGTTTACAAGGTCGTGCTAATTATCCTCTTACCAAGAATGGTATTCAGACTATTTATAAAGGGGGAGAAATTATTCAAAATGCTCCCTTATTTACTGCTATTGGTAATCATGAAGTTATGGGCAGATTTTCTACTTCTATAGATTTAAATGAACAGTTTAAAGATGCTATTCCTCAGTTTATTGCTAAAAAACTAGCGGAGGATACAGCAGCAATTAGTGAAAACTGGCTAAAAAATCATGCTTTCAACACAGAAACCTACCAAGAAATTTTTTCTTTGCCTCAAAATAAATATTATTCTCTGAGCTTTGGTGATATTCGTTTAGTGGTTTTATATGTTACTAATATCTGGAGAAATCCCAATTTAGAACCCAATGGAAGGGGAAGATATTACGAAAATCAAAGAGACTTAGATAGACCAGATCGCTGGGGTTATGGTCAGCATATTTTTGAGCCAATTGCTCAGGGTAGTCCTCAATATCAATGGTTAGAAAAAGAGTTAAATAGTCGAGAATTTCAAGAGGCTAAATATAAGGTAGTTATGTTTCATCATCCTCCCCATACCCTAGGAGTAAATATCGTTCCACCCTACACCGATCCCGTGCCGACAATTCAACGGGATGCCACGGGAAAAGTTACATCGGTACGCTATGATTATCCTCAAGAAAATGATTATATTATTCGTGATTTAATTCCTTTATTAGAATCAGCTAAGGTTAATTTGGTTTTTTATGGTCATTCTCATTTATGGAATCGTTTTCTTAGTCCTCATGGTATGAATTTTCTCGAATCTTCTAACGTTGGTAATAGTTATGGTGCTTATTTAGGTGATAAAAAACGTCCTGTCCCTCTCGATAGAAATTATGCGGCTATCGGTAATCCCAATGGACTACCAGCAATTATCCCGAATATTGCCCCTCTAGTGGATTGGGTTAATCAACCTTTATCCTATATTGCCAGTAATGATGTGACGGTTTTTAGCATTTTAGATACAGAAAAAGGAACCGTGAGCAGTTATCGTTTTGATACTCGTTATCCTGACTCCGAGGTAATTAAATTTGATGAATTTGACCTTTTTAGCATAGGTGAAGTATAATAAAATTAAAAGATGCTGGTTAAATAGATTCTCTTAGGGGTAATTGTATGACTACTGTTACTAGCAATGATATTCAAGAATTGAAAGACTTACTCTCGGCAATGCGACAGGAAAACCGCGAGCAAATGATTTCTTTGCGACAGGAAAACCGCGAGCAGATGATTTCCCTGCGAGAAGATACCCGTGAGCAAATAAGTTCCCTACGAGAAGAAACCCGCGAGCAAATAAGTTCCCTGCGAGAAGAAACCCGCGAGCAAATAAGTTCCCTGCGAGAAGAAACCCGCGAGCAAATTGATACGCTAAAGGAAGATAATCGCCAACAACTAGAAACCCTGAGAGAAGAAAATAACAAGCAATTTGTTAACCTACACAAAGAAATCACGGAAGTCAAAATTATCACAGCTAAAATTGAAGGAACAATTCAATCCCAAGCAGTATTAACCCAAAAAATTCCCGATTTAATCGAGAAAGTTGGGGAATTAAAAAACTGGAAACAAATAGCTATTGTTGCTATCACTGCTTTTACCAGTGCCACAATTACTTGGTTTATTCGAGGAGGAAATTTGAAACCTTAAAGTCTAGTATTTTTCTAAATTCCTAATTGGTGCATTTGCAGCATAATCGGTTTCAGGGTTTCTCCGAAAGCGGTTAAAGAGTATGCAACGTTGGCAGGAATTTCTGGATAAACTTTTTGGTGAATCAGTCCATCTAAGTAAGTAGTTATAATTAAATTAAAAATGGATTTTAGGTTCGATCCCCCCTTGATCCCCCCTTAATAAGGGGGGCATCTGATAATTTTTAACGCCTACCTACTTAATACTAAATCTGGTTATTAAAGACTGATTATCTATTGCCGCTTTTGCCTGTCCTGATATGTAGCCTATACTCAACAGATTAATTTTAGACGGTGAACGATAAAGGGCGCAAACCTTACGCCCTTTACAGAATGATTTTAAACCGATTCCTCTAGCAAAATTGTCTGTTTACCCGACGTTAATAATAACTGGGTTTGCTTAATTTCTCCCTTGTGGTTACGCCATTGAATGTCAACGGGTAAAGCGGTATTAGGGTCAATTTTGCCTAAACCAAAGTGTAGCACTGGACTTCTCACACCAGAATGACCATTGCCCCCATCTACCTGCGCCACTAGCTGACTGCCATCAGGTAGAGACACCTTAACCGCTGCGCCAATTGCGGGGATACCCATTTTCCCTTTTTCTGAAGAAGGATTAGGGGAGATCGCAGGGGTTAAAAGCTCTAATTCCAGAGATTGACCGATATTTGGACTATCATTACGATAAAAATAAGAGGTTTCCCACTGATTTGCTACTACAAAGTCTAAATCCCCATCTCCATCCACATCGGCGGTGGCAATTCCTCTGGTGACAGAGGGATCATCTAAGCTTAATTGCGATGCCAAATCATAGTAACGTCCATCTTTACCCCGCACAAAAAAGGGATTATGTTGATGACCACTTAAATCGTCTCCATCTTGGAAATGAAACCAACTATTGGGGATTTTCAGGACTTGATCATTACTCATGGCTAACTCATGTAATTCTGGCCAACGATTGATGTCACCCTTACGAAATCCTGTAGCTTGTAACGCTTCTAACTCCCCATCATTGTCGAAATCGCCGAATTTTGTTTCCCAACTCCAGCCACTACGAGAGACTCCCAGGGGTTCGCTTTTATCGACATAAGGGGCGATTCCTCGAGACATTTTCTCCGTTTCTCCCGTACTGGTAAAGAGAAAATGACTTTCCTCTAGGGCGTATTCCGAAGCAATATTACTCACATAGATGTCTAAGAGTCCATCATGGTTAATATCCCCGAAATCTACCCCCATTCCCTTAAAGCCATCATGGCCCAGTACCTTAGAATTAGGTGTCGTTAACCCTTTTTGCCCTTCCAGTAAGGCAAATTGGAGATGTCCTCTAGTAGAACGATTATGTAAGAGGCGATCGGGTCCGAAATCATTGGCAAAATAAATCTCTGGCAATAAATCCCCGTCTAAATCGGCTGTTCCGACGGCCAATGTCCAACCATGAGCAATTTTCTCCTCAAAAGCATCTTGGACTTCTTGATAAGTCACTCCAGTGGTAGAGGCATCGGACCACAAGAAAACTCGATTTTTACCGCCATTATAAGCACGGGTCATCGAATCTTGCATTTTTTCGATTTTCTGGGAATTGACATCCAAAATCTCGGCATTATCTTGGAAGTAATTGCCAATGATTAAGTCTGGGTGTCCGTCCCCATCTAAATCCGAGAAGGTTGCCGCATTGGTGTACCATTTTTCCCTTTTTTGGCTGATTTGCTGCTGAAGATAACCTTGATCTTGCTTGATAAAAGCGATCGGTGTTCGTCCCCAATAATACACCAATAGATCCCTGAGTCCATCTTCATTGAGATCACTGGGAATACATCCCATCGGGGCCATGGTTTGGTCGTTATAGTCAAAATCGGTGACATTGAGGGTGAAGGGCTGATAACGATTGCCCGTACCCGGAACAGGCGAGATAATCACCTGATTGCTTTGGGTTTCTACATGACAGAGATCATTATCCCAGCCATCTCCATCGAGATCCCCCAGGGCAACTGCCGCCCCAACTGCCGAAATCCAGCCCGAATGACGGCTTAAACTGGGATTTGTCGGTCTTTCTACTTGATAGGGTTGATTTTCTAATTCGGGTAAGGGAAAACGAGTAAAGGCAAAGCGAGAAGCGATCGCATCTCTTTCGGCCATTGATAGGGCAGGGAGACGGGAAACAAAGAATAAGACTAAAATTAGCCCCAATGCCAAGATAGACTTGCTATAGCGTCGGATGAATTTTTCCAAACGATTCATGGTTTCAAAGAAGTAACTACATTCAATCTAAGCTTAAGACAGTTTAGGGGATTAGGTGCGAAAATGACTTTGGATGGCTTGTCGCCATTGTTCATAGGCAGGGATTTGGTCGTGGTAATCTAAGCCGATGAGGGTATCATCAGTGATCTTGGCTGTTTCAGTCATAGCCATTCCACACAAAATTTTACAGGCTATTTCGGTGTTTTCTGTGCAGTTTTCAGCTAGTAAACGTGCTTTTGCCGCAAAAGCTGCTCCCTGGGCTAATTCGGCTCTATAAGGTTCAGCCAGCTGTTTTAAATGTTGAATTTCTTCGGGAGACACTCCCCCCGCGTAAGTGCAAGCCAAGCCGATCCCACTCCATAAATGGGGTTGAAGCAGCGGGTCGAATTTTTGGATCTGATTGGCAATTTCGGGAATATTTGCCCCTTTCACAAACCAAAGACTGCGCCCTAACCCTTGGGCAAAGACAAGACGCGCATAACCCGATAATTCTTGAGGAGACTTTCTCTCTCGGATATACTTAGGCCAGGCAAAGTATCCCTGATGAAATCCATAGCCGTCAAGGGCTAACCAACCTAATAGGGAATCTGGAAAATGTTGGGCAGAATGTTCTAATTTTTGGAGATAAAAGCGCAAAGAAAAAGGAATACGGGCTAATTGCCATCCTTTACCTACATAGGCCATGTAAATATGCTTTTTCCCCTCGTTTGCTAAAAAATGCTCAAAGCGATTGCGCTTACCCAGGGTTAAACAATCTAGCAAAGATAAAGCCATCGCTGCCCCTTCATAAGCAAATCCTCTCAAATTGAGCGTGACACCTTCAAGAAGAGGAAACAAGTCCGTGAGAGAATGAGCCATAATTGCTGCATTATAGCCATAGATAAAAGTTTGCCCGATCGTTTCCAAATATATCTGTTTTTGAGGCTGAACAGCCGGGCTGCGGCTTTGCGGATCACAGAGGAATCCACGCTGATTAAAGGTTGCCGCTTGGGGTGAAAGGAGCAACAATCGTTGTGGAAAACGATTTACCTGCCTAGGAGAAAATTTGTGATCAAAATTGACAGCAGGATGCTCGAAGGGTGTGCCTGAGAAATTAGATGCCATTGTTAAAAAAAGTTGACAAAGTTGACAACCCTTGATGGGAGGCCGAAGATATGACCTCATGTTACCTTAAACAAAGTTTATTTGATGAATCCTTATCCTTGTTAACAACCATGGCTAACTTTCGCCTTCAAAATTCCCATTCTTTAAAATATTGGTTTTGGGGTCTTTTAGGAGCTTTTATGGGATTTAGCTTGGGAACAACCGTTATTCTCTTCTATTTTAGACCAGAATCATCCTTGAAAGCTTCCCAGTTATCGATTTCCCCGACGGTTTCTCCTGATACTCCCGAAGCTGTTGCTGCCCTTGGTTATCTTGAACCTCAAGGTGGAATTACTCAAATATCAGCTACTGCCTTTTTGGAAGGAAGTAGAGTAGATAAAATACTGGTAAAACAGGGAGAAAAAGTTGAAAAAGGCGAAATTATGGCTATTTTAGATAATAATGCCCGTTTGCGAGCAGCCCTGAAACAAGCTCAAGCAAATCTGGGTTTAGCAGCATCTAAACTCGAAAAAGTGAGAGAAGGGGCAAAAAAAGGCGAAATTATGGCTCAAGATTCCCGTATGCGTCAAAGCAAAGCGGAATTAGAGGGACAAATAATGAGGCAAAAAGCAGCGATCTCTAGTTTGGAATCGGAACTTGAAGGGGAAAAACTAGGACAAAAAGCTACCGTTGAAAGAATTAAAGCAGAATTAAATAATGCTCTCACAGATTGTCAACGTTATCAATCTTTATACCGTAATGGTGCAGTTTCTCAAGGGGAAAAAGAGCGATTTTGTTTAGAGGCGACAACTACACAAAAAAGACTCCAAGAAGCTGAGGCTAACTTGCAACGCATTACGACTACCTTAGAACAAAAAATTCAGGAAGCCAGAGCCAATCTACAACGAACTCTTAATACTTTAGAACAACAAATTGAAGAAAACCAAGCTATGTTAAGTGCAGTTAGGGAAATTCGTCCTGTTGATCTTCAAATTGCTCAAGATGAAGTAATGACAGCTAAGGCTAATGTAGAACGCGCTCAGGCGGAATTAGAATTATCCTATGTGCGTGCGCCCCATGCAGGAAGAATTTTAAAAATTCATACTTTTCCTGGAGAATTAGTGAAAAATGAAGGAATTTTAGGCTCTTCGTTACTCTTTATGCTAAATCAACAGACAAGATGCCAAGATAACATACTTCTAACCCAAAAATTCCGAAAGTTTCTAAAGCCATAGCCTCTCCGTTTTATTAGT
>VYLK01000092.1_pt1 | contig 36266 bp, 36 predicted proteins | sample 5114321 | NCBI WGS metagenome assembly VYLK01 (sample SAMN12291792, study PRJNA351875) | freshwater metagenome | isolation source: freshwater lake | place: USA: Michigan, MSU2 Lake | collected 2011-08-16
TTAGAATCTCTTTTACATCAACTTTTAAATGAAGAAGGTTTAATTATTAAGTGGGATCGCAAGTTGAAAAACAAGGGTAATTCTGTTAACGCAATTTAAATTACGAACAGCTTATAAATTCAATTATACTCCCTTATCTTTTCACGATTTGATATTAATTGTCAAGCATTCCTTGGCGATTTTCTGGGGAACTATGAGAAAAATATTATCAGGCATCCATGGAATTTCTCTCGGTTTTTGAGCCTGATAAACAATACAGTAGTTACTTGGAATCGATCGAAAGTCTTCGATTTTCCGTAAGTGAGCTATATAAATAGCGTCTTCTCTGGCGATGAGATCATCGATTTTTTGTTGCTCGTCTGGTAGGGTCAGAGCATTCAGTCTTCTAATGTAGAAAGGAGAAGATTGAACTTTTTCAAAATTATTCGATAGGTAAAGAATATACGAGTCACGGGTTAGGTTGATAATGTAGGGAACACTTGATTGATAGGCATCGATCTCTTTTACTAAGGATTCATAATAACTTTTAACTCTAGTATTAAAAAGTTTTCCTTGAAATATGTCTATGTTTTCGGGTTGCTGAAGTCTGCCACTGAATAGATCTTTCGGCCAGTTGTAGTAAACACTAGAAAATTTTAACCCACCCAGGGTGCCGCTAAGATATACGCTCATAGCGCAGATAATACCTAAGATAATATACCGTTGCCATTTGAGTAATTTTGAGGTCATTTCAAAGCCAGAAAGGGTTAGCAATCCCAAACCAATCGAGGAGGCATTCTGTAAGCGAAAAATGCCGAATTTATGTAGAGCTTGCGCGTAGCCGAATAGAGAAACACTGGCAAGTAAAAATATAGCTTTTTCCCGATCTGTAACTGGCAGATTCTTTCTGAAAACTTTCGCCAGTATTGCCTGTATCCAAAATATCGAGTTGCAGAAATTTAATATATAGATTATTCCTCTAATATCGAATCTTAGTATTGGTAAAATAAACATTTTTTTTAAGAAATCAAAAATTAGGTTGTTTACTCCTCCCGAAGAATCTTTGTAATAATCTAAAATAGTAAAGTTCTGAAGATACCAATTCTGCAAAGATGAGGTGTGATAAAGATAAACAAAAAATATTGCAAAGATCGCTATAACTCCTAAATGAAATAATACTATTTTTTTGATAAATGTTTTTCTTTCTTGCTTTGAAGACTTGACAAGTTCCAGCAAGAAATACAAGTAAATCGGTACTATTGTTGGACTAAAAGCGGTTTGTCTAGATAGTACATTCAGGGCGAAAAAAATACCCGCTACACAATACAATAAAATCGGTGAATCTTTTGAGCGACCATTAGACAAAAGTAGTAAACAGATTAACAAGAAAGTATAAGAAAAGTAATTAGACCACGGATAAACGATATACCCCTGCAATAAAAACATCAAAATTGTAGAAAAACTGGCGAGGTTCTTACTGATGATTTTCTGCCAGAGTAAATACGATATGTACAAGCTACAAGAGTAAAATAATCCAGTAATAATACCGATAGAGATCACTTTGTTGCCGAAGATAACTAAAGAGAAACCTTGAATTATCGTCGTTAGAATTCCGTATTGAATAAATATTTCTTTAAAAGGTATAGAGCCGCGAACCAAGTCTATGGCGTTCGCGTACATAAGCCCCCAATGGTGAGCGTCCGTATTAAGTTTTGATTCGATAACGCTAAAAACAAAGCTGACAGTGCACACCGCCACTACCAGTAGATCTGGAACTGCGATCTGGAATTTTTTGAACGAGGGAATATAATGCATCTAAATTCTCACCATCAGACAATCGTATTCTATCACTCGAAGGCTTTTGGCTCTCCTCGACTTTGTGTGATAATTAGGTCGCTACTACTGTACCATAGACCCATTGGTCTGTCAAGATTGAATTGAGAGATTTATCTCTCCTCGCCCCTTCTGCTCTCCCTGCTTGTCTCAACCGATCATTTTAAAATTGACAGAGTACTATCGGTTAAGCAAGATTGCCACGCTTCCCCTCCGCGAACCGCCTTCAATCGAATAATTGCCCGCCACAGTCAGCTATAAGGCAGCATCCCAGAGCAGCACAGGCAGGATGCCTGTTCTACATAAGATCTCTTGCATAAGTCTAGACAAAATAGGATAAAATAGTCCAAGAGTTAAGATTGAAAGATGACTTACGAACAAGTAAAAACTTTAAAGCCAACAGAGTTCAAACGCTTGTGTGGAGTGTATCCAGATACATTTAAGGATATGGTAACAGTCCTAAAGGCAGAAAAAGTTTGGCAAAAAAAGACCGGTAGACCGAGCAAATTGAGTACGGAAGACCAACTACTAATAACATTAGAATATTGGCGAGAATATCGCACCTATTTTCATCTGGGAAATAGTTGGGGTATTAACGAATCAACGGCGTATAGAATTGTTAGGAAAGTAGAGAATATTCTCATCAAATCAGGTCTGTTTAATCTACCAGGAAAAAAAGCCCTATTAGAAAGTAATAGTGAAATAGAAGTAATAGTGGTGGATGTGTCAGAACAGGAGATAGAAAGACCCAAAAAAAACAGAAATCATACTATAGTGGCAAGCAGGGATACCACACATTAAAGTCGCAAGTCGTTGCCGATCTCGCGCAGCGAGCGCGTTGCGACCAAAAAAGCGAGCAGGTAATCTGTGTCCGTTGTGAGAAAGGAAGAGTCCATGATTTTCGACTGTGGAAAGAGAGCAAAATAAGGTTAAATAAGGAAATAGAAATATTAGGGGATAAAGGCTTATCAAGGAATTCAGAAAATCCATCAAAACAGTCAAATTACTCATAAAAAAAAGAAAAAAGAAAAACTAAGTAAAGAGCAAAAAAAGCCAATCGTCAGTTATCACAACGGCGCATAGTTATAGAACATATTCATCGTCGTCTCAAAATATTTCGGATACTTTCATCAAGATACAGAAATCGCAGACGGCGATTTGGTCTGAGATTGAATTTGATTGCTGGTATCTACAATTACGAACTTCGTTACCGACAAAAGGATATATCTTGATTACTTTTGCAAGAGATCTATAGATTCTCTGATTTTATCTCTGGGATAGGCTTCTAGCCTGTCCTTCGTTACAAAGGTGAGATGCAGCCCTTACTCAAATTCTTCTATTTGCGATCGCCCTAATTCTAGAGGAAGTTTTAAAACTCTAGCAATTTGTTCGATAGTTATGGCGCTTTTCACGTTCTTCAGTGAAATCTTCCTCTATCTCCACCAAACGGACTTAAGCAACAACTGGCAGGGAGTAGTTATTTATCCTCGGCGTTCAGTGGAAAGCGTAGAGACTGCTCGTTATGGGGAGTTAATCAACTCAGGCAGGATTTTACGTTTTTATCTCGAGGAATTAACGGAAGTGGAATCCTTGGGAATATCGATGTTACAGTTAATTGTAGCACCCACCGCAAGAGCGATCGAGCAAGGAAAACAATTAATTCCACGGATTAGAGAAGAATTACCTAATCTCAAACAACAGCAAGAACTTTTAGAATTAATAGAGACAATTTTGGTTTATAAGTTACCCCAAGTCAGTAGAAAGGAGATAGAAGCGATGTTTAGTTTAAGTGATTTAAAACAAACTAAAGTGTATCAGGAAGCTTTAGAGGAAGGCAGAGAGGAAGGTAGAGAGGAAGGTAGAGAGGAAGGCCGACAAGAAGGCGAATTAGCGGCAAAATTAGCCTCTATTCCTCGTTTATTGGCATTAGGATTAAACTTTGAACAGATAGCACAAGCTTTAGAATTAGAGATCGAACAGGTTAGACAAGCAACTCAAAGGGAATAGGAAAAGTTCAAACTGATCCCATTTTAACAATGGTTTCCCAATCTCGATCGCTATCAATCAACAGTCAATTATTCTCCGAATGTAAAATGTTTTACCATAACGTAACCCATCGCAATTGAGATTAAACTGTTTTCAAAAAGGCAAAAACTGCCTGAGACCAACCCTAGATTATTACTGGTGTCCTAATCACAAAAAAATCTCAAGAAAATTGGCGTTCAAATCTATGCTTTATTAATCGCTTATCACGCGCTATCTTCTAGCTTATGTGTGTCAAAAAATCAGCTTTTTACACTGGATAGATAAAGTCATAAAATGTTAACAAATGTTGTCAAGATAGGATGTTTCTACCGCTAAATGTTAATTTTTATTACAGGATGCAACATTTGTAGTCCAGATGGATTTAGATTATCCACATGAATGGCCAATTAAATACCCTCTTTATCTGATTTGCCCTACCATCACCTCAGTTATTAGTTATCGGTGGCGATTGTTAAGTAAACGGTAATGTTTCCCCATGACGGATTTAATTCTACAAAATCGTTACAAAGTCTTGCGATTAATTGCCGATGGTGGTTTCGGAGAGACTTTTTTGGCAGAAGATAGCCAAATGCCTTCAAAACGTCTCTGTCTGATTAAACAGCTAAAACCGATTAATGATAATCCCCAGGTTCACAATCTTGTCAAAGAAAGGTTTGAGCGAGAAGCTGCTATCCTAGAAAAATTGAGCGAAAATAGTCCTCAAATTCCCAAACTATACGCTTATTTTGAGGAAAATAATCAATTTTATTTAGTCGAGGAATTTATCGAGGGAGAAACTCTCAGCCAAAGAATACAGAGTAAAGGAGTTTTTAGCGATGATCAAGTCAAAGAGATTTTAGTTAGTATTCTACAGGTTTTAATTTATGTTCACGGAAAAAAAATTATCCATCGAGATATAAAACCCGATAATATCATTCTACGAATTTCTGATAATTTACCGATCCTAATTGATTTCGGTGCAGTTAAAGAAACTATGGGAACAGTGGTTTCTAATTCGGGCCATTCTCTTAATTCTATTGTTATCGGTACTCCTGGTTTTATGCCATCAGAACAGGCGATCGGTCGTCCGGTTTATAGTAGTGATCTCTACGCTTTAGGATTGACGGCTATTTATCTACTAACCGGCAAAACTCCTGAAATGTTAGAGAGCGATCCGATGACAGGAAAAATTTATTGGCGGCAGTTCGCTTTAAATACTAATATCAGTTTAGCAGCCGTGCTAGATAAAACTATTTCACTGCGCTCTAACGAACGTTATTTAACCGCAAAAGAGATGTTAGATGCGCTACAAAATACCCCATCAATTGTAGCAACAAATATCGTTGTCCCCACTCCTCCCGCTCCTACTCAAATAATTTCTCCTGTAACTTCAAAACCTGTTTCTAATCCCCGCACTTTACCTGAATGGGTGAAAGCGATAATTATAGGGAGTATGATCGGTACTGGCATTTTAGGTGGTTTTGTCTTAAGTCATTATCTCTCAAATTCTTCTGGAGATAAATCAATTTCTCCGTCACCTTCCCCAGAGAATCAAGACTCAGATATTACCATTAATAATGAGTTTCCTAAACCTGTCTGTGGAGATGAGAATATCACCGATACTTACTATAAAGTTGTAGTAACTGACGAGGATAGTTTAGAGAGAGTTAAAAGTAACTTTTGTCGCGATGCTTTTGTTAATGATGGGAATATTCAGGTGGCAACTTTTAGGGACTTAAATCGCGCTCAAGAGCTACAAAGGCAACTAATTAAATACTTTAATCAAGTTAAAATTACCCAAGGTGTCATCGATACCTCACCGGATCCTGAACCCGTCTATTCACCCGTTCCTCAACGGACGGTTAACTCTATTTCTCGTTCCGAAGCGGTGGATTTAATCGAGCGCTGGTTAAAGGCAAAAAGAGATATTTATGGTCCATCCCATCAAACCTACTTAGGAGAAGAATTACTTACAGGTAAAGCTTATAATGACAAAATAAAGCGCTCTGATGGTCAAGAAAGTTCTTCCGAATGGTTAGCTAATAATGGCTCTTATTATATCTATGGAGTTCAGAGAATAGACTCAGTTAATAATTTTACAGCCTCTGGGGATCAAGCTACAGTGGATGTGGTGGTTACTGAAGAAAGAACCCTCTATAACAATCAGGGTAAAATTGATCGAAAAAATAGTGCTTTTACTACCTCATTGGTTCGCTATAATCTTGAAAATGACGAGGGAACATGGAAAATAGCTAACTCTAGAACTCTTAAAAATTTAGTTCGTAGATAAGTTGAATTAATTCCAATAAAAACCCATATATACAATCATTGTTGTTAGATTTTCATCTTTAGACAGTATTTATAAAGTAACCCTAAAGATAAAGGCAACTTAACCGATTCTATTCAGAATCATCATTATAAATATCTTGGAGAGTTTTATTTTCGTAGCGTTCCTGATCTTGATTTTTGCCGCGACGGGAAGGACGACGATATTTTTTATTAGCTAATTTGGGTTCGTAGGTTTCTTGACCTGCTTCTTTAATTTTTAACTTTAAACTTGACTCTTTTGTGCTAGATTTCTGTAATGACTGTTCTCGTGCGATCGCTTCTTCTAAAAACTCTAAATAATGTTGGTAACGTTCCCAATCTCCCCTCACCACACAGTTAGGTTCCCGACGGTGAGTACAATCATTAAATTGACAATTTCCCAAAGCTAAACGCTGTCTCACTTCCGGAAAATAAAAAGTTAATTGTTCCGGTGAACAGTTAATATCCGGTTGGTTAAACCCCGGACTATCGGCCAATAAACCCCGATTTGGTAAAGCAAATAACTCCACATGACGGGTAGTGTGACGACCTTTTTGCAGTTTTCCCGACACATCCCCCACCCGTTGATTAATCTCAGGAATTAGACAATTAATTAAACTCGATTTTCCCACCCCCGATGGACCGGCCAAGAGAGTGATTTTATGGTTTAATTGTGCCAATAAAGCCTCAAATCCCCGATTTTTCTCCACACTGACAAAAAAAGGCCGGTATCCCCAACTAGCTAGGCGATCGCCCCAAATCTCTATTTGTTCCGGTTCCCCCAGATCAATTTTATTGACACAGACCGCAATTTCCAAGCCTGTGGACTCGGCTTTCACCAAAAAACGACTGATCAGCCAAGGATCGAGGACGGGTTCAGCAAGGGCAAAAACTAGCAAAATCTGCTCGATATTAGCAACGGCCGGCCGATCAATCTCGGTACTGCGGGGGAGGACTTCTGCGATCGCACCCTGCCGATCATCAAAATTGGCCTCCTCCACGCGCACCCGATCACCAACCATCACCGATTGACCGATTTTTTGCAAGCGAGCGCGACGGGTACAGAGAAGATTCTCGCCCATAATGGGAGAATCCAAGCGTACCTGATAGAAATTCGCCTGTACGGCCACCACTGTGCCGTATAAATCGGTTAATTGTGCATCTAGCATTTAGGAATCGGGGCGATAGACTTTGAGAACAAAAAAGCTATCTCGGTCCTCGATCGATTCTATCTGATAACCCTCCACTGTCAGGCTAGTGGGAACCTGTTCGATCGGTTCCCCGGCATCTAACCAGACTTCCAACCGTTCCCCGGCGGTCATTTTCTCTAATTGCAATTTTGTTCGGACAAAATTAATTGGGCAGGGAGTGCCGCGCAGGTCTAAAGTCATAGTTATTTATGGAATATATTACCTAAAAATCCCTCGATGCCGCCTTTCCCCACGGTTTCCCCGCGAACTTTCGCTATTTTTTCCAGTAAATCCCGTTCTTCTCCCTTGACACTGGTAGGAATCGAGATTTTAACGGTAATGCGATGATCACCGCGACTGACGGGATTGCCTAATTTGGGAACCCCCTTGTTTTCTAAAATCAGTACGGTGTTCGGTTGAGTACCGGCAGGGATAGTCAGGTCCTCTTGGCCATCTACCGTATTAACTTTAATAGTACATCCTAAAATTGCTTGGATATAACTAATCGAGATATTCGATTTAATATCATTGCCTTCCCGTTGAAATTCTGCATCTGTTTCCACGGTTAGATAAACGAATAAATCCCCCGGCGGTCCGCCTTTCAGTCCTGCGTCACCTTCCCGGGCAACGCGCAACTTCATGCCGTTGTCAACCCCCGCAGGAATGGTAATTTTCAGTTTTTTGGTTTCCTGTCTGCGTCCGGAACCGCCGCAAACGTCGCATTTTTCCTCGATCACTTCGCCAGCACCGTCACAGGTGGGACAGACCGAAACCTGAGCAAAAGTACCGAAGGGAGTACGGGTGGCACGACGCACCTGACCAGTACCATTGCAAGTAGTACAAGTGCGAGAACTGGTCCCCGGTCTGGCCCCACTGCCTTTACAGGTTTGACAGGTTTCCAGATGACGGATACGGATTTCCTTTTCGCCGCCAAAGACTGCCTCGCGGAATTTTAGTCTAAAATCGAGACGTAGATCCTCACCCCGGGTAGGGCCTGTGCGTCGGCGGGTGGCTGTTTGGCCACCCATGCCCCCAAAACCACTAAAGATTGTCTCAAATATATCGGCGAAACCGCCCATATTGTCGGCATCAAAACCGGCAGCACCCCCAGAAACCCCGGCTTCACCAAAGCGGTCATAACGATTGCGGGTTTCTGGTTCCGAGAGAATTTCGTAGGCGCGGTTAATTTCTTTGAAGTGTTCTTCGGCTCCCGGTTCTTTGTTAACATCGGGGTGGTATTTTCGGGCGAGACGACGATAGGCGCGTTTAATGTCTTCTTTACCGGCATCTCGCGAGACACCTAGAATTTCGTAGTAATCAGTGGGCATAGGGGGCTATGGTTCTGCTGGCAATTTATAAATAAAGTTTAAGTCTAGTTGTTACTTTAACAAACTATACATAATAGTTTAGTTGGGTTATCCCTACTTTTTTGGCTGGGGGTTAGGGGTTGGGAAGTGGGGAAGTGGGGTGTGGGGTGTGGGGTGTGGGGAGAAGGGGAGAAAAAAGCTGATAACTGATTACTGATAACTGATTACTGATCACTTTTTAATCTACGGCCTCGTAGTCACTGGCGCTCATTTCTTCCTCATCGTAGGAATCATCATCGCTGTCCGATTCGGTGGATTTAGTTTCCAGATTACTATAGGTTCCGGTTCTAGTGCGGGAGAGGGTTGGCCTGTTGGTGAAGGTATTCGAGGAAGTAGCCCGGGTGCGGGTGGTTCGAGTCAGTTTTTCGGTGATATCGATCGATTCAAACCCAGTACCGTTAAGGGATTGGTTTTGCTCTTGTCCACCCGTGTAGATGCGGGTACCGATTTCGAGGACAATCTGACGAAATTCTGCCAAGGTGGTTTTTAGCTTTTCTGGGGATAGGGAGGGGTCGCGCAGAGCGATTTCCAACTGTTGCCGCTTCTGGTCGGCCAGTTGCCGGATATCGGGGGCGACTAACTGACTGTTTTCCCTGAGGGTGACTTCGTAGCTATAGAAAAGACTATCGGATTGGTGGCGAATATCGATCATTTGCAGACGACGGCGGTCGGATTCGGCGTATTTTTCGGCTTCTAGGCGCATTTTTTCAATTTCGTTCGGTTTCAGCCCCCCAGTATGACTAATTAAAATGCTTTGTTCTTTACCGGTGCCTTCGTCGCTGGCGGCCACTTTCAAGATGCCGTTGACATCGATCTCAAAGGCCACTTCGATTTGTGGCACCCCCCTAGGAGCGGGAGGAATTCCTGTCAGGAGAAATTTACCCAGGGTTTTATTATCCTGGGCCATGGCCCTTTCCCCTTGCAGAACATGAATTTCCACCGAAGTTTGACCATCGGCAGCGGTGGAGAAAACCTGAGATTTACTGGTGGGGATAGTGGTATTGCGATCGATAATTTTGGTAAAGACTTCGCCAAGGGTTTCAATGCCGAGGGAAAGGGGGGTGACATCGAGTAGGAGGATATCTTCCACTTCTCCACCTAAAACTCCGGCTTGAATCGCTGCCCCCAAAGCAACGGCTTCATCGGGGTTAACAGAGCGATCAATCTGGCCGGTAGAAAAGAAACGGGAGATTAATTCCTGGACGGCGGGGATTCTGGTGGAACCACCAACGAGAATGACACGATTGATATCGCTAGGCTGCAGTTCGCTATCTTTGAGGGACTGTTGTACGGGTTCGAGGGTTTTTTCCACTAATTCTCTGGTTAATTCCTCAAATTTAGAGCGAGTTAGTTCCAATTCTAGGTGTTTAGGGCCAGTTTCGTCGGCGGCGATGAAGGGGAGATTGATCGAGGTGGTAATCATGCTAGAAAGCTCGATTTTGGCTTTTTCGGCGGCTTCTCGCAGTCTTTGGATCGCCATGCGATCGCTGGATAGATCGATGTTTTCTTGACTTTGAAAGTTCTCCACCAGCCACCGCACTAAGAGGTTATCAAAATCGTCCCCCCCAAGATGGTTATTGCCGGCCGTGGCTTTCACTTCAAAGACTCCCTTCCCCAGTCGCAGGATAGAAACGTCGAAGGTTCCTCCCCCTAGGTCAAAAACGAGGATATGTTGATCTTCGTTTTGTTTATCTAAACCGTAGGCCAGGGCGGCGGCGGTGGGTTCGTTAATAATTCTTAATACTTCTAGTCCTGCGATCATCCCCGCGTCTTTAGTGGCTTGACGTTGGGCATCGGTAAAATAGGCGGGAACTGTAATCACGGCCTCGTTAATCTGTTCTCCCAGATAGGCCTCGGCATCGGCCTTTAATTTTTGCAGGATCATGGCCGAGATTTCTTGGGGGGTAAATTCCCGATCGCGAATTTTGATATTGACGGTATCATCGCGACCGCGTTGGCAATGATAGGCAACTCGTCCCCTTTCTGCCTCCGTGTCTTGCCAACGCCTACCGATAAAGCGTTTGATGCTATAGACGGTATTTTCGGCATTAGTAACCGCCTGACGTTTGGCCAGTTGTCCCACTAGGCGCTGGGCCTTGCCGAATCCCACGATACTAGGAGTGGTCCTTCCCCCTTCTGAGTTGGGAACTATAATCGGCTGACCTCCCTCTAGTACGGCAATGCAACTGTTGGTTGTCCCTAAGTCGATGCCGATGACTTTTCCCATGACGCTCTAATAATAACGGTAGTTAATAGGATACAATCGCTAACAAAAATTGTCCCCAAATTAGAAAAGGGCTTTTTACCCCGTCTAATCTTGCCCCAGTTGAAAGCCGGTAGTTTTCCTCCGAGACTAACAAAACTTGTTGGTAAAGTCCGCAAGCCTGCCCAGATCGGTTTGTTGGACCATATATTTAAGAGTAACCCAAAACCAGTAATTTTGCTGATGCCTCCGCTGCCTATTCTTTGTAGCATCAAAAAATCACCCTTGGGACTATTTGGCAATCGCTGGTAGGATCAAATCCGTTCCCTTCTCTCCACTTCCCACTCCTCTATACCTTGTAAACAGGATTTAGTGCAAGCCATACTCAGAGCAATTTAGGATAAGATAACCAATAAACCAATCCTAGAGGACTTAATCATGATTAGAGCCTATGCTGCCCGAGAAAAAGGGGGAAAACTAGAGCCTTTTGACTACGATCCGGGTATATTAGCGGATGAAGATGTAGAAATCGCGGTGGAATATTGCGGCATCTGCCACAGTGACCTAAGTATGCTCGATAACGATTGGGGACTGACCACCTATCCCTTTGTCCCCGGTCATGAAGTGGTCGGTACGATCGCCGCTCTTGGTGCTAAAGTCAAAGAATTAAAGATAGGGCAAAGAGTCGGTCTTGGTTGGTTTTCCCGTTCCTGTTTCACCTGTGAAACTTGTATGTCAGGGGATCAAAACCTTTGTGCCACTGCCGAAGGAACTATCGTCGGTCGCCATGGCGGTTTTGCTGAAAGAGTCCGGGCCCATCATAGTTGGTTAGTTCCCTTACCAGAGCAGTTAGATGCTGCCAAAGCTGGTCCGCTTTTTTGTGGTGGTATTACCGTTTTTAATCCGATTGTCCAATTTGATATTAAACCCACGGCCCGAGTTGGTGTCATTGGTATTGGTGGATTGGGCCATATAGCCTTAAAATTCCTCAAAGCTTGGGGCTGCGAAGTAACCGCTTTTTCCAGTAGTCCCGACAAAGAAACGGAAGCAAAAGAACTAGGGGCGACTCATTTTATCAATTCCAGAGACCAGGAAGCCTTGCAATCGGTACAAAATTACTTTGATTTCATTATCTCTACCGTTAACGTTAATCTCGATTGGGGTCTTTATATCGCCTGTTTACGTCCCAAAGGTCGTCTGCATATTGTTGGGGCTGTTCTTGAACCCATGGCTACCTATGCTTTTCCCTTGATTATGGGTCAAAAATCGATTTCTGGCAGTCCTTTGGGTAGTCCCAGTACCGTCAGTAAAATGATTGAATTTGCTGCTCGTCATGGCATTGAACCAGTCACGGAAACCTATCCTATCTCCCAGGTGAATGAAGCTATGGAAAAATTGCGAACTGGACAACCTAAATATCGCCTCGTCTTGCAAATAAAATAAAACCATCTCTATCCCGGACGTAACCCCGATGACTCAACCCCTCACTCCTCCAGTTATCGATTGGGAAGAACCACCCATTCCCCCAGAAGATTTGATTTTTGATGATGGAGAACCTTTGGAAACGCACCGTCACCGCAAGGCCATGAATGTCTTAATCGATTCTATCGAACAAGCCTATCAGGATCGAGAGGACTTTTTTGTTGGCGGTAATATGTTTATTTACTTTAGCCGTGAGCGGGTTTTTAATAAAGATTTTCGTGGCCCCGATTTTTTCGTTGTCCTCGATATCGATGGTAGTTATAAACGACAAGGATGGGTGGTTTGGAACGAAAACGGACGTTATCCCGATGTGATCGTGGAATTAATGTCAGAAAGCACCGCAAAAATCGATTTAACTACCAAAAAAAACCTCTATGAGCGAACTTTTCGCTGTTCCCAATACTTCGTTTATAATCCCTTTGATGCCACTTCCCTGCAAGGTTGGGCTTTAGACCAAAATCAATGCTATCAAGAAATTATTCCCGACCAGCGCGGTTGGTTATGGTGTCAACGTTTGGGATTATGGTTAGGAGTCTGGATGGGCAGCATCCAACGAGAAGAAGCCCCTTGGCTGCGTTTTTATGACCTAGACGGCAATTTAATCCTGTTACCTGCGGAATTAGCTGAAATCGAACGTCAGAATGCTGAAATTGAACGTCAGAATGCTGAAATCGAACGTCAACGGGCGGAACGTTTAGCGGCGCAATTACGGCAATTAGGCATAAATCCCGATGAAACCCCGTAATCAGCCTAGTACTGACCCCTATCTCTAAAAACCAAAAGCCCACACCTTCCGATTTCGGTTTGTGTGGGCTGATTGTTCACTTAATTCTAAGATTGAAAGCTGACACTTTGGCGAAATCTCAGAGCCTAACTCAGAGTAGCACCAGAGCGATCATAAGTTTGTGAAGAGAAGTCGGCCGAGAAGCGACGTTGAACGGTTTCCCCGTGGCCATTATCATTGTCAATACCGATTTCAGAAGCACTTCTGTCTAACATCGATTGTTGACGATTTTTAACGGCGTGATGGTGACGCATCATTAAGGCACGAGCTTGTTGTTCTGTGGACATAATCATTTCCTCCGATCTGCAAATCGCATTTTGAACTTTTTTAATCACCCACTAATATATATAACATACAATTCTGTATCTATTTTTACAAAACGTTCTAATCCCAGAAAAATTAACAAAACTTTACAATAGGAGGCAGGAGGCAGAAGGCAGAAGGCAGAAGGCAGAAGGCAGAAGGCAGCTTTTATTTATTATCCCCACTTCCCCACTTCCCCACTTCCCCACTTCCCCACTTCCCCACTTCCCACTTCCCCACTTCCCACTTCCCACTTCCCCACTTCCCACTTCCCCACTTCCCCACACCCCACTTCCCCACACCCCACTTCCCCACACCCCAAGACATCAATCGTCCTCAGACCTTAATCGAACTGGGTTCATCGACGGCGGCGATAATGCGATGACAACCGGAAAAGGGTTGCGCCCATTGATACTGGTGTTCTAAAGGATTACCCCAACAGAGGCCGAGATATAATTCCGTGCGCGCCACATCTAATTCCGCCCATTCCGACTGGGCGACTAATTCAGCTAGAGAATCGGCAGAAATGGGACGACGGGAGTTAAGCGCCCACCAAAAATTCATATTAGGGGTGATACTGTTCCAAAAATCTAAAACGGAAGCTTTGGCAGCCATGAGAATTTCCTTGTCACCCGCGACGGCAACTAATTGATTATGAATTTCGGGATAACGGAGAGTGCGATCGCCCCATTGACAAACACGCCAGATAATGCCCGAAACCTGATATTGTTGTTGATAATCGTGAATTTGGCGGCGAAAATCCTGATAGGCGAAGACTTTGCCCACCTTTTCTAGATTGATCGCCTTGGCAATCACTGGATTATCAATGCGCTCCGCCGGAGAGAGTAACAGACGTTCCCCTTTGCAAGTGGCGTGCATTTCTCGCTCGAGGATTTCAATTAACTGCTGTGTCGAGTAAGCCATACTACCGCTCTTACCTGAGAGAGGATTTCTTTTTATGATAAACTCGAATTTCCCTAGTGGAAAGGCTCGATCGCTAGAAAATTGTCATTCATCGGACATATCAGCAGCATATCCGTTAATACTTAGGGTTTGCTGAAAAAGTTTTTCGTGGGGGTAGGGTGTGGGGTGTGGGTTTTTATCGATTTTCAGGTGGTCAACTACCTAATTTTCAGGGAAAAAGCCCCAGAATTTTTCCCCCGATCACTCCAATGCCTGGCAATTTTTGAGGGGAAAAAAGTCTAAAAGTCTTATCCAACAAGGTTTTTAGATTTATTCAGCAAACCCTACTCATGGGCGAAAAAACCCCTGAAAACACCTGTCGGGGAGAGAAGACAGTCTAACTGCTAGGTTTTACCGAAAAAATGGGTTTAAAGCCTCGCCCTAAAAGGGCGACTCTATAGGATGTATGCTATTAAAAATAGCGGGCAGGGTAAGCAACCGCTTAAAAAACCCAGTCATCGCCGGATGAACGCACCTTGAAAACTAGCGTTATGGGGTTCGGTGGTGATTCAGTAGTAGTGATGGCGGCTTAATCCTTTGCTTTGCTGTGCATTGTAGTCATGGATAAAATACCAAAGGGTTCCCCAACCTGATTCTCCATTTTTTTAGAGAAAGATAGACTGTCTCTCACCAGCCGAAACATCCTTTTTCGAAAGGTATTATTTAATCTTTTAATAGGATTAGTTTGACCAGTTTCTTTTCCGACAGGTCGATGACATTTACTGGGAATTACTGTCTTATAGGACTCCCAAAAGTCTGTGTAAGCAACAGCGCATTGTCCGTAAACACCTGGTAAACTGGACCCAAAGTTTTTGGGCTGATTGACGACTCCTATCTTCTAAATGGCAACCAATAATTTACCTTATTTTTCTATCAATTAACCGCCAAATATAAACCTTTATCGTCTTAGAAAAAACAAAAGACCACATCTCATCACATTCTATAACCAATTTACCTTTTGGTTTGTCCTAAACCTTTATTTGACGAGGGACAGCCGCCAGTTTATTGTTGACATAATTTTGTAAACATGACCAACTTACCCCTGTTACTCTAGCAATTACTCGTCAGAAAATTTGTTCTAGCAAGAGTTTATCAATTAAGCTAAGACACATTTAAACCGCTTATTCTTAGATTAGCCGAACCTCCCCCAATCCCTTTACTGTTGCCTTTTGCCTCTTGCCTCTTGCCTCGTCTAAACAAGCAATTTAAATTACGAACAGCTTAATTGTTTGGTTTCGTCAGAGACGGTTTTATTAGTGGGATTGATCACAAACGGTTAACCACATTCTTTACATTGACGTTTGGGTTTTCCATTATGAATAGAACCATTCTTGATAGTATGGTGAGAACCACAATTAGGACAGGAGAATAGAGGTGAACTAGGGAGGGGACTTTGTTCGGTGCTAGACTGATATTTGAGTAAGCCAGACAGGAGCCAGAAAAAGATATTTATCAGAAAATTTATGATCAAGCTAGAGGTTTAAAGACTGATCGGATTCCAATTATTTTTATTAATAAATATTTTACACAATTCATACCAGGTAAGCAAGAGAGCTACGCCACTACTACCGAATCATTACCCATAAACTTAGGGGTAAGAATGACCCTGGCAAGATGGGGATTTTTTTACTTAATTCTAGACGAGAATCGCCTCCAACTCTCAAAACGGTGACTATCCCCCACCGAAACTGCCGCCCTAAGAGATAATAGAGACAGGGATTTATTTACATTTCTTCATCATGGCTAGAGACTTACGAGGATTTATTAAGCTTTTAGAAGATCGTGGCCAATTACGCCGCATTAGTGCATCGGTCTCTGCCGATTTAGAAATTGCCGAGATCGCTAATCGGATGCTGCAGGTGGGGGGACCGGCCCTACTGTTTGAAAACGTGCAAGGGGCCGAGTTTCCCGTCGCTATTAACCTGATGGGAACGGTAGAACGCATCTGTTGGGCGATGAACCTGAATAAACCCGAAGAATTGGAAGATTTAGGCCAAAAACTCGCCCTCTTGCAACAACCGAAACCGCCGAAAAAACTCTCCCAAGCGATCGATTTTGGTAAAGTGTTATTTGATGTCCTGAAAGCCAAACCCAACCGTAACTTTTTCCCTGCCTGTCAACAGGTGATTTTAGAAGGGGATGAAGTAGATTTAAAGAAAATTCCGATGATTCGCCCCTATTCCGGCGATGCAGGCCAGATTATCACCCTAGGGCTAGTAATTACTAAAGATTGCGAAACGGGAACCCCTAACGTCGGTGTCTATCGCTTACAGCTACAGTCTCACAATACCATGACCGTCCACTGGTTATCCGTGCGCGGTGGGGCGCGTCACCTGCGAAAAGCGGCACAAATGGGCAAAAAATTAGAAATAGCCATCGCTTTAGGGGTCGATCCTCTGATTATCATGGCCGCCGCCACTCCTATCCCCGTAGATCTCTCAGAATGGCTGTTTGCGGGATTGTACGGCGGTTCCGGGGTACAGTTAGCCAAGTGTAAAACCCTCGATTTGGAAGTGCCGGCCGACTCAGAAATCGTCCTCGAAGGAACAATTACCCCCGGAGAGGTATTGCCAGATGGACCCTTTGGTGATCACATGGGTTACTATGGCGGTGTGGAAGATTCACCCCTGATTCATTTCCACTGCATGACCCATCGTCGTGACCCCATTTATTTAACCACTTTTAGTGGTCGTCCTCCCAAGGAAGAAGCGATGATGGCCATCGCTCTTAATCGTATTTATACGCCGATTTTACGGCAACAGGTGTCGGAAATCAGGGATTTTTTCCTACCGATGGAAGCTTTAAGCTATAAAGCGGCGATTATCTCCATTGATAAAGCTTATCCCGGACAAGCGCGACGAGCGGCCTTAGCTTTTTGGAGTGCCTTACCCCAGTTCACCTATACTAAATTTGTCATCGTCGTCGATAAGGAGATTAATATTCGCGACCCCCGGCAAGTGGTTTGGGCAATTAGTTCTAAAGTGGATCCAGTTCGCGATGTGTTTATTCTCCCGGAAACTCCCTTTGATAGCCTCGATTTTGCCAGCGAAAAGGTCGGTTTGGGGGGGAGAATGGGAATTGATGCCACGACAAAAATGTATCCTGAAACTGACCACGAATGGGGGGAACCTTTGGAGTCGGATCCGGGCATGGCGGTCAAGGTTTCCCAACGCTGGTCAGAATACGGTTTAATCGATATTAATTTACAAGAAGTAGATGCCAATAAATTTGGCTACGAAATGTAGATTAGACCTCTTGTAAAAATCAAAAATTGTTGTTAGGGTTAGGAGTCAGTCATCAGTAATAGTCAGGAGAATTAAGAATGAATAATAAGCGGTCTCTTCGTAGATATTAGGCAATTTAATCCTTATTGCTGCCGTTTTTGAATCCTCAAAAATTAACTATGCAAGAGGTTTAATTAATTGAGTAGTTATATCAAGTCTGCCGAGTAATGCTCAAAAATTAGGCTTTCTTCTTCTTTGTGTGATCAATACATAGGAGCGATCAATCTTTGTGTCCTTTGTGTCTTTGTGGTTCGTTCCACCCACTCGCCAGCAGCACTGTATCTTAGAATACAAATCGTGCTTGACATAAATTCCGCAATAGTGCTACAATGAGAAACTGGCTTAAGCCAAAGACAGCAGGTGCGAAACAGCTTAAAAATACCCTGCCGAGGTCAAAGCGAGAAAACAGCAGCCAAAAAGACTAAAGAGAGATTTTTTCTGTCTCGGTCGTGCCTGAACTGATTCTCTCCACTCAACCCCGGCGCTACAAGGGGTTATTTTTGTGCCTGTGGAACCGGTCCCCCGCATACAGGAGGTGAACAAGGGATGGGGAGAAGCAGAGAAAGCAAGGGAGTAATTCTAGAAGAATTAAAAACCTCCCTGAGCGAAGCTCAATTAACGATGGTCATCGACTATCAAGGTTTAACCGTCGCTGAAATCAGCAATCTACGCCGTAAATTGCGCCCCACGGGAACGATTTGTAAAGTCACCAAAAATACTTTGATGGGCTTGGCGATCGCTGAAGATAGTGGCTGGGAACCGATGAAAAGCCTTTTATCGGGAACATCCGCCTTTCTGCTCGTAAAAGAGGATATCGGTGGAGCTTTCAAGGCCTATCAAGAGTTCAAAAAAGAAAGTAAAAAAACCGAATTGCGCGGCGGTGTCCTCAAAGAAGGGACAAAAGGTCAACTGTTGACGGAAGATCAGATCAAAGCGATCGCAGATTTACCGTCGAAAGAACAGTTAATCGCTCAGGCCGCTGGAGCAATCAACGCCATTGCCGCCAAACTGGCCCGCAGCATCAACGAAGTTCCCGCATCTTTGGCCCGTGCCGTCGATGCCGTGGCCCGTCAAGAAGAAAAAGAAGCGGCTTAATACCGCGCCAATCCATCACTTACAAACAATTAGGAGTCTAACCCATGTCTGCTGTAGCTGAAATCTTAGAAAAACTCAAAACCCTGACCCTCTTAGAAGCTGCCGAATTAGTCAAAGGTATCGAAGAAACCTTCGGAGTTAGTGCCGCCGCTCCAACTGGTGGCATGATGATGATGGCTGCCCCCGGGGCTGCTCCTGCGGCGGCTGCTGAAGCTGTGGAAGAACAAACCGAATTTAACGTCGTTCTCGAAGAAGTTCCCGCCGACAAGAAAATTGCTATCCTTAAGGTAGTGCGCGAATTGACCGGTTTAGGACTCAAAGAAGCGAAAGACCTAGTAGAAGCCGCTCCCAAAGCGGTTAAAGAAGGCACTAACAAAGATGATGCCGCCGCCATCAAGAAAAAACTGGAAGATGCCGGGGCAAAAGTTAGCGTTAAATAGATTGCCACTGATTCTGGGGATGTAGATTACATCCCCAGACAAGCCGGAAAGCTCATTTCCTGATACTATAGGATTGTTATAGCAGTCTTGTAGGATGTCCAACCATGGAAAGCGTCGCTTACATTTTAGTTTTAACTATGGCTTTGTCGGTAATTTTCTTCGCCATCGCCTTCCGGGAACCTCCCCGGATTCAAAAGTAAATTTCTTAACTCCGTTTAGGTTAATAATTTTCTTCCCTGAGCCGCCCGCTTGTCAAAAGCAGGTTAGCGGCTCTGGTTTTCGTATTTAAAGGCTTAAATTAAAGGTTCCCCTCACCGAGCGCCTCCTATGCAATGCCCTAATTGTCAGCATACCGATAGTCGCGTTTTAGAGTCCCGTTCCTCCGAAAACGGTCAGAGCATTCGTCGTCGTCGTGAATGCTTACAGTGTAAATATCGGTTCACCACCTACGAGCGCATCGAATTCGTGCCGATCACGGTGATTAAAAAAGATGGTAAACGGGAATCTTTTGATCGCTGCAAACTGCTGCGGGGTATCGTCCGCGCTTGCGAAAAAACCGGCATTCCCCACTCAAGATTAGAGGCGATCGTCAATGATATCGAATCCCGTTTGCAGCAAGACTCAAAACGGGAGGTGACAAGTCAGGAGATCGGTCAATTAGTCCTAGAATATCTCCGGCAAGAATCGGAAGTGGCCTATGTGCGCTTTGCTTCAGTTTACGGCAATTTTCAGGGAATTAGAGACTTTATCGCCGCTTTAGCGCTGCTGCAATCCTCCGAAATGGAACGCACTCATCCTTCTTGGTCTCCAGTGGAAGAAGTCAGCGTGATCACCTCGTCTTAAATAGTTCCCGATTCAGTTATAATGAGGATCCCTTGTGCTATTTCAAGCCCAAGCTCTGGTTAGATTGTTAAAAGTCATTCTTGAGGCAGATTGCCTCCAAGAAAGCCGGATGCGGCAGTTCATCCCCTAGGCCCTACCTAGAAACTAAATCGGGAGGCATCTCCTTTATTTAGAAACTGTACATCACATAGGAGGAAAAACCTACGGAAATTCCGAGGCCCAAACAACGTACATGACCACCCAAAAAACTGCAAACAAAAACATAGGCTTTACCCATGAAGATTTTGCCGCCCTTCTAGACAAATACGATTATCATTTCAGTCCGGGAGATGTTGTCGCCGGGACTGTTTTCAGCATGGAACCCCGGGGAGCGCTCATCGATATCGGTGCTAAAACCGCCGCTTTTATCCCCGTGCAGGAGATGTCGATCAACCGCGTCGATAATCCCGAAGAAGTTTTACAACCCAACGAAACCAGGGAATTTTTCATTCTTACCGACGAGAATGAAGATGGACAGCTAACCCTGTCGATCCGTCGCATCGAATATATGCGCGCTTGGGAACGGGTGCGTCAATTGCAAAAAGAAGATGCTACCGTGCGCTCGAATGTTTTCGCCACTAACCGTGGTGGGGCATTAGTCAGAATTGAAGGTCTCCGTGGCTTTATCCCCGGTTCTCACATTAGCACCAGAGAAGCGAAAGAGGATTTAGTCGGTCAGGAATTGCCCTTAAAGTTTTTAGAAGTGGATGAGGATCGCAACCGTCTGGTTTTAAGTCATCGTCGCGCTTTAGTGGAACGCAAGATGAACGGTTTAGCCGTGGGACAGGTGGTAATCGGTTCCGTGCGCGGAATCAAGCCCTACGGTGCTTTCATCGATATTGGTGGAGTCAGTGGTTTACTGCATATTTCCGAAATTTCTCACGATCACATTGACACCCCCCACACGGTTTTCAATGTCAATGATGAGTTGAAAGTGATGATTATCGATCTCGATGCCGAAAGAGGTCGCATTTCCCTCTCGACTAAACAATTAGAACCCGAACCGGGAGATATGCTAAAAAATCGCCCGTTAGTGTTTGAAAAAGCCGAAGAAATGGCGATTAAATACCGAGAAAAACGTCTAGCGGAAGCGGAAGGCCGAACTGTCTCGGAAGTAGTGGAAGAAATCGAAGTTCCCCCCGCCTTGGAGGAGGAAGATTTAGTTCTCGCCGCTACTGAAGAGTAAGTCAGTTATCAGTTATCAGTTATCAGTTATCAGTTATCAGATTTGAGTTTTAAGTGTACAGTATTAAATAAAAGTTTCCTAATTGTCTTTTCACTGATTACTGTTTACTGGACGGCTACGCCGTGCCTTTGGCAACACTGAAACGTCTCCCAACTCCCCGTTTAATTTCAATCTTCAGACACTGCCGATAAATCCTGTAATTCCAGTCATCTCCTCATTAATATTGGCATCGAGGAAACGATCCAAGTCATCAAAAGTGGTTCCGTAGGCAATAGTGCTATCGTGGTATCCTTTCAGACTGACGGTATGTTGAGTAAAAACTTGCTGGAGATGGGGTAAACCGATGAGATAACTGTAGGTAGTGGCTCCGATGGCTAAATCCTTGCCCATTTCTTTGGTGGCCGACTCTAAACGAAAAGCGGCGTTGACTGTATCCCCGATCGCCGTATAATCTGGATGTTCACCGCTGCCAGTATTGCCGACCATGGCATAACCAGTATTCACTCCCGCACCGATGCGTAATTTAAAAGGTAAGGGATATTGTTCGCTTAAGGCGCGAGTCATGTTATTTAGTTGTACAATTGCTTGGAAAATTTGCAGGATATCGTCTTGATTGACTTCCTGTTGGCCGTGAAACCAGATGGCCATGATCGCATCACCAATATATTTATCTACCCAACTGCCGGAACTGCGAATAATACTCCCAGCATGGCGAAACCAACTGCCAATCAGAGAAGAAAGCACTTTTTCGTCTAATTGCCTCGTTAAAGCCGTAAAATTCCGCATATCCACCACCATCACCGATGTTAAGCACCGTTCATGGACGGCCGAGGTGAGGGTATCCCATTCTGAATTGCGCGGTTGCTTACCTATATTGGTGGGAGCAGGACGATAGAACTGCACCTCAGTTTTGCCAAAGGTGATCTGCTCTTTGCTATGGATAGTCACTGGAATGGCTACCCTTCTGCCATTGACAAAAGTTCCATTGCGACTACCGAGATCGATCAGATAAAAATCCCCTGTTTCCGTGGATTGTAAAATAGCGTGATTACGAGAGATACAGTGATCTTTAATCACGATATCGTTATCTTTGCTCCGTCCGATTGTCCAGTAAGATTTGCCCACGAGAGGGAAAAAACGCTGGCCTCTCTCGGTATGGAGTAGTAAATAGGGATTTTGTCCTGGTAGTATATCCACAGGTGCATAAGCGGCAATGGATAGAATGCACTAATCATTATATAGCTTATTCTCTTAGGCCAGAGAAGCGGTAATCCAAAATAAACCATCGACTAAAATTGTACTCAATACGGCCCCGCTAAATGCCCACCAATGACATACCCTTTTTTGCAAAGGATAGATACCGATCGCTAAGAGCAGGTTGAGCAGCACAATCGCCCAAGCGATGCCCCAGGGGGTCTCAATTTGGGTTAAGGCGTTATGAAATATCGGCGATACTAGGTTAGGATCTAGTTCCACGGTCATTAATTGTCGCCAGTAGGGAATTAGTCCCGTTAGATAGAAATATACATCGGTGATGGCCGTTCCTAACAAAGAACCCAGATAGAAAAGATTGCCCACTTTGCCACGACCTTTGTATAGTCCCCAGAGAACAAAGGGCAGCCCGATCGCTTCCATGGGAATATGGATCAACGGTTCCCAACGCCACCAACCCCAGTACAGAGAACCGGCTAACCAACTCCAACTAAAGCCCAAAAGTAAATCCCCCCAAAGACTGATTTTTTCTTGTTTGAGCAGCCAAATCCCTAACCCCACCCAGAAAAAGGTTAAACCTAGGCTAACTTCGGGATAGTAGCGCACTAGGGGCGCTTGTATGAATACGGGGACTGATACCAGAAATGCTGCTGTCCAAAAGACGGATTGACATTTTTCCCAGTTGGGGACTAGGGGTTTCAGGCGATCGGAATTGCTGGGAACTAGGGTAGAGTTGAGCAAAGGATTTCAGAATTGTTACGAAACTTTACTTATATTAAGATACATCATTCTCTGTCCACTATATCCCCTCTAGAAGATTTTAATCAGTTAAAAAGGAAAATTGAGGGAGAATAACTGAGTGCTATCCTGTTAGAATCGAAACGACAGCAGCGATCGAGGAGTGAAACAAATATGCCGGCGGGCTATGAAGAAAATCCCAGAATGCCCCTAGATAAAGTTATTTTTGTTATTGCTTGCGTCTATCTAGGTTGGGTGGTGGCATGGCTAATCAGTCAAAAAAATGCCCCTATCTCTCAAAATGGCACGATTTCCCAGGAAGATAAAAAATTTATTGCCTATCTGCAATCATCCCTTGCTATTATTGATCGCCAAGGTCAAACTTTATCCCCCGCTCCCAATCCTGCTGCCAAAAATAACCCTTCTCCAGTAGTGCCAGTTCCACCAGCACCACCCGCTAATTTACCAGTTAATAACACTCCCCAGATCATAGAAAGAATTTACGTTCCTGTTTATCCCCAAACCTCTGAAACTACTGCCAAACTTGTCCCAGTTACACCCTCAAATACCGACATTTCTGCACCACCATTACCAGCTGCTCCCCAAGTAAATCGACCAGTAGCAGCGGTTATTCCTACCAATAATCAGGTGAAAAATACCCTGGTGGGGGTGATGGATTTAGGCGATCGATCTACAGCTTTATTTGATAATAAGGGCATAACTACTCGTATTTCTCCGGGGGAATTTGTCAATGGTTGGACTTTAGTGGAAGTTGGCAATCAACAGGTTATTTTGTCTCGCAACGGCCAAACAAAAGTCTTAGAAGTGGGACAATCTTTTTAGGTTAAACGACGGATAAATTCCAGGGGTAAACCGTCTGTATCGGCAATAAAGGTGACTTCATAGACATGATCGCCGATCATCTGTTGTTGGGGTGGCAAAAGAATGTTTAAAGGTTGATATAAATCGGCATCCTCTTGATGAGCTTGCTGAAAGTTATTTGTTAATTTTTCTAACCATTCTGGTAAATTGCTGACATTTTCTGTTAGGTCAAAAGACAAGTGATAATAACCGACATAATGCTGATCACCAAAGGCATCGGGTGCGGGTTTCGGTTGGGGAATTTGGATTAATTCGATGCGTCCGTTTAACCCGGTTAGCCAACAGGCCAAAGTATAACCCGTGGTGAATCTTTCCTCTAGAGTAAAACCGAGAAGTTGATAAAAAGCGATCGCCCGATGGATATTGGCGGTACGAATAGAAGCATGGTGCATTTTCAGTAATCAGTAATCAGTCAAAAAGACGAAAATAGGGATAACGTTTGGGAACCCCCGGTTCTTTTTCCAGATCAAAATTAATTACATCCCAACAGGCTTCATCGGGGGCATCGGGACTAAATTCTACTGGTAAACCGTAGAGACGGGGAATAGCGGCTTCATCCGGTTCATTACCGCGCCAAGTAGTGTTACGTTCTAGGTAGGAACTAACTAAATCCCGATAACGGTTGGCAATAATCACTTTAGTCGCTTTAAATCCTTGAGTATAGAGGCGATCGAGTGCTTCGTGAATCTCAAAACGAATACCATCCGGGTGAGTGTGTTGACGATACCACTCACCATTCCAGAGTCGCCAATGTCGTCCTGACTGCAAGTGAACCAACTCACCCGTTTTGGGATCGGCTTCAAAAGCCCCATGGCGCGGACACAAATAGGTATCCGTCAAAGTGAGGGCGGGGATTAGCTGCCGACAGTGAGGACAATGGATATCGGGGCCAAAAACAGGGTATTGTAAACTTGCATTGATCATGGAAGAACCTAAACTAAAAATTGCTATCTTTGTACCAATAATCCTATATATATTATACCCAACCAAATTGGACGGGTATTCTCTTTCGACTTTAGTGCAGATCCTCCCATGTCCTTAGATAACTTAAGATCAACTTCTAATTTCTGGCCCCCTGTCGATGTCAGTCAAGCGGCTTTTATTGCCCCTAATGCCACGGTAATGGGCGATATTTCCCTAGCTGTGGGGGTGAGTGTTTGGTATGGGGCGGTATTGCGTGCCGACGTGGAACGCATCGAAATTGGGGCCTATACTAATATCCAAGATGGGGCGATCCTACACGGAGATCCGGGTAAAATTACTATCCTTGAGGATTACGTTACCATCGGACACCGGGCGGTAATTCACGCAGCCCATATTGAACGCGGTTGTTTAATCGGCATTGGGGCAGTGATTCTCGATGGTGTGCGCGTTGGGGCGGGTAGTATTGTCGGGGCGGGTAGTATTGTGACAAAAGATATACCACCGCGATCTTTAGTGGTGGGCATTCCCGCTAAACGCGTCCGGGAAGTGTCGCCACAGGAGGCTCAAGAGTTGATCGAACACGCCGAGCGCTATGCTAAACTTGCCCTCGTTCATGGGGGAAAAGGTACTGATACCGGATTCCCAAAAGGGGCGGTTTAGGGTATAAATATAAAATGAGAATCAAGTAACAATCTTTTAAGCACTGACCGAGGAGAAGGAAATCTATGGACTGGAGAGTGTTAATCGTTTTAACCCCTTTGCTTATTGCTGGTGGCTGGGCTTTCTTCAATATCGGCGCTGCCGCTATTAGACAAGCTCAACAGTTTCTCAGCAAACAAAGTTAATAAAAGTTTATACTTCTTAGTAAAACCGATCCCCTAGGCGATCGGTTTTTAATTTTTCCTTATCTGGCGATCGCTGATGGGGGTGTAGGGTGTAGGATGTAGGATGTGGGGTGTGGGGGGAATAAATAAAATAATCTCCTGACTCCTGAATCCTGTCTCCTGAATCCTGAATCCTGACTCCTAACCCCACCAATACACTTTTTCAGCAAACCCTACCTAACCATGAAATCTAATTGTCAAAATCTCATGCAAGAACTTTCCCATTTGGAAATGATCACCGATCCGGGGCAAGTGGCGAAACTTTCCTTAGATTATTATTATTTTAGTCCCATTTTAGAGGCAAAACTGCAAGATAAACGGGCTGATTTGGTCATTCGTCCCCACAATAGCCAAGAAGTTATTGACATCGCTAAAACCTGCGTTAAATACCAAATTCCTTTAACAGTTAGAGGTGCGGGTACAGGTAATTATGGTCAATGTGTTCCCTTGGGGGGAGGAGTAATTTTAGACACAACCAAACTAACAAAAATTATCTCGATCGAACCGGGGACAGCCCGGGTAGAAGCGGGGGTAAAAATGGCATTTTTTGATAAACAAGCTCGCGCAATTGGTTGGGAATTAAGAATGGCTCCCTCTACCTATCGCACGGCGACAATTGGCGGTTTTATCGGGGGTGGCAGTGTGGGAATGGGTTCAATTAATTATGGACAATTGAAGGATAGGGGCAATCTGCAAGCAGTGCAATTAGTTACCCTAGAAACAGAACCAAAAATTATCGAATTACGGGGGGATGAGGTAGAAAAAGTCAATCATGCCTACGGAACAAATGGCATTATTACCGAGTTAGAAATAGCCCTCGCTCCCTGTTATCCTTGGGCGGAATTTATCGTTACTTTTGCCGATTTTATCACCGCCGCTAAATTTGGTCAAGCACTCAGTGATAGTGATGGCATCGTTAAGAAAATGGTTAGTGTTCACTCCTGGCCAATTCCTGCTTATTTTATCGCTCTTAAGGATTATTTACCCACAGGAAAAGCGGCAGTTTTGTTAATAGTATCAGACAGCGATCGAGTCGCATTAGAGTCTTTAATTCAAGAATATAATGGTGAACTGACTTACTATAAAACGCCAGAAGAAACCCAAAAAGGTAATAGTATCTTAGAATTTACTTGGAATCATACCACTCTCCATGCGCGTAGTTGTAACCCCAAGATAACTTATCTACAAGCTTTTTATTTTAATCTAGCCACGGTAGAGAAACTCTATAATTATTTTGGTGAGGAAATCATGATGCACCTAGAATTTTTGAAATTTCAAGGTAAAGTTATTCCCGCCGGTCTTCCCTTGCTAGAATTTACCACAGAAACTCGATTAAATGAGATTATTGCTATCTATGAACAACAGGGGGCAGCCATTGCCAACCCTCACACTTATATCATGGAAGATGGCGGCAGCCGACAGATTAATCCCCTACAATTAGAATTTAAAAAACTCGTCGATCCCTACGGATTGAACAATCCGGGTAAAATGCGAGCATGGATTGAAGCAAGGGGGTAGGGATTCGATTCAGGCTAAATTAAACAAGATAGTTCACCGCGGCTCTCTTGGATTTGGTGGGTAAAATGTATTCTTAAGATATAATCCTCCTAGAGAGGGGGTGAAACGAACCACAAAGACACAAAGGACACAAAGATCGATCAATCTATGTAAGTTAAACTTATCACACACAACCTAGAAGAGCCTCACCGCTACTACCGAATTACTAACCGGTGAAAAGGGAGTGGGGAAAACAAAACTCCCCGCTGCCCCCTGCCTATTCCCAGACTTGCCCCGATCCGATACAATTAAACGGTTGTCTTGGAAGAATTAATAGTGATCGAGCGTTATACTCTCCCCGCAATGGGGAATTTGTGGACGGATAGATATAAATATCAAACATGGCTAGAGGTAGAGATAGCCGTCTGTGAAGCGCAGGCAGAATTAGGCTATATTCCCGGGGATGCAGTGGAAGAAATTAAGGCAAAAGCTAATTTTGATCCCGATCGCATTTTAGAAATAGAAGCAGAAGTGCGCCACGATGTCATCGCCTTTTTAACAAATGTTAACGAATATGTGGGCGAGCCGGGGCGTTATATTCATTTGGGTTTAACCAGTTCTGATGTATTAGATACCGCCCTATCCTTACAATTAGTCGCCAGTTTAAACCTGATTTTAGAACAATTAGAAGATTTTATTCAAGCCCTGCGCTATCGCGCCCAAGAACACCGTTATACAGTCATGGTGGGACGTTCCCACGGCATTCACGCCGAACCGATCACCTTTGGCTTTAAACTAGCGGGATGGTTAGCGGAAGTGCTACGGGGACGCGATCGTTTAATTCGCTTGCGCCAAGACATCGCCATCGGTAAAATATCTGGTGCAGTGGGAACCTATGCCAATATTGACCCGAAAATTGAGGCGTTAACCTGTCAGAAGTTAGGATTAGAACCGGATACCGCTTCCACTCAAGTTATCTCGCGCGATCGACACGCCGATTATGTGCAACAATTAGCCTTATTAGCGGCTTCGATCGAACGTTTTGCCGTGGAGATTCGCAACCTACAAAGAACCGATGTCCTAGAAGTGGAAGAATACTTTTCCAAAGGACAAAAAGGCTCCTCCGCTATGCCCCATAAACGTAATCCCATCCGTTCAGAACGCTTAACGGGAATGGCGAGAATTATCCGTAGTCATAGCGTTTCCGCTTTAGAAAATATCGCCCTCTGGCACGAAAGAGATATTTCCCATAGTTCCGTAGAACGGGTGATGCTGCCGGATGTTTGCATTTTGACCCACTTTATGCTCAAGGAAATCACCGATTTAGTCAAAAATCTGCTGGTGTATCCCGAAAACATGAAGCGAAATATGAATGTTTACGGTGGCGTGATTTTCAGTCAAAGAGTTCTTTTAACTTTGGTGAGTAAGGGAATTAGCCGGGAATCTGCCTATAAAATCGTCCAAGAAAACGCCCATCGCGCTTGGAACACCGATAACGGCAATTTTCAAGCTTTTATCAGCCAAGATGAGCGAGTTACTGGCATTTTATCCCCCGACGAGATTGAAAGTTGCTTTGATCCCCAGCAGCACCTAAATCATCTTAATAGCATCTACCAAAGGTTAGATATTTAAAGAGCTTTCAGTGATCAGCTAACCACTAGCTTGTTGCTTTAGAAAGGTAATGACAGCGTTGTGGATTGTCGGTTGGCGATCGATCTTTTCTCAGAAAGCGATCGCTGTTCGTTTCTTGACCATGGTCGCGTTTGAAGATAAAACTAAAGAATCGGCGCAAGCGAGTACGAATCGGGTAAAATAAGGGTCTGTATTCGGAGTGTTCGTTTTTATGATGAAAATCAAACTCTGGAATTTAGGTAGTATTAAAGAGGCAGAAGTGGATCTTCGGCCTCTAACCGTTATTATTGGGCCGAATAATTCTAATAAAACTTATATCGCCTACTCGATTTATGGGTTATGGATTAATCAGCTTGACAGCCTTTTTTTTTCTAGTGAAATTTTAGAAAAAATAGAATTTACAAATCAAGCCGATCATTGGTCTTTAAAAATAGACCGACGTTTTTATAATGTTATATCCGAAATTGTTCAAAAGTCCGCATCTGAATTTAGCGGGATAAAACTACAATCTTTTTTCCAAGATTCTAGCGGCAAGATTTTTGAAAAAACGAAATTCAGTATCGAAATTTCCGAAGATGATATTAAAACAGCTATAGAAAAAGTTTTAGCGTATATAATTGAGTATCGCCAGTCATTAGCTTCATTTGGAATCAAGAAAATCGAGCGAAGCGACAACAATAATGAGATTTTATTTTATCCAGAAAAAGAAGCTGAAATTTATGATTATAAAAACATGGTTCTTCTTGATTTTGTTGCTGGTGTTGTAACATTTTCATTTTCTTACATACTTCCTTTACCCGCCGAAAGAAACGCTTTTATAAATACCTATAAAATGCTGGCCAATAGAAGATATAAGCTACTTAAAGAGAATCAGAGAGAGCTATTGATACAAAGACGTATTAATCAAGATAGACAGTTAGAGTTACTAAAAGAACAGGGGGATATTCGCTATCCTCAACCAGTAGAGGATTTTTTAGATTTTTTAACTGACATAGAACTAGAAAATAAGCCCGATCCCATTGCCAAAAACAAAAATGATTTTCAAAAATTAGCTGATCAAATTGAAAAGTATATTCAAAATAACAATAAAACAATCTTTAAAAATACGAAATTCGGAGGCAGAGAAATTAAAGTTTCGGTAAAAAGAAGTTTAGAGATCGATCTTTATAATGCTTCCTCGTCTATTAAACAATTAGCCCCGCTTTTACTCTATTTACGCTATCGAGCAAAATCGGGGGATTTTCTGGTGATCGATGAGCCTGAAATGAACTTACATCCAGAATCTCAGGTAAAATTGTTAGAATCTTTAGCGATTTTAGTAAATTTAGGAGTTAGAATTTTATTGACGACTCATAGCCCCTATTTGATGGCTCATCTTAACAATATTGTTAATGGTAATCACCAAAATCCAGAACTTTTAGCCGAACAAGCTAAATTGCTTTATCTGCAAGATAGCCGAGCTTTTCTTAAAATGGAACAGGTTAGCGCCTATGAAATGAAAAATAATCAATTACTTTCTTTACACGACCCTGAATACGGTATTCGTTGGGATACTCTCAGCGATGTATCAGTTGATATTCAACAAAAGTTTTTTGCAATTTATGAAGCAGGACAACAAAACCAAGAAACCGAAGAAGGATGTTCCTCAGAAGAAGAATAAACTCGATTGGCAAAAATTTAACTTTTTAGAAAATTTGCTTATTTTCTGTACCGTACCCGATCGGATCGCTCCACCCGAAAGCGGTGTCAGCTTTCGGATTACCAAGCAAGAAAAAGATTCCGTTTGTATTTTATTTAAAACTGATCGTCAGAAGGATCCTCTCGTTAGAGATCAAAATCAGAAAAGACCTGATTATTTATCTCTTTTTATTCAGAATGGCTTACTTCTGCTGACGATTATCGAGATGAAGGGAACTAATAAAAATTCCACGAGTACAGGTATCGAACAAATTACAACTTTTAGAGATATTTTAAAACAAGAAATTGCCGATCATGTCACCAGTAAACTCCAATATAAATTACAAGCTATCCTATTAACTCCCTATAATGCCGATATTCCTCGAAAGGCGATCAACGAGGAGGCGGAGAAAGGATTTATTATTTTACCTATCCAGTATAATTTGAAAGCGGAGCTTTATCGTTATGTTTCCAAGACTTACAAGAAAGAGGATTTAAGCAAAATAAATTATATTCACGACGAGCAACATAAAGAATCCGATTGTTTGTTAATCGAAAACTTGTTGGCTAGACAAGCATCGGACAAACGTGAACAGGATAACTATTATTTATGTAAATTCACTCCCACCAAAGATAGAAAAGGCATCTATATAGATTATCAGGTGTCGAGCGATCGAGACTTGATCACCCTATTAACCGATCCGCAGGGAAAGAAAGTTCAATTGGCTTACTGTAGTGATGATTCTCAAAGTTCAATCGATCAAATTCAGGAAGAGATTAAAAATTTAAACCTATGTCGAATGGTAGAGATGGTAAGTCGCCTAATCAATAGTTAGTATAAAAAATAGGTGTAGAGAAATCTATATATAAATGGCTCCGCAATAAACTTGACAAACTTGAGGTTTTGGTGCGGTTGACTAAGGAACCGAAGCGACTACTACTTTTGCCGAATCCGAGCGCTCCGATGTAGCCGATTTTGTCGGGTGCGTTCCCTGCCGCAACGAGGGAGAACGCACCTTACCGATCGATTCCTGAGAGTATAGGGTCTTAGTCTAACAAAACCCATAGACAACAGCTTATCTGGCTGACGGCCGACGGCTGACGACCAGAGGCTAAAAATTAACATTGCAAGAAAACTTAACAATTGGCCAAGAAACTCGATCGAGTAGGTAGAATAGCAAGTAAACCATTTTGTAAACTCCACCCGATTAACTAACTAGAATAGAGATAACCCAGAACGCCTGTGATAGATAAAAGACGCACTACTCGCGATCTCCCCCAAATTAACGAAAGAATCCGCTTTCCCGAAATCCGCGTTATCGATAGCGACGGCTCTCAACTGGGAATTATTACTCCTGCCGAAGCTTTGCGCGTGGCCGAAGAGAAGGAACTTGATCTCGTCCTCGTCAGTGAAACGGCAAGTCCTCCCGTTTGCCGGATTATGGACTATGGTAAGTACAAGTTTGAACAGGAGAAAAAGGCCCGCGAAGCCAAGAAAAAACAGCATACAGCCGATATAAAAGAAGTTAAAATGCGCTATAAAATCGATGAGCATGACTACAACGTGCGAGTCAACCAAGCGCAACGTTTTTTAAAAGCGGGAGATAAGGTAAAAGCGACGATTACCTTCCGAGGTCGGGAAATTCAACACTCTAACCTAGCGGAAGAATTACTGGCTCGCATGGCCAAGGATTTAGAGGATGTAGCTGAGGTACAGCAAGCACCAAAAAAAGAAGGTCGTAACATGATGATGATGTTATCGCCGAAAAAATAACTAACTAATCCAGAAAAAGGGGCTAAGTCCCCTTTTTTGTTCTTCGGAAATCCCGAAAGGAAACCAATAATCTAAAACAAATGTATTATCCGAGAATTAAGTCTCTGGATTGAAATCACAGGTACTCACAGGGGTTAACCTAGTAGCAAAAGACTATTGCGAAGCATCACTTAAAAATTGATTACCGAGTTTACTGCCATTGAGCGTGAATGCGTGGATGGAGTAAACGCTCGACCGGTTGACCGTTTTTTAAATGTTCCTCGACAATCTGATTGACATCCTCTGGTTTAACACGACAGTACCAAGTTTCTTCGGGAATAATCCTCACCGTGGGGCTAGTGCTACACTGTCCTTGACAACCACTGGTCATAACGATGACATCTTCTGGGAGAGCTGCCGTTTGCCATGCTAAAAGAAGCTCGGACGCACCCTGCACCAAACAGGAAGAATGCTGACAGACCATCACAAATCGCTTTTGGGGATAAGACATATTACCTAAAAAGTTGCAAAATTGGATAGTTCCCCGGTTATATTCTTGGGAGTGGCTTTGGGGAAGCATAGTTTTATTTTGCCCCGAATCCCCGATACTGGCAACACAAAAAAAAGGGGCTGAAAATTAACCATCAATCTTTAAAATAGAATTGGGAGAAAAATTTAGTCAATCAAGAGGGTAAAAGTGGCATTCGCTAGTCATTGGATCATGTTAGGTTTATTATTGGGTTTTGCTGTTGCCCATAGCGGATTAGCCAGTTTACGAATGCGGGGAGAAGCTATCATCGGTGCGCGACTGTATCGGGTATTATTTGCCCTTGTGAGTATTCCTCTAGCAGTAATTTTAGTAGTTTATTTCTTTAATCATCGTTATGATGGTTTGCTTCTCTGGCAAGTACAGGGAGTAACCGGAGTAAAAACCCTAGTTTGGATACTTTCGGCCATTTCTTTTTTCTTTCTCTATCCTGCCACCTTTAACCTGCTGGAGATCGCCGCTATCCAAAAACCCCAGGTTCATCTCTACGAAACCGGCATTCTGCGCGTTACCCGTCATCCCCAGATGGTAGGACAGGTGATCTGGTGTATTGCTCACACCCTCTGGTTAGGGACAAGCTTTACCCTATTGACTTCCCTAGGTTTAATTGCCCATCATCTTTTTGCTGTCTGGCATGGCGATCGCCGGTTAGAAGACCGTTACGGAGAGGCATTTTTAAAGATCAAAGAACGCACCTCAGTGGTCCCCTTTTTAGCAATTATCGATGGTCGGCAAAGCCTAAAATGGCAAGAATTCCTTCGTCCTGCCTATCTAGGGGTAACAGGGTTTATTTTACTCCTCTGGTGGGGTCATCCTTGGCTAATGCAAGCAACAAGTAAAATTTATTGGTGATTTTGCTCCCAACTCCTTTCCTGTTGATCCCGATTGGTGTAGAATGGCTTCTATATCAAAATTAAGTTTTCATAAAATACGTTTAGACATGATACTATCTGTCAACGAAAAGAGCTTCCCTAAGCTAGTTTTAGAGTCTTCTCGTCCGGTTCTCGTGTATTTTTGGGCGCCTTGGTGTGGTTTATGTCGTTTAATCCAACCCACCCTCTTTTCTTGGCAAAATGAGTGTCAAGATGCGATTCAATTAGTCGGTGTCAATGCCGATGATAATTTTAAATTAGCTAATAGTTTTCGTCTGCGTAGTTTACCTACTTTAATTCTCTTCGATCGAGGTGTTCCGGTTCACCGTCTGGAGGAAATTCACAGTCGCGAGGAATTGCAACAAACCCTGCGACTAATAGTCAAAAATCAAATCCCGCGTTCAGCTTAAGTAGCTGGTTATAATTAAATTGAAGATATATTTTGGGTTCGATCCCCCCTGCCCCCCTTAATAAGGAGGGTGCCGATACCCCCTGCCCCCCTTGATAAGGGGGTGCCGATCCCCCCTGCCCCCCTTGATAAGGGGGGTGCCGATAGGCGGGGGGATCCCCCTTAATAAGGGGGGCATCTGATAATTTTTAACGCCTACCTACTTAGATAATCCCAATTGCTACAACTCCCATAGTTCCCCCAGTTCAAAAAATTAGGAGGCTTGCAAAAAATGCCGATTGGTGTGGCTGAATTTGTCGAAAACCAGGAAAATCGCTGTCCTGTGGTACTACTACTAGATACCTCTGGTTCAATGGAAGGGGAACCGATTAAGGCTCTCAATGATGGTATCAAAACCTTTCAGGAGGATGTGATGCGGGATACCCAAGCGACGTTGAGTGTAGAAACTGCCATTGTCACCTTTGGTAGGGGAGGGGTTAAAACCGTGCAAGATTTTGTCGGAATTGACCAATTTACGCCACCTACTTTAACCGCAGGAGACTTAACTCCAATGGGAAAAGCGATTGAATTGGCCTTAGATTTAGTCGAAGATCGTAAAGCGATTTATAGAAATAATGGTATCCAATATTATCGCCCCTGGATATTTTTAATTACTGATGGTGCGCCTACGGATCAATGGAATCTGGCAGCGCAACGGGTAAAACAAGCCGAAGCAGAAAATCGGGTTTTATTTTTTTCTGTAGGTGTTCAGGGGGCCGATATGGAGACGCTCAAACAGATTTCTAATAATCCCCCCGTGTTACTCAATGGTTTAGATTTTCGGGAATTATTTCAGTGGTTAAGTAACTCAATGAAACGAGTTTCTGGTGGTAAAATTGGAGCGGCGATCGCTTTACCACCAGTGAATTGGGGACAAATTACCACCTAGAGGATAGTTAATTATGTGGAGAACATTATGTCAGTCGGTGGTCGGTAGTTTTCACGTCCAAACGGGATTACCCTGTCAAGATTATGGTGATTATAAATTATTGGGTCAGGATGTTTTGATTGGAGCCGTGGCTGATGGGGCCGGTAGTGCCAAATATTCGGATTTAGGGGCGAAAATAACAGTTAAAGCATCACTGCAATTTTTAGAGGAAAATCTCAAAAAAACAGCATTAGCTGCCACTGGAACTGAAGCCGAATTAGAGGAAATATTCCGGCAACTGTTGGCTTATGTTCAGCAAATTCTCCAAGAAGAAGCCGAAAAAGAACAGTTATATATTAATGATCTGGCGACAACTTTACTGGTTGTTTTGGTTACTTCAAAACGATTAGCGGCGATGCAGATAGGAGACGGTTTGATTGTGTTCAAACCTGTGGGGGGAAATTATCAATTATTGTTTCAGCCTGACAAGGGGGAATACATCAATGAAACCACTTTTGTTACTTCTAGTAATGCTGTGGAGGATATGCAAATAAAAGTTTTAACTGAGCCAGTTGCGTTTATTTGTGTGGCGACGGATGGAGTGGAAAAGGTATCGATCGATTATAAAAATTGGCAGCCTTTTCCGCCTTTTTTTCAGCCATTAGAGGAATATTTGCAACAGACAGAAACGCCATTGCAGGAAGACCTCAAAGAATTTTTAGAGCGGGAGGATTTAAATAAGTTAACAACCGATGATAAAACCTTACTTCTAGCTTTTTGTTTAGAAACCGGGTTTGTTTAGGAAAGGGTTTAAGAAACCGGATTTGTTTGACAAACCCGGTTTCTGGATCGAAATTTTTGATCCCTTGTGCCAAGGCGCTACCTTGGAACCTAATATTACTGGACTTCCCCGTTGACAAAAAGCCATAACCCGTGCTGTAGAAAGGATTAAGAAAATTTCCAGCGCCCCGTTACTGGGTACAAATCAGAGAAACTCCCAATAAATCTA
>VYLK01000094.1_pt1 | contig 35985 bp, 37 predicted proteins | sample 5114321 | NCBI WGS metagenome assembly VYLK01 (sample SAMN12291792, study PRJNA351875) | freshwater metagenome | isolation source: freshwater lake | place: USA: Michigan, MSU2 Lake | collected 2011-08-16
CGGCCCCCACCAGCGCCGCAGCTGCCGTGGCAGCCGCCACCACGGCGGTAGCCGCCGCGCCCAAGGCGGCCAGCCCGGGCGCCGCCGCGCTGGCCTTGGCCTCAAAACACACCTGCACCGCCTGCCACGGCGCGGAGAACAAGATCGTCGGCCCCGGCTTCAAGGAGATTGCCGCGAAGTACGCCGGCCGCGGCGATGCCGAGGCTTACCTGCTCGGCAAGATCCGCGCGGGCAGCCAGGGTGTGTGGGGCCCCATACCGATGCCGGCGCAGAGCCTGCCGGAAAATGATGCGAAAGCCCTGGCCGCCTGGTTGGCCACGGGGGCCCGCAAGTAGCCGCCAGCGTTTTCTTGGGGTTCGCCCGCTAGGACCTTGGGCGCCCATTCATTACCCTTCACTGATAAAGGAGTTCACCATGCCCAATCGCCGTACCGTCCTCGCCCGCTCGGGCCAGGTGGCCGCCCTCCTGGCTGGCGCCGGCCTGCTGCCTGCACAGGCCCAGGCGGCCTGGAATGCCAACGCCTTCGAGATCAAGACCATGGGCGAACTCGCCAAGCTCATGGGCGGCAGCGCCCCGGCTGAGAGCAAGGAGGTCACGGTCATCGGGCCTGATATCGCCGAGAACGGCGCTGTCGTGCCGGTGGGCGCTTCCACCACGCTGGCTGGCGTGAAGAAGCTGATGCTGCTGGTGGAGAAGAACCCCAGCGTGCTGGCGGCCAGCTTCGACGTCAGCGATGCCGTTGATGCCGCTTTCACCACCCGCGTGAAGATGGGCCAGTCGTCCAACGTCATGGCCGTGGCACTGATGAATGACAACCGCGTGCTGTTCGCCCAGAAGGAAGTGAAGGTCACGCTTGGCGGCTGTGGCGGCTGAGGCCCTGCCCAGTTCCAGATTCGCCTTCACCGAACACCGCATTCAAGGAGAAACACCATGGCAGACCCGATGCGCATCCGCGCCCAAGCCGCTGGCGACAAGGCCACCGTTCGCGTTCTGATGAGCCACGAAATGGAAACCGGCCAGCGCAAAGACACGGCCGGCAAGACCATCCCCGCCTGGTTCATCCAGGAAGTCACCGCCCGCCACAACGGCAAGCAGGTGCTCAGCGCCAACTGGGGCCCCGCGATCTCGAAGAACCCCTTCCTGCAGTTCGTCGTCAAGGGCGCGAAAGCTGGCGACAAGATCGCCATCACCTGGAAGGACAACAAGGGCGACACCCGCACCGACGAGGCCACGGTTTCCTGACCAACCCCCCGAGAAAGCGACGCTCCATGAAGTTCCTCACCCTCACGGCCACGGGCCTGGCGCTGGCCCTGGGCGCCAGTGCTGCGCTGGCGCAGAAGTCGACCGCCGACGGCATTGCCGAGTACCGCAAGATGCTGGAAGACGGCAACCCCGCCGACCTCTTCGAAGCCAAGGGCGAGGAACTCTGGAAGACCGCGCGCGGCCCGAAGAAGGCCACGCTGGAGAAGTGCGACCTCGGCCTCGGCCCGGGCGTGGTGAAGGGGGCCTGGGTGCAGATGCCACGCTACTTCTCTGACACGCAGAAGGTGCAGGACGTTGAATCGCGCCTGGTCACCTGCATGGCCACGCTGCAGGGCTTCAACGCCGACGAGCTGATGAAAACCGCTTTCGGCCGCGGCGAGATGGCCAACATCACCGCGCTGGCCACGTGGATTGCTGCGTCCTCGCGCGGCATGAAGTTCGCGCTGCCCCAGGGCCACGCCGAAGAGCAGCGCTTCTATGAACTGGGCAAGCGCGCGTTCTTCTTCCGCGGCGGGCCGATGGACTTCTCGTGCGGCAGCTGCCACGGGGTGGACGGCCAGCGCATCCGCCTGCAAGACCTGCCCAACCTCACCAAGAACCCGGGCGACGGCGTCGGCTTCGCGGCCTGGCCGGCCTACCGCGTGAGCAACGGGCAGATGTGGAGCATGCAACTGCGCCTGAACGACTGCTACCGCCAGCAGCGCTTTCCGTACCCTGGCTTCGCCTCCGACGTGACGGTGGCGCTGGGGGTCTACATGGGCGTCAACGCCAAGGGCGCCGAGTCCATCGCACCGGCCATCAAGCGCTGAAGCGCTGCCACTTCGAAGGCTGTACACCCATGAAGAAGCAACACCTCCTCACCGCCCTGGGCGCCACCACCGTGCTGCTGGCCGGTTGCGCCACCGGGCCCAGCCCGGCGGAGCTCGACGCCCAGGCCGCCGCCATGATGAAGGCCAGTTTTCGCGAGCAGGGCATCGCCAAGATCGACCGCATCCAGCAAGACCTCGGGCAGAGCGCCTGCTCGTCCGAGAAGCCGCCCTCCGAAGCCGTGGCCCGCCAGGTGGAGGCCGAGGCCTACGCCAGCATCCAGTGGCCCACCGGCGGCTGGTACATCGGCGATTGGCGCAAGGGCGAGGCCCTGGCCCAGAACGGCCGCGGCATGACCTGGACGGACAACAGCACCGACCCCAAGGGCAACGGCGCGCAGTGCTACAACTGCCACCAGCTCGACAAGAAGGAAATCAGCTACGGCACCATCGGCCCCAGCCTGTGGAACTACGGCAAGATCCGCGGCGTCAAGGACGTCACAGACCCCGTATCGGCGCCCATCATCCAGTACACCTGGGGCAAGCTGTGGAACAGCAAGGCCAACATGGCGTGCTCGAACATGCCGCGTTTCGGACACGCCAAGCTGCTGAACGAAGAGCAGATCCGCGACGTGATGGCGCTGCTGCTCGACCCCAAGTCACCCGTGAACCAGTGAGCCGGCGCGGCCTGCCCACCCCCAGCAAGCCCGCACGAGCTTCGGCCCCTGCGGGCTTTTTCAGCGGCACGATATCACTGATTGCTGAACCATGAATCTTTCCAAGCGCGATTTCCTCCAGGTGCTGACCGCGGCCTCGGCCGCCGGCCTGGCCCTGGGCCGCCACGCCGAAGCCGATGCCGCCGCCGCGCAGCAGGGCCTGTACGACATCGCGCCTTTCGGCAACGTGTCGCTGCTGCACATGACCGACTGCCACGCGCAGCTGCTGCCCATCCACTTCCGCGAGCCCAGCGTGAACCTGGGTGTGGGCGCCATGCAGGGGCAGCTGCCGCACCTGGTGGGTGAACACCTGCTGAAGAGGGCTGGCGTGCGGCCGGGCACGGCGGCGGCGCACGCCTACACCTACCTCGATTTCGAGAAGGCCGCCCGCCGCTACGGCAAGGTGGGCGGCTTCGCGCACCTGGCCACGCTGGTGAAGATGCTCAAGGCCAGCCGCCCCGGCGCGCTGCTGCTCGATGGCGGCGACACCTGGCAGGGCAGCGCCACCAGCCTGTGGACCAACGCGCAGGACATGGTCGACGCCTGCAAGCTGCTGGGCGTGGACGTGATGACCGGCCATTGGGAGTTCACCTACGGCATGGAGCGCGTGAAGGAGATCGTCGAGAAGGACTTCAAGGGCCAGGTCGATTTCGTGGCGCAGAACGTCAAGACCAACGACTTCGGCGACCCGGTCTTCAAGCCCTACGTCATCCGCAACATCAACGGTGTGCCGGTGGCCATCATCGGCCAGGCCTTCCCGTACACGCCCATCGCCAACCCGCGCTACATGGTGGCCGACTGGGCCTTCGGCATCCAGGACGAGAACATGCAGGCCATGGTCGACGAGGCGCGCGGCAAGGGCGCGCAGCTCGTCGTGGTGCTGTCGCACAACGGCATGGATGTCGACCTGAAGATGGCCAGCCGCGTGCGCGGCATCGACGCCATCTTCGGCGGCCACACGCACGACGGCGTGCCCATGGCCGTGCCGGTGAAAAACGCCGGCGGCACCACGCTCGTCACCAACGCTGGCAGCAACAGCAAGTTCCTGGGCGTGATGGATTTCGAGGTCAAGGGTGGCAAGCTCGTCGACTACCGCTACCGCCTGCTGCCGGTGTTCGCGAACCAGCTCCAGGCCGACGCCGGGATGGAGGCGCTGATCACGAAGATCCGCGCGCCCTACCTCGACAAACTCAACGAGAAGCTCGCCGTGACCGACGGCCTGCTGTACCGCCGCGGCAACTTCAATGGCAGCTGGGACCAGCTCCTGTGCGACGCGCTGATCGACGTGCAGGGCGCCGATATCGCCTTCAGCCCCGGCTTCCGCTGGGGCACGAGCCTACTACCGGGCGACACCGTCACGCGCGAGCTGCTGATGGACCAGGTGGCCATCACCTACCCCTACGCCACGCTCACCGAGATGCGCGGCGAGATGGTCAAGACCATCCTGGAAGACGTGGCCGACAACCTCTTCAACCCCGACCCGTATTACCAGCAGGGCGGCGACATGGTGCGCGTGGGCGGCTTGAGCTACACGATGACACCGGGCGAGAAGATGGGCAGCCGCATCAGTGACATGCGCCTGAAGGGCCGGCCCATCGAGGCCGGCAAGACCTACAAGGTGGCCGGCTGGGCCCCCGTGGCCGAAGAGGCGAAATCAGCCCCGGGCGTGAAACCGGTGTGGGAGCTGGTGGAAACCTGGCTCAAGGGCCAGGGCGGCCGCGTGAAGCCGCGGCGCATCAACACCCCCCAGCTGATCGGCATGGCCGGCAACCCGGGCATTGCCGGCCTTTGAGACCCTGCCCCGACATCAACGAGGAGACCACGAGATGCTGAAACTTCGCCCTTGCCTCATCGCCCTGGCCCTGGCGGCCAGCACGGCGTTGGCCGCTGCGCAGGACACCGTGGCCTACCACGTGAACGACACCGCCAGCCAGGCGCTGAGCACGCTGCGCAACATCCGCAACCACCTCGACACCGACCCCACGGCCAAGATCACCGTGGTGACGCATGCCTTCGGGGTCGATTTTCTGATGGAAGGCATGAAGGACCGCAACGAGTCGCCCTTCGCGGCCACGGTGGCGGCGCTGGTGGCCCGCGGCGTGAAGTTCGAGGTCTGCGAAATCACGCTGAAGAACCGCAACCTCAAGAAGGAGCAGTTCATCCAGGAGGCCGAATTCACGCCCTCGGGCGTCGTGCGGCTGACCAAGCTGCAGAAGCAAGGTTTCGCCTACATCAAGCCCTGAACGGCGGCGCCGCCAGACACTGGCATCCAGGAGGGATGACCCGTGGTGCTTGACGATCTGATCGAGAGGCTGGGCGAGCCGGCCACCTTGGCCTTGGGGGCCATGTGCATCGGCCTGGTGTTCGGTTTCATGGCCCAGCGCTCGCGGTTTTGCCTGCGCTCGGCGGTGATCGAGTTCGCGCGCAACCAGATGGGCGGCAAGCTCACTGTGTGGCTCTTCGCCTTCGCCACCGCGGTGGGCGCGACCCAGCTGCTCGCCTGGGCCGGCTGGTTCGACGCCAGTTCGGCGCGCCAGATCTCCGCACGGGGCAGCCTCTCGGGGGCGGCCATCGGCGGGCTGCTCTTCAGCATCGGCATGGTGCTGGCGCGCGGCTGTTCCAGCCGGCTGCTGGTGCTGGCGGCCCAAGGCAACCTGCGCTCGGTGCTCTCGGGCCTGGTGTTCGCGGTCACGGCGCAGGCGGCGCTGACCGGCGCGCTCTCGCCGCTGCGCCTGGAGATCGCGAGCTGGTGGACGGTGGAAGGCGGCGCGGCGCGTGATCTCATCGCACGCACCGGCATCGGCCACGGCGGTGCGCTCGCGTTTGCTGCCGTGTGGCTGCTGGCGGCCATCTTCTGGGCGCGGCGGCAGAAGGTGCCGGTGTGGGGCTGGGCCGGGGCCATGGGTGTGGGCCTGGCCGTGGCGGCAGCCTGGTGGTTCACCTTTGCGGTGATGCAGCGCGCCTTCGACCCGCACCCCATCCAGGCGCTGAGCTTCACCGGCCCCTCGGCCGATGTGCTGAACCGCGTGCTCTTCGTCACCGACAAACCCTGGACCTTCGATCTCGGCCTCGTGCCCGGCGTGTTCCTCGGTTCCTTCATCGCCGCGGCGCTGTTCGGTGAACTGAAGCTCGAAGGTTTCCAGGGTGGTGCCAGCATGCGCCGCTACATCGTGGGCGCCATGGCCATGGGCTTCGGTGGCATGCTGGCGGGCGGCTGCGCCGTGGGTGCCGGACTGTCAGGCGCGGCGGTGTTCACGATGACCTCCTGGGTGACCTTGTGCACCATGTGGGCCGGTGCCGCCTTGACCGACCGGCTGATCGACCAACCACCGGCCGGTGCACTGCCTGAAACGCCGGTGCCGGCACCCAGCCCTTTGTCCACCGCCTGAGCCTGCCGCGAGGCGCTGGGCCCTTTTTGTCGTCTTGAGGTTTCACCATGCGCCGAGCGCCTTCTTGCCGCCCCCGCTTCCAACGTGTTTTGCAGGCGTGCGCGCTGGCTGCTGCCTGCGCCGGGCTGCCCGCCTGGGCAACCACCCCGCCAGAGCCCACGGCACGTGCCACCGAGATCGTGCAGGGCCAGTGTTTCATCTGCCATGGCGGCGACGGCGAAAGCTCCAGCCCCGCCTTCCCGCGCCTGGCCGGCCAGAACGCGGCTTACGTGGCGCGGCAGCTGGCCGACTACAAGTCGGGCAAGCGCAAGAGCAGCACCATGCAGCCCATGGTGGAGAGCCTGAGTGCGGAAGACTTCAAGGCCCTGGGCGTCTTTTTCGCCACGCGCCCGACGCACGGCCACACGGTGGAAGACCCCGAACTCGCGCAGGTGGGCCGCTTCGTCTACCTGCGCGGCAACCCCTGGAGCGGCGTGGCCTCGTGCGCCACCTGCCACGGCGCCAACGCGCACGGTACCGAGACGCTGCCCCGGCTGGCCGGCCAGCACGCGCAGTACACCGAGAACCAGCTCAAGTCCTTCAACAAGCGCGAGCGCACCAACGACAACGCCGTGATGCACGGCATCGCCAGCAAGCTCAGCGAACTGGAAATGAAAGCGGTGGCGGCCTATCTGAGTGGATTGAAATAGGGCGCTGCAAAGCAGCGCCCTATCAAGCCAGAGCCGCGGACCCGGCTCCGCCGGGCCGCTGGCGAACTGCCCCCCCCTGGGGGGCAGCGAGCGCCAGCGAGCTTGGGGGCTCACGCCCCCAACATGTCGTCCCAGATGTTGTCGGCCCAGCTCAGCGCGTAGCGGCCTTCGATCTGGTTGGCGCCGGCCGAGACACCGCCCGAGCCCGGCACGGTCTTGAAGATCTTGTCCTTGGCGTCGTACTGGTGCACCGAGGCGACGTGGATCACGTCCTTGGCCGTCACGAAGCTGTAGCAGGTGTTCATCACCACCGGCGTGGCGTTCACTGGCTCGCCCTTGAGCAGCTGGATGATGGCCGCAGCCGCCACCTTGGCGTGCTGGTTGGCCATGTGGCCGCTCTTGGGCATCAGCGGCGCCGAGAAGGTGGCGTCGCCCAGCACGTGGATGCCCTTGGCCGCGGTGGCTTCCATCGTCAGCCAGTCCACGCCCACCCAGCGGTTGTTGACGTTGATGAGGCCGGCCGTGCGCGCGATGTCGCTCGCGCGCTGCGGCGGGATGATGTTCAGGACATCGGCCTTCACGTCCTCGAAGTCGAACTTCGCGACCTTGCCGGCCACTTCCTTCAGTTCGGCGTTGGGGCGGTACTCGATCAGGCCGGCGTAGTGCTGCGACCAGGCCTTCTCGAACAGCGCCTTCTTCGACTGGATCTCGGGGTTGGCGTCCAGCACCAGCACCTTGCTCTTGGGTTTGGCCGTCTTCAGGTAGCTGGCGACCATGCAGGCGCGCTCATAGGGCCCGGGCGGGCAGCGGTAGGGCACCTTGGGGATGCTCATCGCGAACACGCCCCCGTCGGGCATGGCCTCGAGCTGCTTGCGCAGCGCCACCGTCTGCGGGCCGGCCTTCCAGCCATGCACGGCCGCGCCGCTGTCGAAAGCCGCGCTCAGGCCGCCGACCTGCTCGTTCATGAAGTCGACGCCGGGCGAGAGCACCAGGCGGTCGTAGCTCAGTTCGGCGCCACTGGCCAGGCGGATCTTCTTCGCGGCGGCGTCAACAGCCACCACGTCGCCCTGCACGAACTTGACGCCCATCGCCTTGAGGCCGTCGTAGCCGCGCGTGATGTCGGCCATCTGCTTGTGGCCGCCCACCACGAGGTTGCTGATCGGGCAGGAGATGAAGTTCGGGTTGCGCTCCACCAGCGTGACGTCGACGTTGCCGCCCCACATGCGCAGGTAACGCGCGGTGGTGGCACCACCGAAGCCGCCGCCGACGATGACGACGCGGCCGATGGACGGACCCGAGGCGCCGCCCGTGGCGCAGCCGGCAAGCGCCAGGCCGCCGGCGGCTGCAGCGCCTGCCAGCAGGCGGCGGCGCGAGGGGTGGAGCAGGGTGGGGGTGGATGCGTTCATGGCAGTCTCCTGGCCGCTCATTGCTTGGGCTTCTGCGCCGCGAAGTAGCCGGCGATGAGCTTGATCTGCTCGTCGGTGTAGCCCTTGGCGATCTGGTGCATGATGGTTGCGGGCAGGGCGCCGCTCTTGTAATCGGCCAGCATGGCGATGATCTTGTCAGCGGGCACGCCGGCCAGGGGCTTCATGTCGCCGCGGGCCTGCCCGTTGGTGCCGTGGCAGTTGGCGCAGGTGGCGGCCAGGTTGCGGGCCAGGTTCACGTCTTGCGCCAGCACGGCGGCAGGGCCGGCCAGCAGCGCCAGTGTGGCGGCGGTCTTCCAGAGCTTCATCGGGGGTGTCTCCTGTGCGTTGAGGGTGCGGCGTATCGGGCGGGCCCTGTCGCGCACGCGGCCATTCTCGGCATATATTCGTGCATGCAAATCCAGCGTATTCCCTGAGCGGCGATGCGCCATCGCCATCTGATTTTGACCGCATGCCGCCGCCCCTGGCGGTGCCGCGGGTGAACACCGGTTCTCCCGCGGGCTGGCGCCGCCGCGAAGCCCTGCCGGCCCTGGCCGCTGCCTGGTTGCCCAGCACGGGCCTCGCGCCGGCCAGCGCAGCCGAGCCCCGCCGCATCGACTGGCCGCCTTTGCGCAGCGTGCAAGGCGAGGAACTCGCCGCCGAACGGTGGGCCGGTGTGCCCGTGGTGGTGGTGTTCTGGGCGACCTGGTGCGCTTACTGCCGGCGCCACAACGCGCACATCGACCGCCTGCACCGCAGTGTCGACCCCACCCAACTGCGCATCCTGGGCGTTGCCCTCGACCGCGACTCCGGCCTCGTGCGCCGCTACCTGCAGCAAACCGGCTATGGCTTCACCACCGTGGCCGACGGCGGCGCACTGCGCGAGCGTTTCACGGCGCGGCGCGTCATCCCGATGACCTGCACGCTCAGTGCTGATGGGCACCTGCTGCAGGCCATCCCGGGCGAGATGAGCGCCGACGACGTGATGGCGCTGGCACCCCGCCAGCCGCGCTGAGTGGCTGCGGGGCGGCGGCCATCAGAGCATGCGTTCGAGCCGCCAGACCTGGTAGCGCAGCGCGCCCACGGCGCCGGCCACGACGCCGGCCAGCGCGATGAAACTGCCCAGCGAGAGCGTGGAGATGCCCGAAAGCCCCTGGCCCACGGTGCAGCCCATGGCCACCACGCCGCCCACGCCCATCAGCACGGCCCCCACCAGGTGGTTGGCAAGGTCTTCGAAGCTGCCGAAGCCTTCCCAGCGGAAACTGCGGTCCAGCACCGCCACGATGCAGGCGCCCAAGGCGATGCCGACCACGCTGAGAATGCCCAGCGTCAGCGTGCGCGAGGTGTCGCTGAAGAAAAGCAGCCAATCCAGCGTGTAGGCCACGGGCGCCACGAGGCTCAGCGATTCCATGCGGCGCGAGTTCGTGCCCAGGAAGGCCGGCTCCAGCGTGTTCGGGTCTTCGGGCACGTAGCCCAGGCGGCCGCTCACCCACCACACGGCCACGATCACCGCACCGATGCCCAGGCCGCCGGCCAGCACCTCGCCGCTGCGGCCCTCGGGCTTGCGCAGCACCCACAGCAGCAGCACGAGCGCCAGCGCCGCCCCCAGGGCCAGCGCCACCGTGCCCGTGGGCAGGCCGAAGGCGGCTGCGGCGATGGACGGCAGGTCTTGCCCGGTGCCGAGTTCGAAGTGCACCTTCTCCACCGTGTTCACGCGCAGCACGCCGGTGATGCCGCGCAGCGTGGCGTAGCCCGCCAGCCCCAGCACCAGCACCACCACCAGGGCCTTGAGGTTGCCGCTGCCCAGGCGCATCAGGTTCTTGCTGCCGCAGCCCGACGCCAGCACCATGCCAAAGCCGAACATCGCGCCACCCAGCAGCGTCGAGAGCCACAGCACGCGCGGCGCGGCATAGATGCTGTTGCTGGCCTGCACCCAGCCTGCGGCCACCATGCCGTTGAAGCCCAGCACCGCCACGGCAATGGCCAGCACCCACATGCGGGCACGTTCCCAGTCGCCCATGTTCACCACGTCGGCAATCGCGCCCATCGTGCAGAAACGAGTGCGCTGCGCCACGGCGCCGAAGACCACCGAAAGCGCGAAGGAGGCCCAGAGCACCTGGGTCGTGAGGCCGGGGATGTCGACTGTGTCCATCCCCGAATTGTGGCGTGCCGCGCCCGCCGCCGCCCGGCAGCGCATTGGCGTGTGCTGATAAAGTGATGCGCGGAGGCACACCCCCGAGGGCACCGTGAGCAATGAACGCGAAGAGGACGTGGTGTTCGAATCAGCCGCAGAGCTGTTCGGATTGCTGTCGACGCCAGTGCGCCTGAAGATCATCAGCGCCGTCTGCAACGGCGAGCGCAACGTCTCTGACCTGCTGGCGCAGATCGACACCACGCAGCCCAACATGTCTCAGCACCTGGCCACGCTCTACCGCGCCGGGGTGCTGGGCCGCCGCCGCGAAGGCACGCAGATCTACTACCGGCTGCAGAGCGAGCGCGTGGCCATGCTGTGCCGCGCGGTGTGCACGCAGGTGGCGCTGGAACTCGACGGCCAGGCCGGCGTGCCCCCCGAAGACCGCCTGCTGCGCGCCGGCCCGCGCTGAGGCGCGGGCCGCCGGCGCTCAAAGCGAGGCGGGCTGGGTCTCGGTGCTGCCGCGGTTGGGCAGCACGATGATGAACACCGCGCCACCTTCGGGTCGGTTCTGCGCACTGATGGTGCCACCGTGGGCCTCGACGATCTTGCGCGAGATCGCCAGGCCCAGGCCGGTGCCGCCCGAGCCGTCCTTGGTCTTGCTGCTTTGCACGAAGGCCTGGAAGATGTCTTCCAGTTCGTTCGGCGGGATGCCCGGGCCCTCGTCGGCCACGCGCAGTTCCAACTCGCCCATGTCGGTGTGGCCGCCCTGCACCAGGATGCGGCTGCCCGGCGGCGAGAACTTGATCGCGTTGGCCACCACGTTGCGCAGCACCTGCTGAAAGCGCAGCGGGTCGACCTTGCCGCGCAGCGGCTGCGTGCCCAACTGCAGCAGCACCTGCAGTTGCTTGCCTTCGAGCAGCGGGGCCAGTTCCTTCACCACATGACCCACCAGCCCGCGCAGGTCGGTGCGCTCCAGGTGGATGGTGCCCACGGTGCTCTCGATCTTGGCCACGTCCAGCAGGTCGTTGACGAGTGCCAGCATGCGCTGCCCGGCGCTGTGGATGTCGTCGAACATGCTGGACAGGCGGGGTTGGTCCTTGCCGCGGCGCAGGCCCAGCTCCGAGAAGCCGATGATCGACTGCAGCGGCGTGCGCAGCTCGTGGCTGATGTTGGCGATGAACTCGCTCTTCGCGCGTGAGGCCTCTTCCGCGATGTCGCGTGCCTCGCGCGTGCTGCGTTCGGCGTTGCGGAACTCGGTCACGTCCACCATCACCGCCAGCACGCAGGCGGGTTGCTCCTCGTCGCCGGGCACGAGCAGCTTGTTGACCATCAGGTCGCGCACGCTGCCGTCGCGGTGGCGCACTTGCGCCTCGTAGCGGCGCGGCTGGCCGTCGGCGATGAGGGCGCGGTCTTCGGCCTCGTGTTGCGCACGCTCGGATTGCGGCAGCGCGCCGCCGACGATCTGGCCCACGGTCTCGGCGCGGGTGCGGCCGGTGAAGTCTTCCCAGGCCTGGTTCACCATCACGTAGCGGCGTTTCAGGTCGAACAGCGACATCGGGAACGGGCTCACGTTCATCAGCTGTTCGGTGAAGGCCAGCTGCATCTGCAGACGGCGCTGCGCGACGATGCGGCCGGTCACGTCCACTGCGCTGCCGGCAAAGCCGGTGAGGCGGCCGTCCTCGTGCAGCGGCATCACCGAGATGTCGAAGCTGCGCCGGCGCCCGCCTTGTTCGGCGATCACGGCCTGGAGGTGGCGCACGTCGGTGTCGCTGGCTCGCGCGAACATCGCTCGGGCGGCGTTGCGCTGCTCGCTGGTCACCAGCTCCCACAGCGGCTTGCCCGCGCCGGCGGTCAGCGCCCAGGGCTGGTTGGCATAGGTGAGCAGGCCTTGGGCGTCGGTGCGGAAGATCAGCTCCTGCAGGCTCTGGATGGTGACGCTGAGCTCGCGTTCGCGGCGCAGCGCCTGCGCCTGGGCGGCGTCGCGTTCGGCACGCGCGAACTCGCGCGCTCGCACGCTGCGCCAGGCCACGAAGGTGACGCTCACCACCATCGTGACGATGGAGGCACCGGCCAGGGCCAGGTTGCGCACCAGCGCCCACCAGGGCTCCAGCACGGCCGCGCGCTCAACTTCCACCAGGACCGCCAGCGGTCGCGTGGCCGAGACCCGGAAGGCCGCCAGCTGCGTGCCTTCGCGCAGGCCCTCGCCCACCCAGGTGCCATGCTCGCGCGCGGGCAGGAAGCGGCTGAAGGGCGGCAGGCTCTTCAGGCCGGCACCGGCCGGGCGCAGCACGGTGTCGGTGCCGGCGATGAGGCGGCCGTCGTAGGTGGCCAGTGCGGCGGCGGCGCCCGGGCCGTCCAGCAGCAGCTGCTGGAAGTTGACGAAGGCGTTGGGGTTGAGCAGGGCCACCACCAGCAGCGTTTCGCCGTTGGCGCGCCGCACCGTTCGCAGCAGCGGCAGGAAGCTGACGCCGGACGGGATGGCCGTGGCCTGGCCGCGGGCCAGATCGGCCAGGCTGCGGCCCGGGGCCTGATCGGCGAGCCGGTCGGCGCCAGGCTGGGGCAGCGGCCCCAGCGCTGCCAGGTCGATCAGGCGGCCCACCTCGCTGGGCTGCGCGCTGGCGCGCACGTGGCCGGCGTTGTCCAGCACGGCGATGCTGCGCAGAAAGGGCAGGTTGACGAGCGACTGCTGCATCGCAGCCGAGGTCTGCGCGCTTTCCGGGGGCTGGCCGCGCTGCAGCAGGTCGGCGAGCGTGGCCACGGCCAGGGCTGCGGCTTCGATGTTGCGCGTGGTCTGCTCGGTCAGCACCCGCGCCAGCAGCTCGTTGCGCTCGGTCACGATCTCCTGCAGCTGGCGGTGTTCGTGCCAGGCCATGGCCGACAGGGTGAGTGTCACCAGGCCCACCAGCACCGCGCCAGCACCGAACACCCAGCGCCGCTTGCCGGCCAGCTGGGGCGGCGTCACCGCAGCCGCGGTGGTGCCGAGCGCTGGCACGGCCGCAGCCGGCAGCGTGGCCATGGGCTTGCCGGGCGCCGTGTTCACCGCAGGCGCACGATGGGGCTCAGGCCGTGCTTGCGAGCAGCCGCTTCCAGCCGCCCGTCACGCTGGATGCGCGCGACGAAACCATCCATGGTCTCCAGCCAGGCGCTGTCGCCCTTCTTCACCGCGTAGGCATAGGGCAGCACGTTGAAGGGCGCGGGTGGCGAGATCAGCGTGGCCCAGTCGGCGTTGTCGAGCAGGCGTCGGCTGTAGGGGTAGTCGGTCATGAACACGTCCACGCGGCCGGCTTCCAGCTCACGCTCGCGCGTGGCCGGCGGCGCCACGCGCACGAGGCGGGCGTTCTTCAGTGCCGCCGCCATCACGGGCTCCATGAAGGTACCGGCCTGCACGGCCACGGCCACGCCGGGCTTGTCGATGTCTTCCCAGCTCTTGACGACCTGGTTGCCCTTGGTGGTGACGCCGTAGATGTCGCTCTGCAGGTAGGGGCGCGTGAAGGCGAGCTGCTCCATGCGCTGCGGCAGCATGCCCACGGCGAACATGGCCACGTCGCAGCGGTCGCTCTTGAGATCGGCCACCAGCGTGGCGAATGAGGAATCGACGTATTCGACCTTGGCCTTGAGGTCGCGCCCCAGTTCAGCGGAGAGGTCGATATCGATGCCCGAGAGCTGCTGCGTGCGCGGGTTGCGCAGGCTCACGCCGTAGTAGTCGGGCCAGATGCAGACCTTCACCGTGGCACTGGCCTTCACGCGCGCTTGCACCTCGCTCGCCTGCGCGCCGCCTGCGCCCAGGGTGGCGGCCAGCCAGGCCAGGCCCAGCAGCGCGAGCGGGCTGCGGGAGATGCGGGTGGTGATCAGGCGAGACATGGTGTGGGTGTTTCTGGCAGAGGTGGTTGAAGGGGGCGGTGCGGCAGCGTGCGGCCTCACGCGGAGATCACGTTCAGCTGCACCAGCAGCTCCAGCAGTTGCATGGGGCTGAAGGGTTTGACGATGTAGGCATCGGCACCGGCCAGCAGGCCGGCTTCGCGGTCGGCACTGCCGCCGCGGGCCGTGAGCATCAGCACCGGCACGTTGCGCAGCTTGGCGTCGGCCTTGATGGCGCGGCACAGGTCCATGCCGTTCAGGGCGCCGGGCATCATCACGTCGAGCAGCACGGCGTCGGGTTGGAGCTCGCGGGCCATGTCCCAGCCCGTGGGGGCGTCAGGGGCTTCGTGGATCTCGCAGTGCTCGAACTCCAGCGTCATGCGGATCAGGCGGCGGATGTCGGCGTGGTCCTCGACGATCAGGATCTTCTTCATGCGGGCGGTCGTGGATGCGGGTCGTTGGGCGGCTGCGGAGCCGGGGCGGGTGCAGGTCGGGCTCGGCTTTCAGGATGGATTGTGCTCAATTCGGCATTTATCATTTTTTGCAAATATCACGGCCTCTGGCTTTTTGGGGCCTCAAACCGGCAAAATCGCTGGAATGAACTATCCAAGTGTTCCGGCCACCCCTCCCGATCTGGCCGACGAGTGCAGCACCCGCGACGTGGCGCAGATGCTCGGCATGGCCGTGCGGTCGGTGCAACTGATGGTCGACCGGGGCGAACTGCAGGCCTGGAAGACACCCGGCGGCCACCGGCGCATCTCGCGGCGCTCGGTCGAAGCCTGGCTGGCGCAGCGCCAGGGCAGCCCGCGCCCGCAAGGCGTGCGCGGGCCGGGCCGTGCCAAGGCCGGGCTGGGCGCCGGGGGCTCGGCCTCGTTGGGACGGCAGAGCGTTCTCTTGATCGAAGACTCGCGCCATTTCCAGAACCTGGTGTCGCTGCTGGTGCGCCAGCATTTCCCCGAAGTCGAACTGCACCTGGCCGACGACGGTATCACCGGCCTGGCCATGGCGGGGCGCCTGCAGCCGCGTGTGCTGCTGGTGGACATCCTGCTGCCCGGCATCGACGGCGCCACGCTCATCAACGGCTTGCGGTCCAGCCCGGCCTTCGAGGGCAGCCGCCTGATCGTGGTGACGTCGCTCAGCGGCGACGATCTGCAGCCCTATGCCTTCGCGCTGGAAGGCCTGCCGGTGATCCACAAGCCTCGGCTCGTCATGGAACTGCCGGGCCTGCTGGGCGCTGCGCTGGGCGTCACGGCCGAGGCTGCCGATGTCGCCTGAATCTCAGCCTGCCCAGGAGCCGGCGGCGCCCCGCGCGCTGCCGCGCGTGCTCTTGGTGGATGACGACGCCTCCGTGCGGCGGCTGGTGGCCCTCGCGCTTGACGGCCAACCCATCGAACTGGTGAGCTGTGCCGATGGCGAGTCGGCCCTGGCCGTTCTGCAGGCCGGCCCGGTGCAGGTGCTGGTGACCGACTTGATGATGCCGGGCATCTCGGGGCTCGACCTGCTGCGGCGCCTGGCGCGCGAGCCGGTCCTGCGGCAGGGCGCCGAACTGGTGGCGTTCAGCGCCGGCATCGATGCCAGCATGCGCCAGCAGTTGCAGGGCCTGGGGGTGCGCCGCATGCTGTCCAAGCCGGTGTCGCTGCAGTCGCTGGAAGACGTGGTGATGGAGGCGGTGGCCAGCGCCTGCATGCCCGGCGTGGCGCCAGAGTCAGCGCCGGAGCTGCCGCTTGCGGCTGACACCGAACCCGGCCATGCGGCCCCGGCTGACGAAGCCCGTGCCATCAGCGTCCATTTCGGCGGCGACGCCACGCTCTTCCACGACTTCCGGCGCAGTTGCCTGCCGCAGTTCGTGCGCGACCTCGCCGAAGGCGAAGCTGCCTTTGAGCGCGCCGATGTCCTGGCCGTGCGCCGCCTGGCGCACAGCCTGAAAAGTGTGCTGGCCACGCTGGGCCATGCCGAAGCCGCGGCGCTGGCGCGCAAGGTGGAAACCGCCGCGCAGGGCGGCCAGCTGGGTGCAGCGCAGACGCCGTGGGGCGCTTTGCGCACCCATCTGCAGACGCTGGCTGCAGCCGCCGCCTGAACGCCGCGCGAAGCCTGCTCGCGGCCGGTGCGCCTGCAGCGGCGCTCAGCGCTGCGGTTCGGCGGGCTTGGCGGGTTGCTCGGCCGCTGGCTGCGCGATCACGGGTGCGCGTGTCACGCGCACACGCCCGCCGGTGCTCACCAGGATGACCGGGTCGCCCGGGTTGAAGGTCTCGGCGGCCTTGGCCTGCACCACCGAGCGGCGGTCGCCGTTCTTGAGCTGCACGAGGATCTCGACGGCTTCTTCTCGCGTGGTGCTGCGTTCGACGGCGTTGCCGATGACCCCGCCCACCACTGCGCCGATCACGCCCACCACCATGGCCTCGCGCCGGCCGCCCACGCCCGAGCCGGCCACGCCGCCGGCCACACTGCCTGCGGCGGCGCCGATGCCGCTTTGCTGGCCTTCCACCACCACGGGGCGTGAATTCAGCACCACCGCATCCACCACGGTCGACATGCGCTGGGCATCGCTGCGGCTGACAACGTCAGGGCTGGTGGTGGAGCAGGCCCCCAGCGCAATGGCGGCGGCCAGCAGGGTGGAGCGGATGACGAGGTGTTTCATGGGGGTTCTCCGGGGGCCTGCCGGGCTGTTGCCGGCGGCGTGGTGAAGGCATCTTGCCGTTGTGGACGGGGCGCGGGCAAGTGAAGTTCCGCGGCCGCGCGTAAAGAAGCGACGGAACGCGACCGGCCGCGACGAAGTGCCGCCGCCGGCCCAAGACCCGCCGCCCTGGCGGGGCTTGCCGCCTGCTCAGCCGTGCAGCCGCGAACTGCGCGGCACGCTGGCCAGCAGGAACTCCATCTGGTCGGAAACGATGCGCCGGCCGCGCAGGATCATGTCTTCGTGCAGGCTGGGCACGTAGGGCAGGTAGAGCAGCGTCATGCGCGCTTCTTCGGGCAGGCGGCTGCCCTTGTGGCCGTTGCAGGCGCGGCAGGCGGTGATGCAGTTCATCCAGGTGTCGCCGCCGCCACGCGACACCGGCACGATGTGTTCACGCGTGAGTTCGTCGAAGTGGAAGTGGTTGCCGCAGTAGGCGCAGAGGCCGCGGTCGCGCACGAAGAGCTTCTGGTTCGTGAGCGCCGGCGTGTGGCGCCAGGCGCGGCTGGGAATGGCACCGCGCACGGCCACGATGGGGTGCACTTCGATGCGACTTTGCAGGCCGGTGGCCCGCTGCGTGCCGCCCCGCAGCACCTGGAAGGCATCCCCCAGCGTCCACGCGACGGTGTCGCTGGCGTACAGCACCGCCGCTTCGCGGGAGGTGATCCACGCTTGGGGGCGGCCCGAGATATCGAGCTGCAGCACGTCCATGGGCGTCGAGCGTAAACCAATTGCGTGACAGCCCGCAGGCCCCGGGCCATGGGGGCGGGCCTGCGCGGAAGGCCGACCCCGGCTTTTCTAGGAGAGCGCCCCTAAAAAAGTCACGGCCTCGCCCCCGCGCTGTCACACGAAGTCTGCAAAATAGAACGGTCGTTCGATTTCTTGCCGATGACGTGAACCCACCTGCCGACACTGCTGCTGCCAGCGCCACCGCGGAAGCCCCCCGCACCGCCCCGCGCGCCCTGCACAAGGGGCAGCAGACACGTGCGGCCATTCTCGAGGCCGCGCTCGGCCTGGCCTCGCACATGGGGCTGGAAGGCCTGTCCATCGGCGCGCTGGCCGAAGTGACGCAGATGAGCAAGAGCGGCGTCTTCGCGCACTTCGGCTCGCGCGAAGAGCTGCAGATCAGCGTCATCCGCGAGTACCACGCGCGCTTCGAAGACGAAGTCTTCTTCCCCGCCATCAAGGAAGAACGCGGCCTGCCGCGGCTGCGCGCCCTGTTCGAGCGCTGGATCCGCCGCGTCTCGGTGGAACTGGATTCGGGCTGCATCTACATCAGCGGCGCGGTCGAGTTCGACGACCGCCCCGGCCCCGTGCGTGACGCGCTGGCCAGCATGGTGCGCGCCTGGCATGCCGCGCTCGCACGGGCCATCCGTCTGGCCGTGCAAGCCGGGCAGCTGCGCGCCGACACCGACCCCGAACAGATGCTCTTCGAGCTGCACGGCCTCATCCTGGCCCTGCACCACGACGCGCGCTTCCTGCGCAGCCCTGGCGCGCTGGACCGTGCCCGCGCTGGCTTTGAACGCACGCTCGGTCACTACGCCATGCCCGCGCTGGAAGCGGGCGCAAGCACAGCCACCCCACCGGCCCGGCCGCGCAGCAAGCGCTGAGCACCGGCACGCCGCTTCATCACCGTTTCTTTTCCCTTCCACAGGAGTTCTGCCATGGCCGTCTACACCCCGCCGCTGCGCGACATGCAATTCGTGCTGCACGAGCTGCTGAACGTCACCGACGAACTGAAGATGCTGCCGGCGCATGCCGAGATCGACGCCGACACCATCAACGCGGTGCTGGAAGAGGGCGGTAAGTTCGCCGCCGAGGTGATCTTCCCGCTGAACCAGAGCGGCGACCGCGAAGGCTGCACCCACGACAAGACCACGCACAGCGTGAAGGCGCCCACCGGCTTCAAGGAGGCCTACGCCAAATACGTGGAAGGCGGCTGGCCCGCGCTGGCCATCGAGCCGGCCTACGGCGGCCAGGGCCTGCCCATCGTGGTGAACCAGTGCTTCTACGAGATGCTCAACAGCGCCAACCAGGCCTGGACCATGTACCCCGGCCTGAGCCACGGCGCGCTGGAGTGCCTGCACGCCCACGGCACCGAAGCGCAGAAGCAGCTCTACCTGCCCAAGCTGACCAGCGGCGAGTGGACGGGCACCATGTGCCTGACCGAGCCGCACTGCGGCACCGACCTGGGCCTGCTGCGCACCAAGGCCGAGCCGGTGGCTGGCGCGCCCGAGGGCACCTACAAGCTCACCGGCCAGAAGATCTTCATCAGCGCCGGTGAACACGACCTGGCGCCGAACATCGTGCACCTGGTGCTGGCCCGCCTGCCCGACGCACCGGCCGGCAGCAAGGGCATCAGCCTCTTCGTGGTGCCCAAGTTCAAGATCAACGCCGACGGCAGCCTGGGCGAGCGCAACCCCATCTTCTGCAGCGCCATCGAGCACAAGATGGGCATCAACGGCAGCGCCACCTGCCAGATGATGCTGGACGGCGCCGAAGGCACGCTGGTGGGCGCGCCGCACAAGGGCCTGGCCGCCATGTTCGTGATGATGAACGCCGCTCGCCTGGGCGTGGGCAACCAGGGCCTGGGCCTGACGGAAGTGGCCTACCAGAACGCCGTGGCCTACGCGAAAGACCGCCGCCAGATGCGCTCGCTCAGCGGCCCGAAGCAGCCCGACCAGCCGGCCGACACCATCATCGTGCACCCCGACGTGCGCAAGATGCTGCTGACCGCGCGCGCCTACGCCGAAGGCGGCCGCGCGCTGGCGATCTACATCGCGCTCTTGATCGACCGCGAGCTCAACACCGAAGACGACGACGAGCGCAAGGACTGCGCCGACCAGGTGGCCCTGCTCACGCCCATCGTCAAGGCCTTCCTCACCGACAACGCCTGGCTCGCCACCAGCCACTGCATGCAGGTCTTCGGCGGCCACGGCTACATCAAGGAGTGGGGCGTGGAGCAGTACGTCCGCGATGCCCGCATCAACATGATCTACGAGGGCACCAACACCATCCAGAGCCTGGATCTGCTGGGCCGCAAGGTGCTGGGCGACAACGGCGCCAAGCTGAAGAAGTTCGGCAAGCTGATCGCCGAGTTCGTGGAAGAGGAAGGCACCAACGAGGCGCTGCAGGAGTTCGTGAACCCGCTGGCCGAGCTGGGCGACAAGGTCACCAAGCTCACCACCGAGCTGGGCATGAAGGCCTTCGGCAATGCTGACGAAGTGGGCGCTGCCGCGGTGGACTACCTTCGCGTGGTGGGCCACCTGGTGTTCGCCTACTTCTTTGCGCGCAGTGCCAAGATCGCGCTGGCCAAGCAGGGCAGTGGCGACCCGTTCTACACCGCCAAGCTGCACACCGCGCGCTTCTACTTCACCAAGCTGCTGCCCGAGACCGCCGGCCTCATCCGCAGCGCCCGCACGGGCGTGGCGCCGCTGATGGCCATGGACGAAGCGCTGTTCTGAGTTTGCCCACCCGCCCACAACGAACCGGAGACGAGACGATGAAGAAGCTGCTGATCACCGCCCTGCTGGCCTTCACCGGCAGCGTGTTTGCGCAAGCCACGCCCGCGGGCCTGTGGAAGACCATCGATGACGACACCAAGCAGGAGAAGTCGCTGGTGCGCATCACCGAAAGCGGCGGCGTGGTCAGCGGCAAGATCGAGAAGCTGCTCGATCCGTCCAAGGCCGATGCGAAATGCGACAAGTGCACCGACGCACGCAAGGACCAGCCCGTGGTGGGCATGACCATCATCAGCGGCGTGAAGAAGCACAGCGACGAGCCCTACTGGGACGGCGGCCAGATCCTCGACCCCAACAACGGCAAGACCTACAAGGTGCGCCTGACGCTCAAGGACGGCGGCAAGACGCTGGAGGTGCGCGGCTTCATCGGCTTCCTCTACCGCAACCAGACCTGGCAACGGGTCGAGTGAACCTCATTCAGTGAAGGAAACAACGTGAACCGATTCCAAGTCCGCAAGGTCGCCGTGCTCGGCGCCGGCGTGATGGGCGCGCAGATCGCCGCCCATCTGGTGAACTGCAAGGTGCCTGTCGTTCTGTTCGACCTGCCTGCGAAAGAAGGCCCGAAGAACGGCATCGTCACCAAGGCCATCGAAGGCCTGAAGAAGCTCAAGCCCGCGCCGCTGGGCGTGCCGGAAGATGCCGCGCGCATCCAGGCCGCCAACTACGAAGAGCACCTGGCGCTGTTGGGTGAGTGCGACCTCGTCATCGAGGCCATCGCCGAGCGCATGGACTGGAAGCTCGACCTGTACCAGAAGATCGCCGGCAGCCTGGCGCCGCACGCCATCGTGGCCAGCAACACCTCGGGCCTGAGCATCACCAAGCTCAGCGAAGTGCTGCCCGAGTCGATCAAGCCCCGCTTCTGCGGCATCCACTTCTTCAACCCGCCGCGCTACATGGCGCTGGTGGAGTTGATCAACACCCCGGCCACGATGCCCGAGGTGCTGGACCAACTGGAAGCCTTCGTCACCAGCGCTTTGGGCAAGAGCGTTGTTCGCGCCAAGGACACGCCGAACTTCATCGCCAACCGCGTGGGCATCGCCGGCATGCTGGCGACGATCAAGGAAGCCGAGAACTACGGCCTCTCGTACGACGTGGTCGATGACCTCACCGGCAAGAAGCTGGGCCGCGCCAGCAGCGGCACCTTCCGCACCGCCGACGTGGTGGGCCTGGACACCATGGCCCACGTCATCAAGACGCTGCAGGACAACCTCGCTGACGACCCCTTCTTCCCGAGCTACAGCACACCGGCCGTGCTGAAGGCGCTGATCGAGAAGGGCGCCCTGGGCCAGAAGGCCGGCGCCGGTTTCTACAAGAAGGTGGGCAAGGACATCCTGCGCCTGGACCCCGCGAAGGCCGACTACGTGCCGGCCGGCGGCAAGGCCGAGCCCATCGTCGAGCGCATGCTCAAGAAGCCCGCGGCCGAGCGACTGAAGCTACTGCGCGAAAGCAGCAACCCGCAGGCGCAGTTCCTGTGGGCCATCCACCGCAACGCCTTCCACTACGCCGCCGTGCACCTGGGCAGCATCGCCGACACCGCCCGCGATGTCGATTTCGCGATGCGCTGGGGCTTCGGCATGAAGCAGGGCCCCTTCGAGCTGTGGCAAGACGCCGGCTGGCAGCAGGTGGCCGGCTGGGTGAAGGAAGACATCGAAGCCGGCAAGGCGCTGAGCAGCGCGCCGTTGCCGGCCTGGGTGTTCGATGGGCGCACGGGCGTGCACACCCCCGAAGGCAGCTGGAGCCCCACGAAGGGCGCCTACGTGCCGGGCAGCAGCCTGGCCGTCTACCAGCGCCAGCACTTCCCCGAGACCGTGCTGGGCGCCGGCGTCGCCGCGCCGCTGAGCAGTGGCACCGAGGTCTTCAAGAACGACGAAGTGCGCGTGTGGACGCTGGACGGCGAGGTGCTCATCCTCAGCATCACCAGCAAGCTGCACCTCATCGGCACGGGCGTGGTCGAGGGCCTGCACAAGGCCGTGGAGCTGGCCGAGGCGGGCTACAAGGGCCTGGTGATCTGGTCGCCCGACGACGTGTTCTCGGCCGGTGCGAACCTGGAGCAGACGCTGCCCGTCTTCATGAAGGAAGGCGCGAAGGGCATCGCCCCGGTCATCCTGCAGCTGCAGACGGCGCTGCTGCGCATGCGTTACGCGCAGGTGCCGGTGGTGGCCGCGATGCGCGGCATCGCCCTGGGCGGTGGCTGCGAGATCGCGCTGCACTGCGCGCGCCGCGTGGCCGCGATGGAAACCTACGTGGGCCTGGTGGAAGTGGGCGTGGGCCTGATCCCGGGCGGTGGTGGTCTGACCTACATCGCGCGCCGTGCGGCCGAGATGGCGGCTGCCGGCAACGCCAACGCCGACATCATGAAGTTCGCCACCGACGGCTTCACCAACGCCGCGATGGCCAAGGTGGGCACGAGCGCCATCGAATCGCGCAAGCTGGGTTACCTGCTGGACACCGACATCGTCGTGCCGCACAAGGACGAGTTGCTGTTTGTCGCCAGCACGCAGGCCAAGGCCATGTTCGACAGCGGCTACCGCCCGCCGCACAAGGCGCTGTTCCCGGTGGCCGGCCGCAGCGCCATCGCCACCATCATGGGCCAGCTGGCCAACATGCGCGACGGCGGCTTCATCAGCGCGCACGACTTCCACATCAGCACGCTGATCGCCCAGGTGGTGTGCGGCGGCGATGTCGACGCCGGCAGCCTGGTGAGCGAGGAATACCTGATGGCCATGGAGCGCAGCCGCTTCTGCAGCCTGCTGGAACACCCGAAATCGCAAGAGCGGATCATGGGCATGCTGCAGACCGGCAAGCCGGTGCGCAACTGAGCGAAGGACTTCACATCATGAGCAGCAAACAAGTTCAAGACGCCTACATCGTCGCCGCCACGCGCACGCCCATCGGCAAGAGCGGCCGCGGCTACTTCCGCAACACGCGGCCCGACGACCTGCTGGTGGCCGCCGTGCGCAGCGCACTGGCCCAGGTGCCGACGCTGGACCCCAAGGCCATCGAAGACGCCATCATCGGCTGCAGCTTCCCCGAGGGCGAGCAGGGCATGAACATGGCGCGCGCCGCCATGGTGCTGGCCGGTCTGCCGCATTCGGTGGGCGGTGTCACCGTCAACCGCTTCTGCGCCAGCGGCCTGACCGCACTGCAAATGGCGGCTGACCGCATCCGCGTGGGCGAGGCCGACGTGATGATCGCCGGCGGCGCCGAGAGCATGAGCATGGTGCCCATGGGCGGCAACAAGCCGAGCTTCAACCCGGAAGTGTTTGCCCGCGACGAGAACGTCGGCATCGCCTACGGCATGGGCCTGACGGCCGAGAAGGTGGCGGCGCAGTGGAAGGTGTCGCGCGAAGACCAGGACGCGTTCGCGCTGGCCTCGCACCAGAAGGCGCTGAAGGCCATGGCTGCCGGCGAGTTCACGGCCGAGATGACGCCCATCGACATCGTCGAGCGTTTCCCGAACCTGGCCACCGGTGAAGTCGGCACCAAGACGCGCACCGTGAACCTGGACGAAGGCGCGCGGCCCGACACCAGCCTGGAAGGCCTGGGCAAGCTCAAGCCCGTGTTCGCCGCCAAAGGCAGCGTGACGGCCGGCAACAGCAGCCAGACCAGCGACGGCGCGGGTGCGCTGATCCTGGCCTCGGAGACGGCCATCAAGCGCTACGACCTGAAGCCCCTGGCGCGTTTTGTCAGCTACGCCGCGCGCGGCGTGGCGCCCGAGATCATGGGCATCGGCCCCATCGAGGCCATCCCGGCCGCGCTGAAGTACGCCGGCCTGAGCCTGTCGGACATCGGCTGGATCGAGCTGAACGAAGCCTTCGCCGCGCAGGCGCTGGCCGTCATCAACACCGTGGGCCTGGACCCTTCCAAGGTCAACCCGATGGGCGGCGCGATTGCGCTCGGCCACCCGCTGGGCGCCACCGGCGCCATCCGCGCCGCCACCGTGGTGCACGCCCTGCGCCGCCACCAGCTGAAGTACGGCATGGTGACGATGTGCGTGGGCATGGGGCAGGGCGCCGCCGGCATCATCGAAGCGCTGTAGAGCCAGCAGCAGGAGACAAACACGATGAGCATCAAGACCGCGACGCTGAACGGCGTCACCACCATCGAGATCGCGCGCCCCGAGAAGAAGAACGCGCTCACGGTGGCCATGTACCAGGCCATGACCGATGCGCTGGTGGCCGCGAAGGCCGACGGCGCCGTGCGCGCCGTGCTAATCACCGGGCAGCCGGGCATCTTCACCAGCGGCAACGACATCGAGGACTTCATGTCGCGCGGCACGGGCGGCGGTGGCGCCGGCAGCGAAGACAACGAGTCGCCGGTGTTCAAGTTCATGCGCGCGCTGCTCGACTGCGACAAGCCCGTGGTGGCCGCCGTCACGGGTGCGGCCATCGGCATCGGCACGACGCTGCTGCTGCACTGCGATTTCGTCTACGTCAGCGACGAAGCGCGCTTGGCCATGCCTTTCGTGGGCCTGGGCCTGGTGCCCGAGTTCGCCAGCAGCCTGATCGTGCCGCAGCTCATGGGCAACCGCCGCGCCGCCGAGAAGCTGCTGCTCGGCGACCCCTTCACGCCCGAGCAGGCCGTGGAGTGCGGCATCGCCAACGCCGTGCTGCCGGCCCAGGAAGTGGTGAACCACGCACGCCGCGTGGCCGAGCGCTTCAACGCGCTGCCGCCGGGCGCCGTGCGCGAGGCCAAGCAGCTGATGCGCGCGCCGCAGCGTGAACTGGTGCTGCAGACCATCCGCACCGAAGGCGAGCTCTTCGCCAAGCGCCTGCGCAGCCCCGAGGCGATGGAAGCCTTCCAGGCCTTCTTCCAGAAGCGCCAGCCTGACTTCTCGAAGTTCTGACCGCGCGCCCAATGTCGCTGGCCCTGAAGCTCGCGCTGAGCCCGCTGCTGGTGGCACAGGCGATGCTGACACGCCGCCGGCTGCCGGTGCTGCCCGAGCCGGCCGGCGCGCGCCAGGGTGTGGCGGGTGCGGCGGGTGCGAGCCCGCTGCGCTTGCTGATCACGGGCGATTCTTCGGCTGCCGGCGTGGGCGTGGTGCACCAGCGCCAAGGCTTGGCCGTGCAACTGGCGCAGCAGGCGGCGCGCCTGTGCGCGGCCCGCGTGAGCTGGCAGCTGCTGGCGAAATCAGGGCTGAACACGGCGCAGACGCGGCAACTGCTGCAGCGCGAGGCTGCAGACCTGCAGGCCGACGTGGCGGTGGTGATCACCGGTGTCAACGACGTGGTGGAGCAGGTGCCATCGCACCACGCGGTGAGCGCGCGCGAGGGCCTGGCCAACGTGCTGCGCAACGCGCACGGTGTGCAGCACGTGGTCTTCGCGCCGCTGCCGCCCATCCATCACTTTCCGGGCCTGCCGCAGCCGCTGCGCTGGGTGGCTGGCAGCGATGCGCGCCGCCACAACAAGGCGCTGTTGCACTGGGTGCAGCAGCGCGGTGGCGATGTGAGCCTGGTGGACATGGAAACGCCGCTGAACGCCGGCGTGATGGCGGCCGACGGTTTCCACCCCGGAGAGCCGGTGTACCGCTATTGCGCGGCGGCCATCGCCGAGCACATCGCGGCCGCCGTGTGGCCGCGTTTGAGCGTCTAGCGCGGCACCGGCCGCGGCTGGCCCTGCAGGTCGATGGCCACGTAGGTGAGGTCGGCCTCGGTCACCTTCACCACCTGCAGATTGGCCGGGTTGCGCTCGGCATACACCTCCACGTGCACGCTGACGCTGGTGTTGCCGATGCGCGTGACGCGCGCATAGAAGCTCAGCAGGTCGCCGATGGACACCGGCTGCTTGAAGATGAACTGGTTCACCGCCACGGTGGCGATGCGCCCTTTGGCGATGCGCGCCGGCAGCACCGCGCCGGCCAGGTCCACCTGCGCCATGATCCAGCCGCCGAACACATCGCCGTTGGCGTTGGCGTCGGCCGGCATGGGCATCACGCGCAGCACCAGCTCGGCGCCGTTGGGCAGGCTGTGCGGGGCCATCATGGGTACGGCAGGGGCTGGGGTGGTGCTGGGCTCGGTCATGGTGGGCGTGCAGGCGGCAGAACAGGGGGGCGGTGACAATCCACCGCATGCGTCCCAATGTAGCCGCTGGCGCGAACGAAGCCAGCCCCACCGCCCAACCCCAGCCCGCCGCAGCCCGGTCTGACTGGGCCACGCTGCGCAAGCTGCTGCCCTACCTGTGGCAGTACCGCTGGCGGGTGGGCATCGCGCTGGCTTTCATGGTGGCGGCCAAGGTGGCCAACGTCAGCGTGCCGCTGCTGCTGAAGAACCTGGTCGATGCGCTCTCGTACAAGCCCACCGACCCGGCCGCCGTGCTGGTGGTGCCCATCGGCCTGCTGGTGGCCTATGGCGCCTTGCGCCTGAGCACCAGCCTCTTCACCGAGCTGCGCGAACTCATCTTCGCCAAGGCCACCGAGGGCGCGGCACGCAGCATCAGCCTGCAGGTCTTCCGCCACCTGCACGCCCTGAGCCTGCGTTTCCACCTGGAGCGCCAGACGGGTGGCATGACGCGCGACATCGAGCGCGGCACACGCGCCGTGCACTCGCTGATCTCCTACTCGCTCTACAGCATCGGGCCCACGCTCATCGAGGTGGTGATGGTGCTCACGCTGCTGGCGGTGAAGTTCGACGCCTGGTTCGCGTGGATCACCATCGCCGCGCTGGTGGTCTACGTGGTCTTCACCATCACGGTGACGGAATGGCGCACGCAGTTCCGCAAGCAGATGAACGAGCTCGACAGCTCGGCGCACAGCCGCGCCATCGACGCGCTGCTGAACTACGAGACGGTGAAGTACTTCAACAACGAAGACTTCGAGGCCAAGCGCTACGACGAGAACCTGGAGCGCCTGCGCCGCGCCAGCCTGAAGAGCCAGAGCACGCTGAGCCTGCTCAACACCGGGCAGCAGCTCATCATCGCCACCGCGCTGGTGGCCATGCTGTGGCGCGCCACGCAGGGTGTGGTGGACGGGCGCATGACGCTGGGCGACCTGGTGATGGTCAACGCCTTCATGATCCAGCTCTACATCCCGCTGAACTTCCTGGGCGTGATGTACCGCGAGATCAAGCAGAGCCTGACCGATCTCGACAAGATGTTCACGCTGCTGGAGAAGAACCGCGAGGTCGACGACGCGCCCGGCGCGCCGGCGCTGCAGGTGCGCGAAGGCCACGTGCGTTTCGAGAACGTGAGCTTCGCCTACGACCCGAGCCGTCCCATCTTGCACGGCGTGAGCTTCGAGATCCCGCCAGGCAAGACCGTGGCCGTGGTAGGCCCCAGCGGCGCCGGCAAGAGCACGCTGGCAAGGCTGCTCTACCGCTTCTACGACATCGACAGCGGGCGCATCAGCATCGACGGGCAAGAGCTGCGCTCGGTCACGCAGGCCAGCCTGCGCAGTGCCATCGGCATCGTGCCGCAGGACACCGTGCTCTTCAACGACACGGTGCAATACAACATCGCCTACGGCCGCCCCGGCGCCACGCGTGCCGAGGTGGAAGCCGCGGCCCAGGCCGCGCACATCCACGGCTTCATCAGCGCCACGCCCAAGGGCTACGACACCATGGTGGGTGAACGTGGGCTCAAGCTCAGCGGCGGCGAGAAGCAGCGCGTGGCCATCGCGCGCACGCTGCTGAAGAACCCGCCCATCCTCATCTTCGACGAGGCCACCTCGGCGCTGGACAGCGCCAACGAGCGCGCCATCCAGGCCGAACTGCGCGCGGTGTCACAGGGCAAGACGGCGCTGGTCATCGCGCACCGCCTGAGCACGGTGGTGGACGCGCACGAGATCGTGGTGATGGAGGCCGGCCGCGTGGTGGAGCGCGGCCCGCACGCCGAGCTGCTGGCGCGTGGCGGGCGCTACGCGCAGATGTGGCGGCTGCAGGCCAGCGGGCAAGACACCTGAGCCGCGGGCCCGTCCGCAATCAGCGGCGGTAGGGGTTGTGGTCGTGGCGGTCGTAGCGGTTGGGCACACCGTCGCCGTCCACGTCCCAGCGCGGGTTGTAGACGCGGTCGTGGCGGTTGGGGATGCCGTCACGGTCGGCATCGCGCCAGCCGCGGCCACGGCTGGGGCTGTACACGCCGGGGCCGTACACACCGTGCGGCGGCAGCACCACCACGGGTTGCGTCACCGCCCGCGGTGCATACACCCGCGATGCATACACCGGTGGCCCGTACACCGGCGCGCCCACCACCACGCCCACGCGGGGGCTGCCGATGGTGACGGACCATTGCACGTCGACATGGCGGGCTTGCGCGCTGCCAACAGCGGCCAGCGCGCCCAGCGCCAGGGCGATCAGGGGGATGGTCTTGCGGGTCATGCAGATCTCTCCTTGGTTGCACGGCAGCTTCGCACCGGCCGTGTTGCTTAGAACGCGGGCACCCCTGCCGCGGTTCACCCCCCGGCGGGGGTGCGGCACGTAAAGCTCTGTGGCCGGATGTGACCGAAACGCGCTCGATACACTCGCCGCCGTGGAAACCAAGTGGCTCGAAGACTTCGTGAGCCTGGCCGAGACGCGCAGCTTCTCGCGCTCGGCGCAGCTGCGCCATGTCACGCAGCCGGCTTTCAGCCGCCGCATCCAGGGGCTGGAAGCCTGGGCGGGCGTGGATCTGGTCGACCGATCTTCTTTCCCCACGCGGCTCACGCCCGCGGGCGAGACCTTCCTCGCGCAGGCGCTGGAGGTGCTGGACGCGCTGCAGGCCACGCGCAACCTCATGCGCAGCCACCAGGCCGCGGGGCAGGACATGGTGGAGTTCGCCGTGCCGCACACGCTGGCCTTCACCTTCTTTCCGCACTGGCTCACGCAGATCAACAGCGACCTGAAGCTCGAATCGGGCACGCTCAAGACGCGCCTGACGGCACTGAACGTGCACGACGCCGTGCTGCGCCTGACCGAAGGCGGCTGCGACCTGCTCATCGCCTACCACCACGCCAGCCAGCCCTTGCAGCTGAGCGCCGAGCGTTACGAGATGCTGAGCCTGGGCCACGAGACGCTGGCGCCCTACGCCAAGGCCGGCCCCGAGGGCACGCCGCTGTTCAGCCTGCCCGGGCGGGCCGGCGCGCCCGTGCCCTTTCTGGGTTATGCCTCGGGCGCCTACATGGCGCGGCTGGTGGACGTCATCCTCAAGCAGGCCGGGCAGGCGCTGCACCTCGACCCGATCTACGAAACCGACATGGCCGAAGGCCTGAAGGCCATGGCCCTGGAAGGCCACGGCCTGGCCTTCCTGCCGCACAGCAGCGTGCGCAAGGAACTGCGCGCACGCCGGCTCGTGCCCGCCGCGCCCGACGGTGAACTGCAGGTCACGATGGAGGTGCGCATCTACCGCGAACGCCCGGCCACCGTGCGCCATGCCAAACCGGCGGTGCAGGCGCTGTGGAGCTTTCTCGGCGCGCAGGTGCAGGCGCGGTGAAGCGCCGCTGCACCGGCCCCGTGCCCGGGCTTGGCCCGCGGCTTGCATGCGGGCCTGGTTCGGGGGCCGGGCTTCCACCCGTTGGGCTTGTTGGCAGGCTTCCTAGAATGCGCCACCCCGTTTCTGAAGGAGAGTACCGATGAACAAGTTGTCTTTTGCCCTCGCCGCGCTTGCACTGGCCGCCGCCGGGGCCGCACAGGCCGACACGCTGGCCAAGATCAAGGGCAGCGCCGCCGTCACCATGGGTGTGCGTGAGTCTTCGGGCGCCTTGAGCTACACGCTCGGCAACGGTGCCTACGCCGGCTTCCACGTCGAGATCTGCCAGCGCGTGCTGGCCGACGTGCAGAAGCAGCTGGGCCTGCCCAAGCTCGACGTCAAGTACCAGCTGGTCACCTCGCAGAACCGCATCCCGCTGGTGACGAACGGCACCGTGGACATCGAGTGCGGCAGCACCACCAACAACGCCACGCGCCAGAAGGACGTGGCTTTCGCCGTCACCACCTACGTCGAGGAAGTGCGCATCGCGGTCAAGGCCAACAGCGGCATCACCAGCATCGCGCAGCTCTCGGGCAAGAACGTGGCCACCACCACCGGCACCACCAGCGTGCAGCTGCTGCGCAAGCACGAGCGTGCCAACGGCGTCGACTTCAAGGAAGTCTTCGGCAAGGACCACGCCGACAGCTTCCTGCTGCTGGAAAGCGGCCGTGCCGATGCCTTCGTGATGGACGGGCAGATCCTGGCCGGCAACATCGCCAAGGCCAAGAACCCGGCCGAGTTCCGCATCGTCGGCGAAGTGCTGGCGGTGGAGCCCATCGCCATCATGCTGCGCAAGGACGACCCGGCCTTCAAGAAGGCCGTCGACACCAGCATCGGCGCCATGATGAAGAGCGGCGAGATCGCCAAGCTCTACGACAAGTGGTTCATGCAGCCCATCCCGCCGAGCAACACGCGCGTGGGCCTGGCCGCCAGCGAGGCCACCAAGGCCGCCTGGGCGAACCCGAACGACAAGCCCGTGGAAGAGTACGCCAAGAAGTAAGGCGCCCCTTTCCGCAACCGCGAGAGCGTCAGAGCAAGGGCCTGCATGAGTGGCGTGAACTGGGATTGGCAGGTCTTCTGCAAGGAAACCACCACCGGCGAGGTGGTGGGTAGCTGCTTCGGCAAGGGCGGCGACATCACCTACCTCGACTGGCTGCTCTCGGCCTGGGGCTGGACGCTGAGCGTGGCACTGCTGGCCCTGGTGGTGGCGCTGCTCGTGGGCGCCTTGATGGGCATCCTGCGCACGGTGCCCGACAAGCGCCTGGTCTTCATCGGCAACGCGTGGACGGAGCTCTTCCGCAACATCCCGCTGCTGGTGCAGATCTTCCTCTGGTACCACGTGTTGCCCTCGCTGTTCAAGCCGCTGCAGGGCGTGCCCAGCTTCCTGCTGGTGGTGATGGCGCTGGGCTTCTTCACCAGCGCGCGGGTGAGCGAGCAGATCAAGGCCGGCATCCAGACGCTGCCGCGCGGCCAGCGTTACGCCGGGCTGGCCATGGGCCTGACGCTGCCGCAGACCTACCGCTACGTGCTGCTGCCGATGGCCTTCCGCATCGTCATCCCGCCGCTCACAAGCGAGGCGATGAACATCGTCAAGAACTCGTCGGTGGCCTTTGCCGTCAGCATTGCTGAACTGACGATGTTCGCGCTGCAGGCGGGCGAGGAAACCTCGCGCAACATCGAGATGTACCTCGCGGTGACCGCGCTGTACTTCGTCTCGGCCTTCACGATCAACCGCCTCGCGCTGGTGCTGGAGAACCGCGTGCGCGTGCCTGGCCTGCTGGGCGCGAAGTGAGGGCGGCGCGATGAACCTCGACTTCAGCTTCCTCAGCTTCGACGTGCTCTCGGGCTTCGTGCTCAAGGGCCTGATCTTCAGCCTCCAGCTCACCCTCATCGCGATGGTGGGCGGCATCGTGCTGGGCACCGTGCTGGCGCTGATGCGCCTGTCGGGCAAGCCCTGGCTGGCGGTGCCGGCCGCGGCCTACGTGAACACCATGCGCAGCATCCCGCTGGTGATGGTGATCCTGTGGTTCTTCCTGCTCATTCCGCTGATGCTGGGCAAGCCGCTGGGCGCCGAAATCTCGGCCATGGTGACCTTCACGCTCTTCGAGGCCGCCTACTACAGCGAGATCATGCGCGCCGGCATCCAGAGCGTGCCCAAGGGCCAGGTCAACGCCGGCTACGCGGTGGGCATGACCTACCCGCAGACCATGCAGTACATCGTGCTGCCGCAGGCCTTCCGCAACATGCTGCCGGTGCTGCTGACGCAGACCATCATCCTGTTCCAGGACACGAGCCTGGTCTACGCCATCGGTGCCTACGACCTGCTCAAGGGCTTCGAGGTTGCCGGCAAGAACTTCAACCGGCCGGTGGAGACCTACCTCGTCGCCGCCGTCGTGTACTTCGTCATCTGCTTCTCGCTGAGCATGCTCGTGCGCAGGTTGCAGCAGAAGATCGCCATCATTCGCTAGAAGGCCCAGCCGCCATGATCGAGATCAAGAACGTCAGCAAGTGGTACGGCAGCTTTCAGGTGCTGACCGACTGCAGCACCACCGTGAACAAAGGTGAGGTGGTGGTGGTGTGCGGCCCTTCGGGCTCGGGCAAGAGCACGTTGATCAAGACCGTCAACGCGCTGGAACCCTTCCAGAAGGGCGATATCACGGTCGACGGTGTGAGCATCAGCGACCCCAAGACCGATCTGCCCAAGCTGCGCAGCCGCGTGGGCATGGTGTTCCAGCACTTCGAGCTGTTTCCGCACCTGAGCGTGACGGAGAACCTCACGCTGGCGCAGATCAAGGTGCTGGGCCGCAGCGTGGACGAAGCCAAGACGCGTGGCCTGAAGATGCTCGACCGCGTGGGCCTGATGGCGCACAAGGACAAGTTCCCGGGCCAGCTCAGTGGCGGTCAGCAGCAGCGCGTGGCGATCGCCCGCGCGCTGAGCATGGACCCCATCGTGATGCTCTTCGACGAGCCCACCAGCGCGCTCGACCCCGAGATGGTGGGCGAGGTGCTCGACGTGATGGTGCTGCTGGCCAAGGAAGGCATGACGATGATGGTCGTCACGCACGAGATGGGCTTCGCGCGCAAGGTGAGCCACCGCGTCATCTTCATGGACGCCGGCAAGATCGTCGAAGACTGCAAGAAGGAAGCCTTCTTCGGCGACACCGCCTCGCGCTCCCCTCGCGCGCAAGAGTTCCTCTCGAAGATCCTGCAGCACTGACCGAGCCGCCGCACCGGCGCGCGATCAAGTTTCCCCCCACGGAACCGGCTCTGCCGGGCCGTAGGGGACGGCCCCCTCGGGGGGGTAGCGAGCGCTAGCGAGCTCGGGGGCTCAAGGCTCTATCGCGGCTCCAACGAGCGGCTCGCCGCCGCCCACGGTGCCGATGAAGGTCGCCTTGCCGGTGGCCAGGTCCACGCGGTGCCAGCGTGAGGACTTGCTGTCCTTGTTGTGCACGCCCACATAGGCCGTGGGCGAAAGGTCGCTGATGTCGAAGGTGGCGTGGGCAAAAGAGCCGATGCCCAGCTTGCCCACCGTGTACAGGCGCCCGGTGTTCGGTGACACCACGGGCGTCACGCCTTCCTTGCTGCCCTGGTGCACCAGCGTGCCGAGTTCACCGTCCAGCGCGTAGTTGGTGGTGATCTTGTCGTTGGTCTTGTTGTAGGTGTAGGCCGCGCCCACGATGCGCGGCTTCTCGCCGTCGTTCGTGTCCTTGGGGTCGTAGGCCAGGCGGCCGTCGAACTGCACGCCGGGCTGGTTGGGGTCGGCATCGACGGCGGCGCCGGTGTCGGGGTGCAGGCGCAGGTTGAAGCCGGCGTTGTTGGCCACGCGGATGCGGTCCACCGTGGGGTTGAAGTCGAAGGCCCACTCGGTGGCGCCGGCACTCGGCAGCACGGTCGGGCTGCCCACGGGCGTGGCGCGCGCCTGCGCGACATCGATCTTGTAGAGCTGGCCCGAAGAACCTAGCGCGTAGAGCTCGCCGCGCGCCACGCGGAAGTCGATGCCCAGCACGCGCTCGTTCGGCCGCAGGCCCTGCAGCGGCTTGCGATCGCGCACCTGTTGCGGCTGGCCGGCGTTGAAGCGCAGCAAGTGGTTGCTGACCGACACGGCCACGATTTCTTCCTTGGCCGCCGGCCCCACGGGCTCGGTCTTGGGAGCCGAGCCGCAGGCGGCCAGGGCTGCTACCAGGGCGGTGAACAAGGGGGCTGCGTAGCGGGTCTTCATGCAGTGTCTTCCTCTGGAAGTTAACGGGCCGGGCCTCGGCGGCAAACAAGGGCAGTATCGGCAGGCGGAGCCTGGAGGTGAAGTCCTGAATGCGAGAATGACCGCATGCTTGACGATCTCACCCTCACGCGCCCCGACGACTGGCACCTGCACCTGCGCGACGGTGCCGCACTGGCCGCTGTGCTGCCCGCCACGGCCCGCCAGTTTGCCCGAGCCATCGTCATGCCCAACCTGCGGCCCCCGGTCGCCACCGCCGCAGCGGCCGTGGCCTACCGCGAGCGCATCCACGCGGCGCTGCCGGCAGGCGCGAGCTTCACGCCGCTGATGACGCTGTACCTCACCGACAACACGCCGCCGGAAGAGATCGCCCGCGCCAAGGCGGCCGGTGTGGTGGCCCTCAAGCTCTACCCGGCCGGGGCTACCACCAACAGCGATGCCGGCGTCACCGACCTGCGCAAGTGTCACGCCACGCTGGAGGCGATGCAGCGCGAAGGCCTGCTGCTGCTGGTGCACGGCGAGGTGACCGATGCCGAGATCGACATCTTCGACCGCGAGGCCGTCTTCATCGACCGCGTCATGCAGCCGCTGCGCCGCGACTTCCCCGGGCTGAAGGTGGTGTTCGAGCACATCACCACGCGCGAGGCCGCGCAGTACGTGGCAGAAGCCGGCCCGCTCACCGCGGCCACGCTCACCGCGCACCACCTGCTCTACAACCGCAATGCGCTATTCACCGGCGGCCTGCGCCCGCACTACTACTGCCTGCCGGTGCTGAAGAAGGAGCAACACCGCCAGGCGCTGGTGAAGGCCGCCACCTCGGGCAGCCCGCGTTTCTTCCTGGGCACCGACAGCGCGCCCCACGCGGCCGTGATGAAGGAGCAGAGCGTTTGCGGCGCCGGCTGCTACACCGCGCCGGCGGCGCTGGAGCTGTATGCCGAGGCCTTCGAAGCCGCCGGCGCGCTGGACAAGCTGGAAGGTTTCGCGAGCCACTTCGGCGCCGATTTCTACGGCCTGCCGCGCAACACCGACCGCGTGACGCTCAAGCGCGAGGCCTGGGCGCTGCCCGAGACGCTGCCTTTCGGTGACGCCATCATCAAGCCGCTGCGCGCCGGCGAAACGCTGAACTGGAAGCTGCAATGAAGGCCTGCCCATGACGACCGACCGCGTGATGCTCCTCATCGACGCCGACAACGTGTCGGTCGACGTGATGGAGCAGGCCGTGCGACTGCTGCTCAACCAGCACGGCGCGCTGCACGTGCGCCGCGCCTACTGCACGGCCGAAAGTGCCGTGGCCAACCAGAACGCCTTCAAGCGCCTGGGCATCAAGCCCATGGTGAACCTGGCCGCAGGCAAGAACAGCACCGACATCGCGATGGCGGTTGACGCCATCGACCTCGTGCTCGCCGAACGGCCCGACGTGGTGGTGATCGCCTCCTCCGACAGCGACTTCGCGCCACTGGTGCAACGCCTGCGTGAGAAGGGCTGCGTCGTGCGCGGCATCGGCCAGTTGGGCAAGACGGGCGACGAGACGCAGGAGGTCTACGACGACTTTACCGTGCTGGAGCACCGCAAGTCGGCCGCCAGTGCCTCTGCCGCGGCCGAGCGGCCCAAGCGCGCACCGCGCAAGACGGCCGCCGCCAAGACCCCGGCGGCAAAGACCACCGCAGCGAAGAAGGCGCCCGCCGCGCGCAAGAGCGCAGCAGCCCCGGCGCCGGCCGAGGCGCCCGAAGCCACCGTGCCAGCGCCCAAGCCGGCCGCGCGCAAGACGCCGGCACGCAAGAAGGCCGCCACGCCCGCGCCCGCGCCTGTGCTCGAGGACGCGGCCGACGACGACCTGCCCAGCGCCGTGGTGGCCATGCTGGAGGCCGGGGCACCGGCACCGGC
>VYLK01000096.1_pt1 | contig 35930 bp, 36 predicted proteins | sample 5114321 | NCBI WGS metagenome assembly VYLK01 (sample SAMN12291792, study PRJNA351875) | freshwater metagenome | isolation source: freshwater lake | place: USA: Michigan, MSU2 Lake | collected 2011-08-16
GCGGCAACCTATCGCTCCGTCACAGCCATCGGGCCGGGTATCTTCGAAAGCACCTCGACCCGTATCCGCCCCCGCACGTTCGGCCTGGAAGCATCCCTCCGCTTCGGTGGGCCGTCGGCGCGCTAACCCTTTACCAGGGTGATCTGACGGCCGGATTCGACCGGACGCAGGCCGTGCAGAGCGGTTACGCCCTCGACGAACGCCGCCGTGTCGCCCGCGCGAAATACTCCGGTCACGCGCAAGGCGCCGACTTCCTCGTTGGCAGGAACGACGACGTGATCAGAATACCGGTTCATGCGTTCAACGGCGACGGCCAAGGGCTCGTCGTCGAAGGCAAGTGCGCCCTTCTCCCAGCCAATAGACGTTCCGACCGGGAAGGGCCGTACCTCGGGAACCGAGGCCACATCCTGTCTGGACGATAGGGTCACCGCCTCTCCTGCGGAAAGGACGGTTTCGCGACGACCCGCCGGACGGCCCGGGGCGATGGGGTCCCGATCGATCACGCTGACAGAGCCATGGTAAAGTAACACCTGCACGTCGCCACTGACCTTTTCGACACTGAAGGCGGTCCCGGTAGCGACGACGGTGTGGCCGTCAGCCTCGACCGTGAATGGACGCAGGGCATCGCGCGCGACGTCGAACTTCGCGCGTCCGCGAACCAGGATGAGTTCCCGACGTTGGTTGTTGAAGAGCACATCGACGCGGCTGTCCGCGTCCAGCGAGATTGTGGACCCATCGGCAAGAACGGCGGTCTGTCGTTCCCCCACCGCAGTCTCATAGGCCTTCGTTCGGGGGGTGATCGTCAGCATGGTCACGGAAACCAGCGCGACGGTCACCACGCTCGCAGCGATCGCCAACCACCGCCGCCGATCCGGAGCGGCCGCCCATCGGCGCTTGTTCTGTTTGCGAAACCGTTCGAGAGAGGCGGCACGCATCGCCACGAACTCCGGTGTCTCGGAGAGCGCATCGATCTTGCGCCAGGCGTTCGCAGCCTCCTGCAACGCCGCGGCATTTCCGGCGCTTGCGATCCAGACGTCGAACGCCTTGCTTTGCTCGGGCGTCAGGGCACCGGAAGACAGCTCCACGCACCACAGCGCCGCCTGCTCATCGCGGTCCCCGGCCTCGTTGGATAGGTCCGTCGTCATTGGCGGTCCCGCTTCTTTCTCATGACATGCGCCAATCCCTTGGCGACCTGTTGTTTGACGGCGCTTTCCGAGATGCCGAACGTCGCACCGATCGCTTCCTGGCTCATGTTCTCGACCTTGAAGAGCAAAAATATAGACCGGGTCCTCTCCGGCAACTCGTTGAGCGCCTTGATCAGGCAGGTCAGGTCCTCCCGACCTTCGGCGATCCTGTGGGGATCGATTGAATCCAGCCCGTCGTCGGGATCGTGCTTCAAGGTCTCGCGATAGCGATCGCGAATGACAGTCTTACGCGATCGGTCGACCAGCAGGTTCTGCGCCGTGCGGAAAACGTAGGCGTCTGGCATCGCTGGATCATACCCGCCGCCCAGGAGCCTCAGAAAGACTTCCTGCGTCAGGTCTTCGGCCTCAGCCCTATTCCGCGTCCTGCGCATGAAGAACGCCATCAAGGCGGGGCGCCAGCGGCGGTTTACGTCATTTTCGGGATTGGAGGCTCTGTTGTCCACGGCGGTCTCGTGCGTTCAGCAAGATAGACGTTTCAGCTCGCTCCAGGAACAGTTGCCGTCGGTCGTTTCGGCGAATTTTGGACCCCGACGGTGCCCAACCGGCTGCCGTGCGCCTGAAGATTGTCGTGGGGTGCAATGGCCGGACCGGACGCCTGAGCGTCCGGTCCGCTCCTCCTACTTCAGCGCATCGAAGAGGAAGGTCATGCGATCGGCCATGATGTCCGGCCGGCTCAAGGGGTCGCTCACGCCGTGTCCGCCTTCCTGGTCCTCGATGAAGTAGGCAGTCGCGCCGGCCTCGATGAGACGGGCGGCGAACTTCCTGGCGTGACCGGGCCCGACACGGTTGTCGCTGGTTGCGATGGTGATCAGGAACGGCGGGTAGTCCGTGCCCGCTTCCACGACCTGATAGGGCGAATAGCGGTTCAGGACGGCGACCATCGCCGGGTCGGTCGGATCACCGTACTCGTTCGTCCACGCCGCGCCCATGCCCATGAAGGGCATCCGGATCAGATCCGTCAGGGGGACGTCGACGACCAGGGCACCGTAGAGGTCGGGGCGCTGGGTTCCCATCACCGCAGCGAGAAGGCCGCCATTCGACGAGCCAAAGACGCCGATGTGCTCTGGCCTGGTGAAGCCGTCAGCGATCAGATCCTCGGTGACGGCGGCGAAGTCGTCATAGCTTCTCTGACGGTTTTCGCGTATCGCGCTCTGGTGCCAAGCCGCGCCGCGCTCGCCGCCGCCCCGGATCAGAGGCAGGACGAAGGCTCCGCCCCGGTTGAGCCAGAGCGCCAGCGATCTCCCGCCTTCGATATAGGAGAGATAGCTTGGTGCCAGGCCGATGCCGAACGCGCCGTATCCGGTCATCAATGTGGGAGTTTCGCCAGGGTTCTCCGGCGTCTTCGGGGCCACGAGGAAATAGTCGATTTCCGTGCCGTCCGGAGAGACCGCCGTCTTGAGCTCGACGCTGAACCGGGAAGCGTCGAAGGCCGGCGCTTCCGCTGACAAAGTGACAGGTTGCGCATCGCCATCCAGCAGCACGGACTGAGCCGGCAGCAGATAGCCGGACCGCACGGCCACGAAGTCGTCGCCCGCGGGATTTGAGGCGGCGAGGCTGATGTTGACACCGACTGCCTCAGGCGCGCCCTCCTCGATGCGCCAGTCCGCGCCATCCTGACGGGCGGTGACGACCCGCTTGCGGCCCCGATTTTCCAGGACCATCCGAACGGTCGTCAGACCTTGGGACAGGCCGGTGAAGCCGTCGGACAGGAAGTCGCCGCCCTGCGGCGTATAGACGACCTGAATACGGTCGGTTTCGGGCACCTCAGCGGCTGTATTGTAGGAGATTACGGTCTCGGCCGGCAGGGTGACGCCGTTGACCGTGGCGGGCTCGGCCAGTTGGCTAAGGAAGGTCCCACCGAGGGAGCTCGGCCTCACGTTGGGCATCTTCAGCTTGGCCGGAACCGAGGTGCGCTCGAGGGCTCCGTTCGGACGCACCAATATGCTTTCGCTGGTGGAGTAATCGATGAAGCGACCGATGAGGCCCACACGGCCGTCACCCGTTCCGAGCGCGCTGATCATCAAGAGGGCGTCGGTCGGCTCGGCGCTGTAGACGACCTGGGCTGCTTCCAATGGCGTCCCGCGGGTCCAGATCGAGACCTGCCGGGGCCACTGAGTCGCCAGCGTCGGTGCCCCGTTCAACGTATGCTCGATCAGCAGGTGGTCGCTATCCAGCCAGGCGCTGAAGTTGCGGCCGACCCCCGACCGGAACCCGTCAGCGACGAACGTGCCCGAACGAAGATCGAACTCGCGCAGATCGACCTCGTCGCCGCCCGAAGGCGAAAGTCTGAGAAGACAGCGCTCGAACTCCGGCGGCGCGCACGCGCTGTCCATCCCGTAAAACTGAAGCTCGTAGGGTATGCCCTCGGCTGCGCGCAGGGCATCAATGTCCAGCACGTCGCGCCAGGCTCCAGGGCCGCCGTTCGCCTCTCGCCGGGCGACAGACATCACCCCGTGAGGATAGCGGGTCGAACGCTGAAACTTCAGGATCACGGGGCCCAGCAAGGCATACTGCGGCGGCGGATCGCCCGCCTCCAGCAGGGTGGTGAGTTCGGCGGCGATGGCCGCTCGCTCGGGCATGGCTTCGATCGCCGCCTGGGAGCGGGCGGTCTGGCGCGCCGCCCACGACATCGCTTGCGGATCATATGGCGCTTCAAGCCATTGGAAGGGATCGGCCGCCGCCGGTGCTGAGGATTGCGGGGCGGCCGGCTCTCGTACCTGCGCGATGACTTGCCCGCCGAACGCCAGAACGACGGCCATGGCCGTCAACCCCAATCGCATCTTCATCGATCTTCCTCCCAACGGACCGCCCGTTGAAGGTAAGACGTACGAAGCCGGACAGGGGACAGACAGCAGTGTCAGCCTAACTCGGCTGCACACAACAGAAGCCAAGCGTCAGGCTATGTCAGCCCAAACTGGTTGCCCGGTGCTCAACGCGCACCCAGGTGCTGACAGGTTGACTGCGCCAAGTCGAAATCCGCCCTACCTGCCTGAAATCAATCAGCAGCGGCCGCCCAAGCTGTCTCCGCTTCAATCCGCAAAGCCGAAAGGTGGGCCTGCTGATCAGATGTCGTCGGATGTTTACCGTGTTGCAGATCGCTGTGTGGGTGGTGAGGAATCTCTGGGCTGAGACTGCGGATCTTGAGCTCTGCTTCTGTCGCTCGCGTTGTCGGATCGGGATGTGGAAGTTCTCCGACCGATTGTTTCCCCAAAGCCGGCCGGGTCGATGCAGCAGCCTCAGATCCGGCGGAGCCGCCAGGAGCGGACGTTCCGAACTGCCGCCTTGAGTCATCTCGGGTCGATTGCTAGCACGCCATTCAAGGTCCGCTTTGGGTCGAGAGCCGACATAGGCACCTGGGCTAAAAGCAGACCTTGGACTGGCGACCCAGAAGCGGACGCGATGTACGTCGGCCAACGAGGCATGCCGAAGGGCGTGGGTGACCATGTCGCACCCTCGTTCAGGATGTCATCGCCGTCGCCATCGCCGGCGCGCCCCGGCGGCCCTCGGCTACGCCGGTTTTTCGGACTTCGGCTTCGGCGAGGGATTTGCCGACAAGGGTGGTCGCTTCGCGCCGAAGATCACGAGCGGCTTGGCGAAGGGATGCGGGCCCTTCCGCGGAACTATGGGCATAGTCGTAATCCTTCCTTTCGGCCGAGGTTTTGACGTGAGCGGCAACGATCTCGGTCATTCAGCGATTGTTTTTTGAAGCCCGCCGATGTCCACCTTGAGTCGAAAGTGGTCTTAGGGTCGGAGTCCAGAAGCAGACATTGGTGAAGTAACTAGAGCATTCTCCTGCCAGGGCCGCGACGACGGGTTGGCAGGCCCGTCGCCTGAACACCGCGTAAATCAATATAGGACCCGCTGCGCGGCGCACGCGTCCCCCAGGCACCCTAGTCCTGTTCAAGATCGGAAGGCCGGCTCACACGCGCCTAATGACGTCGCAACGGTGGTGTTTATCGTTCACGCAGAGTGCCCAACCCGCGCTGGGGCGTCAGCAATCAGCCAAGCTCATACTCGCGGCGGCGGCGGCATCCATGGGTCGATTGGCTTGGGGTCGAGTGGATAGTCGGCCTCAAAAGTAAGCAGACCCATTTCGTCCGCGTTCTCCATCCGCCCCAGAAAGTCGGTCAACCATCCGGCGTAGAGCCAGTCGCGGCCCTGCCCGTTCTGCATGATCTGGGGGAAGCGTTCGAGGAACAGCACGGCCAGTTCACGAGCGCTCAGCTTGGCGGCGTCTTTCCAACCAAAATAGTTCGCTCCCTGGCCGGTCACGTAGTGGGCCACGAGACCCCGGTCCTCGATGTCGAACTCCTTGAGCGTAAACCCATCAGGCTCGACGTTCGATGCGAATGTGACGTGGCATCGCCAGTGCATGCCGTTCGGCGACTCTTGGGGGATGGCCCGGATCCGTTGGTAGCCCACCTTGTGTAGCTCGTGGACCATGGCGACCACGCGGGTGCAGCGGCGCAACGTCGAATTCTGTGACGGCTTAAGCTGGAGGGGCATGCGGGAAAGGTATCGTTCCTTCCAAGCAATGGTTGGGAGAACTGCCCTGATGAGCCCTTCGAAGGCGTCCGCACCGGGACTGGGCGGCATGCAGGCCATCGCGCTTGCCAAGTCGGAAATCTTCGACCCCTCCACCAGTATCGGCTCCAAGGGCGTAAGGGCAGGGTATCCTCCGTATCCCACGGTCATATGAGTTCTCCGCTAAACTAGGGGCCCAACCACAGGGGACCTGCCATCGGTCGTCTGACCGGGCCCGATAATTAAGCGTCTTTTCTTTCTGAGGGCTATAGCCCGTGGTTAGCGCGGGCCGGCTGCGGTCGCCTGTCGCCTATGAATGGGCGCGAACTACTCGGCTGGAACCTACGCCGGCTTCGCGCCGCGCGAGGTCAATCTCAAGAGGCCTTGGCCGCTGATACTGGAATTGATCGCGCCTATGTCAGCGAGATTGAGCGGGGACTTGGCAATGCGACGCTCGATGTACTCGACCGGCTTGCCCAGCATTTAGGCGTAGCAGTTACAGCGTTGTTGACCGAACCGGGTGAGGGTGAAGAGCCACCGCCGAAGCTTCCGCCGGGCCGCCGCAGCCAACGTTAAGGCCGGCCGGTTTCCGCAGCAGCCGACTCGGTCTAGCCGCGCGCGCCGGTGGGTGCCTGTGGGCGCCCGGGTGCGCTCGCGAGGCCCCAGAGAGGGGTGGCCGAAAGAACCGGAGGCGAAGTAGTGCCGATGGCCGGGGGATCAAACTTGGCGAGCCTGCGGGCCCCAGCTCCGAGACCGATGGACGCGCCGCTCCGCTTACCAACTACAACACCTTGGTCACTATGAAATCGGCCCGCATAGACAGCAGCGGCCTCTGAGGCTCCCTTCAACAGGTAGGCCACTACGGTCTGGAGATTGGCGAGATAGTCGGCTGGGGCCGACCGATATGAGTCATAGCTGCGACCGACGGGCCGCGTGCGCCTGACCCCTTGAGCGGAAGCGGCCCCCGCCAGCACCAGCCATCGACGGTTCGCGCGCGAGAAAGCCAGCCGATGTTCCGTCGGCACATGCATGAGCAGGTGGGTGTGAAGACCGCCCACGGACTCCCGAGTCCAAACGTAAAGCAGTGGAACGCCCCGGTCTCGGAGCCAGTCGCCAGCGCGCTTGAGATATAGACCGGTCCCTCGCAGCGGATCCGGAACGCCCGCAGTGGACCAGTTGATGGTCACATAGCGGTTTAACGGTCGGCCGATCGCAAAGGCGAAGTGGGATGCTGCCCACACGTTTTCACACTGCCCGATCGAGAGGACATCGCTACGTCTGTCCTTCGCGTTGCGGTGGCCTCCCCGCCCGGTGCGGCGTCCGGCCTGAACTAGATCGTCTCGTGCACCTGTATATGGAGAGTAGCCGCCGGATGGGGTCTCGGTTCTAGCTCTTGATGGAGGCGGCAAACCTGATCGGATCGGCATTTTGCTGCCTTCTGGCGTCGGTGCTGTTGGGAATTTGGCCGCCGCTGACAGTCGTGGACGGCATCGGCGTGTTCCAGCAGAGGTGGGACACGCATGCGGCACCGTCTTCCCGCATGCGTGTCGCCAGCGCTTTAGGTGTTCGAGGTAGCGGCGGCCGCGTTCAGGAAGGCTTCGAGGTCTTGGCGCATGAACATGCGGCGACCGCCCACCTTGAAGGACTTGAGCGCGCCGGCCTGGACCAGTTGGTAGAGGCGCGTGCGGCAGAGGCCCGTGAACTGGCAGGCGTCCCACACTGTAAAAGCGTGCGGCTGGATCGGTTGATTGGTCATTTCGTACTCCTCGACACCACCGGACAGCATGTTGTTCGGTTTGGGTGTCGAGGTCTTCAAACAGGCTCTGGTTGGTCAGGTGGAGCCTAGATGACCAGGCCTACGAATGGCCTTCCGGATAACCACGACCGAGAGCCTCCGGTCAGCCGGAAGCTTATGGTAAATTAGTTTCGCGACAGCCAGTTTGCTCAGGCTGGAATTCTCGGACCAATGAACCTCAGCGCTGGCCTGCCACCCTGCGTTTCTCCTCAAAATTCCCGGGCGCTGCGACTGGGCCTTGCTGTCGCCCCCGCGACCACCGGCGTCGTATAAGACACGCCCGGTTCGAATAGCCGGTCCTTCCAGGAACTCGATTGTCAGCGCCTGATGTGCGGCGACCGTGGCCATGGCCAGATTGATTGCACGCAGTTGCTCGCCGTCGTTGCGTTCAGCCGCTCCACGGATCTGGTCTCTCAGGTCTTCAATAGCTTCAATCACAGCGGCCGCGAACCCGACTCTGCTATTGGCGGACGAGGCGGCCTTCCCGATTGCAGCTAGGGTTAATCGACCGGTGGCGTTCCCCGGAACGATTTCTGCGGCGGTCAGGGCCTCCCCGGGGCTCAATCGAACCTTAATAGGCCAGTAGGTGCCGTCGGGTGATCGGGCGTAGATGCCTAGCTGGTGTGGAAGACCGGCGTCCTCGAACACCTTCAACGGAGAGACAGCAAGCTCGGCGAGCCTGCCTAATGCGAAATCTAACTGACTGCTCATCGTTGCCGCGGTCCGCAGGCGGCGAAGGCCCTCAGCCATGGCTGGGCTCGACGTTAGGAGAATAGGTTCCGCCCGGCTCAGGTCCCCCAGTCGCTCAGGTCGCCGGCTGCCCATCCGCTACGCCGCCAGACGCTGGTCACGAACAGGGGCCGGTTTGCCGTCGCAATGATCTGCCCAGGCCTGCATAAGCTCCCGGCGCTTCTCCAACGCATCACCACGTCGATAGGCCTGCTGCACATCGCTGCCCACTTTGTGCGCCAACGCCGCCTCTGTGACATCCCAAGGGTAGTCGGTAGTTTCGCCTGCCCAGTCGCGAAAAGTCGACCGGAAACCGTGAACCGTGAAGCCGGTCAGATCCATACGCTTGAGCAACATGTTCATAGCCATGTTCGACAGGTGACCGTCCTGCGGTGTCCGGTCCTGGAAAACGTATACCGCATCCGGTGCCGCGACCTTCTGCAGATCCTCCACCAGCGCCTTCGCCTGCGTTGACAAGGGAACACGATGAGGCCGCCCTCCCTTCATGCGATCAGCGGGAACGGTCCAGACCGCGGCATCGAGATCAAACTCGGCCCACTGGGCACCTAGAACCTCAGATGTTCGACATGCAGTCAGAACCGTGAACTCCAGTGCCTTGGCAGCCATCGCTGACCGCGCCCGAACTGCGGCCATAAACGAAGGTGCCTGTTTAAATGGCAGGGCGGGGTGATGCCCACGAGTAAGCCGCTGCCGCTTGGGCAGCAGGTGCTCTAGGTGATTTCCCCACCGAGCCGGATTGTCGCCGGAGCGCAGCCCCTGGACCTTTGCTGCATCAAGAATTTTTTCAATTCGCTGGCGGGTACGAGCCGCAGTTTCCGGCCTTGTCGACCATATCGGTCTCAGCACGTCCAGGACGTGTTCCGTGTTGAGGTCAGCCAGGGGGATCGAATGAAGCGCCTTGGCCTCAACATTGATGCTCCGGTTCCACTGGTAAATGTGCTTTGCGTTGCGCCACTGCGGCGTCAGCGTGGCGACCAGTTTCGGTGCGAATTCTCCGAAAGTGGTCCCGGCCACTCGCTGGTCCTTGCCATGCTGTATGGGGTCCACGTTTTTGGCGATAAGTCGTCGGCAGGCGTCGGCCGCGCTGCGCGCCTCCGCCAGCGTTGTCGCCGTTATGCCACCCAGGCCCTTCTGGCGCCGCTTTCCCTTCCACTGGTAGATAAACGTCCAGCGCTTTCGGCCGCTTTTCCGATCGACTTCGAGGAATAGGCCGCCGCCATCGGCGTGCAATCCCGGGCCGGTTTCGGTCGCAACTTGTCGGGCGGTCATCAGGTAAATCGACTTGGCCATAGCGATGTCAGCCGATCGGCTGCTCCTTGGCACCCTAAAGGTCACCCTAAACTCGGGCGCGGTTTCAACTGGATGACCTCGGACTGAACGGAGCATCAAGTTCGAAAATGTGTCAATGCTTCAGCATGTTAGTTTACAGACTGGAACGCTGTCGGACGTTAGTTTAGTGGTCCTCGGCTCCACCACCCTGCTTCGCGCGGCGCGCTTCGCGGGGCAGGACGCGCAAGAACCGAACAGGGACGCATCCGTGCGCTACGTCTATCTGTTTGGGAGCATCTGATCTGCTCTCCGGAAGCAGGATCACGGGACCTTGGAGTTTTCTGCCGAGATTTTCCTGGCCGGGAAGGAGTGGAAGACCATGAAGGGCTCGGCATTCCCGGACGCCCGGAAGGCGTTCATTTTGAAGCAGGCTTAGTCTGGGGATGGGCTCAACGGTGCGCATCGCGCCTGGCTGCGGACAGGGTCCACGGTGGCTGCCTCTGAGGGATCGGCGAGCAGGACACGCTGCAGGACAATCCCCTTTGGCTTACCCAACCTGACCACCTCCACCCCGGCGGGAACCTGCTGGCCCGCCAGCGCAAGCACGATGCGCATCGGCTGACCGGCCATCTGCTCGTCATTCTTCACGAACACGACATCGGTGCGCGAATCGAACACGCTGATCGAACTGTAGCGATCCGGCACAGGAACCGCTGTCACCTCCACGGGTCCGACTGACAGGTCGAACGGGCAGGTGGAATAGAGGAGATCGGGACTCGGCCGCACAACGAACTGCCGGCGCGCATCGACCGGAGGGGCGTGGGTGAAGATGTTCCAGGGCGACTGCGTGGTGATGCGCCGGGTCGCCACCTCCATCAGCACATAGGGCGTCACGGACATGGTGAAATACCATGCGCCGGCAGCGCATGCGATACCGACAACCGTTGGGGCAATCCAGCGCATCATGGGCGGCACTCCCCGCGGGTGATGGTGGGCAGGCGTGCCGCTCCCGGATCGGTGGCAAGGCCGCCGCTCGGACGATAGGCACGCAGCGTCAGGTCGAAATTGCCGTCAGTGGCCGTCGGGATCCAGCTGCCATCCCGTTGTTCGGGCGAGACGGTGAAGGACCAGTTGCCCGCTGCATCAGGCGTGACCGCCGCGCTGCCGACCGAGTGGCGGTTCCAACGGTTGACGACCAGCCATCCGCGCGGATCATAAAGGGTAATGCTCCACCAGCGGGCCTCAATGGGGCCGCCCGCGATCACATAGCTGCATTTGCCGGAAAGCGGCTGACCTGCGCTGTCGGTGCGGGTGGTGAAATAGCGCGCTTCCTCCTTCGGAAGGGCGAGCAGACCGCGCAGCGCGACGGCGGCGCGGGTCTTGAGATCGGTCGTCTCCGTCCCGATGTCGCGGCCGGTCGCCCAGGGGCCGATGCTGATATCCTCTCCCATCCCCGAGTTGCGGATCTGCCAGATGGCAACGCCGGTCCCGACCGCGAGCCCGACGAGGACGATGCCCAGCCACTTGAAAAACGCGCGCATGGATTAAGCGCCCCTCCCCTTTATCTGTGTGCCGCCATCGAAACAGAAAGACGGTGGTCGGACAATCTGGCGACGGCTCAGCCCCTCAATGCCGTCAGAGGGGGGCAGGTCACATCGAACACCCCGATCAGCACGACATCGGCTTGTCAGATGACCTCCGCGCCCGGCTGGCGGCGCACAACGCGGGGCAGTCAGCTCATACGGCGAAATTCAGACCTTGGCGGCTGGTGACCTGTCTGGCCTTTACCGATCCTGAGAAAGCCAAAGCCCTCGAGCGCTATCTCAAGTCTGGCCCCGGGCATGCATTTGCGCGAAAGCGTCTCTGGTGAACCTTGCCCCGCCATCCGCCCCCATCCGCGTCGCCGCCCTCTACCGGTTCGCAACCATCGCTGACTGCGCCGCCGTGCGCGATCGCCTCGAGGCCCTGTGCCGCCCGGACGTCCGCGGCACCCTGCTGGTGGCCCATGAGGGGCTGAACGGCACCATCGCCGGCCCCGGTGCGTCCATCGACCGCGTGCTGACCGGCATTCGCGCTCTGCCCGGTTTCGCTGACCTCGACGTCAAATTCGCAGACGCCGACGCCATGCCCTTCCACCGGCTGAAGGTGCGGATCAAGCCCGAGATCGTCACCATGGGCCAGCCGGATCTCGACCCGGCCGCCAACGCCGGAACCTATGTTGCGCCCGCGGACTGGAACGCCCTGATCCGCGAGCCGGGCGTCGTCGTGATCGACACCCGCAACGACTATGAGGCCACCGTCGGGGCCTTCGCGGGGGCGGTCCAGCCCAATACCCGGTCATTTCGCGACTTCCCCGACTGGTTTCGCGCCGAGGGCCGCGCCCTGCTGGACGGGCCGAGCCCGCCGAAGGTCGCCATGTATTGCACCGGTGGCATCCGCTGCGAAAAGGCCACCGCCTTCCTCAAGGCCGAGGGGGTGCAGGACGTCTTCCATCTGGAGGGCGGCATCCTGCGCTATCTCGAAACGACGCCCGAGGCCGACAGCCTTTGGCAGGGCGAGTGTTTCGTCTTCGACGAGCGGGTCGCCGTCGGCCACGGCCTGACGCCGGGCCACCACAGCCTGTGCCGGGGCTGCCGCATGCCGGTCAGTCCCGAAGGCCGGACCTCGCCCCGCTATGTCGAGGGGGTCGCTTGCGACCGTTGCGCCGACAGCCGGACCGAAGCCGACCGCGCCCGCTATCTGGAACGGGCGAAACAGGTGGAGATCGCCGCGCGGCGGGGCGTCGACCATGTGGGCGCGGTCTTGCCGGATCGATCGAAGGACCAGGGCGGTTCGGTCGCGGCGCTGAATCAGGCTCGGGAGCCCACGCTCCGTGGCGAAGCTGGTGGTCGGAAGGTTCATCACAACGAACACAACGAGGTCACAACGAACACCACGGGTCCCGGGAGAACGACGGAGCCGTGCAAGGGCCTTCATTGAAGGAATGCGGCGAACGCCGCGATCTCAAGACGCACGGAAAAGACACCGACGAGGACAGGTCCACGGTCCCGTCGTGTCCGTTGTGACCTCGTTGTGTCCGTTGTGATGAACCAGCGTCTTGAAGAACAAGGGAGCGGAAGGTGTCCGCTCAACAACCACCGCTACTGGTCCTCGTCGAACTTCCGGTCCACCAGGTCGACCAGACCGGCCACCGCCGCCCCGGCCTGCGCACCCTCGGCCGAGATGTCGATGCTGCTGCCGTTGCCGGCCCCCAGCATCAGCAGACCCATGATCGACAGGGCGTTCACCGTGACGCCGTCGCGGGTCACGTGGATTTCGGCATCGAAGCTCGAGGCCAGTTTGACGAATTTGGCGGAGGCGCGGGCATGCAGGCCGCGGGTGTTGCAGATGTTCGCGGTCGCGATGACGGTCATTTCTCGCCCTGGAGCACCCAGCTGGCGACCGAGATATATTTCCGTCCGGCGTCCTGGGCGTGGGCGACGCAAGCCTCCAGCGGCTCGCGGCCGCGCACACTGGCCAGTTTGATCAGCATGGGCAGGTTCAGCCCGGCAATGACCTCGGCGCAGGTCTCTTCCATCACCGATATGGCCAGGTTGGACGGCGTGCCGCCGAACATGTCGGTCAGCAGGATGACGCCGTCTCCGTCATTGACCGCAGCGGCGGCGTCGACGATGTCGCGGCGCCGCCGCTCCATGTCGTCCTCGGGCCCGATGCAGATGGCCGCGACCCCGCGCTGGGGTCCCACCACATGCTCCATGGCGGCGAGAAACTCGGAGGCCAGCCCCCCGTGGGTGACAATCACCAGCCCGATCATGAAGGCATTACCAAAGCTCGCGCCCCAAAATTCGCCCCGCGTCCGGTCCCGTTCGGGGCGACCGCAAGCCGGGCGGAATAGCCCAAGTCCGCGCCCGGTTAAAGCGCGGCAATGGCCACCGCGACCTTTTCGACCGCCGAGGCCTCGAATCCCGTCAGCCTCAGCCGCGGCAGGGCCCGGCCCGCGAGCATCCGCGACTCCGGCTCCGGCAGCCGTTCCGGGGCCGGGCCGCCGAGGTCCACGGCGAGAACCAGCCGCGCGACGTCCCGGGCAGAGGCTCCGGTAATCCCGACCCCGCGCACCTCGATCCGCCCGGCGATCGTCTCCGGGGCGACGGCATAGAGCGCCTCGCCCGAGGCGAAGACATGAACCGAGTCATCGGCCACCAGCCGCCAGCCCCGCCCGATCAGTCGCAACGCCAGATCGCTCTTGCCTGCACCGGAGGGCCCGTTGATCAGGATGGCACGCCAGCCTGCCCCGGGCTGCCATTGCGCGACGGCGGTCGCGTGCAGCGGCTGGACGGGGGTCATGTCCGGCGACCGGACGTCGGCACCATGGGCAGGGCGACCTCGAAGCGGGCCCCGACGACACCACCGTCGCCGTCGGCACGATTGGCAGCCGTCACCCGCCCGCCGTGCGCCTCTACGATCTGGCGCACGATCGACAGGCCCAGCCCGGAATTGGCCCCGAACGCCGTGCCGCGCGGGCGGGCCGTATAGAACCGCTCGAAGACCGTCTCCAGATTCTCCGGCGGAATACCGGGTCCGTCGTCGTCGATCCGCACCCGGATCGGCCGGTCCGGGTCCAGGTCGTCGCGGACCAGCGACAGCCGCACTGTCCCGCCCGGCGGGCTGAACGAGCGTGCGTTGTCGACCAGATTGCGGAACACCTGCCCCAGCGGCCCGTCGCGGCCCATGACCGGGGCGCGATCCCCGGCCGGGGCCGTGAAGGTCACATGGGCCTCGCCCGGCTTTACCCCCGCCTCATAGACGCCGACGATCTCGGCCAGCAGCTGGGTCAGGTCGATGGCGCGCGGCCGGTCCCGGTTCAGCTCGGCGTCCAGCCGCGAGGCGTTGGAGATGTCGGTGATCAGCCGGTCCAGCCGCCGCACATCCTGTTGCAGCAGATTGGTCAGTTTCTCGCGCTGGGCCGGGGTCTTGACCAGCGGCAGGGTCTCCAGCGCCGAGCGGATCGAGGTCAGGGGGTTCTTGATCTCGTGCGAGACATCGGCGGCGAAGGCCTCGATGGCATCCATCCGGTCCGACAGGGTCTCGGTCATCGTCTCCAGCGACCGGGCCAGGTCGCCGATCTCGTCCTTGCGGCCTTCCAGATCGGGCAGGGAGATGGCCCGCGCCCTTTGCAGCCGCACCTCATCCGCCGCCGCCGACAGCCGCATCACCGGCCGCGCCACGAACAGATGCATCAGCAGCGACCCGAGCAGGTTCACCGCCAGGGCGACGAGGGCGAAGGGCATCAGGGCCCGGCGCTGGGCGGACAGGGTCTCGTCCACGTCCCCGGCCTCGAGCGTCAGCACGCCCAGAACCTGCTGCACATGCCGCACGGGAATGGAGACGGAGACCACCCGGTCGCCGCTTTCGGACCGGCGCAGTGTCGACTGGGGTTCCCCGGCCAGCGCCTGTTCCACCTCGGCCGCCAGGGCCGAGCGGGCCTCCTCCAGCCGGGCGGCGTTGCGGGTCTCGACCTTCGGCTCGGGCGGCGGGACGGGAGAGCCGGCGGGCCGGGCGGGCGGCAGGGCCTGGCCCGGGATCTCCTCGGTCAAGGCATAGCTGTCGGCGACCAGAAGACCGTCGAGGTCGAACAACCGCGCGCGCTGGCCTGCGGGGATGAAATTGTCGAGCAGCAGCAGGGGCACCTTTTCGACGTTGAACTGCGGCATCGGCTCGCCGACCGTGTACTCCTTGTCGGCCAGCACATTGGCCAGCAGTTCGGCCTGGGCGACCAGGGTCTCCTGACGCGACTCGATCAGCCCCCGCTGCCACTCGTTCAGCAACAGGGCCCCGACGAACAGGATCAGCAGGCTCAGCAGGTTGAGCGCGAGAATCAGCCCGCCGAGCCGCGACCCGCTGAAGCGTTTCAGGCGACGGCGCGGTTCAACCTCTCCCGGCGGGAGCGGCGGATCAGCTTTCGCGGTAGCGGTATCCAACGCCATACAGGGTCTCGATGGCGTCGAACTCGGGGTCGACCACCCGGAATTTCTTCCGCATGCGTTTGACGTGGCTGTCGATGGTGCGGTCATCGACATAGACCTGATCGTCGTAGGCGGCGTCCATCAGGTTGTCGCGGCTCTTCACGAAACCGGGCCGCTGGGCAAGGGCCTGCAGCAACAGGAACTCGGTCACGGTCAGCTTGACCGGCCGGCCTTCCCAGGTGCTCTCGTGGCGGGCGGGATCCATCGACAGCTTGCCGCGCCGGATCGCCTTGGTGGAGCCTTCGCCCGAGGGCTCGGGCTCGGCCCCGTCGGCACCGGTCCGGCGCAGCAGGGCCTTGACCCGCTCGATCAGCAGACGCTGGCTGAACGGCTTGTGGATATAGTCGTCGGCACCGAGGTTGAAGCCGAGGATCTCGTCGATCTCCTCGTCCTTGGACGTCAGCATGATGACCGGGATCTGCGAGGTCTGGCGCAGGCGGCGCAGCACCTCCATCCCGTCCATGCGCGGCATCTTCACATCGAGGATGACCAGGTCGGGCGGGCTGGCTTCCAGCGCCTCAAGTCCGGAGGCACCGTCGTGCCAGGCCGTGACCTTGTGGCCATGGCTTTCCAGCGCCAGTGAAACGGAGGCGACGATGTTCTCGTCGTCATCGACCAGGGTGATGTTGGCCAAGTCAGGCTCCTTGCAGACGATTCATTCGCCATCTCAACGCGCGGCAAGCGCCACCGTTCTAGAACATCGTGGAGAGATTACGGCGTAAAACATGGGCTGCGCCGCCTTAATTCACAACGAAACGCAAGCTTAAAGCCTTGGTGCCATGCTGGAAGCTCACCGCGTGAGTGCCCTGATGGTCGGCCCCGTCCACTACGAACTCTATATCCGCAAGTCCGCGCCGGCAGCCTGGAGCCTACACATGGCGACAGAGGACCGCGCCGTGGCCGAGCGGACCGCCGAGGATGTACTGACTGACCACAGTGCTGTCGCTGTCCGTGTGACCAAGGAAACCCTCGACCTGGACACCATGTTGTTCAACAGCGTGACCGTGCTGACGCGTGGGGCACCCGAGGTCCGACGCAAGCGGCGCGTAACCGCTCACGCGGCCGGGCCGCGCTGCTCGGCGCCGCAGGAATTCTACGCCCCCCATGCGCGCGAGACGATCGGCCGGGTGCTGGAGGATTGGCTGGCACGCCAGGGCGTTACGGCTTTCGAACTGCTGCATCGCCCTGATCTGGCCGAAAGGCTGGAAGCCTCGGGCGTCGAGCTTCAGCATGCCATCCAGAAAGTCGCCGTGCCCGAGAGCCAGAACGGGGGACAGACGGTCCATCAACTCGTTCGCCACTACCAGAAACTGTCCGACCAGGCCCTCGAACGCCTCGTCATCGCGGGGCGTCGCAACCTGTTCCCGAGCCTCGAGGATTCTTCGATCGCTGATATCGCCCACAGGATTGCCGGCCAGCCGGAGCGGGCCTTCATCATGGCCGGGGTTGTTTGCGGCGCCTTGAAGGATGTGCGCGGTGGACGCGCCCGCCTCAACCGGCTGATGGACCTGGCGGACGAGGCACCGCCGGAGGGCGCGCCCCATGCCATGATCATGGTGCAGATCGAACAACTGCTGTGCGAGATGGTCGGGCTCCGGACCTTTATGGCCGATGTACTGGGCCCCTCCCTCGACCAGGGCGCTTCGCTGGCCGCCGTGGTCCGGATGGTGGCGCCGAGCGAGATCAAGGCCCTGACCTCGCAGAGTTCCCGCCTGGCGCTGCAGATACCGGCCGTTGATGGCCCCGCCGCGCGTCTCAGCGCCCGGCTGGAGGCCGGTCAGTTTCCACTGCTCTCTGCCGCCCTGGCCCGGATGATCCTGCGGGAGCTGATGAGCCCACGCCGTCTGCGCCCCAGCGATGCCACCGGCGAGATCGACATCCTGCGCAGCCTGGCGACGGCCCTGACCATGACCGCCGGGCGACTGCTGACCCCTGAAGAGGTGCATACCGCCTTCAATGAACGGTCCAAGGCCATTGTCACCACAGACTTCGTTGCCGCCTACGTCAAGCCCTGCACCACCGTCCTGGATGAAGCCGAGGCCCTGACCCGGCTATGCGAGAACGTCACCGGGACTGCCAACAAACGCTCTGCCGCCGGCTGGCTTTCGGCCTGCGTGGGCTCCCTGCGGTTCGAGACCGAGCTGCGCGCTCCATCCACCACCCGGACATCGGGTCAGAAGCTCGCTGCGCTGGCCGGGCTCCAGCGCGCGGTCAGGGCCAGCGGTCTGACGGAGCGCGACAGTGAGGAAATCAGCGCCGTCATCGGCCGGGTTGGCGGTACCATCGAGGCCGAGGCCCGGATCGTCCTGATGGTGGCCCGCTCATCGGCCCCCCTGATGCAGAGATTGCCGGTCTTGCTGCGGCTTGCGGCCGGCGAGACCGCACCCCTGGGTCCCGCAGCCGACCGGGCCAAGGTCGAGGCCGTCAAACTGTTCCGCACGCCCGAATGCCGCGCCACCCTGACGGCGGCACCGGAGAACATGGCCCCGCTGAAGGGCCTGATGCAGGCCGCCGGCCTGGCGGCCTGATACGGCACCGGTTTCCGGTCCCTCCGGACGCCGCCTGATCAGTCGAAGATGTCGAAGATGCTGTCGCGCTTCTTTTTCTTGTAGCGGTAGTCATCGTCGTCGCGGCTGCGATAGCGCTCATCGCGATAGGCCGGCTGCCCGCCCCAGGGCTGCTGCGGCGGCTGTTGCGGCGGATAGGGCTGGGCCTGCGGTGCCGGCGCGGCCTGGGGCGCAGACGCCCGACCGTCCTGCATCGCCGAGTCCATCAGCTTCTCCAGCTCGCCGCGATCCAGCCAGACCCCGCGACAGCTGGGGCACATGTCGAACTGTACGCCGCCCCGTTCCAGCGTCTGCATGGCGGCATTGTCATTGGGGCACATCAGCAGCGGCATCGGTGTCTCCTGTTCAGTCCAGAGTTACAGCTAGGGTGCCGCACCCGTTCCGCCAACGCGGCGATCGGCCGCGCCGGCCCGGGGCGGTCTCAGTCCGGCGCGCCACCGCCGCCCGCGATCCAGGTGTCGACCTGGTCCTCCAGCACATCCAGCGGCACCGAACCCGAGCCCAGCACCACGGCATGGAAGTCGCGGATATCGAACCGGTCACCCAGCGCCGTCTGCGCCCGCGCCCGCAGTTCCATGATCTTCAGCTCGCCGATCTTGTAGCTGGTCGCCTGCCCCGGATTGGTCAGATAGCGCTCGACCTCCTTGACGATGTCGCGCTCGCTCAGCAGCGAATTCCGCCGGAAATAGTCGATCGCCTGTTCGCGGCTCCAGCGTTTGGCATGCAGCCCCGTATCGGTCACCAGCCGCACCGCCCGCCACAGCTCGGTCGAGAGCCGGCCGAAGTCGGAATAGGGGTCCTCATAGAAGCCCATCTCCTTGCCCAGCCGCTCGGCATACAGCCCCCAGCCCTCGGCATAGGCCCCATAACCCCCGAACCGGCGGAAGCGCGGCAGCCCCTCCATCTCCTGGGCGTAGGCGATCTGGAAATGGTGGCCCGGCGCGCCCTCGTGATAGCTGATCCCCTCGATCTGGGGCTTCAGCACCTGGGTCATGTCCGACAGATTGACGTAGTAGATGCCGGGCCGCGACCCGTCCGGCGCGGGCGAATTATAGAAGGCGATCGAGGCCGTGGCCTCGCGCCAGGGCTCCACCGCCCGCACCTCCAGCGCCGACTCCGGCAGGTCGCTGAACCACTGCGGGGCCGCCGCCATCACCTGGGCCACGAAGGCCCGGGCATCGGTCAGATACTGCTCCTTGCCCTCCGGCGTGTTCGGATACTGGAAGCGCGGATCGGTCTTCAGCCAGGCGAACATCTCCTGCAGCGAGCCGGTGAAGCCGACCCGGGTCATGATCGTCTGCATCTCGCCCTGCAGCCGCGCCACCTCGGCGAGGCCGATCTCGTGAATCTGGTCCGCCGTCAGGTCGGTGGTGGTCGAGAGCTGCAGGCGGGCATTGTAGAAGGCCTCGCCCTCGGGCAGCCGCCACACCCCGCCGGCATTGTCCGGCATGGCCGCGGCCTGCGCTCCCACTTCCGCCAGGGCCGTCAGCACCCCCTCATAGCCGCGCCGCCAGGGCCCCGTCAGGGCCGCCCGGCCCTCGGCCAGCAGCCGGTCCTTCGTGGCCGCATCGGCTTCAAGCGCGCCCACTTTCCGCTGAAAGTCCGCCCAGACCGGATTGTCTGCCCCGTCATCGAACGGCGCCCCCGCGATGATCGCGCCTGTATTGGCGATCGTCGGTGCGAACACGAACACCGGCGAGATCACCCCCGCCGCCGCCCGCGCCCTCAGGGTCGCCGAAATCTCGCCCATCACCCGCTCGGCCTCGATCAGCCGCGCCACATAGGCCTCGGCGTCCGAAACGCTGGTGACGCGGTGGTTGTTGATCATGAACACCGGCAGGCCCGTCGTCGGATTGCCGTTGGCCGCGAACTGATAGCCCCAGCCGCGCCAGCGGTTCGACAGCCGCGCCTGCTCCACCCCGTATTCGAACAACCGCCACGACAGCCGGCTGTCCTCGCTCAAAGTCTGCGGATTGAACTGGTCGTTCAGCTGCAACAGCTGCCGCTCGGCCAGGGCCAGCGACCGCGCCGCCGCCGCATCGGTGTTTTCGTCCAGCTTGTCGTAGTCGGTCTTCAGCCCCAGCGAGGTCATCTGCTGCGGCGACAGGGCGATCCGCTCCTGAAACGCCTGCTCAAAAAACGCTGCCAGCCGCGCATCCTCGCTCTGCGTCGCAGCCGCCGGGGCCGCATGCCCGGCATGACCGGCATGAGGATCCTGCGCCGCCGCAGCGGAAGCCCCCGCCATCAGGGCAAGGACAGCGGCAGACGAAACGAGCAGACGACGCATGGGAACCCCCGGGGAAACTCAGGCCGCGACCATCCCTGAGCGAAGCCCGGTGCGCAAGGTACGGGCCTCACCGAAACCGTGCCTTCCCGCCCCGTATAATCTCGCCCCTCCCGACCCCGTTTTCACCCTTCCCGACCCCTGTCGCCGGAAATCATCCATCGTCCCTCGCGGCGGCGGTAAAATGATCCGTCGCCGCCTCCGAAAAGCGGCGCAGGTCTTTGACAACAAGGATTTACGGCGGCTCCGACGCAGGAGCGGTCGACAGGAACGGCCGCCGGGAAGGCGCTCAACCCGCGCAATTCCGGACCAGCGTCACGCCATTCCGGTACACGATGTCTTCTCGCCCCTTGTACAGGGGTTGAGCCCTTGTCATCCCCGACGAAGCGAAGCGGAGATCGCTCTTGTCATCCCCGACGGAGCGAAGCGGAGATCGGGGACGGCAAGCGCCGGGCGGGACTCACCAGCTCCCGGTGTTGGGCATGGAGATCCAGGGCTCAGCCGGGGTCAGGGCGGCCCCCTCCTGCAGCAGTTCGATGGAAATGCCGTCGGGCGAGCGGACAAAGGCCATGCGGCCGTCGCGGGGCGGCCGGTTGATGACCACGCCGCCGTCCATCAGCCGCTGGCAGGCGGCATGGATGTCGCCGACCTTGTAGGCCAGATGGCCGAAATTGCGGCCGCCGCCATAGGGCTGGGGGTCCGGATCCCAGTTGAAGGTCAGTTCAACTTCCGGCGACCGGTCGGCGTCCGACCGGTCCCGGTCCGCCGGAGCGGCCAGGAAGACCAGGGTGAACCGCCCCGCCTCACTCTCGGTCCGCTTCATCTCCTCGAGGCCCAGCAGCTCGCAATAGAAGCGCAGCGAGGCGTCGAGGTCGGTCACCCGGACCATGGTGTGCAGATAACGCATCAGGATTCCGTCCGGGGGCAGAGGCGGGGGGACGGCCTGTATAGCGACCCTCCGCCGCGACGGCGACTCACCGGCGGTTTCGGGCTGGCGGATCCCCGGCGTTTTCCCGATAACGAACCGCCTGCCCCCGATGAGATCGAGCCGATGATCCAGACCGAGACCCCGCACGTCGACAATCCGAAACAGAGCTTCACCGCCCTGGTGGCCGGTCTGGCGGCCATGAGCGGGCCTGAGGGCATGACCTTGCGGGAGATCCGCGATGAGCTCGACGAGCGCGGCTTCGGCCTGATGATCCTGATCCTCGCCATCCCCTGCCTGGTGCCCGCCCTTTACGGCGTGCCCCAGATCGTCGGCATTCCGATCCTGCTGCTGGCGGGGCAGATGCTGGCCGGCCGGATCGAGCCCTGGCTGCCGGAGGCCGTCCTGAAGCGCCGGGTTTCGAAGGCCTGGCTGGATCGCATGGCCGACTTTGCCACCAAACGGATGGGCTGGTTCGAGCGTCTTTCGCGGCCCCGACTGACCCTGTTCACGGTCGGCTGGGCCGAACGGGTGGTGGCCCTGTTCATGATCCTCGCGACCGTGACCATCGTCCTGCCCATGACCAATACGGTGCCCTCGGTCGCCCTGACCCTGCTGGCCGTGGGGCTGATCCAGCGCGACGGGCTGTTCGTCCTGGCCGGAGCGGCCGTGGCGACCGGCTGGGCCGCGACCCTGGCCACGGTCGCGATCGGCTTCTACGTCGGCGCCGGCTGGGCCGTCTCGCTGATCGCGCGCTTCGCCGGCTAAGCGCATCGACGCGAGCGTCCGCCCCCGCTATGAACGTCGTCCGATGAGAGGCCTTTATCGACTCCTGACGCGGTGGTGGACCGCCTTCGCCCTTGCGGCCTCGCTCGCCCTGCTGGGCGCGGCGCATGCGTTCGAGCGGTTCGGAGGGCTCGCCCCCTGCAACCTCTGCCTCAAGCAGCGCGAGGTTTACTGGGGTGCCGTCGCCATCGCCCTGGTGGCCACCCTCTGGCACCTGATCAGCCGCGGCAGCCGCGGTACGCCGCGCATCGCCGCCTTCCTGCTCGCCGTTGTCTTCGCGACCGGCGCGGTGACTGCGGTCTTCCACATGGGCGGCGAGATGAAATGGTGGGAACTGCCCGCAACCTGTTCCGGCGGCGGCGACATCAATCTCGAGGGGCTGGCCGCCCTGGCGCTCGGCACCGGTCCGGTCGAAAAGGTCATCATGTGCGACGCGGTGACGTGGCGCTTCCTCGGCCTGTCCATGGCAGGGTGGAACGCCCTGATCTCGACCGCCCTGGCTGTGTTCAGCCTGCTCGCCGCAAAGAGGCCCAAGGATGCCCGCGCTCCCCGAAACTGAGCCCCTCGCAACCGGGCGACCGGAAGCCGATCCGGCAGGCCATCGCCGCATCCCCCTGGCCCGCCCCGGTCGGGGTGCGAGCCAGCGCCGTCGCGCAGAGATCCTGCGCGTCGACCACGCCGGGGAATACGCCGCCGTCCACATCTACCGGGCCCAGCGGGCGGTATTCGAGGGTCGCGCCGGCCGCGAGAGCATCGCGGCCGACATGGGCGACATGCAGGCCCAGGAGGCCGTCCACCTGGCTCGGTTCGACGCCCTGCTGAACGCCGAACGGGTGCGCCCGACCATCATGACACCGGTCTGGCGGCTGGCCGCCCTGGCGCTGGGGACCGGCACGGCCCTCATGGGCGAGAAGGCCGCCCACGCCTGCACAGAGGCGGTCGAGAGCGTGATCGGGGAGCACTACGCCGATCAGATCGCCGAACTGAAGGATCGGGATCCGGCCTTGGCTGCCGAGCTGTCGGTCTTTCGCGATGAGGAACTGGCCCACCATGACCACGCCGTCTCTCACGGCAGCCGCGAAGCACCGGCCTACGATCTGCTGAGCACGGTGATCAAGGCCGGCTGCCGGGCGGCCATCAAGATCAGCGAACGCTTCTGATCTCCCGCCCGGGTTGCGAAGTTCGACCTGTGCGGCAATATTCTGACAAAAGGTCGCTGGAGAGCCTGATGTTGTCGCCCGTCGTTTTGTTCGCCTCTCTCGCCCTTGTGCAGCAGGCGCCCGCGGCTCCCGCCACCGCTCAACCGGCCCCGGGCGCCCAGACCGAGGCTTCCGCAACGCCGCCTGCCGGTGCCGCCCGACCGGCCGCGGCCACCGCCCAGGTCTGCCGGACCGAGGCTGTGACCGGCTCGCGCTTCGGCCGCCGGGTCTGCCGCAGCGCGGTCCAGACCGACGAGGATCGCGCCGCCAGCCGCGAGATGCTCCGTCAGATGCAGGGTGCCCGGGTCCCGCCGTCGGGCTGAGGCTCAGCGTGCGGCAGTCAGGTCAAACGCCAGCAACAGCGTGCGCTGGCGGTCGCTGAAATTATCGTCCGACAGAATATAGACCCGCTGGGAACCGTCGGCGTTGAGGGTGGTTGCGATGCCCTCGAAATTGTCGACGGTCGCCGGCAGACGCAGCGCGATCAGCTCGGCCGTGACCTGCCCGTTCCGGTCGATGCGGCGCACACGGATCCGGGTATCGATCGGGGCCTCATAGTACCGTTCGAGCATCAGCAAGCCGCCCGTTTGGGCATCCAGTGCGAGCCCGGTCGGACGATAACCGGCGAGCGGTGTCTCCGGCGGGGCGGCGCGCGCCTCGCAGGCGGTCGGGTCGCAATGCCAGAGGCCGCCGCCCTCGCCCGCGACATACCAGCCGCCCGCCCCGTCGCCGACCATGCCCTCCATGCCTTCATTGCTGGCGAAGGCGTGCCCGGGATCGGTGCGAGGTGACGGTCGATCGGCGGCGTCCCGGCCATAGCTCCAGATGCGGTGGTCGCCCTCGAAGGCGACCAGCACCTGCCCGTCCGGCAGAATGGCCAGCCCCTCGGCGTCGCCGCGCGCCTTGTCGGAGATCCGCAGGCCGTCGCGCTCTGTCAGGCGCCGCAGCCGCACCTCGCCGACCCCGGCCAGACGACCCGCGGTGTCCAGGATGAGCCGTGCGGTGACCAGATCACCGGCATCGGTCACCGCCACCAGACCACCCGACGCATCCAGCCTGAGATCGGAAAGGCCGCCGAACCGCGGATCGTCGGACCGCAGCACCACGCCGCCCGCGAACCGCACCGGGCCGGTTCTGTAGCTCGGGGCCCGCAGGGGGGTTGGCTCGAACGACACCGGGATGGATTCCCAGCCAGAGAGAGGCTCGGCCAGCGGCCCGATCCCGGCACTGGCCGTGGCACAGGCACCGACTGCCAGAAGCGTCACAAGGTTGAGACTGCGCCGGATCGCCCTCATGCGGCCTTACGCCTTCGGGTCGGAGCCGCCTTCGGCTCACCCTCGAAAAGCTCGGCCAGTTTCTCGGTCATCACACCGGCCAGTTGCTCGACGTCGACGATGGTGACCGCCCGTCGATACCAGCGGGTGACGTCATGGCCGATCCCGATGGCGATCAGCTCGACCGGCGAGCGCGTCTCGATCTCGGCAATCACCTGCCTCAGATGCTTATCCAGATAGAGGGCGGCATTGGCCGACTGGGTGGAATCGTCGACGGGCGAACCGTCCGAAATGACCATCAGTATGCGCCGCGCCTCCGTCCGGCCCAGCAGCCTTTCGTGCGCCCAGGTCAGGGCCTCGCCGTCGATGTTTTCCTTCAGCAGCCCTTCGCGCATCATCAGGCCGAGGTTCTTCTTGGCCCGCCGCCAGGGCGAATCCGCCGCCTTGTAGATGATGTGGCGCAGGTCATTCAGCCGCCCGGGATTGGCCGGCTTGCCCGCCGTGATCCAGGCCTCGCGCGCCTGCCCGCCCTTCCAGGCGCGGGTGGTGAAGCCGAGGATCTCGACCTTGACCCCGCATCGCTCCAGCGTCCGCGCCAGAATGTCGGCGCAGACCGCCGCCACCATGATCGGTCGCCCGCGCATCGAACCGGAATTGTCCAGCAACAGCGTCACCACCGTATCGCGGAACGGGCTTTCGCTCTCGGCCTTGAAGCTGAGCGGACTGGTAGGATCGGTGATGATCCGGGTCAGGCGGGCCGTGTCCAGCACCCCCTCTTCAAGGTCAAAATGCCAGCTGCGGTTCTGCTGCGCCATCAGCCGGCGCTGCAGCTTGTTGGCCAGTCGCGAGACGACCGAGGACAGGGCCGCCAGCTGTTGATCCAGCAGGGCGCGCAGTCGCTCCAGTTCATGGGGGTCGCACAGATCGGCGGCGTCGATCACCTCGTCAAAGGCGGTGGTGAAGACCCGGTAGGCGTCAATGCTCCGACCGTCGTCGGCCGTCTGTTGACGGTTGGGCAGGGCCCCCTCATTGACGTCAGGCCCTTCGTCCGAGGCCTCTCCTTCGGGGTCACCGGCCGAGCCGTCGGGCCGGGCCTCACGCTCATCGCCCTGCGAAGAGTCATCAGCCGAGCCATCCATGGTCTGGCCGTCGCCGCCGCCGGCGTCGTCCTCCTCATCCTGATCATCGGCGGCATCCGGCGACTGGGGATCGGCCTCGTCCTCCCCCTGTTCGTCCGAGACGTCATCGCCGCGTCCGTCACCGGGATCGAGATCCAGCGCCCGCAGCACGTCCTTCAGCCGGGTCGCGAAGGCGACCTGGTCGTCGGCCACCTCGGCCAGGGCGTTGAGTTTGGCCCCGGCCTTGTCCTCCATGGACGTGCGGACGAGATCCAGCATGGCGGCGGCACCGTCCGGCGCGCGCTGGCCGGTCAGACGCTCGCGCACCAGCAGGGCCACGGCCTCGGCCACGGGCACCCGCTCAGCCTCGGTGACCCTCAGGGCCCCCATCTTTTCCAACCGGGTCAGGAGGGCCGCACCCATATTGGCCCGCACCCCGGCCAGGGATTGTGAGCCAACCGCCTCGACACGCGCCTGCTCAACCGCCTCGAAAACATCCGCGGCCAGGCTGTCGAGGGGCCGCAGACGGGCGTGCAGGGTCTCGTCGTGATTGGCCAGCCGGAGCGCCAGCCGGTCGGCCTGGCCGCGCAGGGTCGCGCTCTCGGGCCCGCCCGGATCGCGCGGCGGGTGCGGCAGGGTCAGGACACCGTTGGAAAGCTTCGGCCCGTCTGAGCCGAAAACCACCTCTAGTTCGGACTGCTCCGCCAGCGCCCGCGCCGCATGGGCGAGGGCGCGTTTGAAGACATCTGCGGGGGTCTCGGCGGCGGCCATGGGGGAACACATAGCGCAGCGGGCGGTGAGGGGAAGCGTTCTCCCTCTCCTTTATGGGGAGGGTGGTCACGCAGCGACCGGGTGGGGAGGTGCGAAGCAGGGCTCCGGCGGTCGGGGACTGGAGTTCCCCACCCTGTCGTCGCTTCGCGCCGACATCCCTCCCCCGAAGTGGGGAGGGAGAAGCGAAATCACGCCGCGTCGGCGGCCCTGGCGATGGCGGCCTTCAGCTTCTCCTGATGCGCCCGCATGCCGGTGGCGATCAGTTCGGCGGCCTCTCCGGCGTCGCCCCAGCCCTTCACCGTGACCGACTTGTTCTTCTCCAGATCCTTGTAGCGGGTGAAGAAATGCTCGATCTGTTCGACCATGATGGTCGGCAACTGCCGGTAGCTGGCGATGTCAGTGTAATAGGGATTCAGCTTGTCGACCGGCACGGCGAGGATCTTCTCGTCGCCCCCGGCCTCGTCTTCCATCTTCAGCACGCCGATCGGGCGCGAGCGGATGATACAGCCCGGCACCACCGGCGTCGGATTCAGCACGATCACATCGCAGGGATCACCGTCGTCCGACAGGGTGTGCGGGATGAAGCCGTAGTTGCCGGGATAGTACATCGCCGTGTGCAGGAAGCGGTCGACGAACAGGGCACCGGACGCCTTGTCCATCTCGTATTTCACCGGCAGCCCCCCTTGAGGGATCTCGATGATGACATTGACGTCCCAGGGCGGATTGGGGCCGACGGGAATGGCGTCGATATTCATGGCGCGCTCGATTATTGTGCAGTGCGATACGAAAGTGGCGGGCGTGATAGGCGCGGGTCGCGGCGGAAGCAAGGCAGGAGGCCCCGCGCCTGTCACGCGCCGCTTGAGCGCGAGACCCGGGTGCCTCACGGTGCCGGTGTGATGAGGAGGCTGCGATGACACTGTTCGACTGGCTGGCGCTGGCCCTCTTTATTCTCTGCTGGCTCGGCTATGGCCCGCTTCTGACCCTCCTGGCCCAACGCAGCGGCACTCTGAACGCTGACATGCTGGTTGTTCGCCGGGTTTGGATGACGGCCATGACTCACCGTGAGATCCGTCTCGTCGACAGTAATCTTTTGGGCCACACGATCAATTCGGGCGGCTTTTTCGCCTCGACCAACCTGCTGCTGATCGCGGCTGTGGCCAGCGTCCTGTTCGGCGGGGAACAGGCGATGCAGGGGTTCGCCTCGGTCGGCGCTGAGGCCGTACCGGCGAAGCTGCTGGTCGCCAAGCTGGCCCTGGTACTGCTCTGCCTCGCCCGCGGACTGCTTGATTTCATCTGGTCGATCAGACAGTTGAACTACGCCCTCGCCCTGATCGGTGCCGCGCCCGAGGTGCATACCGAGGCCGACCGGGCCGCGCTCGGCGACGCCACCGCCGATCTGTTGAACCCGGCGCTGAACGCCTTCAGCCAGGGCGTGCGCGGCTATTATTTCGCCCTGGCGGCGGCGGCCTGGCTGTTCGGACCGCTTTGGCTGGCGCTCGGCGTGGCAGCCGCTTTCTGGCTGATGGTCTGGCGACAGGCCGGATCACCCGCGGCACGGGCCATTCGCAGCGCGCGCCGGCTGCTGGAGCGGACCTGAGCCGTCCAGCGGCAAGGCATTTCATGAACGCAGTTGCGAGATAAACGCTTGACGATTTGTGCGCTGCAACCTAACTTGATTTTCGACGCCTTCGGGCGTCCTGCCCTTCTGGGCGTTTCCTCCCTATAGACTTCATGCCGCGCCTCCGGGCGCGGCTTTTTTTATGCCCCCGCCAACAGGTCAGCGATGACCCGCGACACGCCCTTTTCCGTGCGCGACCAGCCGGGTCCCGGCGCCCGGGCCTGCTCGTCGAAATAAAGGGCCCGGTTCAGCTCGATCTGGATGGCGTGAAACCCCTCGGACGGACGGCCCCATCGCTGGGTGGTCCAGCCCCCGGCATAGGGCTGGTTCAGCGCCACCCGCCAGCCCAGGGTCTCAAATGCCCGGCGCAGACGTCGCGTCAGCCCGGCTTCGCAGGACGATCCGAAACGGTCACCGAGGACCACATCCGGCCCTCGGGCGCCGCCCAAACCCTGCGTGGCCCGCGCGGGCATCGAATGCCAGTCGACCAGCACGGCCTCGCCATGTCGCGCCCGCGCCGCCTCCATTCCGGCGGCCAGCTGCTGATGATAGGGCGAATGCGCTCGCAGAATCCGGTCACGCGCCTCGGCCAGCGACAGACGCCGGTCATAGAGTGCCCGCCCGTCCCCTGTCAGCCGCGGAATGACGCCATACCCCGCTGCCGTCCGGGCCGAAACCGGTCCAGCGGCGATGCCTTCGATCAGAACCGGGTCCAGATCGGCCGGATCACGGTTCAGATCGACCCAGGCACGGCCGAACTGGCCGAGTACCACCGTCGCACCCCCGGCAACGCCGGACGCGATCAGCCGGTCCACCAGGGCGTCCTCGGCGCTGCGCAAGGCGGCCTCGTCCAGAGCCGGATCGCGGCCCATCTCCGGCGGATAGATCGTACCCGAATGGGGTGAGGCGAAGACAAAGCGACCGGGTGTCGGCGGGCGCAGAACGACACACGCTTCACCGCCCTCGACCTCCGTAGCGACCCGGTTCTCATCCATGCTGATGCCTTACCCTTATTCACCCCGGCCTTCACAGCCGGCGGCCTCCCGGAACCCCTGATTTTCATGGCGGGTTTACCAGTCGCGGCGTAGCCTTTGGGAAAGACCATCGGGGAACGACATGGCGCGCATTCTACTGGCCGAGGACGATCACTCGCTCCGCGGCTTCCTGACCCGGGCGCTCGAACGCGCCGGCCATTCCGTGGTCGATTGTGAGAATGGCGACGACGCCATCGAGGCGCTGGATCAGGGTCCGTGGGACCTGCTGCTCACAGACATCGTCATGCCCGGTGCTGACGGGATCGAGGTGGCCCGCGTCGCCGCCGCCCGTCAGCCCGGCATACGCATCATGTTCATCACCGGCTTCGCCGCCGTGGCGCTCTCGGCCGCCCAGGCCAGCCCCCAGGCCAAGGTGCTGGCCAAACCCGTCCACCTTCGCGACCTGGTCGGTGAGGTCGAGCGGATGGTCGCCGCCTGATTCAGGGCGCTATCGCTCGCCGCGCGGCGGCTCACTGTTTGAGCGCGGCCGGCCGCGCCGGGTCGAAAGGGCGCAGCCTTTTGACCGCCCCTCACCGGGAAAGCCCCTTGCGGTCGGCGGGTCCCAGGGGTTATAGACCCGTCCTTCCCGTTCCGGACCCGTCTGGAACCGTCTTGGCGGATGCGTAGCTCAGCGGGAGAGCACCTCGTTGACATCGAGGGGGTCACAGGTTCAATCCCTGTCGCGTCCACCATTCCTTTCCCCGCGGCCCTGGACGCCTCCGGTGACGACGTCCGGGCTGGACCGGAAAGGCGCGGCGACGCATTACAGGCCTCATGTCCGACCTGTTTCCCGACCCCTCCCCTGCCGACTGGCGCGGTCTGGCCGAAAAGGCCCTGAAGGGCCGACCGCTGGAAAGTCTGGTTCACCTCGACTCCGACGGCCTGACGATCCGGCCCCTCTATGCCGCTGCAACCGGCGGCGCTGCCCTGTCGGCACCCCGGCCATCAGATGCCGAGGGACGCGCCTGGGATGTGCGGACCCTGGTCGAGGGCGAAGACCCGGCGGCCGTCAACGCCGCCGTCCTCGCCGACCTTGTGGGCGGGGCCGCCTCGGTGCTGCTGAAGGGGGCCGTTCTGGCCGACTCCGAACCCCTCGGCCGCGCGCTGGACGGTGTCGCCCTGGAGCTGGCACCGGTCGGACTGGACGCCGGCCTGGATGGACCGGAGGCCGCCAATGCGCTGGCGGTTGCGGCCAAGGGCTCACCACGCGCCCGGCTCATGTTTCACATGGATCCGCTCTCGGCCTTCGCCGAAGCCGGCGTGGCCCAACGGGCGATCGACGAACATCTGTTGCTGACCGTCAATACGGCGGCCCGCCATGCCGGGGCCTATCCCGAGGCGACCTTCTTTCTGGCCGGCGGGCGCGTCGTGCACGAGGCGGGCGGGTCGATCGGCCAGGAACTGGGGTTTGCCACGGCGAACGCCGCAGCCCTCATCAAGGCCGCCGTTGCTGCTGGGATGACCGTCGAGGCAGCGCTGAAGGGCGCCGTCCTCGGCGTCTCGCTGGATCAGGAATATTTCGACGGCCTCGCCAAGGTCAGGGCCCTGCGGCTGATGTGGCGCACCCTGACGCGGGCCTTCGGGATCGAGACGCCGGCCGCGATCGAGGCGCGATCCTCACGGCGGATGCTGTCGGCGCACGATCCCTGGCCCAACCTCCTGCGCCTGACGGCCGCGGGTTATGCCGGGGCGGTCGGCGGGGCCGACGCCGTGGTTCTGGACGGTCTTTCCCGCGCCAATGGCCGTTCCGACGCCTTCGCCCGGCGGCAGGCCCGCAACACCCAGGCCGTGCTGATGGAAGAAGCCCATCTCGGCCGGGTCGATGATCCGGCCGCCGGGTCGTGGTTCCTCGACGCCCGCACCCGGGATCTGGCTGAGGCCGGCTGGGCCGAGTTCCAGCGGATCGAGGGCGAGGGCGGGCTGATCAGCTCCCTCAGGGCCGGCAGCCTGCAGGGCCGCGTGGCCGCCGCCCGCGCCGAGCGCGAAGCCGCACTGGCGACCGGCGCCTCCCAGCTGGTGGGGGTGACGAAATTCGTCGATCCCACGCCCCGGCCTGCGCCGTTTGAGGCGGATCCCGCCCCGGTCTACCCCGGCGGCGGCGACGTCTGCGGTCCATTGATCCCGATCCGGTTCGCCGCGCCGTTCGAGATGCAGCAGCGGGAGGCCGGCCAATGAGCTTCCCCGATTTCGCAAAGGTCCAGCTCGACCTCGGCCCGACCGGTCCCGGTCCTGTACGTGACGCCTGGCAGACGCCCGAGGGCCTGACCGTCGAGACCGCCTATGGTCCCGACGCCATCGAGGGGCTCGATTTCATCCACGGCCTGCCCGGCATCGCCCCCTATGTCCGCGGCCCCTATCCGACCATGTATGCGGGCAATCCCTGGACCATCCGCCAGTATGCCGGCTTCTCGACCGCCGAGGCATCCAACGCCTTCTATCGCCGCAACCTGGCCGCCGGTCAGAAGGGGCTGTCGATCGCCTTCGATCTGGCCACCCACCGGGGCTATGACTCAGACCACCCGCGGGTAAAGGGCGACGTCGGCATGGCCGGCGTGGCCATCGACAGCATCCATGACATGCGCACCCTGTTCGACGGCATCCCGCTGGACCAGATGTCGGTGTCGATGACCATGAACGGCGCCGTCCTGCCGATCCTGGCCCTCTATGTCGTCGCCGCCGAGGAACAGGGCGTGCCGCACGCGGCCCTGACCGGGACCATCCAGAACGACATTCTCAAGGAGTTCATGGTCCGCAACACCTACATCTATCCGCCCGAACCCTCGATGCGGATCGTGTCGGACATCTTTGCCTGGACCGCCGAGCACACGCCGAAATTCAACTCCATCTCGATCAGCGGCTACCATATGCAGGAGGCCGGGGCCTCGGCCGATCTGGAGCTGGCCTACACCCTCGCCGACGGGGTCGAATATCTGAAGGCGGGCGTGGCGGCGGGCATGGACGTGGACCGGTTCGCGCCCCGGCTCAGCTTCTTCTGGGCCATCGGCATGAACTATTTCATGGAGGTGGCCAAGCTGCGCGCCGGCCGCCTGCTGTGGGCCGAGGCGGTGTCGAAATTCGGCGCGAAGGACCCCCGCTCCCTGTCCTTGCGTGCCCACTGCCAGACCTCCGGCTGGTCGCTGGCGGCGCAGGATGTGTTCAACAATGTGCCCCGCACCATGGTCGAGGCCATGGCCGCGGCCGGCGGCCAGACCCAGAGCCTGCACACCAATGCCCTGGACGAGGCCCTGGCCCTGCCGACCGACTTCTCGGCCCGGATCGCCCGCAACACCCAGCTGCTGCTGCAGATGGAGACCGGCCTGACCCGTGTCATCGACCCGTGGGGCGGCAGCTTCTATGTCGAACGCCTGACCCACGAACTGGCGAACAAGGCCCGCGTCCTGATGGCCGAGGTCGAGGCCCTGGGCGGCATGGCAAAGGCCATCGAGGCCGGCGTGCCCAAGATGCGGATCGAGGAAGCCGCGGCCCGGACGCAGGCGCGGATCGACACGGGCCAGCAGACCGTCGTCGGGGTGAACCGCTATCTGTCCGACGCGGTCGACGACATCCCCATGCTCAAGGTCGACAACGCCGCCGTGCTCGCGGCCCAGATCGACAAGCTGAAACGCCTGCGCGCCGAACGCGATGAGGCGAAGACGCAGGCCGCCCTCGACGCCCTGACCGAAGGTGCCAGGGGGAATGCCAATCTGCTCGAACTGTCGGTCCGGGCGGCCCGCGCCTTTGCGACGGTCGGCGAGATTTCCGATGCGCTGGAAGCCGCCTTCGGCCGTCATGTGGTGACGGTGAAGACCGCGCGCGGCGTCTATGCCCGCGAGGCCGGGAACGATCCCAAGATCGCACGCGCGCGCGACATGGTCGCCGCCTTCGTCGACAACGACGGGGGACCGCCGCGCATCCTGATCGCCAAACTGGGCCAGGACGGCCACGACCGGGGCCAGAAGGTCATCGCCACCGCCTATGGCGACCTGGGACTTGAGGCCACCGCCGGGGCGCTGTTCCAGACCCCGGCCGAGGCCGCACGCGACGCCGTGGCCGCCAATGTCCACGCTGTCGGGGCCTCATCCCTGGCAGCCGGCCACCTGACGCTCGTGCCGGAACTCAAGGCCGAGCTGGAGAAGCTGGGACGTCCCGACATCATGATCGTGGTCGGCGGCGTCATCCCGCCGTCGGACGTCCAGACCCTGATCGACATGGGTGCCGCGGCCGTCTATCCGCCCGGCTCGGTGGTCGCCGAGACGGCCATCGATCTGATCGACAAGCTCAACCAGCGCCTCGGCTACGCCCAGAGACTCTAGGGCCGGTGACGCGGTGGCAGGGCGGCGATCTCTTCGGCCGTCAGTTTGCGGCTGACCCGAACGCGGCAGACCGAGGTCTGGGACGTCGATCCCGGCACCACGATCCGGGCCCAGTCGTCCGTGCACAGCCGCTCGCTGACCATGCCGCCGTCCGGAATCAGGGCCATCTGGACGGCAAAATCCATGTCCGGGCAGCCGCCGACGGCGTTCAGCTCATAGACGTCGTTACGGCCCACCCGCAGGAAGACCTGATCCGGGCGGCCCTGTTTGAAATTATCGACCTGGCGGACGCTGAAACACTGGCGGGCGCGCGGCGGCGCGGCTCCGGCCATGTCGTCGCCCGCGACAGGCGCGCAGGACGCCGCAAACGTCAGGAGGCCGAGAGCGGCGAAGGCGAGGGTGCGCATGGGGTTGGTCTCCTCAAGGAACCGGATGCTCAAACCTCCACCCTGCCGACCGGTTGCGCAAGGGTCGCAAGGGCGGCGGTTCGCAAGGGCGAGATGCGGGCGGCCAGGTCTGCCGGCAATGGCGACGATGCCCCGGTCGCCAGGGCCGCGACGTGCTCGGCCAGCAGGGGCGCAACGCAGAAGCCGCGCGAACCAAGCCCGCCGAGCATGAACAGACCGTCGGCACCCGGCACCGCCCCGGCCAGCGGCAGCCGGTCTGGCGTGGTCGCGCGCACCGCCGTCCGGGCCTGCACCGGACCGGCCGCTGCGATCCGCGCCGCCAACTGCGGCAGACGGGCCGCGACCGTTGCCAGATTACGCGCCGTGGCCTCGTCCGAGGGCCCGCCGTCGGTCTCGCCCCGGTCATGGGTCGCGCCAAACAGCAGGCCGGACCCCGTTGGAACGGCATAGCCCCCCCAGGCGACCGGGCCTGTCTGAACACCCTCTACCCAATTCGCCTGACCGCGGACCGGTGCCAGCGCCAGACACGGGATCAGCCCCGCGCTCCCCCAGCCGGCCGCGACCACCACGATCCCGGCCTCCAGGACGACGGCGTCTGTCGCATCCCGCAGCTGCCAGCCGCCTTCGGTCGCCTCGATCCGTGCGACGGTAGCGGTAATCCGTTCAGCCGGACCCAGCCAGGCCTCAAGGACAGCGGCAGGCCGGACCGCCATGGCGTCGCGCATCCACAGGCCGCCGCACGCCACCGGCTCGCCCAGACCGGCGGCGCAGGCGGCGGCATCGCGAACCTCCATGGCCCCGTCGGTCCAGATCGATTGACCCGCGACCCTGGCGTAGCGCACGGCGTCACGGGGCATCTGTTCAAGCTGGAGAACGCCTGTCCCGACCACAGCACCGGGCAGGGGGGCGTACAGGGCTGCCGCCCGCGTCAGCGCCTGGGCATGGAGCGCGGCGATCCCGGCATCCCCGGCGTCAAGCCGCGGGGTCACAAGCGCCGTGGGAAAGCCGGAGGCTCCGGCACCGGACCCCTCGGCCTCGATCACCGTCACCCGCAGGCCGAGCGCGGCGAAGGCCCGCACCAGCGCTGCCCCTGCGATCCCGGCCCCGATCACCGCCACCGACGGGATCCGGGGTGATTCGGCCGTGGGGCCCGGCAGGCGCGCTTCCAGCCGTTCCCGCTTTCGTCCGTGGCCCGGGCGCTTGTCGACGGAGAAGCCCCGCCCGGACAGCCCCCGGCGTACGGCCCCGGCGACCGTGAAGGTCGCGGCCCGTGCGCCCGGCGCCGATCGGGCCGCGATGCCGTCCAGCACCGCGTCCGACCACATCTCCGGATTGGTTGACGGTGCAAAACCGTCGAGGAACCAGGCGTCCGCCTGTCCCGTCCACTGCGACAGGGCCCAGCCGACGTCGCCGATCGCCAGGTCCAGCGTTGCGTTGAAGTCGGGCAGGTCAAGGCGATGAAAGCCCGGCGTCGCCTGTGGCCAGACATCCAGCAGCGCCTGCGTCACGCCGGCCAGTTCCGGCCAGGCTTCCAGGGCGCGCCCGGCCTCTTCGCGACCCAGCGGGAAGCCTTCCACCGAGAAGACGCTCAAATGCCCCTCAGCCGGCCCCTCACGACGCCACAGGTCCAGCAGGGCCGCAATGTTGAGCCCCGTGCCGAACCCCAGTTCAGCCACACAAAATCGACGGCGTCCCTCCCATGCCGTCGGCAGGCCGCACCCCGCGAGGAAGACCGCGCGCGCTTCGGCCAGCCCGTCCTGCTGTGAGAAATAGACATCGCCGAATCGCCCCGAACGCGGCGAACCGTCCTCAGTCCAGATCAGTTGGGGCGCGCGGTCTTCAACCATTGGCCACGGCCTATACAGCCTGGGCTGCGGCGCAACGAAAAAGGACCGCCCCGAAGAGCGGCCCCTGTCCGTCGGCGGTAGCCGTTGGTCAGCTTCCGGTGCCGGGTCTAGTGGGCTGCGGCCGGAGCAGCCGCAGCCGGGGCCGGAGCGGCCGGGGCGGCAGCCTCGGGGCCCGGAGCGGTACCGCCAGCGGCCGCGGGCGCGAGTTGGGCCGCGGCGGC
>VYLK01000098.1_pt1 | contig 35902 bp, 37 predicted proteins | sample 5114321 | NCBI WGS metagenome assembly VYLK01 (sample SAMN12291792, study PRJNA351875) | freshwater metagenome | isolation source: freshwater lake | place: USA: Michigan, MSU2 Lake | collected 2011-08-16
GCCTGCCCCTGCCGCCGCGCCGCGCGCGCCTCAGGCCGCCGCCACCGACCCCTTCGCCGGCATCGGCCCCGGCAACCGCAACAGCGGTGTCCAGTTCGTCGGTCGGTCGACCGTCTGGGGTGCCAACGGAGCCGCTGCCACGGCCCATCCGCGCGCCACCCTGATCGGCATCGACACCCTGAGGCGCGGCGGCTCGGCCATCGATGCGGCCATCGCCATCAATGCCGCCCTGGGCTTCCTTGAGCCCACCGCCAACGGCATCGGCGGCGACGCCTTCTGCATGCTGTGGGACCCGGCGCAGCGGAAGGTCGTCGGCCTCAACGGTTCAGGCAACAGCCCGCTCGGCCTCTCCCTCGAAACCGCCCGTTCGAAGAAGGCCGCAGACGGCTATCTGCCGCCCTATGGCGCCGTCACGGTCAATGTCCCGGGCACGGTCGACGCCTGGTGGGCCGCCCATCAGCGCTATGGCAAGTTGCCGTGGGCCGAGGTCCTCCTGCCCGTCGCCGAGCTGTGCGAAGAGGGCGTGCCCATGCCCCAGCTGATCGCCTGGTATCTCCAGCGCAACATGGCCGGCTTCGACCGCCGCGCGGCGATCATCGAGGAGAACGACAACCGCAAGAAGGTCTATGCCCCCGACGGCCGCACCCCCCGGGTCGGCGAGGTCTTCGCCAATCCCGACCTCGGCCGCACCTACCGGATGATCGCCGAGGGCGGCCGCGACGCCTTCTATGAGGGGGCCATCGCCGACCACATCGAACGCTATTTCCGCCGCATCGGCGGCTGGATGACCAGGGCCGATCTGGCCCCGCACCGCACCGAATGGGTCGAGCCGATCCGCACCGACTATCGCGGCGTCGAGGTCTATGGCCTCGGCCCCAACACCCAGGGCCTGTCGACCAATCAGATCCTCAACATCTGCGAACAGTTCGACCTCAAGGGCATGGGCTTCCAGTCCGCCGCCTCGATCCACCACCAGGCCGAGGCCAAACGTCTGGCCTTCGAGGACCGGGCGAAATGGTTCGCCGACGACCGCTTCAGCCGAACCCCGGTCGAATGGCTGAACTCCAAGGCCTATGCCGCCGAGCGCGCCGCCCTGATCCGCCCCGACCGGGTCATGGACCGCGCCTTCCCCGGCGATGCGCCCACGCAAGGCGACACCACCTATTTCAGCGTCGCCGACAAGGACGGCATGATGGTCAGCTGGATCCAGTCCAACTATCGCGGCATGGGCTCCGGCCTCGTCCCCGACGGCCCGGACGGCTCGACCCTGGGCTTCATGTTCCAGGATCGCGGCGAACTGTTCGCCCTGACCGACGACCACCCCAACGTCTATGCCCCCGGCAAACGCCCCTTCCACACCATCATCCCCGGCTTCGCCTGCAAGGACGGCGAGCCCTGGATGGCCATGGGCGTCATGGGCGGCGGCATGCAGCCGCAGGGCCAGGCACAGATCATCATCAATATGGTCGACTACGGCCTCGACCCGCAGGAGGCCGGCGACAGCCCCCGCTGGCAGCACGAGGGCTCGTCCGAACCCACCGGCCACCCGTCGGAGGGCGTCGGTGTCCTGCATCTCGAAACCGGCGTCCCGGCCGCCACCAGGACGCAGCTCGCGGCCATGGGCTGGGTGCTGGGCGGGCCCAACGGCGGCTTCGGCGGCTATCAGAATGTGATCCGTCAGGCCAATGGCCGCGGCCCCTGGACCTATGGCGCGGCGACCGAGATGCGCAAGGACGGGATCGCGCTGGCCTACTGAGCCCGCGCCACGCAGGCGACATATTCGACCGGCCTTCTGCACATGCGCCGGTAGAGGCGCGGATCAACCGGGAGTCCCGCATGCTGGGCCTTTTCGCCGCCGCCGCGCTGATGGCCGCGCCCTGCGCCCCGCCCGCAAGCCATGAGGTCCTGTGGACGCCCGAGCACAGGTTCGTCATCGTCGGCGAGATTCACGGCACGACAGAAACCCCCGCCGCCTTCGCGCAGCTGGTCTGCGCCGCGGCGGAACAGGGGCCGGTGACCGTGGCGCTCGAATTGCCGGTGGCGATGCAGCCGCAGCTGGACGCCTTCCTGACGGCACCCGACGATGCGGCCGCCGCCGCCATCCTGCAGCCCACCATCTTCGGTGACGTCAGCATGGCCGACGGCCGCACCAGCGTGGCCATGGTCGAGATGATGCAGGCAGTCCGCCGCCTGAAGGCCGAGGGCCGCGACGTGACCCTCCGCGCCTTCCAGCCATCCAGCCCACGCCCGCCTGCCTTCGACGACCAGAACTACCATGAACTCGACATGGCCTCGGCTCTGGTCGCGGCCGCAGCCGATCGGCCCGAGGCCCGTGTGCTTGTCCTCGTCGGCAACATCCACGCCAGCAAGATCCGGTTCGACCGGTTCGATCTGCTGCCTGCCGCCGCCCACCTGCCGCGCAAGGCGACCGTCAGCCTGAACGTCGCACAGCAGGGCGGCCAGTCTTGGAGCTGTCAGGCAGACGGCTGCCGCGCCTATGATTCCACGGCCCGATACGACCCACAGGCGCGCGGCATCATCATGGGGCCCGTGGGCGAAGGCGCATGGGATGGCGTACTCGCCGTTGGACCAGTGACGGCCTCGCCTCCGGCTGCGGCTGACTGAAGCCTGCCCGACAGCGATCCGCCTCCCGCGGGTCAACCCCGGGGAGGCGGCCTGGCACGCGTCACTATGGTTCAGCGGAAGGTCCGGCTGGTGGCCGTACCGCGCAGGAAGGCCATGACCTCAGCGTTCTCGACGCGGAACTGATTGTTGGTCGAGCTGCTGTCGTCGTTGCAGCTGTTGCCGTCGATATAGATGTCGGGGTCATAAGCGATCGCGACCTCGACATCGCCGCCGAACTCGAAATCATCAAAGGCGTTGCTGATCATGGGCGAGCTGAAGTTCAGCATCGACGAGCCCGCCCCGGCGCTGGTCGGCAGGGCGCGGTTGCTGCGATAGACCCGGCCGGTGTTGGCATTGCGGGCCTGAAGGCTGACGCTCTGCTGCCGGGCACCCGAGGTCCAGGCACTGCGCCCCCGGTTGACGACCTCATAGCTGACGCTGACCTGGCCGGGACGGCTGCCCTTGGTCAGGGTGACACTGGCGACGGCGGGATCGACGCGGCAGACCGTCGACAGCCCGGGAAGGGTGCGGGGGGTGAAACCGGCCGGCAGGCGGCCCGACGGCAGCGGGTCAGTATTGATCGGAAGGCGTTCCTGGGCAGCGGCGGTACCGGCGGCCAGAACGGTGGCGAAGGCGCAGACAGCGCCGATGGAAAGGGTCTTCATGGCAGTTGCTCCTCTTGGGTCCTGAATGGCCCGAAGTGAGGAGTAGCCCGCGTTCGATGAACGCCGTCGGGGACGCCGCGTTGTGGCGCATTCATGTTCGCAATGAGGCGAGAAAGCGTCGACCGTCAGCCCGCCGCGATCTCCTCCGGTGCCAGCTCATAGACCGTCGCGCAGTATTCGCAGGTCACCCGGATCCGGCCGTCAGCCTCGATCATGTCGGCGCGCTCGGCCGGGTCGAACGAGGTGAGAACTCCTGCGATCCGCTCGCGTGAGCAGCGGCACTGGGCCACCAGGGCCAGGGCATCCTCCAGCCGTACCCCGTCCTCATGGAACAGGCGGAACAGCAGGACCTCAGGCGTGATCGTCGGGTCCAGCAGTTCGTCATCGGCCAGGGTCTGGAACAGGGCCCGCGAGCGGTCCCAGGCCTCCTCGGTCGAGCCCCGCGCCTCATCGCCGGCGATCAGCTGGATCAGCGCCCCGCCGGCGCGCCAGCCGACGCCCTCATCGGTCACCATCGACCCGACCGCCAGCCGCACCCGGGTCGGGATCTGTTCGGACTGCTGGAAATAGTGTTCCGCCGCCAGCGACAGGCTCTCACCCTCGATCGGGGTGATGCCCTGGGTCCGTTCGAAGTCCGGGCCGCGATCCAGCGTCATCACGAACACCCCCTGCCCCAGCAGCGAGCGCGCGCCGGGGCGGGCAAAGCCCTGCGACGCCGCCGCCACCTCGGCCTCGTCGAACCGGCAGTAGCCGCGCATCTGGCCATTGGTGTCATAGTCGGCGACCACATAACGCACCGGCCCGTCGCCCTGCGCCTGCACAATCAACCGGCCCTCGAACTTCAGGCTGGAGCCCACCAGGGCGGCGAGCGCACAGGCCTCGCCCAGCAGGGCCGCAACCGGCTCGGGATAGGCATGGGCCGACAGGATGGTGTCGATGGTCTGGCCCAGCCGCACGATCCGGCCGCGCACGGGCCAGCCCTCGATCTGGAAGGCGGCGGCCAGATCATCGGCGGGCGCGGTGGCGGCGTGGTCATGCGCCTGATCGGTCACGGGCGGTCCTTGGAAAGCGGCGGGGGCGGCGGAGCGTCGTCAGATAGGCGCACCAGTCGCGAATGATAAGACCTGCGTGCTACAGCAGGAACCGGCGCGGGTTCGGCACCCGTCCCAGCTACCCGTTCTGACCACACCGACCCGGCGGTTTCATGACCAAAGCGACGCTCAAGCCCCTGAACCAGCAGTCCATTGTCATCACCGGTGCCACCTCCGGCATCGGGCTGGCGACAGCGCGCCGCGCCGCGCGGGCCGGGGCCTGTGTGTTCCTGATCGCGCGCAGCGAAGCCGATCTGAAAGCCCTGACCGAGGAACTCCAGGCCACCGGCGCCCGTGCCGCCTGGGCCGTGGCCGATGTCGCCGACCATGCCGCCCTGTCCGAAGCGGCCGAAAAATGTGTCCGCCTGTTCGGCGGCTTCGACACCTGGGTCAACAACGCCGGCGTCTCGATCTACGGCACCATCAGTGTGACCAGCCTGGAAGACCAGCGACGGCTGTTCGAGACCAACTACTGGGGCGTGGTCAACGGCTCGCTGGTGGCGGCAGAGCATCTGCGCAAACGCTACAACGGCGGGGCCATCGTCAACGTAGGCTCGATCCTGTCGGATGCCCCCCTGCCGATCCAGGGAGCCTATTCGGCCTCCAAACATGCGGTGAAGGGATTCACCAACGCCCTGCGCATGGAGCTGATGCGCGAACAGGCTCCGATCACGGTCAGCCTCGTCAAGCCGGCCGCGGTCGACAGCGCCTTCAGCAAGCACGCGCGCAACCTGACCGGCTATGCGACCCAGAACCCCCAGCCGGTCTATGCGACCCATGTGGTGGCCGACACCATCCTCTACTGCGCCAGCCACCCGATCCGCGAGATCACCGTCGGCGGTGGCGGCCGGCTGATCGCCAGCTTCTATTCGGTCCTGCCCGGTCTGGCGGAACCACTCTTCGCCCGGTTCGCTCCGTCACTGATGCGGGACAGGCGCTCGGCCTGGGAACCGGACGAAGACGGGCTTTACGACCCGGGCGAAAACGGTCGCGCTGAAGAGGTTCACTATCCCATGGTCCGCCAGTTCTCCGCCCTCGCCGAAATCCGCAAACATCCCGGCATCTCCAGCGGCGTCGTCGCCGTCCTGGCCGGGATCGGCATCGCCGCCCTGCTGCTCAACCAGCGCAGCAGACCGACCCGCTCCGAGCGCCTGCGCGGCTGGATCGACACCGGGGCCCTGCATGACCGCTTCGGCGGCATGGCCCACGCCCTTCGCCGGAGCCTTTCCGAGGCCGGCGAACGCGCGGCGGATCTCGGCGGCGACGCCCGCCATCGTGGCGAACAGATCCTGCGCGGCGCACGAAATACCTCGCGAAAGGCCCTGAAGAAGCACGGCAAGAAGGCGCAGCGTTACGCCCATGACGCCGGTGCCTACGCCCGGGCCCATGCCAAGGAAGGCGGTGCCCTGCTGGCCCTGGCCACCATCGCCGCCGCCATCGGAGCCGCAGCCCTCGACGTCCGCCGCCCCGACAGCCGCATCCGCAAACTCGGCAAGTTCCAGGGCTGACTTCAGTCGATGACGGTCCGAGCTTTTGTCATCCCCGACGGAGCGAAGCGAAGATCGGGGACGGTTCAAGCACCCGTTCTCTGACCTCCCGGACAGCCCGCTTGGGCTGAGCCGGGAGCAAGCCTGCCACTGCACGGGAAGCACCGGATTCTTCCGCGCGCATTGATGCGGTGCCAACGGCCGCAGCAACCTCCGCCCGTCTCCCGGCTCAGCCCAAGGGGGCTGTCCGGGAGGGGCCACAGGAGTGACGTGTATCGTCCCCGATCTTCGCTTCGCTCCGTCGGGGATGACAAGGGGCCAATGCCACCCGACACCGAGATCATTCCGGAGTCAGTTAGACGCTCTGGACTGTGTTTTCCGTCAGCCGTCGCCAGCTATTGCTGCAACTGCGAAGGTCGGCCAAGGTCCCTGCATGGCTGAGCCGACTACCTATGTCTTCGATTTCGATTCCACCCTCGTGCGCATCGAGACGCTGGAGGCCCTGGCCGACATCGCCCTGGCCGGGGTCCCCGACGCCGCCGCGATCCGCGCGGAAGTCGCAGCCCTGACCGATCAGGCCATGACCGGCGACCTGCCGTTCGGCGAGGCCCTGAACCGACGCCTCGCCCTCCTGCCCCTGACCCGGGACCATGTCGCCGAACTGGCCGCCCGCATCCTTGATGAGGGCACACCCTCGGTGCGCCGCAACCTGCGCTTCTTCCGCGAGCATGCGGGCCGGATCGTCATCCTGTCGGGCGGTTTCCGCGAGATCATCGCCCCCCTCGCCGCCCATCTCCACGTCCCGGCGGATCAGGTGCTCTGCAATGACCTGCTCTATGACGCCGAAGGCCGGGTCACGGGCGTCGATCAGGCCAATCCCCTGTCGCAGGCCGACGGCAAGCCCGTCGTCCTCCGTGCGCTGGGCCTGCCCGGCCCCGTGGTCATGATCGGCGACGGCTGGACCGATGCCGAGGTCAGACTGGCCGGGGCCGCCGATCGCTTCCACGCCTTCACCGAGGTCGTGCGCCGCGAGCGGGTCGTCGCCGCCGCCGACGCCGAGGCCCCGTCGATGGACGAGTTCCTGCATGCCGAGGGCCTCGCCGGCCGTTGGTCCTACCCTCGCGCCCGGATCCGCATCCTACTGCTCGAGAACATCCATCCCGCCGCCGTCGAGCGGCTGGAAGAGGCGGGCTACTCGGTCGAATCGCACAAGGGGGCGCTGGACGAGGACGCCCTGATTGAGGCGGTTCGCGGCGTCCATGTGCTGGGCGTCCGCTCAAAGACCCAGGTCAGCGCCCGCGTGCTGGAGGCCGCCGATCGTCTGATGGCCGTGGCCGCCTTCTGCATCGGCACCAACCAGATCGACCTCGAGGCCGCGGCCGGCCGGGGTGTGGCCGTGTTCAACGCCCCCTATTCCAACACCCGGTCCGTGGTCGAACTGGCCGTCGGCCTGACCATCGCCCTGCTGCGTGACCTGGCCGACAAGTCCGCCGCCATGCACCGTGGCCAATGGAACAAGTCCGCGACCGGCTCGCGCGAGCTGCGCGGCAAGACCCTCGGCATCGTCGGCTATGGAGCCATCGGCTCCCAGCTGTCCGTTCTGGCCGAAGGCCTCGGCATGCGGGTCATCTTCCACGACCTGACCGAACGCCTGGCCCTCGGCAACGCCCGTCGCATGGCCTCGCTCGACGCCGTTCTGGCCGAAAGCGACGTGGTTAGCCTGCATGTCGACGGCCGCACCGAAAACACCGCCCTGATCGGCGCGACCCAGCTGTCGCGCATGAAGCAGGGTGCCCTGCTGCTGAACCTGTCACGCGGCCATGTGGTCGATGTCGGGGCCCTAGCCCAGGCCCTCGGCTCCGGCCGAATCGGCGGCGCGGCGGTGGACGTCTTCCCCGAGGAGCCCGCCACCAACGCCGACCCGTTCGACAGCCCGCTGCGCGGCCTGCCCAATGTGATCCTGACGCCCCATATCGGCGGTTCGACCGAAGAGGCCCAGGAGGCCATCGGCGCGTTCGCCGCCGAACGTCTGCTTGCCTATCTGAACCGGGGCGACACCACCTTCTGCGTCAACCTGCCGAATGTGCAGCTGGCCGAGGTCGACGGGGCCCACCGCATCCTGCACATCCACCGCAACCAGCCGGGTGTGCTGGCCGAGCTGAACCGCGCCCTCGCGACGGCCGGACTGAACATCCTGGGCCAGCATCTGAAGACCGACGAACGCACCGGATATGTGATCACAGACGTCGATCGCGACTATGATCCGGAGGCCTTGCACGGCCTTCGCACTGTGGCCGGAACGCTGCGGTTCCGCACCTTGCACTAAAACCTTACCCAACGGCATCTTGCGCGTGTGTGAAACGGGCGCACAATGTGAGTAACGGTCGCATGATGACGGCCGAAGGAGGATCATCGATGTCTCGTTTTCTGCGCCATGCTGCGCTTGCTGCCCTGACGGTCGCCGCAGCCGGCACCATCGCTTCTGCCGCCAGCGCCCAGAGCTACAGCCGCCTGGTCGTTTTCGGCGACAGCCTGAGTGACAACGGCAACCTGTTTGCCGCAACCGGCGGTGCCAGTCCGACTGCGCCCAATTTCCAGGGCCGTTTCTCGAACGGCGTGGTGTTCACCGAACTGCTTGGCTTCACCGCCGGCCGTTCCGCTGCCGGTGCTTCTGTGACGGGCAGCATCAACTACGCCTATGGCGGTGCCAGAACCGACAACTCGGCCTTCCCGCCCGGAATGCGTAATCAGCTGCTGGCCTATACGGGCGCGGGCGGCACCTTCCGCTCGACCGATCTGGTCAGCATCCTCGGCGGTGCCAACAACATCTTCCAGGGCCTGCCGGCCGCCGGTGCCTCGTCGAACCCGACCGGTGCCATCACGCCCGTCGTCACAGCGGCGGTCGCTGACATGGCCTTCCTGGTCAACAGCATTGCGGCCGCCGGTGCCGGTACGATCCTGGTCGGCAACATTCCGAGCCTCGGAAACGCGCCGGCGTTCCGTGGCACCGCCGCTGCTCCGCTGGCCGAGTTTGCCGGTACCTCGTTCAACAGCGGCCTGCTCAACGCAATGATGACGACGGCGGCTGCCCGCCCGGGCACCAACATCATCCTGTTCGATATCTTCAAGATCGGCACGACCCTGACCGCAAATCCGGGGGCCTTCGGCCTGACCAATGTCACCGATGCCTGCTTCAACGGGGTCACGGTCTGCGCAACGCCCAACACCTATCTGTTCTGGGATAGCGTCCACCCGACCGCCGCCGGCCACCAGCTGATCGCTCGTCTGGCCAATGACTATCTCTACTATGGCGACATCGGTGCCCAATCGACCGTTCAGGCGGAAACCTCCTTCCGCCAGCGCGAGGACCTGCTCGACCTCGCCAGCGAAGGCATGTCCGGACGCGCCGCATGGCAGGCCGGAACCAGCCTGACCTTCGGCGCCCTCGCCGGCAGCGTCGAGACCGATGCCCGTGGCTCCGTGGCCGCTTCTGACACCACCGGCTACGGCTTCAGGGTCGGCGTGGACCATGTCATGTCGCCGAGCGCGCGCTTCGGCTTCGCCGGAACCTTCAACACCGCCGAAGTCGAGGCGGGAGCCATGATGCTCGACGTCAAGACCTATGCCTTCGACCTCTACGGCGGCTGGCGCTCGGGCGAGACCTTCATCAACGCCACGGTGGGCGGCTCAATCGATCACTATGACGACATCACCCGCCTCACCTCGCTGGCACCGGTCGTCCATACCGGCGAGACCACGGGTGGCAGCCTCGGTGCCCGCGTTCAGGGCGGCGTGTGGATGAACATGGGCGGTATCGCCCTGTCGCCGCGGGTTGCGCTCAACTGGGGTTCGACCGACGTCAACGGCTATATCGAACAGGGTCCGGCGGCCCAGTACAGCTACCAGGACCGTACGGTCCAGGCCGCCAGCGGCGAGATCTCGCTGCGGGCCGAAGGTGGCGACGAGGGCATGAGCTTCTTCGTCGAGGGTGGTTATCGCGACAGCTTCGCTGACAACAGTGACGCCGTGCGTACGGGGATCGCCGCCAACCCGGCCCAGATCCTCGCCCGCGAGATCGATGACCCGTTCGGCGGTTCGATGATCGCCTCGGCCGGTATCGAAGCCGACGTGGGACCGATGAAAATGACCCTGGGCTACCGGGGCCGCTTCGGTGACAGCGCCGATAGCCATGTGGGTGCGGTGACCTTCCGCATGCCGCTGCCGTAAGGCTTACAGACCATCAGAACAGGGCGCGCGGCCTTCCGGTCGCGCGCCCTTTTTTGTTGCCCGGGTGCGACGTCCTGCCGCCCCGCCTGCCCGGGTGACGATATCGGACTCGTCGGCTCAACCGGCCGTTCGACAGGCCCGCATCTGCATTTCGAAGTGCGGCGCGGCGACCGTCAGGTCAACCCGGTCAAGGTCATGGGCCGCACCTTCGAAGTCGTGATCGCTACCTGACGAAAGCCCGGTCCCTGACCACGGTTTCTTCACCCCTTTGGTGCGAGGATGCGCCGTGAAGGGGGGCGTTTTGGACCACATCCTGTATTCCATCACGACCGAACATGATTACCGCTGGCTTCTGGCTGCCGGCGTAATCTGCGTCCTGGGGCTCGCGACCGCGATCCATCTGCTGGTCATAGCCAGTCAACTGCCCGCCGCCCCACGGCAAAAGCGCATTGCCCTCGCCGCCCTGATCTCGGGACTCGCCGTCTTCACGGCCCATTTCGTCGCCCTGAACGGCTACCAGCCGGGACAGGAACTCCGCTACGCCGTCTGGCCGACGCTAGGGTCGTTGGTCCTGGCCCTCGGCGGCTTCAGCCTGGCGGCCGTGGCTGTCATGCTCCGCCCGACCCGGGCCTGCCGCGCCGGCGCAGCCCTTGTCGCCTTCGCCGGCGTCGCCGGAATGCATTTCCTCGGTATCTTGGGCCTTGGCCTGGCAGGGACCATCAGCTGGGAGCCGGGCCTGGCGCTCGCGTCAGTCATCGGCGCATTGATGATCGCCCTGATCGGCGGCGGCGTGGTGTTCGGCCCGGGTCTTTCGCGCAGGGTGGCCACGGCGGTCTGCGGATCGATCGCTATGGCCTTTCTGCACCTGACGGCCCTGAGCGGGATGGTGATCACACCGCGGGCCCTCGCTGACGCCGGCCCGACCGTCTCCAGCGGAGTCATGACAAGCGTCATTGTGGCGATGGTTCTGGCCATTGTCGGAGTCGCCGCCATGATCGGCTGGACAACCTGGGTCACGCATTCAGCGGCCCTGAAGCGTTTGCGCGAGGCACTGGACGCCATGCCGGACGGCATGGCCTTCTATGATGCGGAAGATCGGCTGGTTCTCTGGAACCAGCGCTATGCCGAGGCCAACCCGGAACTGACGTCGAAGCTGAAGGCGGGCATGACGTTCCGCGAAATCATCCAGATCGGTCTCGATGAGGATCTCTATACCGACGCACGGGGACGTCAGGCGGAATGGATCCAGGAGCGGCTCGAATCGCGCCGGGCCCTCACGACGACCATCGAACAGCGGACCAGGGACGACCGTTGGCTCAGGATCTCTGACCGTCGCACGGCAGCCGGCGGCATCGTCACCGTCTGCACCGACATCACCGACCTCAAGAACGACGCCCGGGCCCTGTCCGAGGCACGCGATATCGCCCAGTCGGCAAACAGTGCGAAGAGCCAGTTCCTCGCCAATATGAGCCACGAGATCCGCACGCCCCTCAACGGCGTCATCGGTCTGGCCCAGGTCCTGGCCAAAACCCCCCTCTCGACCCAGCAGGCTGAGATGCTGGAACTGATCCAGTCCTCCGGCAGAACGCTCCAGGCGCTGCTCAGCGACATTCTCGACCTCGCCCGGGTCGAATCGGGACGTCTGGAACTGGCGAATGAGCCCTTCCATCTCGGCCGGGCCGTCCGCGAGGCAGCCCAGCTCCATGAGAGCTCAGCAGAGGCCAAGGGTCTGCAATTCTTCGTCGAGATCGACGATCAAACGGATCGGTGGATCCACGGCGACATCGTCCGGGTCAAACAGATCCTCACCAACCTCGTGTCCAATGCGGTCAAATTCACCCAGACCGGCTTCGTCAGCCTCACCGTCGCACCCGGGCCGGACCGGGACGGGACACCGACACTTCGCTTCTCGATCGAGGACACCGGCATCGGCTTCGACAGCAAGACGCGCGAGCGTCTGTTCAGCCGCTTCGAACAGGCAGACGGGGCCATTACACGCCGCTTCGGGGGCTCCGGCCTGGGGCTGGCCATCTCCCGCCAGCTGGCCGAGATGATGGGCGGCGATCTGGACTGCGAAAGCGAACCCGGCGGTGGCTCGGCCTTCATCCTCACCATCCCCTTCAGTCCCGCAGAAGCGCCGGACGCAGTGCCCGGCCTGGCCCTCGAACCGGCCAGTGACGAGCCCCCCATCGTCCGCGTGCTGCTGGCCGATGATCATCCCATCAACCGAAAGTTGGTGGAGATGATCCTGACCGGGGCGCACACGGAACTGACCTCGGTCGAGAATGGTGCCGAGGCTGTCCAGGCCTGCCGCGACCGTGACTTCGACATCATCCTGATGGACATGCAGATGCCGGTCATGGACGGCCTCAGCGCGACCCGGGAGATCCGCCTGAACGAGGCTGTCATGGGGCTGGGCCGGACGCCCATCGTCATGCTCACGGCCAACGCGCTCGCGGACCATATCGCCTCGGCCGAGGCCGCCGGTGCCGATCGCCATCTGGCCAAGCCTTTCGACGCCGCCGAACTGCTCGAGCTCATCACCACCCTGCCGCGCCCCGGCGCGGTTTCCGAGGCCGCCTAGGACCCGATCCTGAAGCGGAATCCGGACCTTGCCGGACGCCGCACCAGACCGCCTTCTCGCCCGGACAACACCCTATTCGTAGCCGTGCGCGGCCTCGTTGATGACCTGCGACGGCATCCTCGAAAAGTCGACGCTGACCGGCTGGGCGGCCTTGGCCCGGAAGGTCTTGATCACGTGTTCAAGGCGGCGGCGCACCTCGCGCTCGGCCTCGGTGCCCGTGTCCAGATTCAGCGGGGCAAGGCAGAAATCGATGATGGCCGTGGGGCTGTTCAGGGGCTGCATGGTCTCTCTCCTTACTCGGCCGCCACGAACTGGGCGGTCTCGGTGGAATCCTTCAGGGCCGTGGTCGAGGACTGGCCGTTCGAGATGACGGTGGCGACCTGGTCGAAATAGCCGGTGCCGACCTCGCGCTGGTGGCGGGTCGCCGTATAGCCGGCGGCCTCATTGGCGAACTCGCGCTGCTGCAGCTCGGAATAGGCCGCCATGCCGCGGTCGCGGTAGCCGCTGGCCAGTTCGAACATGCCGTTGTTCAGGCTGTGGAAGCCGGCCAGGGTCACGAACTGGAATTTGTAGCCCATGGCCCCCAGCTCGCGCTGGAATTTGGCGATGGTCGCGTCGTCCAGCCTGGCCTTCCAGTTGAACGAGGGCGAGCAGTTATAGGCCAGCAGCTTGCCGGGATGCTCCCTGTGCACCGCCTCGGCGAAGCGGCGGGCGTCGTCCAGATCCGGGTGTGAGGTCTCCCACCACAGCACATCGGCGTATTTCGCATAGGAAAGGCCACGGGCGATGCAGTGATCCAGCCCCGTTCCGGCCTTCAGGCGGAAGAAGCCCTCCGGCGTCCGGCTCTCGCGGTCGATGAAGGGCTGGTCGCGCTCGTCGATGTCCGAGGTGATCAACTGGGCGCTCTCGGCGTCCGTCCGGGCCACGACCAGCGTCGGTGCCCCCATCACATCCGCGGCCAGACGCGCGGCAATCAGATTGCGCTCATGCGCCTGGGTCGGGATCAGCACCTTGCCGCCCAGGTGGCCGCACTTCTTCTCCGAGGCCAGCTGGTCCTCGAAATGCACGCCAGCGGCGCCCGCCTCGATGAAGGCCTTCATGATCTCGAAGCTGTTCAGCGGCCCGCCGAAGCCGGCCTCGGCATCAGCCACGATGGGGGCGAACCAGTCACGCTTGGCCCCGCCCTCGGCGTGTTCGATCTGGTCAGCGCGCTGCAGGGTGCGATTGATGCGGCGGCAAAGCTCGGGCGCGGCATTGGCCGGATACAGCGACTGGTCGGGATACATGGCCCCGGCGGTATTGGCGTCGGCGGCGACCTGCCAGCCGGACAGATAGATGGCCTTCAGCCCTGCCCGGACCATCTGCATGGCCTGGTTGCCTGTGACGGCCCCGAGCGCATTGATGTACGGCTCCTGGTGCAGCAACTCCCACAGCCTGTTGGCCCCCCGTTCGGCGAGGGTGTGGGTGATCGGCACCGAACCGCGCAGGCGACGCACGTCTTCCGGCGTATAGGGCCGCTCGATGCCGTCGAAACGGCCGACGGGTGACGGAACAAGGTGGGCGAAGCTGGTCATGTCGGTCTCGTCTCGGAGCGTGCGGCCATCGCCGCGGGTCTCGAGAAGCAGACCACGCCAAAGTCATGACTTATACAGGTCGGTCGGGATTTTTCATGTCATCTTGTCATTCTGTGACATGGACTTGGGAGTCATTTCGTGACAAACATGCGGCCATGGACACTACCGCTGACCGCAAGCTGTTCCTCGGCGGCCGCCTCAAGCGGCTGCGGCGCGATCTCGCCCTGACCCAGACCGCCATGGCCGGCGATCTCGGCGTCTCCCCCTCCTATCTGAACCATATCGAGCGCAACCAGCGCCCCGTCTCGGCCCAGCTGCTGCTGCGGCTGGCCGATACCTATGACGTCGATCTGCGCACCCTGGGTCAGTCCGCCGGCCCCGCTTCCGAGGCCGAACTGGCCGAGGCCTTCGCCGATCCGGTTTTCCAGGGCCTGACGGTGCCGCGCCACGAGATCGTCCAGCTGGCCGAAGACCAGCCCGCCGCCGCCGATGCCCTGCTGCGCCTCTACCGCGCCTTCACCGACCGCCGCGCCCGCGACGGCGCCGAAACCGGCCCCGGTGACGACAGTCCGTCCGAATGGGTGCGCGAATACATCCAGTCGCGGCGCAATCATTTCCCCGAACTCGACATCCTCGGCGAAACCCTGGCCGAGGCTCTCGCCGCCGACGCACCCGGCGAACCGTTCGAGACCCGGGTCCGCGCCCGCCTCCAGGCCCTTCACAGCCTCAGCGTCCGCACCCTGCCCGCCGAGGTCATGGTCGAATGGACCCGTCGCTTCGATCCGCACCGCAACCGCCTCCTTTTGTCCGAAACGCTCGGCCCCGCCTCCCGCGCCTTCGCCGTTGCCTTTCAGCTGGCCCTGTCCGCGCATGACGCCGAGCTCACCGCCATGGCCGCCGCCGCCGCGGCCCCCGACGAGGCCACGCGCCGCCTGCTCAAGGTGTCCCTGACCAACACCCTCGCTGCCGCCATCCTGATGCCCTACGCCCCCTTCCACCGCACGGCGGAGGAAACCGGCTATGACCTCGGCCGGCTGCAGGCCCGGTTCGGGGTCAGCTATGAACAGGCCGCCCACCGCCTGACCACACTTTCACGGCCGACAGCCAGGGGCGTGCCCTTCTTCCTCATGCGGGTCGATCAGGCCGGCAACATCTCCAAACGGTTCGCCTCGGGGGCCTTCCCCTTCTCCCGCTTCGGCGGCGCCTGCCCGCGCTGGCGGCTGCACTCTGCCTTCCGCACCCCCGGCCGCGTCGTCACCCAGATCATCGAGACCCCCGACGGCAGTCGCTGGTTCACCCTCGCCCGCACCGTCGATCGTCAGGGGCATGACGCCTTCACAGAGGGTCACGACCTCGCCATCGGCCTCGGCTGCGAGCTCAAATACGCCCACCGCCTCGCCTGTGCCCGCGGCCTCGACCTGACCGCACCCGAGGTCACCCCCATCGGCCCCGCCTGCCGCCTGTGCCACCGCCACCCCTGCGCCGAACGCGCCGCCCCGCCGATCGACCGCCCGCTGGTGGTCGACGACTGGGCCAAGTCGGTCAGCCCGTATCCGTTTGCGGGGGAACCTGGCCTGATCGGCACATTGCCGCCCCGCACAAAATAGGGTTGAGTTCCGGTTCGCTGGAGTGCCGAAAATGTCATCGCGCCTGCTGCCATGCCTCCTGTTGCTGCTCCTCACCTCCTGCGCCAGCCTGCCCCCCGCGGTTCCGGTGATCGCGAGGGAGCAATCCGAGGCTCCGCCCATTTCCAACAGCCGTCTGGGTCAGATCACCAGCTGGTGGGGAGACGGCCGCGCACCAACCGTCCTGGTAAACGCCGGCTTCGTGGCCATCGCCCCCGGTGCCGGCGGCCTGGACGTTCGCGACTTTTCGGGAACAACCGAGCAAAGCCTGCCTGCGGGTTCGCTGACGGACATAGACGTCGCCGCCCTGGCTCTTGAAAACAGCTACGCCGTCGTCGTCGGTGGAACCCAACGCTCTTCGGGCCGAACCCGGATCGTCCTCTTCCGGCTGGACAGCAGCGACGACCAGCCGATGCGGCGCTGGGGCGAGATCGAAACGGACCTGTCCGACCCACGCGGCTTCTGCATGCGGCAGATCGACCCCGGCGTTTCCGTCGTGGTTTTCGATCGCCGGGGCGAAGCGCGACATTTGACGATTACCCAGGGTCCGGACGGCAGACTTGTTTCACGCGAGTTGCAGCGTTTTCGCATCAACCGACCGGGGGCAGGATGCGCAATCGTTACCGGCGAGAACCATCTTTACGTCGGCCATGCGCGCCGCGGATTCTGGCGATATTCGCTCAATCCGCAGGTCACCAGCCCCCCTCAGCTCATGGGCCAGTCAGGCCCTCCCTCGATCCCACGCAGCGTCAGCGTATCGGTCCTGTCGACGCTGCCGTATTCGTATCTGGCCAGCCTCGATCAGAACCGCGCCGCCATCTCGCTGTGGCGCATCGAGCGAGATGACCTGCGTTGGCTGGGTCGTGTCGAGGTGCGCGATGGCCCAGGTGGCCCCCTGATTCACAGCCTCGGCAGCCTGGACGCCTACGGCAGCGAATTGGAGGGCTTCCCCGGCGGCGTGGTGGTTCTCCATGGCCGAGTCGGAGGTGGCAGCCCAGCCCTGAAGTTTGTCGACTGGTCGGCCGTGCTGCTCGCTCTGGGCATCGAAACCCGGCCCAGCAACCGGTCAGTTCAATCGAATCTTGTCCCCGTCCCGGTGGCAAGAGTCGACTGAACTCTCGAGCAGGCCGCCGATAGCCACACCTGCATCAACTGCCCGCTGGTGGTCGAGGACTGGGCCAGGTCGGTCAGCCCTTATCCGTTTGCGGGAGCGTGATCTTCTACCTTTGATTGGTAGAACAGCGGTCATACATCTGTTAGTATCACGGCATGGTTGAGCGTCCCCTGAAAATCGAGCTTGATGAGCCGACAGCGGTACGTCTGGAAACCGCCGCCGCCGCTGCGAGCCTGTCCGTCGAGGCCTATGTCTTGGAGGTCATCAAAGCCGCCCTGTCCCCGCCCGGCGTCGCTGAAGACGCCGCACCGTTCGATCTGGCCGATCCCCGGACCGAGGCCGCGAAGCTCTATCAGAGGGAACAGGCCCTGATCGCCCTGGCGGAATACGACCGCACGGGCGTGTCGTTCCCGCTGGAAGACGTCTTGCGGGACGTACGCGCAGATCTGGAAGCAAGGCTGGCATCAAAGGCGTGAACTACCGGATCACCGTCGCGCCGGAAGCGAGGGCGGACCTGTTCCGGCTCAATGCGTTTCTCGCGGGCAAGAGTGACGCAGCCGCCCGCCGGGCGATGGACGCGATCGATGCCGGTCTTCGATCACTGGGCGAGATGCCGAGTTGCGCGCCGGAAAACTCGGCTGGAATGCACAGCTTCCCGATCCGCTTCGGCCAAAGCGGCTACATCGTCCAGTTTCGGGTCAGGGACGACACGGTCGTGATCGCCCGTATCCATCACATGCGGGAAGATCACCCGGCGACGGACGCCTGATCAGCCGGTCCTGTCCAGCGCCGCCTGTGCCGCTTTCAGGGCCTCGGACATCATCGCCTTCAGCCGGGCCGGTGCCACGATCTCGACCTGCTCCCCCCAGCTGAACAGATGCCAGGCCAGTTCGCGCATACCGCTGGCCCGGAACCGGACCTCGACCCCGCCGTCCGCCCGGTCCTCGACCGTCTGGGTCGGATGCCAGCGCCAGGCGCGCGCCTCGGCGGCGCCACCGGGCGTGACCCGCAGTACCACATCCTCGATCTCGTCCTGATAGATGCCGAACGACTGGCTGGCGAAGGCCTGCAGGTCGAAATCGGCCGGCGGGGCGGCTACCCCCTCCTCCGCCCGGACCGCGCTCATCCGGTCCAGACGGAAGGTCTGGATACGCCCGCTCTCCCGATCCGCCGCGACCAGATAGTTGGCGCGGCCGAACATCACCCCGCACGGAGCCACGCTGCGCCGCCGCGCCTCCGCCCCCGGCCGGCTGTAGATGAAGCCCAGCGGCTGGCCGGCCAGGATCGCCTGCCGGATCTCGGCCAGCACCGCCTCGTCCGCCGACGGCCGCGGCCCCGCCTGGACGGCGATCGTCTCCGCCCGTACCAGCGCCTCCAGATCGGGCGCCAGCCGGTTCAGGGTCGTCGAACGCATGGCCGACTTCAGTTTTCTTTCCAGCCCCTCCAGGGCAGCCGCCCGGCCCGGTTCCCCCGCCGCCCGCAGCCCCTGCGCCGCCTTGCTCAGCTCGACCAGTTCTTCGGTCGTCGGGGCCTGTTCAAAGGCCGACAGGCCGCCGCGGATGCGCCAGCGTTTGGTCGGCGGGTCTGACACCTCCTCGGCGGCGGGATAGAGGGCCAGCACGGCATCCCGCATCCGCTCGGCAGTGCGCCGACCGACGCCACACTCCCGCGCCATCTCCTCCAGGGTCAGACCTTCGGCGCTGGCGGCCATGCGCCGCGCCAGTTCGATCACCACCGCTGCCTTGTCGTGTCTCATGGGGCGACGATGGCATACGTCCGATTTTGACGCAACGCTGTCTCAAGGTCACTTCAACAGAGACCCCCGCCCCGGAGACACCCCATGGCCCGCTCGTTCGCCCCCCACACCGCCGTCGCCGCCAGCCGCTATCTGATCGTGCCCTGCGAGGCAGACGGTTTCGGCGACCTGGCCGTGATCTGGGACCGGCTGGAGGAACAGGTGATCGACGTCATCGACGCCCGCCTGTCGGCCCGCTACGCCGACGAGGACGCCCTGTGGGACGAGGCCCGCCCGGCCTTCGACCCGGCCGAAGACTTCCGCATGGCGGCGTGACCGGTCAGTCCGGGTATTTGGCCCGCATATGGGTCAGGGAGGCGGCCACCAGTTCGCGCAGCACCCCCTCATCGACCGCATCCAGCCGGTTGATGTAGAGACAGCCCCCCTTGGTGCTGACCTTGCCCAGCCGCGCGATCAGGGCCTCGCGGGCGTCGAAATCGCCCATCAGATACAGGACCAGCTGGGCCTTTCGCGCTGAAAAGCCGATCCGGGGCCAGTCGCCGGTCGGCCCCTTGTAGCTGTCATAGCCGATGATCGATGGCCCCCACATGACCGGCGCAACGCCTGTCATCTTGCTCAGCAGGGCCTGCATGACCTCGGCATCCGCGCGGCGGCGGGGGTTGTCGACCGCAGCGATGAAATCGGCGACCGGCACATCCGTCGGCCGGGTCTTCGGCTCGGCCATCCGGCCCCTCCCCTCAGGCAGCGCCCCTCAGCTCCGTGGCATGGGGCGGATAGGGGGCCGACGGTACAGGGCTGGGCGGCAGCTTGGCCAGAGTGTTGGCGAAGCCGTGGTTGACGTCGCGGTGATGCGCCTCGTCAGCCCGCACCTTCAGCACCACATCGCGCAGCGTCGCATCCGCCGGCAGCTTCCAGTAGTGGATGGCGATGGCCGGGGCCGGGACATTGGGCGACCGACCCTCGTCGATCTCCTTCAGATACAGGGTGTAGCTGACGACGGCCTCTTCCTCGAAATAGCCGACCACCCGGTGCGCGGTCCGCGCCGAGATCAGATAGAGGCCGAAGAAGCCGATGTAGAAGACCGCCTGGGCCAGCTGCACCACCAGCCGCTCGAACCAGGTCGGCCGGGCCACCGCGATGAAGGTCATCAGGTGCATCCGCTCGTTTTCCGCCTCCTCCATCAGGGTGCGGATCCAGCCGTCATCATCCTTCATCTCGCGCAGGCAGCGCAGGTGCTGCAGCGTCGCCCCGACCATGCCGGGCACGGCCGCGACCGTCTCCAGCACGATGGCGCGGTGGCCGTACCGCTTGGCGAAAAAGGTGTCGGCACAGACCCGCAGCAGCCTGGTGAACCCCAGGGCGAAATGGTCGGAAAAGCCCTTGGGCGGATAATGGACCCCCGGCTGGGCCTCCTTCTCTTCTTCGAGAGCGCGGGCGTCGGGGGCGAGGATGGTATTGACCATGGGAGCAGTCTTTCAGGCGCTTCGGCCGCACTGGACCGCGCCCAAAGACCATAGCGCGCCAGCCGGCCCACAGGGCCGGACGCAATGTCGCAAAGGGCGGACAGGGTGACGCAGAGGGGAGCGTGAGCCTTCACAGCGAAGGTCGACAAACAACCTTTTCGTGCCATTCTGCATACGCTGACTATGTTTGCGGGAACAGAAAGCATGCCGATCATCTCGATCTTCTTCGGCATCGTGATCCGCATCAACTTCTTCGATCACGCCCTGCCCCACCTGCATGCGGCGCACGGTGGAACCGAGGCGCTGTTCGACATCCGTACGGGACGGGTCATCGCTGGAAGCCTCCCGCGTCGGGAAGCGCGATATGTGGTAGAGTGGATCGTGAAGAACCGGGCCGAACTGATGCGAAACTGGGATTTGGCGGCGAACGGACAGCCGATCTTCAAGATCGAAGGGCTTGAAGATGAGTGAGATCAAGCTGGTTCGCGCCCGGCGCGTGAAGGCGCTCGAAGGCTACAGGCTGGAAATCGTTTTCGATGACGACACCATGGGCGTGATCGACCTCAGCGATTTCGTGAACCTGGGTCCGATGACCGAGCCCCTCCGCGACGCGGACTTCTTCGCGCGGGTATTCATCGAAATGGGCGTCCCGACCTGGCCCAACGGTTGTGACATCGACGCGATAAACGCCCGGATGACGATGGAGGCGGCGGGGGTGCTGCGGCCGGCGACGGCAGCGGCCTAGCTGCGACCAGCCGCTCCCGCACCACCGCCCCAGATCCCGATCCCGAGCAGGAATCCGAAATCATACCAGCGGCCTGCATTCGGGAAGGCGTACATGCGCACGTCATTGTCGAAGAGACTGATCAGGAAGGCGATAGGTGCAATCACGCCGTGCCAGAGGCCGGAGAGAAACGCCGGGGCACCCGGCTGGCCGGGCGGTTGCGAGGCGCACGCCACCAGTCCGATGGCGAGTACCGCCAGCACTCCCACAGCAATCAAACGTTTTCGGGACACAAGACCGGTCATCCTCACAACGCCTTCACAATCCCCTCGACCATCTTCTTCGCATCCGCGAACAGCATCATCGTATTGTCCCGGAAGAACAGCTCGTTCTCGACGCCCGCATAGCCCGCCGCCATGCCGCGCTTGATGAACAGCACCGTGCCCGCATTCTCCACGTCGAGGATCGGCATGCCGTAGATCGGCGATTTCGGATCGGTCTTGGCGGCGGGGTTGGTGACGTCATTGGCGCCGATGACGAAGGCCACGTCACACGAGCTGAACTCGCTGTTGATGTCCTCCAGCTCGAACACCTCGTCATAGGGCACATTGGCCTCGGCCAGCAAGACGTTCATGTGGCCGGGCATGCGGCCGGCGACGGGGTGGATGGCGTATTTCACCTCGACCCCCTCCTCCTTCAGCTTGTCGGCCATTTCGCGCAGCGCATGCTGGGCCTGGGCCACGGCCATGCCATAGCCGGGCACGATGATGACCTTGGAGGCGTTCTTCATGATGAAGGCGGCGTCCTCGGCACTGCCCTGTTTGACCGGCCGGGTCTCGACATGGGCCTCGCCCGCCGGGCCGCTGTCGCCGCCGAAACCGCCCAGGATGACGCTGAAGAAGCTGCGGTTCATCCCCTTGCACATGATGTAGCTCAGGATCGCCCCCGAGCTGCCCACCAGCGCCCCGGTGATGATCAGGGCGATGTTCTCGAGCGTGAAGCCCAGCGCCGCCGCGGCCCAGCCGGAGTAGGAGTTGAGCATCGACACCACCACCGGCATGTCGGCTCCGCCGATGGGGATGATCAGGGTCGCGCCGAGGATCAGGGCGATCAAGAAAATGCCCCAGAAGGCCCAGACCGCTGTCCCGCCCGTGCCGATCATGATCCCGATCAGGAAGACCAGACCCAGTGCCAGGGCGATGTTGATCAGGTGCCGCGCCGGCAGGATGATCGGCGCACCGCTCATGTTTCCGTTCAGCTTGGCGAAGGCGATGACCGAGCCGGTGAAGGTGATCGCCCCGATGGCCACACCCAGGGCCAGTTCGATGATCGACAGGGTCTTGATGCCGCCGTCCGCCGTGGCGATGCCGAAGCTCTCGGGCGCATAGACGGCCCCGATGGCCACCAGACAGGCCGCCATGCCGACGAGACTGTGGAAGGCCGCCACCAGCTGCGGCATCTGGGTCATCTGCACGCGGCCGGCGATCAGCATCCCCGCCCCGCCGCCGATCACCACGGCACCGGCGATCAGGCCGAGGGTCAGCGTATCCAGCGTGCCTGTGGACCAGAGCGTCAGCAGGGTGACGCCCACGGCCAGCGCCATGCCGACCATGCCGAAGGTATTGCCCTGCCGGCTCGACTCCGGGCTCGACAGCCCCCGCAGGCTGAGGATGAACAGGACGCCGGAGACCAGATAGGCCAGGGCCGCGAAGGATGCGTTCATTCGGTCAGTCTTCCCTCAATCTGGTCGTCCGGGCGGCGGCAAGGCGGTTCGACCCAGTCGCCACAGGGCCGCGGCGATAAACAGCGGCCCGAGAAAGAGCATGGCCCAGTCCCACATGGTCATCGCCCGTTCCTCGGTAATGATCCGCGTCAGGATGGAGCCGAAAAGCAGCACCACGCCACAGTCGAGAAAACGCAGTTTGCGGATGGCGTGTTTTTCACCCACCCAGCTCCAGACCACCAGACCGAGGCCCAGACCGGTCGCGATCCAGGCCCCGACAAGGGCGATTTCCGCGGGCTGTGGTGCGGTCACTGCGGGCCGGCCTCCGAGCGGCGCTCGGTCCCGGTCCAGCTCGGCCGGGTCCGCAGAAGCGAGCCGATCTGGACCACCACCGCCAGGATCAGGCACACGACCGCAATCCGTACATTCAGATCGCCGTCCGTGGCCGAGAGGATGGACGGCCCCTGAAACAGCGCCAGACCCGTCAGGAACAGGCCCAGCCCGGTCAGCAGCCGGATCATCTGGGCGCGCCGGACCACCATCCACAGATAGACCGACAGGGCCGCCACCGCGGCCATCAGACTGGCTGCACCAAGACCCTGATCGATCATTTGGCCGGCCGTTCCTTCTTCTTGTACATCGCCAGCATACGCCGGGTGACCATGAAGCCGCCGAAGATGTTGACGCTGGCCAGGGCCACCGCCAGCAAGCCGGCCCCCTTGGCGATCCACCCGTTCGGCCCCGCATCGCCGCTGAACGCCGCCGCCGCGATCAGCCCGCCGACCACGATCACCGACGAAATGGCGTTGGTCACCGCCATCAGCGGCGTATGCAGGGCCGGCGTGACGGACCAGACGACATAGTAGCCGACAAAGATCGCCAGCACGAAGATGGCGAGGCGGAAGATGGTGGGGTCGACGTGTTCCATTATCTTGCCTCTTTGCGATCACGGCGCGCGGGGTCGTCCTTCGGTTCAAGTCCTAGCTTGCGAGCGAGATCGACTGCAGCAAGGAGGGCGACCAGTCCGCCCGCATAGCCAGCGAAGTTTATGATGCCCGAAGCCTCGACGCGCCAAACGGCGACGGCAACCGCTGCGGCACCAGCGACTACAGCGAGCAGGTGGAATGGATGGTTGAGCGCTTTCACCCCCTCACCCCCTCATGCACCACGGCCCCGCCGTGGGTCACCACTGCCGCCTTGAGGATCTCGTCCTCCAGATCCAGCGCCAGGGCCCCGTCCTTGATCATCAGCCCGACGAAGGCGACCAGGTTCTTGGCGTAGAGCGACGAGGCATCCGCCGCGATCCGGCCCGGCAGATTGGTATGGCCGACGATCTGGACGCCGTTGGCGGTGGTGACCACCTCCCCGGCCTTTGCCCCCTCGACATTGCCACCCGCTTCCACGGCCAGATCGATCAGCACCGAACCCGGCTTCATCGTCGCCACCTGGGCCGCGCTGACCAGCACCGGCGCGGCGCGGCCGGGGATCAGGGCGGTGGTGATGACGATGTCCTGCTTCTTGATGTGTTCGCCGGTCAGGGCCGCCTGTTTGGCCTGGTATTCGGCACTCATCGGCTTGGCATAACCTCCGGCGGTCTGGGCGTTTTTGAACTCCTCGTCCTCGACGGCGAGGAATTTGGCCCCCAGCGATTCCACCTGTTCCTTGGTCGCGGGCCGGACGTCCGTGGCCGTGACCACCGCCCCCAGCCGCCGCGCCGTGGCGATGGCCTGCAGGCCCGCCACACCGACGCCCATGATGAAGACCTTGGCCGGTGCCACCGTGCCCGCCGCCGTCATCATCATCGGAAAGCCCTTGCCGTAAGCGTAGGCCGCCTCGATCACGGCGCGATAGCCGGCGAGGTTGGCCTGGGACGACAGGGCGTCCATCACCTGGGCGCGCGAAATCCGCGGCACGAACTCCATCGCAAAGGCCGTGGCCCCGGCCCCGGCGAGCGCCTGGACCGTCTCCTTCTCGCGCCAGGCGTCGAGCATCGCCACCACGACCGCGCCCCGCTTCAATGCGCTGGTCTCCTGCGCCGTGGGCCCGCGCACCTTCAGAACGATGTCGGCACCCGACAGCACCGCCTTGGTGTCCTTGGCCACGGTCGCCCCCGCGGCGGTATAGTCCGCGTCAGGAATCGACGAGCCGGCCCCGGTCCCGGCCTCGACTTTCACCGTCGCGCCCATGGCGACGAACTTCTTCACCGTTTCCGGGGTTATGGCGCAGCGCGTCTCGCCGTCTCGGCGTTCGCGGGTCACAGCGATGGCGACAGCCAAGCGAATCCCTCCGTCATCTCTCGACAGAGCGACGTTAGGCTTATCCGGGAGGCCGCGTCAAAGCGGCAGGGTTGCCGGGCCGCGATCAGAAGGCTCCGCCTTCTCGACCCGACGCGGCCTGGCGCTTCGCGCAGGTCCGCGCTCAAGCAGCGCACGACCGTGTCGTGCGCGTTAGCGCCCCAAAATCAGTGCTTCTTGGGGGACTTCAGCATGAAGAAGCCGGCCACCGACAGCACCACCCCTGTGATGAAGGCCGTCACCAGGCTGCCGCCCGGCTGGAACCACAGGGTCAGCACCACCAACAGGACCGCGATCGCCAGCGAGCCCCATTTGGTCAGGCCCATGAAGGCGTCGAACGTGGTTTCCTGCTCGCTGATTTCCTGCGAGCCGCGGACGTAGGAGTCGGAAGCGTGGTGCGGGTCGGCCATGATCGGGTCCGGGAATCTGAAACGGCAGGTGGCGTCCTTATAGCGAGCCTTGCGTCCCGCTCAAGACGTCCGGGTCAAATCGCCCTCAGTCGAGGGCGGCGAGGATGTCGCGGGTGAAGGCGATGTGGTCGAACCGCTTCCCGGCCGGGTCCTCGCCGCGGCGCACGATGACGATATTCCGGCTCGGCACGATGATCACATACTGGCCGCGATTGCCGTTGGCCGAGATGGCGTCCGCCGGAATGCCCGGCGACCGGTTGAACAGCCAGAAGGTCGCCCCATAGCCCTGCTCGCCCGTCGGCTGCGGCCCCGACGGCCGGGACACGTAATCGCGCCAGCCCTCGGGCAGGATGCGCTCACCGTCGGCGACACCATCATTCAGATACAGCCGGCCGAACCGGGCCAGATCCCGCGCCGTGGTCCAGACCTGGCTGGACAGCATGTAGTTGCCGCGCCAGTCGGTCTCGGCCCAGGTGTCATACATGCCCAGACGCCGGAACAGCTCGGCCGGCGGATGCCGCTCGAACGTCGGCGCGATCGCCATCACCGCCAGCAGGGTGTCATTGTTGGCATAGCGATAGCGCGTTCCCGGCGGCGCGATCAGCGGCCAGGTCGGGGCCTGCTCATCGATCCCCACACCCCCGAAATACAGGGCGTCCGTCCGGTTGCCCGCCGTATCGCTGGTCAGGCCCGAGGCCATCCGCATCAGCTGGTCCAGCGTGATCGCCGCGCGCGGATCGCCTTCCCGGCTCCAGTCGGCAATGGCCGCGGGCGCATTCACATCCGCCTCGCCGCGCTGCACCGCCGCACCGATGATCGTCCCCGCCAGCGACTTGCCCACCGACCAGGTGCGCTGAGGCGTATCGATGCCGAAACCTCCGGCATAGTCCTCCGCAACGATCCGGTCCGCCTGCAGCACCAGCACGGCGGTGGTGTTGGAGCCCTCGCCATACCGCCCCTCAAACGCGCCCTCGAGGGCTTCGTTCAGCAGGACGGCGTTGCCGTCAGGCGCGGCGGTGGCCAGGGGGGCGTTTACCCGCACACCGGGCGGGAACATGCCGGGGCTCTCGCCCGCCCAGCCGACCGGCATGATGACGCAGCCCCGGCCGGGCCAGAACAGCGCCACCCGGGGCGGCATGGCCTCATCCCAGGCCACGGACACCTGTTCCTGACCGACCTCGACCGGTAGCTCGCGCACCAGCCCATCCAGCTCCGGATAGATCCCGACCAGCTCATTGGCCTCGACGCTCGCCAGCGTCCGCGTCCCGCCCGCCGCCTCTGCGGTCTTCAGGGCGCTGCAAACCGTCAGCGCCTTGTAGCCGGCCGCCATGGCGCGGACCGCGGGCGATGGAGCGGCTGCCGGGCTCTGGGCGTAGGCGGAAAGCGGGAGGGCGGCGAGGGCCGCCGCGAGGATCAGGATGCGCATGGCGGGACGCTCGCGCGTCCAACCCGGCCCGTCAACGCCGGTCGTCAGACCACCGCCTCGAACTGGTCGATCAACCCTTCCAGCCGCTTCGTCCCGATGGTCCAGAAGGCCGGATCGCGCGGGTTCAGCCCGAACGGCGCCAGCGCCTCCACGTATCCCTTCGACCCGCCGCCGGCGAGCAGCTCGCGGTACAGCGGCGTGAACCCCGCGGGGTCCTTCGCCCGCGTCTCCATCAGGGCCGCCACCAGCAGGTCGCCGAAGGCATAGGCGTACACATAGAAGGGCGAGTGGACGAAATGGCTGACATAGCTCCACCAGTGCTCATAGCCGGGGTTCAGCGTGATCGCCGGGCCCAGCGAGGCCGTCATCTCCTCGAGAAACAGCTCGCCGATCCGCTCGACCGCCAGCTCCCCCTTCGCCCGCTCATCGTGGAAGCGGGTCTCGAACCGATGGAAGGCGATCTGGCGCACCACGGTGTTCAGCCCGTCCTCGATCCGCCCGGCCAGCAGGCCCCGCTGCTCGGCCTTCGGCGCTGTGGCCAGCAGCCGGTCGAAGGTCAGCCCCTCGGCGAAGATCGAGGCCGTTTCGGCCAGGGTCAGGGGCGTATCGGCCAGCAGGCTCCCCTGCCCCGCCGCCAGCGTCTGATGCACCCCATGCCCCAGCTCATGCGCCAGGGTCAGGACATCGCGCCGCTCCCCCATCCAGTTCAGGAAGACATAGGGGTGGCGGTCCGAGGTCACCGGATGGGCATAGGCCCCCGACTGTTTGCCCGGCCGCGCCTTGCCGTCGATCCAGGGCCTGTCGAAGAAGCCGCCGGCCCGGTCCGCGAACTCGGGGCCCAGATCGGCGAAACTCTCCAGCACCAGCTGCTTCCCGGCCGCCCAGTCATAGCCGCGCGGTGCGCCGGTCTCGATCGGGGCATTGCGGTCCCACTGGTCCAGCTTCGCCTTGCCCATGGCCCGGGCCTTGAGAGCGTAATAGCGGTGCGACAGCCGGGGATAGGCCGCGGCCACGGCCTCGGCCATGGCGTCGACCGACTCGCCGTCCACCTCATTGGACAGGTGGCGCGCATCCGCCGGGCGTTTGAAGCCCCGCCATTTGTCTTCCAGCGCCTTGTCCGCCGCGACCGTATTCAGCACCAGCGCCATGGTCTGGGTGCGCGCCGCCAGCGCCTCGTTCAGCCCCTCGGCCGCCGCCTTGCGCCGCGCCGCCTTGGGATCCGACAGCTGGTTCAGCGCCTCGGACAGGGTCAGATCGTCCTTCCCGGCCTTGACCCGCATCGCCGCCAGCGTCTCGTCGAACAGGCGCGGCCACTGGGCGCTGATCGGGCCTCGTTCCGCCAGGAAGGTCTCCAGCTCGCTGGACAGCTCATGCGGCTTCATCGCCCGCACGCGCCGCAGCCAGGGCCGCCAGCGTGCCGCCGCCGGATGGGCGACCAGCGCCGCCTCGATCTCGGCCTCCTCCAGCTGGTTGACCTCCAGCGTCACCCAGACCGTCGGCGTGGCGATGGCGGTCAGCTTTTCGCGCACTGTCGCCTCGAACCCTTGGGACGCCGCGTCATTGCGGTTCGTCGAGGCGGCCAGAAAGGCATAGGCCCCCAGCCCGCCGAGGACGTCGGACGCCTGTTCGTAAAGGGTCACAGCCCGGTCCAGCCGCTCGCCCAGCACCGCCGGCTCGCCGCGCGCGGCCACCAGCTGTCCCTGCAGGGCATTCAGGGCATCGACCATGCCGCGCGTACGTTCGAGATCGGCCTCGATCCGGGCGTCCTCGCGCGAACCATAGAGATCCGTCAGGTCCCAGACGGGCGCGTCGAGCGGATCGGTGGGGGTCTTGAAGGGTGCGTTCATGTCAGCCTTTTTGGGGATGCCCGCCCCCCGGCGCAACCGCCTGCAGACATCCGGCCGCGCCCCGTGAGCGCCTATTTGCTGCTGACGGTGCTCATCGGCACCAGACCTGCGCCTTCACGCATGCCCTCCAGCATCTGCCGCTGCTCCTCGGGCGAGCAGCCGTAATGCTGGCACATCCGGCCGGCCATTTTCTCGAGCAGTTGCGGCACGACGCTCATCACGGCGCGGTCGGCCTCCGGCATGACCGCAATCGACTTCTCGGCGATCGAACGTCCCAAGGGGGTGCTATAGAAGGTGACCAGGGTGGTCAGTTCTTCCTCGGTGAAGGTGGTGGCATAGACCGGGACCATCTCCGTGATCATCTGCGGCACCATGTCGGCCGTCAGTTCGGCGGTCAGTTCCAGGATCATGCGCCGGTCCTCCTCCGGCAGGGCCTGCATCTCTGCGTCATTCTCGAACTCGGTGCCCAGCATCTGGCGAACCACGCCCTCGAACTGGTCGGTCATGATCAGGTTCAGATACTGACGCGCAAGCTCACTTCTTCGGGTGGACGGCGCGGCCGTGGCCTGCTCGCTCGACCGCGCGGCGACCGGCGTGGCCGGCAAGGTCGTGGCAGCCAGCGCTGCGGCCAGGCAGACAATCATCAGACGCATGTTCAATCCCCCGTTGGTTCATGATCACGCAGCTGCGCGTCGGGGACAACCCTTGATCACGGGTGCCAGGCGCGAATGATCCCGGCGAGATCCGGCTCACTGACGCAGGCGGCCGCCTGTTCGACCGTCATCCAGGCCCGTTCGCGCTCGGCCTGCTCGTGCCAAACCGGATGCTCGACCCGCACCTCCAGCGCGTACAGCGCGACCACGCACCAGCGCGGTGCCCGACGCTTCAGCACCTTGAGATAGCGAAAGGAGCCGATCGGCACCTCGGTGATCACCCCCTCGACACCCGCCTCCTCCAGCGCCTCCAGGGCGGCGGACTGGGCATCGGTCCTGCCGGCGATCCGCCCGCCCTTGGGCGTGACCCAGCGACGGGTCTCGCGCGAGGTGACCAGCAGGATCTCGATCCCGCCCGCACACCGCCGCCACGGCAGGGCGGCGACCTGGCGGCGCTCGGCCGGCGGAGTGCGGATCGACGGACTCATCATCGCAGGAACCGTCCGTTATCGGAGCAAGTCTTGCAAACGAAAACGGCGGCGGAGATCGCTCTCCGCCGCCGCAGTCTTGTTGGCCTCGCAAGCGTTCGCCCTGCTTGAGGCCGATCAACCAGGCCGCGTCGGGTCGGGAGGTCCCGAAGGGCCGACGACCGCGGCCAAACGTCAGGCGTTCAGCGACGCCGGGTCGATCTTGAAGCCCGGTCCCATGGTCGAGGACAGGGTGATGCGCTTGACATAGGTGCCCTTGGCGCCGGCCGGACGGGCCTTCTGCAGGGCATCCACATAGGCCTTCACGTTGGCTTCGAGCGCTTCCTGGGTGAAGGAGGCCTTGCCGATGCCGCCATGGGCGATACCGGCCTTCTCGACGCGGAACTCGACCGCACCGCCCTTGGCGTCCTTGACGGCCTGGGCGACGTTCGGGGTCACGGTGCCGACCTTGGGGTTGGGCATCAGGCCGCGCGGGCCCAGAACCTTACCCAGGCGACCGACAAGGGCCATCATGTCCGGGGACGCGATGACGCGGTCGAAGTCCATGAAGCCGCCGTTGATCTTCTCGTACAGATCCTCGGCGCCCACGACGTCGGCGCCGGCCGCGAGGGCCTCAGCCGCCTTGGCATCCTTGGCGAAGACGGCGACGCGGACGTCACGGCCCGTGCCCGACGGCAGGTTCACCACGCCGCGGACCTGCTGGTCAGCGTGACGCGGATCGACGCCCAGGTTGACGGCGATCTCGATCGACTCGTCGAATTTGGCGGTGGCGTTGGATTTGACCGCGGCGATGGCGTCGTTGAACGCCATCAGGGCGACGGTGTCGCCGGTACGGGCCTTGGTGCGCTTGGTTTGCTTGGCCATGTGCTTAGCCCTCCACGACGTTGAGGCCCATGGCGCGAGCCGAGCCTTCGATGATCCGGGTCGCGGCGTCCAGGTCGTTCGCGTTCAGATCCTTCATCTTCTTCTCGGCGATCTCGCGCAGCTGGCCGCGCGTGATCTTGCCGGCCACTTCGCGGCCCGTCATCTTCGAGCCCGAGGTGATCCCTGCGGCCTGTTTGATGTAGTGGGTCGCGGGCGGGGTCTTGGTGACGAAGGTGAAGCTCTTGTCCTGATAGACCGTGATCACGGTCGGCAGGGGCGTGCCTTTGACTTCCTTCTCGGTCCGGGCGTTGAACTCCTTGACGAAGCCCATGATGTTGACGCCGCGCTGACCGAGGGCGGGCCCGATCGGGGGTGACGGCGTGGCGTTGCCGGCCGGCACCTGCAGTTTGATATAGCCCAGAATCTTCTTGGCCATTGGTCTCTCCTTACAATGGGCCTGAACTCAATCAGACCCGGTGAGCCGTGGTCGTGGCATGGCTGCCTCCCACGGATTTATGCGGGCGAACCCGCACCGCCCCTCAGAGCGAGGCGCGCGTGTAGCAAAAGGACGCCGCAAAAGCAAACGGCGGCCCGAAGGCCGCCGCTGCAGAAAACGGGAACCGGTCTGAAATCAGCCCGCGTTCTTCTCGACCTGATTGTATTCCAGATCGACCGGCGTCGGGCGGCCGAAGATGGACACGGCCACGCGCAGGCGGGCGTTGTCCTCGTCGACGCTTTCGACCTGGCCCTCGAAGCTGGCGAAGGGCCCGTCGATGACCTTGACGGTCTCGCCGATGTCGAAACGGATGGTGGGCTTCGGACGTTCGACGCCCTCCTCCACCTGGCCGATGATGTTCTGGACCTCACGCTCCGAGACCGGCAGCGGCTTGGTGCCGCCCGCGGCGCCCAGGAAGCCTGTAACCTTCGGCGTGTTCTTGACCAGGTGATAGGCGTCGTCGGTCATCTCCATCTTCACCAGCACATAGCCGGGGAAAAATTTGCGCTCGGAGTTCACCTTACGGCCGCGGCGGATCTCGACCACGTCCTCGGTCGGCACCAGGATTTCAGAGAAACAGTCCTCGAGGCCCTGCTGGCGCGCCTGATCGGTCAGGTGCTGGGCGACCTTCTTCTCGAAATTCGAATAGGCGTGGACGATGTACCATTTGTGCCGGGGATTGGCGGCAGACTTGGCGGGGGCTGCATCGGTCATGGGGCGTGTTTCCTACTGGCCGATCGCGAGGATGAAGCGCGAGGCCAAAGACAGACCGGCGTCGACCACGAAGAAGAAGATCGCGGCGATCACGACCATGATCAGAACCATCACCGAGGTGATCCAGGTTTCCTTGCGGCTCGGCCAGACGATCTTGCGCCCCTCGGCGCGGACCTGGCTGATGAACTGCGGGATGGAGGTGCGCTTCTTCGGCGCGGCCGTTTCGGCCGCCACGGCGTTCCCGGCGATCGCCGGCTGGACGGGCTGGGTGCGGCGCCCCGAGGGGCTCTTGGCCTTGGCCATGGTCTTCTGGTCTCGTTTCAACGTGCTGACGGTGCAGATGGGGACCCGCCCCGTCAGGGAAAAGTGGCAGGAGTGGAGGGACTCGAACCCACGACCCTCGGTTTTGGAGACCGATGCTCTACCAGCTGAGCTACACTCCTAGGTTCCGGACAAAACTGAAAAGCGCCGTGGGCTTACCCTCGGCGCGTCCCTCTTCGCCAGACGGGCGGCTATGCCCCACTGCGACCGGCATTTCAAGCATCGCTTTCAGCAAGACGGCGCACGGAGGTTTTGTTCACCCCGCTCCGCGACGCTTTGTTTACTGGTTTCTGTGACAGTTCTGTCGAGCGATTGTCTCCGGCAAACAAGGACATGGCGATGATCACGGCCCATCGATCTTTCCGCGTGGCGGCACGGCTGCTGTCCTGCGCGCGTGGCAACGTGGCCCTCATGTTTGCTCTCATGGCGCTTCCTCTTGCGATGATGGCCGGATTCGGGGTCGACCTGTGGCGGCAGAACACGGCTGTGACATCCGCACAGAGCGCCCTCGACGCCGCGATCCTCGCTGCAGCTGCGACCGATCTGGAGGATGAAGACGCGCTCACGGCGGTCGTCTCGGGCTACCTGGCCGCCAATCTGCACCACGGCGGACTAAGCACGGACTATAACATCGAAGTCCGCTATCTGGACGAGATACGGATCGAGGGCGTGCTGGAGGGGGTCACCCCCACCTTCTTTGCCGCCCTGCTCGGCTGGGAGTACCTGCCCGTCAACGTTACCGCCACGGCGACGCGCGGCTCGGATGACCTGATCGAGGTGGCCCTGGTACTGGACAATACCTGGTCGATGTCTGCCTCTGACGGCGGAACGACCCGGATCGCCGGCCTCAAGACCGCTGCACGCGCCCTGGTGAATGAGCTCATGGTCAGCGAGGACGGGCAGGTCCGTATCGGGATTGTCCCCTATGCCGACTATGTCAATGTCGGAACCGGCAACCGCTCGGAGTCCTGGCTGAACGTCCCCGACGACTATTCGACCACCTCAACCCCCTCCCCCCGAATCTGTTATCAGGTTCCGGTCACGACCACGTCCTGCACCGGCGGCGTGCTCGGAACCTGCACCCGCCGTGTGGACGGGGTCCCCGAGAACTATAGCTGCTGGACCACGCCCCAGCAGTGCACCACCACACCGGTCGTGCCGGCCCGGACACAGGAGATCTGCAATGGTGGCGGTTCGCCGTCAACGACCCACTATCGCTGGTTCGGCTGCGTCCGGTCGAGGAATGTCGGCGACCTTAGGCTGAACGATACCCAGCCCGGCACCCGCTACAATGTGCTGATGCAGAACTCCCAGACCTGTCTGAATCCAATCCTGCCGCTGTCAGAGACCAAGGCCACGGTCCTGTCACGGATCAACGGCCTGGTCGTGAACATCGGTGGCTACCGGCCCGAAACCTATATCCCGTCCGGAATGGTCTGGGGCATCAACGCCCTGTCGCCCGGCGCGCCCTTCACCGAGGGCAGGGCCTATGGTCCCAATGTGCGCAAGATCATCGTCCTGATGACCGACGGCGAGAATACCCTGCGCTACCAGCCGACGGACGGCACCCATGTCGTGCCGAACGCCGCAACGCGCGCGTCCCAGCTGGACGCGACGAATACCGACCTCCTTAGCCTGTGCACCTATGCCAAGAGCCAGAACATGGAGATCTACACCGTCGGGCTCGGCGTCGCCTCGGTCACGGCGGAGAACATTCTGCGTAGCTGTGCCACCAGCGCGGCCTATGCCCACAACGCTAACGATACCTCCGCCCTGATCGCTGCCTTCCAACGAATCGCGCGCTCGATCAACGCCGTCCGGCTGGCCGAATAGGTCAGTCGCGCGAGGCGTCGATCTCGGCGGGCCCTGCGGCCCCGATCACCTGGCGAAACAGCAGCTTGTCGATACGGCGGTCGTCCATGTCGATGATCTCGACCTCGAACCGGCCCAGCTGCAGGATCTCGCCCTCGCCGGGTACCCGCGACAGCTGATGCAGCACCAGACCGGCGACGGTATGGAACCCGTCAGCCTCGCCGAAATCCTCCCCAAGGGCATCCGCCAGCTCGTCGATATCAGTCTGGCCGTCGACCAGCCAGCTGCCGTCCTCGCGTTGGCGCACATTGACCTCGGCGTCATCATGGCCCTCGTCGAAATCACCAGCGATCATCTCGAGCAGGTCGGTCGCGGTCACCACGCCTTCAAAGGCCCCGAATTCATCAACCAGGAAGGCCATATGCACCTTGGAGGCCTTCATGATCTCCAGGGCCTTCAGCACCGAGGTCGACTGCGGGATGAAGGCCGGGGTCTGGATGTGCTTTTCGACATTGAACTCGCCATTATCCAGCAGGCTGTCCAACAGGTCCTTCTTGTGGATCACGCCCAGCGGGTTATCGACGTCGTTCTCGCGGGCCACCACGATGCGCGAATAGGGGCAGGTGCGGATCTCCTTGCGCAGGATGTCGTCGGAATCGTCCAGCGCGATCCAGAACACCTCATGCCGGGGCGTCATGGCGACGCGAATCGGGCGGTCGCCCAGACGCAGGATCTCTTCGATCATGGTCTGCTCTTCGGGCTCGATCAGGCCCGAGGCCGTACCCTCGGCGATCATGGTCTCGACCTCTTCCTGGGTCACGTCGGAGCCGTCGCGATCCCGGACATTCATCAGCTTCAGAATGGCCGAGGTCGAGGCGGTCAGGATCAGGACGAAGGGCTTCAGCACAATCGCCACGGTCGAGATCGGGGCCGCCATCCGGGAGGCAATCGTTTCCGGGAAGATCAGCGCCAGCCGCTTGGGTACCAGTTCACCCACGATCACCGACACATAGGTGATGAAGACGATGACCAGCACGGTCGAGAATATCTCGGTATAGGCGGCCAGGGCGGGGAAGGCCCCTTCCAGGATCAGGTTCAGCTCACCGGCGATGGCCGCCTGGCCATAGGCACCGGCGGCAATCCCGATCAGGGTGATGCCGACCTGCACGGCGGACAGGAAATGGGTCGGCTCCTCGGCCAGTTTGAGCGCGGCCCGCGCACCCTTGTCGCCGCGCTCCGCCCGCGCCTGCAGTTTGGACTTCCGGGACGAGACGACCGCCAGCTCGGTCATGGCGAACAGGCCGTTGAGCACCACGAGGGCCAGAACAACGGCGATGGCGAAGGCTAACATCTAGGGGGGTCGGAACCGGCGCGGCGCAACATTCGGCATCCGCAGGTGCCATGATAGGGGCATTTGGTCCCCACCGCCACGGTTTCCTTGGCGATCAGTGCGTCCGGCCGGCCTCAACGCCGCCATGGGCCACCCGCGAACCCGCATCGGTCAGGACCGCGCAGGCGGACACACCGAGGAAGGTGCCGATGAACAGGCCGATTCGAAGTGCGCGTCGCATGGTGACGGGGTCCCTGACGTCCAGACCGCGAACCTAGCGACCGCCCGTCAGCGCCCCGCAAGCCGGTACACCGGAGCGGGATGGCTTAACCCTGCTTCTCCCCCGGCAGGCGATGCCCCGGGACTCCCGCACAGCAAAACGGCCCCCGGGGCTTCCCCGGGGGCCGCTCTGTTACGCTGACTTGAGTTCGCCGATTACTCGGTGATCTTGGAGACCACGCCGGCGCCGACGGTCCGGCCGCCTTCGCGGATGGCGAAGCGCAGGCCCTGGTCCATGGCGATCGGGGTGATCAGCTCGACGTTCAGCTCGGCATTGTCGCCGGGCATGATCATCTCGACACCTTCCTTC